>JAANMX010000078.1_pt1 | contig 109779 bp, 93 predicted proteins | sample 7279681 | NCBI WGS metagenome assembly JAANMX01 (sample SAMN14094542, study PRJNA606508) | bioreactor metagenome | isolation source: A lab-scale SPAN reactor treating ammonium-rich wastewater day 351 | place: Ireland: Galway | collected 2018-01-01 | reverse complement strand
GAAGGAGCGCTGGAAGTGCTGTTCAGCCATCCGATCCGCCGTGGTGCGTATTTTCTCGGTGTTACGGCGTCACGCTACCTGGTGCTGACAGTTCCCCTGCTGTTGCTCTTTGGTGTTCTGGCACTTGCCGGCAAGATTCTGTTCGACAGTGCGATTACCTGGGATGTGCTGTTGAAGGCCATGGTGGTGAGCGCTTCGCTCCTGGCGGCGTTCCTCGGGATGGGGCTGGCCGTTTCGACTTTTGTCACGAATCAGGCCCGTTCGGCGACGATCGCGTTGGTCGTATGGATCCTTGCTGTGGCCCTGCTCGATTTTGCGCTGATCGGCGTGATGCTGCAGTGGCGTTTGCAGCCGCAAGCGGTGTTCGGGTTGGCGCTGATCAATCCGGTGCAGGCGGCACGCATGGCTCTTTTATCGGCCGGTGATACGGAGCTTTCCACTCTCGGACCGGTCGGGTTTTACGTGGCGAATCGTGTTGGTGCGATGGCGCTGCTTGCCTTTGGCGTTCTCTGGCCGATGGTGGCCGGGGCGAGCGCCTGGATTCTGGCATACGTCCGATTCACTCGTGGTGATGTTGCCTGAAGGCCGTGCCCACGAGCAATCAGAAAGAAGAGGGTTGATGATGAAACCACTGATGATTGAAAAGTTCTACGCGTATCTCGACTCACCAATTCAGATGAAGGTCCGCTTCCTCCTCCTGGCGATCATCGTTCCCCTGGTGTTGAGTTTTACGCTGCCGATGTGGCGCATCTCGATGTTTGCTCCGCAATACCCGAAGGGACTGTACCTCGATATCTATTCCTACAAGCTCGAAGCAGGGAACGAAGGCCAGCATTTACAGGAGATCAACACACTCAACCATTACATCGGCATGAAGCAGCTCAGCCGGGAAGAGATGTCGGATCTGGATTGGTTGCCATTCGGATTTGGCGCTCTTGCGCTTCTTGCGCTGCGTGTTGCGTTGATCGGTACGACGCGCTCGTTGATCGATCTTACCGTGGTATCGCTCTACGTGTGCACCTTTGCATTCGCGCGGTTCGTCTACAAACTTTACATTTACGGCCACGAGTTGGCTCACGATGCACCGGTAAAGGTACAGCCGTTCACACCGGCGATCTTCGGTACGAAGCAAATCGCCAATTTTCTCACCCATAGTTATCCGGCGGCCGGTGGGTTCATGATCTTCATTTACGCCGCAGGTGTGACACTTCTGACAGCCGGATACCTTTACTACGGCCGTCGCCAGGCCATACGGCAGTACGGTGAAGCCTGAAACTCACTGAATCGAGGAGCCGGGTGGGGGTGGTGAGGGAACCCCTTATTGACTGCTCGCCCGACGCCTCGATCTGCAAGGTTACGGAACTGTTCCTACGAGACGGCCGTGCACGGACACGACCGCCATTTCCGCGTTGTACTCGCTCCCCGTTGCCTGTCGCAATTCAGATCAGGTGGTGGATTGTGCCGGACGCGGATTCTGCGTCCCGGGAGTCGCTTCCATCAGTTTTCCCATCGCTGCACAGATTTCCGTGGCGATAGCCATCCCTTCCGGTAAGAGACCCATACCGAAGAAACCGTGGATCATGTCGTCGTAACAGCGGTAGCGTACCGGCGTCCCTGCGGCTGCGAGAGCCTCAGCGTAGGCCTTTCCCTCGTCGCGCAGAGGATCGAAACCTGCCGTCACCACCAGGGCAGGTGGCAGTCCGGACAGATCGGCGGCGCGGATAGGTGAAAGGCGAGGCGACGTCCAGTCGCTTTCTCGAGGTGCATAGAGTCTCCGGAACCAGTGGAGGACCGGAGTGTCCAGGCCAAAACCGGTGCCGAAAGAACGGTGTGATGGGAAATCGAATGGGAGATCGACGGCAGGATAGATCAGGCCCTGTGCGATGGGTCGAGGTACGTCGAGATTCCGCGCCTCCAATGCCAAAACGGCGCTGAGGTTCCCACCTGCGCTGTCGCCCATGACACCGATGCGGCCTGGAGCGATCGATAGTTCGTCCGTGTGCGTGTGTGCCCAGACATACGTAGCGACAGCATCGTCGATCGCCGCGGGGAAGGGATGCTCCGGTGCGAGCCGGTAGTCGACGGCAATGATGGTGCAGCCCGTGGTGCGGGCAAGCAGGCGACAACTGCCATCGTGTGATTCGAGATCGCCTGTAACCCAACCGCCGCCGTGCAGATAGAGAATGGCTGCCGGATCGGGTTCTGCTCCGAAGCTTCGATAGATCCGAATCCGTAGATCCCCAGCGGGGCCGGGAATGTAACGGTCGACAGCGTACACCGAGATGGCTCCGGGCATTCCCAGGCGACCGAGCCGCCTCAAGGATTGCCGCATCAGGGCCACGTCGAGCCCCGGCCGTCCCCGGCCAGTACGTTCACCGAGTGCAAGGAGTGCCTGGACACGGCGGTTCAGTACCCGCCCGTCCTGAATGATCGGTGCTCGTCCGATGATACGCGACAACAGCGGTTCGGGCAGTGTCAGGAGACGGCGTAGGAGCCGCATCGACATCGACAACTGGAAATCCGCCATTCCATCAGGCCCTGATCCTCTAGCCATAGTTCAGAAAGACACCTTTCTGATAGAAGATGGTTGCGGGATGTCGATCATCCGCCCGTCATTTCCCGTAACCAGTCACCCCGCAGTTCAGGGTTTGTTCCTATCTGTGGATCTGTCGCCATGGACGGGCAGCTTCGACTTCATAAGCCAACTCCAATAAAGTCTTTTCGTCTCCGTACCCTGCGGAAAAATGTGCTGCGATCGGTAGGCCATCGGCCGACATACCGGCCGGAAGTGAAATGCCGGGACCTCCAGCGGCGTTGTTCAAGGGAGTGAAACTTACGTACTTGAGGAGTCGATCGTAGAGAACCTCGAAATCCTGCACGGGGGAGAGGTATCCAAGTTTTGGTGTCGTGTGTGCCAATACCGGAGAGAGGATGACATCGTATCTTTCGAAGATGCGCCGGTAGTCGTGTGAAAGACGGCGAAGGCGGTACAGCACGCCCGGTGTTTTCCAGGCATTTTTCGTAAAGTGCCTTCCCAGTCCGCGAGTAAAACCGTCCAGTTTCGACGCATCGAAATCCGGACTCATGACTCGTGTTCCAAAGCGTGCGATGAAAAAGGAAAGCATGCCCCAGTAGATGCTGAAATCATCCGCGAAGCTCTTGCGGATCGGGAGTGGCATCTCCTCCACCGGATGCTTCATGTCCTCCAGCAGACTTGCCATCTGCAACACCGTATTTCGGGTTTCTGCGTCGGTTGGATGTCCGGTGATGGAATCCAGCACCACACCGATTCGGAGTCGTCTCCTGGAGGGTTCCGTTACGAGTCCGATCAGAGGTAATGCAGGATTGTGATGGAATTTCTCGGCGCCGGCAAAAAACTGCGCCGTATCGCGCACACTACGGGTAACGACCCCTTCGGTTGTGATCTGAACCGGTAAGCGACGGACTCTCTCCGGTTCCAGCAGCCGGCCTCGGGTGCTTTTGAGTCCGACGAGACCACAACAGGCGGCGGGAATTCGGATCGAACCTCCACCATCGTTTGCGTGCGCGATCGGGACAACGCCGGCTGCGACCAAAGCAGCCGAACCGCCGGAGGAAGCACCCGTGGAGTATTCCGGGTGCCAGGGGTTCCGAGCGGGAACCGCATCGACGAATTCGGTCGACGCGTTGAGTCCGAACTCGGGTAGGCGGCTCTTCCCGAGGCAGACCAGACCCTGTGCGAGGAATTGTCGTGTGAACGGACCATCCACCGGCATTGGTCGCGACGAGACGGCTCGCGAACCATGCCCGCTGGGCAGCCCCGCAACATCGGTATTGTCCTTGATGAAACTGGGCACCCCTGAAAAGATACCCGGAGCCGGTTTTGCTGCCCGGTCCAGTGCCCTTTCAAAGTCTGCTTGTTCGATAGCGTGGAGGAGTGGGTCCACCCTGCTCGCCCGTTCGATTGCCGCGGTGACGACCTCGATGGCACTGACCTCTCGTTTCCGGATACGCTCGGCAACCTCGAGTGCGTCACCATCTCCAAGCGCATCGCTGGTAAATGCGTGAATGGGAATCGAGGACTCGTTGGACATGAGAACTCCTTACAACTGTACTTCAGGAATGGAGGGGCACGTACCGTGCGCGTTCGTGCTCCGATATCTTTGATCTGGGGCTTCTGATTTCAGAGTTTGTAGATCAATAGAGTCATGTCGTGCGCTCCGCCATCGGGATCGGTTCCGTATCCGGGCAGCCGTGTGGCGCTGAAGCCGAGGTCTGTCAGGACTTTGATCGCCTTATGCTCGAGATCGGAGATGAGCAGTGTGGACAAATGTCTGAGACCATTCTGGCGCGCGATATCGATGAATTGATTGATGATGGCGGTACTCAGACCCACGTTGCGCCACTCGGGGTCACTCAGCCACTTGATCCGACCCACCAGTCGAAGCGGACCGTTGCGACGGCGGTGTAGGGTGGCGTCGGCGACAATTTTGTTGCCATCCAGCGCCAGGAGCGGAAACACTTTTCCGTAGTCGATGTTGGCGCCCCAATGTTCGATCACCCCTCGATCGTCGATACGATCCCAGGCAAAACGCCGTACTTCCAGGGGCAATCTCTGGAAAAAATCCCACAGCGCCTGCACGTCTTTTGCTTCGAATGGGCGCAGCAGGATACGGCGGCCGTCACGTAAGATCACTTCTTGCGGATATCGGTACGACATCGCTTTTCACCTCCAGGTCGAAATGTGCCAGCGATCTTTCTTGAATATGGGCGGCGTTCTGTCGAGAGGATCTGCCGTACAACCGCGAAAATTGCGAAACCCATGATCTCGGGGCATGATCTCCATCGATCTTGCGTACACGTTGAAAGCGGACCCAGCCAAAGGCGATGAACACGAACAGGGAGGATCCGATGGAAAGAAACTGGGCACTGGTGACAGGTGCGTCCGATGGTATCGGAGTGGAATTCTGCAAGCTTCTGGCTGTCCGAGGCTATAACCTCGTGCTGGTGGCCCGCCGCGAGAACAAGCTGCGTGAAGTTGCCACCTCCCTGACAGCCGCACACGGCGTGAACTGTGAGGTGATTCCGTGCGATCTGGCCAAACCTCAGGCGGCGCAGGAGTTGTACCGCCGAACGAAAGAACTCGGCGTCCACATCGATTTCCTGGTGAACAATGCCGGCCTGTTGCACAACGGATATTTCGACAAAATCGATCTGGGAAGGCAGGAGGCGATGCTGACCGTCAACGTTCTTGCACTCACCGCGCTGACACATTTGTTTCTGCAGGATATGCTGTCGCGCGGCCAGGGACGTATTCTGAACCTTGCATCTACGGCAGCCTGGATCGGTATCCCACAACAGAACGTATATGCCGCTTCCAAGGCATACGTTCTGTCGTTCACGCTGGCGCTCAATGATGAGGTGCGAAGCAAGAGCCCCGGAGTGATCATAACCGCATTGTGCCCGAGTTATACGGATACGAAGATGCTCGACAACCCCGAGCAGGGCGAGAAGCTGCGTATCCCGTCCGCCTTGATCCTTTCTGCCCCACAGGTGGCTCGTGAAGGCATTGAAGGCTGTCTGAAGGGGAAGCCCATCGTAATCCCCGGCTTCAGCAATCGTTTGGGTATGGCGATCCTGCAGTGTTTTCCGAAGCTCTGGGTCACCCGTCTATTTGGTTCGTTGTACCGGAAGGGATTGCAGTAGGAGAGGGTACGGCATCGGTTGATGAGCTTTTGAGGAAAAGAGCAGGATCGAAAGGAGTTGTTGATGATTCGACTTCACCACTCACCACGAACACGTTCGGTTCGGATTCTCTGGCTGCTGGAGGAACTCGGGCTTCCCTACGAACTGAAGACGATGACGTTTACACCAGACGCCCTGAAAAGCCCCGACTACCTGAAGTTGAATCCTTTCGGCAAGGTGCCATCGATCGAAGCCGATGGAGTCACGATGTACGAGTCTGGCGCGATCGTTGAATGGGTCCTCGAACGCTATGGCGAGGGCCGTCTGGCTCCAGCTCCCGGAACACCGGAGCGTGCCGCCTTCCTCCAGTGGCTGCACTTCAGCGAGGCAACCTACATGCCTCCGCTGGTCGATATTGCCCAGCATATGATGATGAAGCCCGAAGAAGAACGTATTCCGGCGGTCGTTGCGGCCGGGTTCGAAAAATTGAATTTCCTGCTGGGCGCAGTCGAAAATATCTTTGGGGAGAACCCGTATCTTCTCGGGCAGGATTTCAGTGCTGCCGATGTGATGCTGGGTTACAGCCTGCTGTTGTCCAAGTGGTTGGGAGCGCTCAGCAACGATCGCTACCCGAAAACGGCTGCCTATCTGGCGCGACTCGAAGAGCGTCCGGCATTACAGAAGGCGCTGACGCTTTAAGAAGAAAATACCCGGCTGGTTTCTGCGGGACCCGAGGTGGGCACTTCCGTGTCAGACCTCGAGAAACACGCCGCAGAAACCGGCCGGTTCGATTTCACTCACATGGTCATCATGGCGATCTGCATCAGGAGAGCCATGTCACCTTCAACACGGATGCGACCCTGCATGAAGGCTTCTTGCCCGTGTACTTTTCCTGACTGTACGTCGATGTAGTCCTGCATCTTCATGCGAACGACGGTACGTGGGGCTGTGACATTGTTGAAGCACATCTCCATCTTGAAAGGATCTTTCTCCTCACGCGCCAGTTCGAGGGCGATGGTACCCTTGAGTTCTCGTACACGACCACTGGTGTCGGGGCGTCCGGCCTTGGGTTGGGGCAGGAGCATCTCCATCCCTGCACCGTTTTGTCCCAGCACGGCATCGCGCCAGTCGTCGACGGCCAGCGTAAACGTGACATTCGCATCGCCGCTTCCCTTGGTGCTCGCCAGCTTGCCATCCTGGATCGCCACCTGCCACTCACCCCCACCATCTCCGGTGAGGTTGAATTGGAGGTTGAGCTGCGCCGTCGCGGCCATCGGGAGCGATGCGGCGTTAGCTTCGAAGCCCAACGGTAGGAACTGTTCGAAGAACTGCTCGGGCGTGACATCGGATGGAAACTGTACCGTTTGATCTGCCATCAAAAATCTCCTCCTGGTGTTTGGATCGGCAAGAATGCCGGCAGTTTCATGGCATAGTCGTGTTCGAAGTTGCAACTCCCCCCAAATCGATTTTGTCAGGCACCGCCGGACGATCGAGGCGAGGCGACTTCGTGGACCCGGTCTCCCCGAGTGTAAGGCTTCAGACGATGCCGCCCAGGAGGGCATGGATCTGTTCGTGGTCGACCGGTTTGGTCATATGTTCATCGAAACCAGCGTCGAGCGCCCTCCGTTTGTCCTCTTCACTTCCGTAGCCGGAGATGGCTACCAGGACCGTGCGCCTTGGCTCCATGGCACGGATTCGCTGCGCCACACCGAATCCGTCGAGACCCGGAAGACCCAGATCTACAAAGGCGATTTGTGGTGGGCACTCCTCGAATAGCCGGAGGGCTTCGAATCCGTCGCGGGCTACGTTGACGCGATGGCCGTTCAGTTCGAGAAGAATCCGAAAGCTCTCGGCGGTATCCGGATTGTCCTCGATGACGAGCACCTGCAACGATTTCGAGATGGGCGGTAGTTCGCTCCTCTCTTCATCCTGTGACTCCTCCTGCATGGCCACTGGTATGGTGATGACGAACTCTGACCCTTTGCCGGTTCCTTCACTACAGACGCTGACCGTGCCGCCGTGTATTTCTACGAGTCTACGCACCAGGGTGAGACCGATGCCCAGGCCGCTATGACTGCGCTCCACGGGGGGGTGCTCCTGCTGGAATAGATCAAAAATCCGTTCCTGTGCGGATTTTGGAATGCCGACGCCCGTGTCGCGGACGGAAATCGACGCCTGGGCGTTGTCTAGCCAGGTCCGAATGGTGATCTTTCCGCCACGAGGTGTGAACTTCGCGGCATTGGTCAACAGATTGGTGAGAATCTGTACGAGCCGTGTGCGGTCCCCCTGCACCCGGGCATCCGGGCCGCTCTCTACCGCCAATGTGTGGTCACGTGCCTCGATCATTGGTCGGCTGGCCTCTACTGCGGCCTCGACGACGTCCCTGAGAGGCAGGTATTCCTTCTTGAGCCGAATGACCCCCCGTGAGATTCGCGAAACGTCCAGGAGATCGTCGATGAGCCGTGTCATGTGCGCCACTTGTCGTTCGATGATGTCGTGAGCCCAGCCGATTTTCTCATTGCCGTGACCAATGATCCGCAGTACGTGTGCAGCGCTGCGGATCGGTGCGAGCGGGTGGCGCAGTTCGTGCGCGAGCATGGCCACAAATTCATCCTTGCGACGGTTTGCTTCGCGCAGCGCAGCCATCGCCAGTCTGGCTTCTTCCAGCGCGGATTCCGCACATTGCTTGTTCTCACGCACGATCGATTCTGCCTCGACGCGCGAAGTGACATCTTGAGACAGCCCGATGAGGCGCCGTGGTTCGCCGCGCCCATCACGTTGCACGATGCCACGCTCGTGGAGCCAGGCGATGGAACCGTCCGGTCGCAACACACGGAACTCAGACTCGTACACACCTTGTGGGTCAGCCAGAGCCGCACGAACCCGATCGCTGAAAAGAGTTCGGTCGTTGGGGTGCACTGCCTCACGAACTTCCTCGATCGTGCTCGGCTTTTCTGGTGACGTCTTGGCCAGAACCGGATCGATCGAGTGCACCCGACGGACTCTGTTCTTCGGAATGTCCCACTCGAACGAGATGGCGTATGCGGCATCAAGCGCCAGATTGAGACGCTCCTCCCCCTCTCGCAGTGCGGCGCTCGTTCGTGCCATGCGATCCAGAATGAGCAGGATGATTCCGCCAGTTGCCGTATAGAGGGTCAAACCGAGGAATGCAGCCATGTCTGGGTTGGCCAGCACCGAGACTGTGTGCCGGGGAGGGATGAAGAACCAGTCTCCCGCCAGGTACCCAACGGCCAGGGCGACAATTGCGGGGCCTTGACCGGCAAGAAAAGCGACCAGCGCACCTGTGAGAAGAAAAAGTTCGTGGACGTGAGTACCTCCCAGCCATGGATCCAGGAAGTAGCGGATCGTCACGGCCAGGGAGACGGCGAGCAGTGCTCCGGCATAACCGGAAAGTCTGCCCGGCGATCGGCTCAGGGTGGAAAGAGGTTGCTCTGCGTGACCCGTCACCAGTATTTCTCTCCTTTGAATCTGGAACCCGGGCGATCTTCGGCCGTGCCAGACGCGGCCATCCTACATTGGAGGCATATGGTGACACCGCGGCAGCGGTGCGACAAGCCTTTGACGGCCGAACCGATCCGGCGATGGGCGCTCAAAATGACCATGAAGGCGGCAGTTCGAGCGGCAGCAGTCGAGTATGGGGATGAGTCCGAGAGGATGGCTGTCCGCGGGGGCCATCATGACTTCGGTGGTTTGAGCTTACCCGCCTTTGGCGCGTTTCCGTTATCTGTAGGTCCGGCGGAGAAGGAAGGGAGTCGAACCCTCCGGCGACTGTGCAGTCGCCCACACGGTTTTGAAGACCGGGGAGGCCACCGGGCCCCATCCTCCTCCATCTTTGCCTTTCACATGAAGCAGAGTTTGCCGATTTCTGCCATCGACTCGGCGATGGGTAGAATCTCGTTTCGTGGACGGCTGGGAGGCAGGTCGTGGAGGGAGGTCATTGGGCGGCAAATGCGGAAGCCGGGTAACCACCTCGTGCCCTGAGGACTTGTGCGAACGGAAAGTCACGGAATATTCGAGTTGTAATCCGATGATCGATTTGTTGCCGGCGGCACGCTAAGAACGGACTGGATCCAGCGCTGGCCGAGCGGCGGCAGTCCTTCCGGAACTGTATTGCCGGCTTGCACCACAGTCCTGGTTCTGGCGAATTGGCAAGCGCCATCGGTAAAGACCGTGGCCTTGCAAAAACAAAAATCTCACTCAACCGAAAGGAAGAAGCGATGGCATACGAAATCAGATCTGAACTCCGTCCCCAGAGTCTGGAGGGCATTTCCGAGGACCAGATCGCACAGCACTGGGGGCTGTACGAAGGCTATGTGAAACAGGTGAATGCCTTACGTGATGAATTGGAGGCATTGAGGAAGGAAGGTAAGGGCAACAGTCTGGTTTCGGCTGATCGACGACGCCGTATGGGCTTCGAGTACAACGGCATGGTATTGCACGAGCTGTACTTCGGAAACCTCAAGAAGGGAGCTCCTGCGATTGACCCTGCTGGTCCATTGCATGCACTCCTCACGGAACGATTCGGTAGCATCGATGCCTTCAAAGAAGATTTTCTCAATACCGGTGCTTCGCGTTCGATCGGTTGGGCCATTCTGAGCTACGATGCAACAAGTGGCTCGGTAAACAACCAGTTTGTGCAACTCCACGAAGATGGTAACATCGCCGGGTTCGTGCCGCTGCTCGTGATGGACGTCTGGGAGCACGCCTACATGGTTGATTTCGGTGCTGCCGGACGGGGGAAATACATGCAGGCGTTCTATGCGAACGTGAACTGGCCCATGGTCGAACGGCGTCTGGCCGACGCCAGGTCGGGTAAACTCACCCCGCGTTACTAATCGGTCCAACCCGCGTCGGGCCTCCCGGCTTGGTGTCCAGGGAGGCTTGACGCGACCTTCGAAGAGTCGTTTTCTCTCAAATCAGCCAACGGGGACTACGTCAGATTCATCTGGCGACCGGCACATCCTCAGGATGCACCGGCTTGCCTGCCATCCGGCACAGCCACCGAGCGCAAAAAGGAATTCTTGTATGACGAGTCCCAGCGAAATGCGACGCGACGATATCCGTAACATCGCGATCATTGCCCACGTGGATCACGGTAAGACGACACTCGTCGACGCGATGCTGCATCAGAGTGGCATTTTCCGCGCCAACGAACAGGTGGCAGAACGGGTGATGGACTCGATTGACCTCGAGCGTGAGCGTGGGATCACCATCCTGGCCAAGAACACCGCGGTCGAATATGGCGGCTGCAAGATCAACATCGTCGATACCCCCGGGCACGCCGACTTCGGGGGCGAGGTGGAACGCACTCTTGCTGTGGTTGACGGTGTCATGCTGCTCGTGGACGCTTCAGAAGGCCCATTACCGCAGACTCGCTTTGTCCTGAAGAAGGCCCTCGAAGCAGGTTTGCCGCCGATCGTATGCATCAACAAAATCGACCGGCCGGATGCCCGTATCAACGAGGTGCTGAACGAAGTCTACGATCTCTTCATTGACCTCGATGCGACCGAGGAGCAGTTGGAATTTCCCGTCGTTTACACGAATGCCCGTGCGGGTACGGCGACACTGGATCTCGAAAAGCCAGGCACGGACGTGCGTCCCCTGTTCGATCTGATTACGGGGTATCTGCCTGGTCCTGTGGTCGATCCGAGTATCCCGTCACAATTCCAGGTGAACAACCTCGATTACAACGACTACATTGGGCGTTTGGCGATTGGACGGCTGAAGAACGGCACCCTCCAGGCCGGGGCTACCTATCTGCAATGCCAAATGGATGGAACCCAACGTCCGGTGAAGGTGACGCAGGTATACGTTTGGCAAGGGCTGAAGCGTCTTGCCGTAGAGACGGCTTCGGCCGGTGACATCGTAGCGATCGCGGGCATCGAGGATATCCATATCGGGGACACCATCACCGATTGCGAGGACCCACGCCCGTTACCCGGGATCCGTGTCGATGAGCCGACCATTGCCATGATTTTCTCGGTGAATACCTCTCCGTGGGCTGGCCGCGAGGGCGAGTATGTGACGTCGCGTAAACTGCGCGAGCGCCTCATCCAGGAGCAGCGCCGCAATGTCAGTTTGCGCATCGAGGATACGGAATCACCCGATTCGTTCCGTGTCACCGGACGGGGTGAACTGCAACTCGCCATTTTGATCGAGACCATGCGCCGCGAGGGGTATGAGCTGATGGTGTCCAAGCCAACGGTGGTTACCCGAGAGATCGACGGGGAACTGCATGAGCCGATGGAACTGTTGGTGATCGATGTCGCAGAGGACTTCATCGGTGTCGTCTCTCAATTACTCGCGGTCCGAAAGGGCAAGATGACCAAGTTGGCGCAGGCCGGTACGGGACGTGTACGTCTGGAATTCAGTGTTCCCTCACGTGGACTGATCGGGTTTCGCTCCCGCTTTCTCACGGAAACCCGCGGTACGGGCATCATGAACGCGCTGTTCAATGGCTGGGCGCCATGGCAGGGTACCATCCAGGCGCGTGTCAATGGGGCGATGGTGGCAGATCGGGAAGGACCGGCGCCGCCGTACGCGATTTTCCACCTGCAAGAACGCGGGCAACTGTTCATCGCGCCGGGCACCCGCGTCTACGAGGGTATGATCGTTGGGGAGTATTCGCGTGAGAACGATCTGAACGTAAACGTGTGTCGCGAGAAGAAGCTGACAAATATCCGTGCTGCCGGACGTGACGAGAATGTCATCATTACGCCGCATCGCGAGATGGGCCTGGAAAATGGCATTGAATGGATCGGCGAAGACGAACTCGTCGAAGTGACCCCCGAGTCGATCCGGCTGCGGAAGAAAATTCTCAGCAAGTCGTTTCGTCCGGTCAAACGTCAGGCAGACACGCAGGATTGAGCGCGATCCTCGAACCTGAATGGTTGACCTGCCGCCGTTCTGGGCAGGCCGATATTGTGTTGTACTGCCGCGCTGCGCTACGCGGTAGTCTCGTATGAACGATCTCTCGGTTCGCGGACGCTCTTTTTACTCTGTCGCACTGCCCTTGTTGCTCTTTGTCTCTCTTGCTGCCGTTGGATGTGGTGGGGCAGATGGTGGTGAGGCACCTGCCTATCCGAGAGATGATGAACTACGTCTCAACCAGATTCAGGTGATCGGGTCTCACAACAGCTACCACATCGAACCACGCCCGGCCTTGCTGACCGCTCTCGTGCGCGCTGTGGGATCGCTCGCCTACGGATTTGCCTACACGCATCGTCCATTGGACGAGCAGTTCGAAACGCAGGGTGTTCGTCAGATCGAGATCGATGTGTTTGCCGATCCCGAGGGCGGAAAGTTCGCCAAGCGGATGGGGATGCGATTGATTCATGAGCCGGTCGAATCGGGGGTTCCGGAACTGGAGCGTCCCGGTTTCAAGGTGTTGCACGTCCAGGACCTCGATTTCGAAAGTACGTGTTGGACACTGATCGACTGCCTGCAAACGGTCAAGCGCTGGTCCGATGCACATTCTAAGCACATGCCGATCATGATCCTCATTGAAGCCAAGGATGAGATCATTCCGATCGCCGGTTCGGCGATTCCCCTCCCATTCGATAAGGCACAATTCGATGCGCTGGATGCTGAAATTCGTTCCGTTTTTCCGGCTTCACAGTTGATCACGCCGGACGATGTTCGCGGCGAGCATGAAACTCTGGAAGAGGCGGTCACGACAGCGGGATGGCCGACGTTGCGCCAATCCCGTGGGCGCATCCTGTTTTGTCTCGATAATGGTGGCGACTATAAACAGGCCTATCTCGATGGACACCCGTCCTTGCGTGGCCGTGTTATGTTCACCAGTTCAGGTCCCGGCGAGCCGGAGGCTGCCTTCATCAAGCTCAACAGCTCCATCGATGATTTTGCTCTGATCCAGGCGGCTGTGGCACAGGGCTTTGTTGTCCGCACAAGGGCGGACGGCGATACCGTCGAGGCCCAAACGGGCGATACCGTTCCCCGTGACAAGGCACTCGAGAGCGGAGCCCAGTGGATCAGTACCGACTACCCGGTGCCTGATCCGCGCTGGAGCACAGGATACTCGGCTACCATTCCCGGTGGTCTGCCCGCCCGTTGCAATCCGATTACGGCTCCGCCGGACTGCAAACCATCAGACATCGAAAATCCCGAACACCTGGTGGATTGAAGGCTCGATTCATAATTCGCACCGCCGTACTCTGGCTCCCATGGCGGGGACAGCGGGGATTGCACGGCTCGTCCTGGAGCTGAACGAGTTCATAGGTGGCCAACCTTCCCGGTAAGAATTGGGCGAGGATTGAATCTGCAGACAACCGGGATTTGATCGGCAAAATACGGAACCCCTTCGCGTCTCGCTTTCTTCCCGGCGTCCTGCCGGCTAGATCGGGTCGCCGAATACCGTGATACGGGAGAATACATGGGTAGGAAAATCGGCATTGTTCCCTTCTGGAAGAATTACGAACGCAAAAGCGTCATCCGTGCGGCACAGTTGGCTGAGGACCTCGGATACGATTCGATCTGGGTTCCGGAGGCTTGGGCCTATGAACAGTTCCAATTGTTGACGGAGATTGCGGTCCATACCCGGCGCATCAAGCTGGCGACCGGAATCGTCAACATCTTCAGTCGCAGTGCCGGTCTTCTCGCCATGAGTGCCGCCACATTGGACGAAATCTCCGAGGGCCGAGTCATCCTGGGACTTGGCACCAGCGGCAAGAAGGTGGTCGAGAATTTTCACGGCGTACCCTACGAAAAGCCGCTGACACGGCTGCGTGAGACGGTGGGTATTCTTCGGACTCTGTGGCGCGGTGAACGACTGCGTCCCGATACGAGCACCCTCTTCGAAACCCGGCCATTCAAATTGGAGATGAAACCCCTACGACCCGACATCCCCATCTATATCGCTTCCCTCCAGGAGAAAGCGATTCGAGAAATCGGACGGGTGGCGGATGGCTGGGTGCCGACTTTCTGGCCCTACAAGCATTATCGCGACGGTCTTGCCCTGATCGCGGAAGGTGCGCGTTCCGTAGGACGTGATCCGAACGAGGTGGAGTTGGCGCCTTTTGCCGGTGTGATTCCGATGGACGACGTGGCGGCAGCCCGCTCTCTTCTGAAGCCGGCAGTTGCCTTCTACATTGGCGGTATGGGCGTTTATTATCACGCTTTGTTTTGTCGCTACGGCTTCAAGGAAAATGCCGATCTGGTACGCGAGTTGTACAATACCGGCAGACGTTCCGAGGCGACTGCCGCGGTCAGCGACGAATTGATCGATCACATCGCTATCTGTGGTCCCGCTGATCACTGCCGGGCACGGCTCGATGAGTGGTACGCCAACGGTGTGGGCTCAGTGCTGATGAATCTGCCCACCGGAATGCCGTTCGAACTGACGGAACACCTGCTGCGTACCATGGCACCGCGGTAAGGCTGAGAACGCTGGATCCTGCGTGACGGATCTGTGGAGACAAATCTCGAATGGCAGACTGGCGACTGAGCAATTCAACGTGTGGCTCGCAACACTCCGCTTTGGCGTAGATCGAGGCCGTCGAGACAACCGCTGATCGTTGCAAGGAGGTCGGGAGCGGAGGATGGGTCGGCGATCGGGTTGATCACACACACATCGATGCCCTGTTCGGCGTAGGCACGAACGCGTGCCCGAACTTTTTCTGCATTACCGATGATTGCCATCGCGTCACAGAGGTCGTCGCTGACGGCGTCCGCTACCCCCGTGCGATCCCCTTTGGCAAAACTTTCACGAATCTGACGTGCTTCCTGGCTAAAGCCGATCCACTCAAAACAGCGATTGTATCCCGGAGTTGCGGCGTACGCGCCGAAGACGTTGCGGATGAGGTTTCGACCCATGGCTTCGTCCTCGGTGAGCAGCACGTGAAGCCGCGATACGACTTCGATTTGCCCCGGATCCCGGCCGGCCGATTCTGCTCCGCGCCGCACTACACGCAGGATCTGTGGCAAGGAGTGTTCGGGAACCATGTTGAGAATGACGCCGTCGCACAATTCACCGGTCAGGAGCAGCATTTGTTCGTTGAGCGCGCCCAGATAGATGGGAATCTCTCCGATAGGGACACCGCCGAGGCGGAATTTACGTGTCGATAGGGTTTTTCCAACGAAATCAACCTTCTGTCCGCTCAGCATGGCCCGCAGAACATTCACGTGCTCGCGCATCCGCTGGATGGGTTGATCATACGGCTGGCCGCCCCAGTCCTGCACGATGTTGGGCGACGAGAGGCCGAGGCCCAGAATGAAATTGCCGTTCGTGAGCTGGTTCAGTGACAGTGCAGCCATCGCATGAACGAATGGTGTGCGCGTTTGGGCTGGAACGACAGCGGTACCGATGCGCATCTCTGGTGCCCCGACCGCCAGCGCTCCGCCCAGGGCATAACTGTCGCCACCGTTTACTTCGGCAAGCCAGATTTCCTCGTAGCCGTGGGTCCGTGCATGGCGAGCCAGCGCTACGGCATGCTGTGCTCCGCCAATGGGCAGGGTGAGCCCGAGCCGAACATTGCGAGATGCGCGCTCCATGAAGGTCCTTTCCTGTGGGACAAGTCGTGGGGCTACTTCCGCCTCACCTTGATCTCGTGTGCCGCGCCGTCCTTCGTCTTGAACCAGAACGTATCCGGCGGAGTGGTGCCACGCTCGACGATACATTCCCCCGGCAACACGGAACATTCGAAAGTGCCGATTTCGTGGCGCTTACCGGTCTCGGTGTCGAGGGCATAGAAATGACGCGTGTCGACAGGGAGACTCAATTCAAAAACAACGGTTTTTGGGTCGAGCCAGAGATAGGAGATGACATGTTCGCCAGCAGGAATGCGCCGTTCCGGTCCGGATCGCTTGCGGATGACGAATTCATCCGCATAGCGCAAGCCGTCGAAGTTGATGACGCCGATCGTGGAACGTGTATCTGGAGATGGTTTTCCCTGTGCAAGCGCCGATTCGATTTGCTGGCGCTGCTCGAGAATGCGGCGTGCCAGATCGGAGGTGTTTCGCTTGAGCACATCAGCGTAGGTCAGATCCGTCACACTCGATAGGGGAGGGAGCAGAAACCCCAGGTCGTCTTCGGTCGGAGATGCATCGGATTCGATCTGGAATTGGTAGGGATCCCCTTCTTTCTTCCGGTCTCCGATGAACGCGAGTCCTTGAGGGACCCAGTCAAGGCGCTTCCAATTGAACCCGAAGACGCGACTGCGGAAGCTGGGCGCTCCGAGTTCCTTCTCCAGTTCCTCCTCTGTCCAGGTGCGCGACTTCAGGCGGTCGAACACCTCGGTAGAAATCGGTCGTAATGGCACAACGGCTACGAATGGCCCATCGTGCTCGACATGGTAGTCGGTGCTGATGGGGAGTGAACTGAAATCAGCGTACGCAGGCATGCGTGTGTCTACGAGTACGGCAAAGATGTTACCCCCACGGGGCGGAGGACTCACGAAGAGATGCAAGGCGCCGTTGTCGAGCGTGTACTGCACGAAATTCTGGATTTCCAATTGCTCGGTCTGTTCTGCCACCACCGGAGGCAAGGTTTTGCGGGCTGTGGAAAAACTCGACTTTGCTGCTGCAAGTTTCTGTAGGACTGCCGGTAGAGCGGGGTCAGAAGCCGCGATGGCTGGGGCCGTGAGCAGGGAAAAGAGCAGGCTGAGCGTAAAGGATCGGGTGGCGGATCTTCGAATCATCCGCTGCTGAATAGTCTGTGGAGGACGGCTTGCCAACGGAGGAAAACCGGAAGGAGGTGCCCCGGGGACAGATCGGGCCTGTTTCACTTTGTGATGCGCTTTCCTGGGTTGCCGCTTCCCAAGACGGGCCGTGTGCCCGGAAGGCGAGTGGTTGTTCCGGTTCAAAAGGCTGGTAAAAGCAGAGTCCCATGGCGAAACCCTTCCTATTCTACGCCGCCCGTCCGTCCTACTTCTCTGCCAAGGTGAGACCAATCTTCCGTTTCAAAGGCATCCCCTACGAGGAGATCGATCCATCGCCAGACATCTACCGGGAGATCAAACGACGCACCGGACTTGGGTTCATTCCTGTCGTGATTACACCGGAGGACGAGGCTCTGCAGGATACGAGCGAGATCCTCGATGTTCTGGAAAAGAGATTTCCGCAACCCGCCGTTTACCCAGCCACACCACTACAACAAGTGACGGCCTACCTGTTGGAAGTCTATGCGGACGAGTTCTGCGTGCTCCCAGCAATGCATTATCGCTGGAGCTTTCCGGAAAGCGAAGCACAGGCACGCCAGGACTTCGCCGCGGCAAGTGGGGACCCACAAACTGCCGAGAGCTTTGCGACTCGAATGAAGGGTACCCTGCCGTTTCTCGGTGTGACTCCCGAGAGCATTCCAGCCATTGAAGCTCACCTGCGTGACATGCTGGCAGCGTTGTCGAGGCACTTTGAAAAGCACGACTTTTTGCTGGGGTCCCGGATGTCGCTGGCGGATCTCGCTCTGTTTGGGCCATTCTATGCGCACCTCTACCTGGACGCCGTGCCGGGAAAACTTCTGCGCGCCACTGCCCCGGCCGTTTGCTCCTGGATCGAACGAATGAATGGTCAGACTCTGGAGCCAGGAGAATTCCTGCCCGACGATTCTCTCGCTCCAACACTTTTCCCCGTGCTGTCCCTGATCGGCCAGGATGCTGTCCCACTCCTGCTCGACAATATCCATGCCTTTCAGGAGTGGGCAGATACGGATCCGCCCGACCTCGCCGATCCGCCACGTGGTGTCGGCACACACGAAACGGAACTGCGGGGTGTGCGTCTGCTGCGTTATACGAGTCCCTACACGTTGTGGATGTTGCAGCGTCCGCTCGACTCCTACATGGCACTACCCGCTGTGCAACGGCAGCGTGTGGACGCCGTTCTTGGTTTGTCAGGGTTGAGTGAGTGGTTGGATTTCGAGCCCCGCTATCGCTTGACGAAGCGGCATTACAGATTGGTTTGCGAAAGGCGGTAGGTTGCAGTTCGATGGGTCCTTACTTCTGTGGTTGAGATCGTCGGGTTCCGCCCGGCAATTTCGATGACGATTCTGCTTGTTCCACGGATGATCACCTTCTTCAGCTTCCCTGATCCTGCTGAAGATGGGCATGTTCGGTTACCGCTTTTGCCCGCGTCGCCTGCCGTCAGCCTTGTTTTGGCCTGTTGGGGTACGATACAGGGCTACGTACAACAGAAGTCTGTCGTGACTGTACTCCAGCGGCTCACGTTGGAGGGAATACGCCTACAGCACTCCGGGATACGCCAGATACGCAGGGAGAAAGTCGGCCAAAGACGGAAGAGCGGGTTCTCATTCCCGATGGGAAAGACAACCTATCCCATGGTGAGCGGGTGATTTGATGAGTGAAGAAGAGTTGAGCCGAATAGCCTCGGGTCCTCGAGCGGTGCCGCGCCCACAGTGTCCGATCCATAAGGATCTTTTCCGGCGTACGACCACGGCTTTCATTTCGGACGAGGTGCACAAGGCGGGCTTTGGCCGCGTCGTTGTGGGGTTATCGGGTGGTGTTGATTCTGCGGTGAGTGCGATGTTGGCGGCGGAAGCGCTGGGTCCACAGAACGTTCTGGCGATCAAGATGCCCTATCGCACATCCGATCCAGAAAGTCTGATCCACGCCGATGCAGTGATTGCCGAGGCGGGAATCGAGTCCCTGCAGGTGGATATTACACCACAGATCGATGCATATTTTGATCGCTTCCCCGATGCCAGTGCGATGCGGCGTGGCAACAAGATGGCGCGCGAACGCATGACGATTCTCTACGATCACTCGGCGCGCTGGCAGGCCCTCGTTCTGGGGACGAGCAACAAGACGGAGCTTCTCCTCGGCTACGGGACGCTTCACGGGGATACGGCTTCGGCTCTCAACCCACTCGGAGACCTCTATAAAACTCAGGTCTGGGCGCTGGCGGAGTTCATTGGTGTTCCGTCTGAGATCGTTCACAAGCAGCCTTCAGCCGACCTGTGGAGAGGCCAGACAGATGAGGAGGAGATGGGCTTCCGGTATCGTGACGTGGATGCCCTGCTGTACCTGATGATCGATCGGCAGTTCTCTCATGCCGAATTGTGCGAGGCCGGCTTTGACGTGAAATTCATCGATCGTGTGGCGATGATGATACGGAATTCAGAATTCAAACGGCGCATGCCCCTCATTGCCAGAATATCGGATGGCACAACAGCGCAGGAAATCTGTGGTGTGCGCGATTGAAAACACGAGAAAAGAAAACCGATCGGCATTTGTTGCCAATGTCGGTTTGCCCGTCCTTCCGATATTTCTCCAGGCAGATGTCGGGTGCGGGGAATCCGAACCAGGACCTATCCTCTGAAAATTCTCTGATATGGCCGGCACTCTTTATATTGTCGCGACACCGCTTGGAAATCTCGAGGACATCACCCTGCGGGCTTTGCGAGTCTTGAAGGAAGTTGACCTCGTTGCTGCAGAAGATACACGCCACAGCCGTAAACTCCTGGCACACTATGGTATCCGGACGCGGCTGGTGAGTTATCACGACCATGTCGAGCGCGATCGAGCCCCGCAACTCGTGCGTGATCTCGAGGCAGGCCGTGCGATTGCTTTGATCTCGGATGCGGGAACTCCCGGTATTTCCGATCCGGGCTATCGGCTCGTTCGTGCTGCGATCGATGCAGGTGTGCGAGTCGTTCCGATACCAGGAGCCTCGGCCGTAGCGACAGCGCTGTGCGCTTCTGGTCTACCAACGGACCGTTTTGTTTTTGAAGGATTCCTGCCTGCCAGATCGGGCCAACGCCGAAAGCGACTGGCGGAACTGGCGGCGGAGGAACGAACGATCGTCTTATACGAGACGGCACGCCGACTGTCTGCCTGTCTGTCGGACATCGAGGATATTTTCGGTGCGCGTGATATCGTTGTTGCACGCGAACTGACCAAGATGTTCGAGGAATTCGTGCGCGGCCCGATTTGTGATGTGCTCAGGCAGTTGAATGAGCGCCCGGTTCGCGGTGAGGTGACCCTTCTGGTTGCAGGGCGTAGTGGTGAACGGGTGGCAAAGCCCATTGCGGACCTTTCCACTGCAATCGAGCAACTTCGTAGAGAAGGGATGAGCCTCAAAGACATTGCACATGTTCTGGCGTGCGAACGGGGTGTCTCTCGACGTGAAGTTTATCGCCTGGGATTGAATCTCCGAAAAAGCGATAACGGACATGGAAGCGTTTGACGCTGATTCATTCCGCCAGAAATCTCTTCGGATTTTCCACGAGCATCGCGTCGATCTTCGCCTGTGAAATACCCGCTTCGCGTAAGGCCGGGATGACGTTCTGGAACACGTGTGTGGGTTTCCAGTTCGGCAGGAGCGTTTCGGCCAGCGGCATTGGCCTGCCGCGCCAGCACCAGACGGTATCGTGTGACAGAACGATCTGGTTGGCAAAACCGATGCCGAGAAGGCCGATCAGAGAAGCCATGCGCAATCGATCTGGTTGCAGAATTTCGATTCCGAAGCGATCGAATCCGAGCGTACAACCGCGGTCGAGCAGGTCGACGTGGTAGCGTAAATCGGCGCTGCCGCAGGAATGCCCGATAATAACGCGTTTGAGATCGACTCCTTCTGCGGCGAAAATATCGAGTTGCTCCCGTCCCATACTGCCTTCGTCCGTGTGCGTAGTGATGCGCGCGCCGGTTGATTTCGACACCCTGGCGGCCGCCCGCAACACCGATTCCTCGTAGCGGGAGATGCGATGTGCCTGCGTCCCAACCTTGATGATCCCCGGTTTGATGCCGGTGTTGCCGATGCCCTCGGTCAGCTCTTTCTCGAAGCTTTCGGCCATCTCGGAGGTGATATCGGTGAAGGGCTCACGGAATTTGAAATAGGACGCAGCGCCCTGGTCTTCTTTGTACAAGCCCGTGGCGCAAATGATGTTGACGCCACTGGCTTGCGAGACTTCGGCCATCAATTCCGCATCCCGCCCGAGATCCATGGGGCAAGGGTCGAGCATCGTGCGCAGGCCCAGTTCCTTTAACTCGAACAGCCGATCGACGCACATTTTCACGATTTCCTTGCGCTGGCGGACCGGTGCTGCAGCATCGGTCTCCCAGCCGGAGTATCCGACCAGAAGATGTTCATGCATCAATGTGGTGCCGAGTTGATCGGCGGCGATCGGGCCAAGAACGGTTTGGATCATGCGTATCGTTTGTCCATCGGAATCGATCTGAGTCAATCCGAGAGTCAAGAATCTCCCTCGCCATCGGCGCGGATGGAGAACCCTGCAAACTCGCCCGTTGCCGCGCTCCAGGTAGCCTGCACATGGGTGACATGGGCTCCCGGCGGGCCGCCGCGGCACCATACGACCAGCCGATCCAGGGCATCCGCCGTGCCTTCGGCGATCAGTTCGACATCACCGGCGGGTGTGTTGCGTACCCATCCGGAAACCCCCAGTCGGTGTGCTTCCCTGGAGGCCGAATAGCGATAACCGACTCCCTGGACGCGTCCCTGCATGCGCAACCGGAGCCGTTTCATGGTTGAACCTGTGTCCCCAGTCATTTCTGGATGCCGGCTCTGTGCGTTGGCTGCAGAGGAGAGTGGGACGGGCACAAAACCAGAGGCTTTCCCTCCATCAATCGCGCGCCGACAGTAACTTCCGTAATCCCGCTTCGTCGAGTACCGGGATACCGAGCTTCTCCGCTTTGTCGAGCTTTGAGCCAGGGTCCTGGCCTGCGACGACGTAATCGGTCGCTTTGCTGACACTCGAAGTGACCTTGCCGCCGGCTATGGCAATCTCGCGTGCAACCTCGTCACGGGGTACAGACAAAGTTCCTGTCAGGACAAAGGTCTTGCCCCGTAATTTCCCGGCTCTCGATCGTGGTTGTGCTTTCGGTTGCACCCCATCGGCCAACAGCCGTTCGATGACTCTGCGGTTCGTCTGGCTGGAGAAAAAGGTACGGATCTCTTTGGCTGTCTGTGGTCCGACCTCGCGAATTTCGAGAAGTGCTTCTTCCGGCGCATCCCAGAGGGCTTCGATGCTGCCGAAATGATCGGCCAGAATCTCTGCCATATGTTCCCCGACCTGGGGGATTCCCAGCCCATTGATGAATCGTGCAAGAGTTGTCGCCTTGCTTCGTTCGATGGCGGCAATGAGATTTTGTGCTGATTTGTCGCCCAGGCGGTCCAACTCGACCAGTTGAGTGTGCGTCAGCGTGTAGAGATCAGCGACACTTTCGACCAATTTGCGGTCCACGAGTTGTGACACGAGCTTTTCGCCGAGTCCGTCGATGTCGAGTGCATTCTTGGAGGCGAAGTGGCGGATACTCTCGCGCAGTTTGGCCGGGCAGGCCAACCCGACGCACCGATATGCGGCGGCCCCTTCTTCTCGCACGACCGGACTGTGACATACGGGACAGTGGGGGGGCATGTGGAACCGTCGCTCCTTACCCGTACGAGCTTCGAGCTTGACACGAACGACGTAGGGGATGACGTCTCCGGCGCGTTCAATGACGACAGTATCGCCGATCCGGATGTCTTTTCGCTCCACCTCATCCATGTTGTGGAGCGACGCATTCGAAACGGTTACCCCGCCGATGGAAACAGGCTCCAGTTCCGCCACTGGCGTGACGACTCCCGTACGGCCGACCGACGCGATGATGTCCAACACCCGGGTCGATGCCTGCTGTGCTTTGAATTTATAGGCGATCGCCCAGCGAGGCGAGCGGGATACTTCACCGAGCCGGCGTTGCAACTCGAAGCTGTTTACTTTGGCAACGATGCCATCCACTTCGTACCCGAGCCGGTCCCGTCTTTCCGCCATCCTTTGATGATAGGCCACGACTTCGTCGGCACCGTGACAGATCTGATTCTCGCGGTTTACTCTGAAACCCCAGGCAGCGAGGGCTCCGAGGAACTCACTATGGGAGAGGAACGGGTGCCCGCCGACCAATTCGCCCGGCGCATAACAGAACATATCGAGCGGACGGCTGGCGGTGATGCGTGAATCCAGTTGTCGTAGCGAGCCGGCGGCAGCGTTACGGGGATTGGCGAAAATCGGTTCGCCTCGTGTGGCGCGGTCCTCGTTGAGCAACGTAAACGCCTTCTTCGGAAAGATCACCTCGCCGCGAACCTCGAGTCGCTCCGGAAGAGGCGGCGCGTCATGGCGTGGTTGTAGCCGCAACGGCACACTGCGGATCGTGCGCACATTGTCGGTAACGTTCTCACCGTAGATCCCGTCCCCCCGCGTCGAGGCAAGGCGCAGTTCGCCCGCCTCGTAAACGAGTTCTATGGCCAGCCCGTCGAACTTTGGTTCCGCCACGTACTCAACCGGTTCCATTGTCCGCAAGCTACGCCGAACGCGCTCGTCAAATTCCCGGAATTCGTTCTCGGACATGGCATTGTTCAGGGACAACATCGGCAAGGTGTGGCGGATGCTTTCAAATTTCTCGGCCGGCGGGGCCCCTACTCGCTGTGTGGGTGAAAATGGATCTGCCAGTTCAGGGTGTTGCGCCTCCAGATCTTGCAGGCGGCGAAACAGCTTGTCGTATTCAGCATCGGAGATTACGGGCTGGTCGAGCACGTAATAGAGATGGTTGTGACGTTCGATTTCCTGGCGCAACATACGGATCTGCTCGGCATCGGAAGTGGTTCGGGATGACACGGGAATTCCTTACCTCGGAGTAATTCGAGCAGGCCCCCGTTTGCGGGAGGCGTAAGTAGGTTTGCAAATTGACATCGTCGATACAATCGCCGAGTCTGTACCCCTATCATCGAACTGCGCGTGAAGAAAATCCCAACCTTTATACTCATCATGCTGGGCCACTGTGTCTTCCTGTGGGCAGGCGCCGCATCAGCGCAGATCTGCGTCGGAGATCTGGATGCCGATCGCCGAATTACGGAAAACGACCTGTCGCTTCTGGAAAATGAACTGTTTCGTGTAGAACCCGGAGAACCGTTGAACGTGGCGGGTGACATGAACCTCGATGGAGCCGTCACTGTCGCGGACGTCCTGGCTCTCGTGACAAGGATGGGTTGGACGTGCCCGATCACAGGGACACCGACTCGGAAACCGTCGCTGACGCCGAGCGGGACACCGACGGCCACGCCGACGCGCACCCCACCGCCCCGTTCACCGACAGCCACACGTACGCCAACGGTCAGCCCGACGCCAACGCAGGTGTGCCCCATTCGTAAGCTGGATGTCGGAACGACCATCGATGGCGAACTCACCGCTGGCGATTGTGAGCGTATGGTCAACGGCGAGCAACGTTTTGTCGACGTGTACGAAATCACAGGAACCATTGGCCGGGCAGTGAAGGTACAGATCGTGGCTACGGGAGGGCCGCCCACCCTCGAGCCGTATGCCACGGTGATCGATGGGAACGGCCAGTTCGGGCAAGCCGATGGACTTCCGCCTCTCGAGTGGGTGGTGAGCACGGCAGCTCCGTATCAACTGATCGTCTCCTCCCGGCCCGGAACTTCGACCGTCAGGGGAACCTACCGAATCACCACGACTACCCGGCCCTGTCCGACGCCGAAAGCGATCAACCTCAACACCGGCTTCAGCGTCTCGAACCTGAAGTTGGACGAATTCTCTTGTCCGGACCCGGGGTCCGTTTCAACGCTGAACTACAGCAATCCCACCGATCTGTACACGTTCGATGTGACCAGTGTGCCGACGCAGGTCGACATCACGATGCGACAGATTCGCGAGGACGATGCGATCGATCCGACATTTTCCCTGCTGGGGCCAGACGGGATCGAGGTGCTCAATTCGGACCAGGTCGACGATCTGGTGGGCGGACTTTACGGCAGTGATGCGGGCGCGCGGTTTTTGGCCTTGCAGACCGGCACTTACCGGTTGCTCGCGCAGGGAGGCTTCGGACGGTATTCGCTTGTCGTCAGGTCGCCATCGTGTACGGCACGGAAACTGGAAAATATTCCGAGCGACAGGCCGTTAACCTGCAGTGGGCAGGCAGGTTCTGGCTGTGCGGGCACCTTCTTCGGGGATCGCCGTAAAGGGACCTGCGGCGCGCCGCTGCCGCTGGTGGGATTGGATGATTTACCGGATCCGAGCGCCGGAGCCGATCTCTACACGTTCCAGGCACAGGCGGGTGATGTGGTCAGCGTTCAGCTCCGGGTACCCTCCGATGATGCCTACCTATATCTGCTCGGGCCGGCCAGCGCAGGAAATCCCCTCGTGGCGTACGACAATGACAGTGGTCCGGTTTCGCCGGAAAGTGATGCACAACTGGCGGCGACGTTGCCGGTTGCAGGGACATACACCGTCATCGTGGCCAACACGTCGTCGCTCATCCCGCCGGATCCATCGTTTCCCGGGGATACCGGTGATGAAATTGCGTATACGATGTACATCCAGAAGTGTCACACTTCAGGGAACCTTGATCCCTCGTCGGGCAGAGTGGTGAACGGCTCGTTTTCAATGTCTGATTGCACGGGTTTCGGAGGGATCCCTTTTCGCAGCTACGTCATCAATGGCACGGCCGGTCAGTTCATCACGGCGCAGATGTCGAGTCGCACTGGCGAGATCGATCCGTACCTGCGCCTGTTGGGACCGGATGGTAGCGTCACCAGCAACGACGGCGATCCGTTTGACAGCGATCGTTCCGATGCTCGTATCAGTCGGGTTCTGCCGGTGACGGGAATGTACTTTCTCGAGGTCTCCACGTGGTTGGAAGCAGGTGCGGTCGACGTTGCGTCGAATCCTTCGTTCACCCTCGGCGTGTCGACGTGCGCGACGCGTGGTGTGGCACCGGGGAGGGTCGATGTCACGCTCGATACGTCGGATTGCAGTCTGCCGAATGGGCGCCGGTACGAGGTGCTGACACTTGCCGGCGATACCACCCCACGGGTGCTGAGTGTGCGGCCGGGCGCGGATTCCTGTGTTGTCGCTCTTTTGGGGAACGGCACGCAGTTTCCGGATTATGGGTCGTGCGCGAATGGCAATCTCGATATACCCATGCCGGAACCAGGAACGTATGCGTTGGTCGTTGCGGGTGCCCCGGGGAAGAGCGGTCGGATTCCTCTCGACCTGGCTCGTTGCCCGCTGGCGCGGTTGCGGTACGGAGACAACGAACGGGGCGCGTTGAGCCAGATGTCGTGTGTTGGCGCGGATGGGCAACCGAGCGCCTGGTATCTGCTGCGCGATACGGCGCCCCTGGTGCGGTTCAACGACGGGATCGGCGGCATCTATTCGATGAAAATGGCGGGCTCGGCATTTCTTACGGATCTTGCAGGTAGCGCGCCGATATCGGGGGGATATTTTTCATCGGATTGGATGACCATGTTTCCGTTTCGTGTCGATCTGGCGGCTTTGTTGCGCGTCGCCGGTTCACCAGGGGATCCGTTCGGTGAATACGAGATCCACGTCGACTCCGCCTACTATCGCCAATAGAAAGCCTCGAGGTTCGTGTGGGGCGTCCCTGTTGGGTTGACGCTTGGAGGAGCGCTGGGATATGCGTCTAGGACTCTTAGGAGGTTTGGGTTGCGGCGAACGTCGTATCACGGTTCGAAATCCGGTCTTGTTGGGAGAGTGACGTCGGCGGCCGTTGCCGTTGCCATGATGATAGCCTCGGGTTGTGGAGGTGGTGGCGATCACACCGCTGCAACCGGCGGTCTGGGGATCCGGCCGTTGTGGGAGACGCGAGCGGCGTCTTCGCGATCCCATCATCCACGAGCCTTTCAGGGATCGCGTCAGTTGCCGCCTTCGGTGTCGACCGTACAGGTTCAGGTTGGGACGATCTGCCGGCTCGTTGACCCACGTGTCCAGCGAGAGGTCATTCTCGACAGGCTCGCGCCGGGTCCAACATCGGTGACTGTGATCGGTTGGGACGTGCCTTTTGCGCAATGTGGCAGGCAGAATTGTCTCAACTCGCAATGTACGGAGATGGATTGCTCGGCGGGATCACCCGATTGCACGGGCCTGCCCCCTTCCTGGCGCAGTGACAGGATTCCGGTGCAAATTCCCGTCGGTCGAGTATTGCAGGTCGACGTGAATTTGTTGGCCCAGCCGTATGCGACGGGTTTCGAGCCTCAGCCCAAGGAAGCCGACGTCGCACGAACGGCACCTGTGTCTTTTGTGCTTGGCACGGCGGCAGCCACGATCGATCTCAATACGATCGACATTTCGATTGACGGCGTTCCCGTCGTACAATCCGGCCAAACAGTTGATGGGGTGCGGCTGGATTTCTGTTCAGACACCGGCGGGATTGACCCATTTTGCACTTCTGGCGGTGCTCGTGGTCTGACAGGTCTGACTTTCTCCTACGAGCCAAGCGCTCCCTATGCAGCCAATGCATCGGTTCCGGTTCTCCTGTCAGCGCGAGATTCAAATCAACCTTCACGTGCTTTCGAGTACACCTATTCCTTTACCACGGGTTCTGTGCTGCCCAGTGCAACACCGACTGCGACGGAGCCCGTCGAAGCCACTGTGACACCGACGCAAACCTCGATTCCGACGGATAGCGCGACTCCGACACTGACGGCGATCCCTTCACCCACGGCAACCGAAACCGCACCATCGCCTACCGAAACCAATACCCCGGAATGGACCGCGACACCGATGGCGACCGTCACTGCGACACCGACGAGCACGGCCACCGAGACCACGACGGACACTCCGACGCATACCCCGACCGAGACTGCGACTGCTATTCCGACCGAGACGCCGACACACACGCCAACGGACACACCGACCGAGACGCCAACGGCGACCCCGACCGAGACGCCGACGGACACACCGACCGAGACGCCGACGTCTACCCCGACCGATACCGCGACAAATACGCCGACGGAGACGCCGACCGCGACCGAGACGGCCACGCCGCGCCCGAGTGAAACACCCACTGAAACGCCGACGGAGACGGTAACGCCACAGCCGACGGAGACTCCGACGGAGACGGGTACGCCCACGGAAACTCCGACGGCAACGATCACTCCGACGTCCACCGAGACAGCCACGGAGACGGCCACTCCGACGATAACCGACACCTATACCCCAACGGAAACTCCGACGGCGACGGCGACTTCCACCGAGACGGCGACACCCACAGAAACTCCGACGGTGACCGCAACCCCGACCGAAACGGCAACAGAGACGCCGACCTCGACTGCAACATCGACGGCAACGGAGACTCACACGCGGACTGCCACGGAAACTCCGACGGAAACGGCAACGCCAACATGGACAGCCACGCTGACGGCAACGGAGACAGCCACGTCGACGCCGACGGCAACAGAGACCGCAACGGCCACGCCAAGCGCCACGGAAACTCCCACTTCAACGGCCACGGAAACCGAAACGCCGACGGCCACTCCAACGTCGACGTTCACGGAGACGGCGACCTCGACACCTACCGAGACCGCAACGCCGACATCGACGGACACACCGACCGTGACGCAAACGCCGACGGCCACCGCGACCGCCTCAGCGACGGCCACAGCCACCAGGACGCCTACGGCAACACCGATTGCCTACGCCTACGTCACCAATACCGGCAGCAACTCTGTATCGGTGATCAACACGGTCTCGAATGCTGTCGTTACCACGATTGCGGTAGGGGCCGCCCCGTATGGCGTCGCTGTCGATAGCGTGAACCGCCGTGTCTACGTCGCAAATCGCACCAGTGACACTCTGTCGGTAATCGATGGGGCCAGCCAGGAGGTGGTCGATACGGTTCCCTTACCCGTGGATACCCGGCCTTTTGGTGTGGCTGTCACGCCTGACGGTGCTACGGTCCTGATCACCGGTCAGCTCAATCGAACGGTGTTGCTGTATCAGGTTGCGACGGGTGCTCTGACGACTTTGAGCGTTGGCGCGGTGCCGTCAGGCGTGGCTGTGAATCCGGTTTCGTCGCGCGCATACGTGGCCAATCAGCAGCAGTCGATCTCTGTGATCGATATGACGGCAGCCACCGTGGTCAACACAATCAGGATTGCCGCCAGTCAACCGTATGGCGTTGCCGTGAGCCGGGATGGGACACGCCTCTACGCCACGAATTTAAATGATAACACCGTCCTGGAAATCGACACGGCAACGGAATCCGTTGTGCGGACTTACAATGTGGGACAGCGCCCATACGGAATCTCCGTCAATCACGACGGCACCCGGGTGTACACGGCGGATATCCTCGGCAACACCGTTTCCGTGATCAATACGGTGGCACACAGCGTCTCTGTGCCGATCCCGGTGGGAACCAGCCCGTTTGGTCTGTCGATCAATCGGGAGGGGACGCTGCTCTATGTCGCAAATTTTGGCGTACCCGGAAGCAATGGCACGGTTTCGGTGGTCGATCTGACGACCAATTCGGTGGTCAAGACGATTACGGTCCAGCACAACCCTGCGGCCTTCGGGCAGTTCATCGAACCGCCGATGTGGACGGCGCAGTGAGGGTGAAGTGATGCGGGGAAGGTTAGCCGTGAAGGTGCGCTGGGGCAGATTCGTTGCAATGGTGGCGTTGTGTGTGGTTGCGCTTGCGCCGAGTGGCTGGGCCACTGTCAAGTCACAGGCGCTCTACGCTCGAGGACTGGTGCCGTTCAACGAGGGCAATTGGGCCGAGGCGTATGTGCTCTTCAATCGCGCCGTCGAAGCAGACCGAACGGATGCCGTTGCACTTTACTATCGAGGTTTGACGCAGGCACGGCAGGGAAACACCACGGGCGCCATCCAGGATATTGAACAGGCGTTGGTCTACAATGCCGCTCTGCCTCACGCGTCACTTGATCTTGGGATTGCGTATTTCAGTGCGGGCCGTCACGAAGACGCAAAACGGGCGCTCGAAAGGGCGTACCAACAGGGGCATGAACGTCTTGTCGCTGCCTTTTTCCTCGGGCTGACCGAATACCGGCTTGGAGACGAAAAATCAGCTCTTCGGTATCTCGATGAAGCCGGGAGTGACCCCGAACTTGCGGGTGCTGCATCCTATTACGAAGGTCTGATCGATATCAAAGACGGCACGCCTGGATTGGCACGCAAGAAATTCGAGATCACGGCAAGCCACCTGCCGGAGTCGGAGATCGGCCATGCCGCACAACGGTATTTGGCGACAGGTGGTCTGACTCCCGCAACGGCCGGCTCGGGCAAGCCCTGGTCTATCTATGGGGGAGTCAACTTCGAGTACGACAGCAACGTCACGATCGGTCCGGGTGACAGCGACTTCATCACTCCGGTCGATGTTACAGAACAGGCCGACGGGCGGTTTGTCCTCCAGGCAGGGGGGCGATACACGTTCCTCGATCGTGATTCGATCCGCCTGAGCGGCTCCTATGATTTGTCGCAGAGCATCCACTTCGACCTGTCCGAGTATGACCTGCAAGGGCACCGCCTGGGAATTCAGGTCGCCTCGGGGGCGGGACGTTGGCATTACGGATTGGCCGGTGGCTACGATTTTTTCCTTCTCGATTTCCAGAGTTTTTTCCATGAGGGTTACGGAACACCCTGGGTTTCGCTGGAGGAGGGGGAACATGCGGCCACACAGGCGTTCTATACGATCCGCGGGCGGGACTTCCTACGCCGGCCCTATGATCCAGGCCGCGACGCCGTCAATCATGCGTTCGGACTACGGCAGTATTTTTCACTCTTCGAACCGGACCAGGTGCTGGCCATCGGGTACCGCTATGAAATCGAGGATACGGTTTCGAATGGTCCACAGGGAAGGGCCTTTGCGTACCACGCACAACTTCTCGACGCATCCTTTCAGATGCGAGTGTTCGAGAACACGGATCTGCAGTTTGCCTACACGCTTTCGCTGGTGAAGTACGATAACGCCAACAGCGGGTTCAGTCCGACCGGCCTGAAGAAAAGGGACGATACGGAAAACCAGATCATGGCGGGAATCCGCCAGCCGCTTACGGATCGCTTGGCGGCCACTCTGTACTATATCGGTGTCTTCCACGGTTCGAACGTTACCGAGTTTGACTACAATCGCCAGATCATTTCCGCGGGGTTACGGTACTCGTATTGAGGTGATGCAGATGTTTTGTGCTGGATGGAAGGCCGTTGTTTGCGGTGCGGCGTCGCTGCTTGCCGCGGGGACAGTCTGGGCAGAGGCTGATGCGGGTCTGGTGGCCGCGGTACAGGGTAAGGTCCAGATTCAACGGCGTGGCACCCCGGTAGATGCTCGTGTGGGGAGCCTCCTGCGACTTGGCGATCGACTGCGCACTGCGGCAACGGAGCGGGTCAAGGTGGTGGTCGCCGAAGACACGGTGATCGATGTCGGTCCTTCCACGGAACTGGTCATCGATGAAACCCTGGCTGGTTCAGGGGGCAAGCGGCAGCAATCCGCTTTCCGTTTATTCGGCGGAGTTGTGCTTGCCAGAGTCGGTGACGCCTACCGTGCAGCAGGATCGCGTTTCGAAGTGGAAACTTCCGCCGCGACGATCCGGGTGCAGGGTACGGAATTTATCGTGTCACACGATGTTGCAACAGAGGTGACCGAGGTGATCGGCATTTCCGGCGATGTTGATGTAGCCGGCAAGATCGGCGCCATGGGTGGCGGTCCGGTTCGAATCGGGCCTGGGATGAGCACGCGAGTCCATCGTGGGCGGCTGCCCTCCTCGGCGGAGCGACTCGCTGAGGCACGGGTCCGCCAGGTTTCCCAGGGAATAGAGATTCTAGGCACGGGGCGCAGGGACGGCCTGAACGTGTTTCACCCGGTCATCGCTGGTCGCTTGATTACCCCGGCAGATGTTCCCGGGGGGGGGGACACCGGGTCGGCAACGCCATCAACCGTCCATTTGGCCGCAGTGACCCCCGGCGTTCCCGGCAGTGCAGTTCGGTCGCTGGATGTTTATACGAACACTCAGCCGCTGGAGGTTTATCAGGTCTTTTCGCCGGGGCGATTGCCCTCCGGTGGCATCAAGGTCGAATTCTAGAAAGCGAGCCGTTTTGTGGATTCATCCGGGAGCGGTGTCTCTCCGTCACTTGCGGCACACGGCCGTTTATGCAACAAAGAAGGCGCATCGATACACGGAGCCAGACAAGAAGGAGAAATCTTATGCTGATGAAGCAGGTGTGTGGAGTGGCTGTTGTGGCCTTGGTGGGGATGACCCTGACGGGGTGCGGTTCCAAGCAACCCATTATCGATCCGGCGACGGTTTCGCGTATCGAGGCGGCGGCGGGTCGGGCCGAGACTGCAGCAAGCAAGGCGGAAACGGCTGCCCGTAGTGCGGCGGATGCCTCTGCCAAGGCAGAAGCGGCGGCCGCCAAAGCAGAAGGCCAATTCAAGCGCAAGATGCACAAGTAGTGCTCTTTTTTCAGTACGAACACTTCGATCAGACTCCCCGTCCAAGGGGAGATGTATCTCGAGTCTAAAAAGGCGAAGGAGGTGAAATGATGCGGATCGGAATGAAGACGAAAGCGGTGGCGACACTCATCACGGTTGCGGCGTTGGCTGGTGCGACATCCGGTTGCTCTGGCAAACTGAGCGCGGAAGAGCAGCAGGCGGTGCAACGCGTCGAGGCAGCAGCGAGCAAGGCTGAGACGGCAGCGAATCGCGCCGAAGCAGCAGCCAAGAGCGCGGCCGATGCAGCCGCCCGTGCAGAAGCAGCAGCCAGCAAGGCTGAGGCGATCTTCAGCAAGAAGCTCTACAAGTAACCTCTTCGTTGGAACATCGAGAACCGGGCGGTCTGGGTTTCCGGACCGCCTTTTTTTGTCCGTAATCGGTTCTCGGGCAGGATCTGCGGGGGAAATCCCGCTACCGAGGTCCAGTTTCGTCGAAGGTGACGACGGTCTTGATCGCCGACCGGTCCAGGGCTGCCGTGCGATAGGCCGCTGCCACCTCCTGTAAGGGAAATCGGTGCGTGACGATCTGTTCGGCGCGTACGACGCCTTTAGCAATGTACTGTAGTGCGGCTCGCGTCTCGAGCGGTCCGCATGAGTAACTCGGGATCAACCGGATTTCGCGGAAGTAGTAATCATGGGTCGAGAGCGGCAACTTTGCCTCTGGTGGCGTGCCCATGAACTGGATCACGGTGCCGCCGTTGGCGACACACTGTAGGGCGAGTCCAATGGCCTCGACGGTTGCGGGCCCTGCAATCACGACCTCGGCGCCGGCACCATCGGTCCGTTCCCGGATTGCATCGATCACGGAACCGTGGGAGGCATCGATGACTTCATCCGCGCCGAGACCCGACGCAAAGGAGCAGCGGGCCGCAACCAGATCGACACCGATTACGCGCCGAGCGCCGCGGTGCCTTGCGAGCAGCACATGCAGTTGACCCATGACTCCCAGGCCGATGATCACCACCGTTGCTCCGGCAACATCCCCTGCGCGGTTCATCGACTTGACCACACAGGCCAGGGGTTCGACAAGTGATCCATCCGTATCGGAGACATGATCAGGCAGGCGGAGTGTATCTCCGGTCAGATTGACCTCGGGGACGAGGAAAAATTCCGCCATGCCACCGGGGATGAGATTGGTTGCCCTCCAGGTCGGGCATTGCACGAATTCGCCGCGCCGGCAGGCGTGGCACCGCAGGCAAGGTACGTGATGATGCACGAAGACGCGATCTCCGGGCTGGAAATCCTGCACTTCTGCGCCAACCTCGGCGATGACACCGGCCGGTTCGTGCCCAAATACCAGGGGCGCTTTCTTGCGAATATACCAGGGGGTGACGTCGCCCGAACAGATTCCACAGGCGCGAGTCTGGACGAGCGCTTCCCGTGGCCCAGGCCGTGGGATCGGTGCCTCCTCGATCCGGACATCGAGGTAGTCATAGATCCTTGCTACTTTCATGTGCTCGGTTCGATCAGGAACTTGATGCCCTCGCCGGCACGGTGCGCAGCCAGAGCCGCGGGAAGAGCTTCCAGCGGGTAGCGCCCGCTGATGAGGGCTTCGCCGTTGAAATCGGGCCTGATCAAAAGTTGATGGGCGGCCTGCACCGCCCGGGGCGTGAAGTGGAACGGGCTGATCAGGCGCAACTGGTCGTAATGCACGCGCTGTGTGTCCAGTCGCACGACGGTTCCCGGGGGGCAACCTCCGAAGAACACGACGGTACCGCCGCGGCGGACGAGATGCGGCGCTCCTTCCCACACCTCTGCCTGACCGGTGCATTCGATCACCACGTCAGCGCCCCGCCCCTGCGTCAGAGCGAGGATCTCGTTTCGTGCGGCTTCGATCGTTCCCCTGAACACGCGGGCAGCTCCGAGATCGGCCGCGTTGTGCAGCCGCCGTGCCGTGCGGCCGATGACGGTGACATCCAGGACTCCCCTGGCGCGCAACGCCAGGAGATGCAGCAGGCTGATGGCGCCGGCGCCGATCAGGACGACACGATCATCCTGACGCACGGGTGCAAGGCTCAGACCGTGCATCACACAGGATAGCGGTTCGAGCAGCGCTGCAAGTCCATAGGATACGCCTGGCGGTTTGCGATAGAGATTCGTACGCACCACGCGGGCCGGTAATTTCACATACTCACCATAGGCCCCGTGGACCATGGTTGGCATCACCGTGTCGCAGAGATTTTCCTGCTCTCGCAGGCAGAAGTAACACTCGCCGCACGGAGCCGTCGGCGTGGCCATCACGGCGTCACCTTCGCGCACCGTAGTTACCCCGCGACCGGCTTTTGCCACATCCCCCGAGAATTCGTGGCCGAAGGGCATGGGCATGGGAAATTTGGGGTGCCCTCGGAGGAATGTCTTGATGTCTGTGCCACAGGTCAGGGCGGCGCGAATCCGCAGGACCACTTCGCCTTCGCCGGGCTCAGGCTGCGGAACGTTTTGCATCTCGAGGGCCCCCGGGCGGGTCAGAAAGTAGGCACGCATGGTTTCCCGGTGCGTCGGTGACATCCAGCATGCGCTACCGGTGCGTCCCCGCGATGTCAATTGCCGGGGGTAGCTGACTTCCTTTCGGTCAAACGGTAAGAAGCCTTTGTGGCACGGGGTTCGGGCACGACTTTCGCCGAGCGACAGGTCGACCTACAAGAGTTGGTCGCTCAGGCCGCTGGTGGCAAAAACCGCTCGATTTACCTCCTTGCCGGAGAGCCGTTCCAGACGACAGCAGCCGCCAAACGACTGATCGAGGCTCTGGTTCCCGCTGCCCACCGCAGTTTCAATCTCGAGACTTATGACGGGCGATCCACCCCCATGGCTCGCATCCTCGACAGTTTGCGTATGCGGGGGCTTTTCTCGGGAACAAAGGTCGTGTGGTTGCGCGAAACGACGGTTTTCCTGTCCGGCGAGAAAAAACCAGAGATTACGTTCTCGATGTTCGCCGCGATCACGGACGATCGACCAGCAGATGCGGCAGAGAAGCTGTTGACCCTCGTGGCGCTCGCGGGGTGGACTCAGCAGCAGTTTGTCGAGGCTCGGTGGAATCTGTTGCCGAAGACACGGATCAAGGAGGTGTTCGGAGAAGAACTGGAGCCGAATCAACTTGCTGCGGTGGCATCGATCCATGCCTGGTGCCTGGCCCGCGATTTGTCCGTGCGTGAGTTCCAAGACGAGGGCGCTGGACTTCTGGCGATGCTGGAGGAGGGGCTGCCGCCCGCCGTTGTGCTTGTGTTGACAGCCTCGACCGTCGACGCTCGCAAGAAACTCTACAAGCGGATCGCCGAATCGGGTGGGCTGTTGGATTTGTCCGTCGCACGCGAACGAAGTGGTGCTCTGCATCGCGAGGCGGTAGAGGGGTTGCTGTCCGTCGTACTGGGTGAGTATGGGAAGCGGCTTGACGCCGGGGCCCGGGAGTTGATCGTTCGGCGCGCGGGGTCCGACGCGGCGATCCTCAGCTCAGAGTTGGAGAAGCTGTGCCTTTTTTGCGGTGAACGTACGGTGATCACTGCCAACGATGTTCGCCGGTTGGTGCCCGATCTCACTGAATCGTGGATTTTCGATTTCACCGCAGCTCTTGCAGCACGCCAACTGAGCGCCGCTCTCACACTTTTGCGGGGGCTGCTGGGCCAGGGTGAACCAGCGCTGCGCCTGTTGGCCATGATTGTGCGTGAAGTGAGGCTTCTTCTTATTGCCCGCGAATGTCTCGATACGACGTTGCGTGGGGACTTTCGGCCCGACTTGCCCTATCCCGCTTTTCAGAGCCGGGTGTTGCCCCGTATCGATGCCGAAACGCTGGGGGCCTTCGGCAAGGCCCATCCCTATGTCGTGTACAAACGATTCCAGGATGCAGCGCGTTTTGGAGCGGCCAGATTACGCAAGGCGATCGTGGAACTGGCCGAGATCGATGCGCGCCTCAAATCGACGCGCACGGATTCCGGCCTGTTGCTGGAAGCATTCGTGATTCGCTGGTGTGGTCAGCACTCGGGGGCGCGTTGAGCGACACTCACTGAGCTTGATTTCCCGTCGTTCGGACCACGAACAGGGGACAGCTTGCGTGCCGGATGAGCTTCTCGGTCAGGCTGCCGATGAGGAGCCCTTCGATGGTGCTCTGGCCACGTGTGGAGATCACGATGACGTCCACACTCCTTCGATCTACCAGTTGCATCAGTTGTTGGAACGGATCGCCGATTTCGACCACGACTTCGCATGGCACGCGGCCGGCAACGAAATGGGAATCCGTGTCCTGCAACTTTGCCAATGCTCTCTCTTTGAGTTGCTGAAAAGTTTGGATGTGCCCCGCCTGGTCGTACATCTGTTCGGTGGGGACGTGAATGATGTGTGCCAGAATGAGGCTACCCCCGAACGCGTGTGCAAACTGCACCGCATATTCGGTTGCCTGGTCTCCGTGGATCGAGAAATCGATGGGGCAAAGGACCGTCTTGAAACTGCGCGACACGTGTCACCTCACTTTCATCGCCAAATAGCGACTGTTCTCCACAGCGCTTGCACGTATTGAGCGGAAATGTCCAGCGATTGGTGCATGTCACGGTAGGACACGGTTACGTCGGCGCGGATGACTACGGATCGGATGTGGTCTTCGTGGAATCATGCGGGGAGGTTGCATCCCGCCGTAGCTTCGGTGCTCGCGCCTGGATCAGTGATGGGAGACCCGTTGTGCAAGTCGGCGTAGCCCGGTCGATCGTCGTGGCTTCGGCACACTTGTGGTGGCGACGATGGTCGCCATGCCTTCGATGGGATGCCGCCGCCCGCTTGGCGAGGCCGCGGTCATTGGATAGGAAGCCGTGATGCCACACATTGTGCGCGAAGGTGTCCGGCTACACTACGAGTGCGAGGGTGAGGGAAGCCCGCTCGTCTTGCTGCACGGGCTCGGGAATGATCACCACATGTGGGATGCGGATGTTGCGGAATTCTCCGCATTTCATCGGGTTCTCAGACCTGACGTGCGAGGATTTGGTCGGTCGGACAAGCCGCCGGGACCGTATTCGACGTTGATGTTTGCGGAAGATCTGGCAGCGATTCTTGATGCGGAGGGGCTTCCGGTGGCGCACCTGCTTGGTCACTCGATGGGGGGCGTAATCGCGCAACGCTTTGCTCTGGAGTACCCATCGCGGGTCAGTTCCCTGACGTTGGCCAGCACATCGAGCGAGGTCGGCGACAAAGCGGCTGCGGCGTGGCATCGACTTGCTGATTTCGTCGAACACCACGGGTTTGATGACAGGACGGCGGATGCTTCACGTGCGGTCTCGCCGTCGTTTGCGCGGCGTTGCCCTGACGCTGTCGCTGAACTCGCCCGCCGCAACGCTGCCAACGATCCGCAAGGATATGCCGCAGCCGCGCGTGCTGTGGGTGACTTTAATTTCACTCCAGAGTTGACGGGAGTCTGTGTGCCTGTCCTGATCCTGCAGGGTTTGGACGACCAGCTCACACCTCCTGGCGGCTCGGTGAAAATGTCCCGGGTTCTGCCTCAATCGCGGCTTCTGTTAGTCGCGGAGGCAGGGCACAATCTCCCTCTCGAACAGCCCACCTTGTTTCGAGCAAGTGTGCTTGCCTTTCTCGGTGGGGTCGATGGTACGAGAGGGATCCTCAGCGGGGGCCAGCGCCGCACAGGACAGAGAAGGAGCGAGAATGAGCCGACGTGACATGATCCGCATGACTCCCCAGGAGCAGCAGGCATTTCTCGAAAGCGCCCAAACTGCCACTCTCTCATCGATCGATCTGCGCGGCTACCCGCACTCGGTGGCGATGTGGTTTGTCGCCGAAGGGGGTGCGATTTGGATGACGACCTACGGAAAATCGCAGAAGGTACGAAATCTGGAGCGCAACCCGAAAGTCGCGGTGATGGTGGAGTCGGGAGTCACGTATGACACGCTCAAGGGGGTGTTGTTGCGTGGCAAGGTCGAAATTCTCCGAGACATCGAGGTGACACTCGATGTTTTGAAGAAGGTCCACGCGAAGATGATGGGCTCGTTTCCTGATGGCCTCGACGAAGTCCTGCGTTCGCAAGCGCGCAAGCGCGTGGTGTTGAAGGTCATACCGGAACGGGTGAGCAGTTGGGACCATTCCAAGCTCGGCGGCACATCTTGATTCGCCGTGATGAGGGTGGTGGGGCGGTGTCGAATCGGTAATTGCAATTGCCGAGCATGGGGCGCATGAACACTCGGCGCAGCGGACGGAATGGAATCGCAGTCGACAGAGCGGGGTGGCAGATATTTTGGGGCAAGAATCGTTGCCTTGATTGCCGCTATCGCGTTGGGTTTTTGCCGCCCTGTATTTGCTCTTGCGGGGGATGCCAACTGTGACGGTGGGATTGATGCCGCCGATGTGGCTGTGGTCGTCCATGCGATTTTCGAGGGAAGCTCCTGCGCCATGGCCGATGCCAATGGCGACGGATGGATCACGGTAGCGGACACTCTGTTTCTGATCCGACTTTTGACAGAGCCCCGGCCTTTGCCAACTGCCACCAACTCCGTGATGCCGGAATCGAGCCCCACCCCCTCGGCCGATGCTTCCCCCCCGGCTCCGAGTGCCACTGCCAGCCCGTCTGTCACGGCGGCGATAACGGGATCACCTGCCGGTACCGAATCGCCGACTCCTCCCGTGACTGTTCCCACGCCGAGCCAGAGCATGACCGACACCCCATCTTTCGAGACCAGCGTAACGCCGACGCCGAGCGCCATGATCACGCTTTCTCCCACATCACCGGTGGCCACGGAAACACCATGGGCGACCATGACGGCAACATCCAGCAGTGGACCATCCGAGAGTCCAACGCGATTCCCGACAGCGACCCGGACGGCCACGCCAACCCGCACACCAACGATCAGTGCAACGCCAACTTTTACGGCTCCGGCAACCAGGACACGGACAGAAACTCCCACGGAGACGGCAACTCGCACGCCGACGGGAACGCCAACCGATACGGGAACGGTGACGCCGACTACCACCAACACCGGTACCCCCACCCTGTCACCGACCCGCAGTTCGACACCGACCCGCAGTTCGACACCGACCCGCACCCCGTCACCGACCTACACCGATACGCCGACACAAACGCCAACCCGCACCCCGTCGCCGACCCGTACTTCGACGCCTACGCGCACTTCCACCAGTACCCGTTCCGCAACGGGAACTCCTACGCCAACCAGTTCGCCAACAGGGACCGCAACGGCATCGAAGACTCGTACGCCGACATCCACCGGTACCGCGACGGCGAGTCGAACGTCGACCTCGACGCGGACGCCCTCAGTCTCAAAATCGGGCACAGCAACCTGGATCACGAGTCCCACCCAAACGCCAAGTCCGCCAGCCTCGGGCACGGCCGGCTGGACCCGGTCACCCACGGCAAGCGTTTCTCCGTCGTTTACACAGAGTCAAACTGCGACTCGCAGTGCTACGCGCCCCACGACGCTGACGCCGACGCGCACCCAGACCCGAACGATGACAGCCACGGGGACTGCAACACCCACTCTGACCCATACGCGAACTCGTTCGCCATCTGCCACCCGCACGTCGACGCGCACCGCGACGTCGACCCCGACACGTACGTTGACCCCAAGACCGACAGCGACGATCCCGGATAGCGGACCGATCATCACCTTTTTCGGTGTCACCAAAAACTTCGACGGCTGTCTCTTCTGCTGCGACACCAGTTGCCAAAAAACCCCGACTCCGACGCCGGCATTCGACGCTGAAGGCCGGCGGATTTATTCGGTTCCCAACGGACAGTTCGTCATTGTTCTCGAAGGTGCCCTGGGGCCAAGCGGGTTTCCCCCTGGTGTCTCTTTGGAACCGACAGGGATGGACAACCGTCCAGATTTGCAGATCCAGACGACCCGTGCGCTCGGTAACGGGAGCAGGGCGGTCTGCGATACGGGACCCATTTCCAGTGGCGGTGGCGGGGTGCCGGGACTGGATCCGCCCAGCTTTGCGTCTGGTGATCCGTTCGTGACCGATGTTTTGACGGATTTTGCCTGTCGATTCGACTCATCGGTCAGCGCAGCGGCGCCGTGTACGATCATGGACCCATCTCGGGAGCCCCGGCTCGTCACGTCATCCGCCCTGGTCCAGTTCTGTGATTTCATTGCTGCCACAGCATCTTTTCCCGCGGGCGATACGATCCTCAGCGCTCGTCTTCGGGATGTGACCGGCAACATAGGTCCGACGGCCCAGATCGTCGTCCGTGTCGCCACTCCAACGCCCCGGCCGTGAACGAAATTGTCTCATTCGACAGGGCCAGGCTGTTCTGGATCGCCTTGCTTCTGATGATGGTCTCGAGTGAGACAGCCGCACTTTCGGGTGGTGCCTGTGAAACCATCGACGCACACATCGCCTCTTTGTTTGCGGACACTCCCTCTTGTGCTCTCCGCGATCTCAATGGCGATGGTGGTGTGAGTGCCGCCGACATCGTTGCTGCTGTTTCGTTTTTCACAGCACCGCTCACACCGACACCAGTGGCCACGGATACTCCTCCATCCACCCCGACGATACCGGAAACTCCCACCGCGACATCAAGCGTTATCCTGACTGCGACGCCATCTGCCGTGCCTTCTGTGAGTCGGAGGCCGTCCCCCAGCGTCACCCGCACCGTAAGCCCTTTCTGGACGAATACCCCGACCCCAGAGGTGGCGCCGTCCGCATTCCCGAGCGCCACTCATTCCGGAACGCCCACTGTGGCGTCGCTCTCCAGTGCCACGCCCAGTCCCTCTTCGAGTGCTGTTGTGACAGAGACTCCCACTAGAACTCCGCCCGTATCGACCGACCCGAGTGACACTCCGACGCAGGCTTCTCCTGCGTTGCCCACTTCGAGCCATTCGCCCGTGCCGACCGAAACACCGACAGAAACGGATGCCTTCACTCCGACCTACAGTGCATTGCCAACGATGTCGGGCACGGCCACCACTTCGGCCACAACGACGCGAACACCTCTGGCTACCAGAACACACACGAGCTCGCCGCTGCCGACACGAACTCCGACACCGACGCATACGGCGCCTGGGACACGGACATACACGCCGACCTGGTCTCCGACGATTACCCACACTCCAAGCGCCACCCGGCAGCCGACCCTGACGGCAACATCGCCCCCGAGTCCGACACCCGTGAATACGGCAACACCGACGATTACAGAAACGTCCAGTCCTTCCCATACACCGAGTCCCACAGGCACAGCATCCCCGACCTCGACCGAGACGCCCTCACACACCGCAACTCCGACGGAGTCGCCGACATCAACGGAAACCGCCACCGAGACGGCAACTCCGACGGTGACAGCCAGCCCAACGGTCACCGGCACGCCTACGGATACATTGACTCCCACGAATACGGCCACGCCAACCGAGACGCCAACCGTGACAATGAGTCCGACACGCACGGATACCCCGACGGAAACACCCACCCCGACCAAAACACCTACACCGACGGTTTCACCCACACCGACTCAGTCGCCGTCGCGGACACCGACCCCGTCGTTGACCGAGACCCCGAGTGTAACTCCCACGGCCACCACGACGCATACCCCAACCGAAACGCCTACGGCTACGGTTTCACCGACACCGACTCAGTCGCCGTCGCCGACGCTGTCGTTTACGGAGACTCCGAGTGCAACCCCTACCGTCACGACAACGGATACCCCGACGCCGACACCTACGGTCACTCCGACGCCGCCGCCCACAGCGACGATGACGAGGACCTCCACCGGAACCTGGACACCGACACCGACCCGCACGCCCACGAGGACCACGACCGGGACCTTCACGCCAACGCCGAGTCAGACTCGGACGGTCACTCGAACTCCCACGGCAACGGTGACTCTCACTCCTACCGGTCTCGGACCGCGTGTCACCTACCTGGGCGTGTTGACACGCTTCGATGGTTGCCTTTTCTGTTGTGAGAAGAGTTGCGAAGGGCAACCCACGCCGACGCCGGAGATCGATGAATTGGGGCGGCGCGTGTTTTCTGCCAGTTCGGGGCAATTCATCCTCGTCATCGAAGGGCAACCGGGTCTGAGCCATCAACCGGTCGGAACCCTGCTCACCCCAGATGCGAGTGGCTTGCCACATCTGCTCGTACAGAGTTCGCGTGACCTTGGGAATGGGAGCCTGACGGTGTGCGACACTGGACCTGCATCCGCCGGTGGCGGAGGCATCCCCGGGGTCGATCCTCCAGATTTCAACCTGAGTGACCCTCGTATCAGGGATGGTTTTGAGGATTTCGCGTGTCGTTTCGACCCATCGGTTTCAGTGACCAACCCCTGTACGATCATCGACGCTACGCGAGACCCACGTCCGATCAATTCCGACTCGACGGCGCAGTTTTGTGATATCGTAGCGGCAACAGCCGCCTTCCCGGTCGGCGAGACGCTGCTCACGGTGAAGTTGCGTGACGAGGTGGGAAACACTGGTCCCACCGCTGCGATCATCGTCCGGGTCGCTTCACCGACCGCTACACGAAGCCCCGCGCCGCCAACCGAAACACCCACGCGGACGCCCTCCTCGACACGAACATTTACGCGGACCCCCGTGCCGCCAACGCCAACCTCGACAGCGACGCTGACGGCAACGATGACACCGTCCCCGACGCGGACATGGACTCCGACACGGACATGGACCCGGACCCGAACGGCGACTTCAACGCCGTCCGGGAGTGCAACACCGATCCCCATGCCGCCAACGCTGACTCCTATGAGCGGCGAGAGGATACTGGCTTCAGGCCCGGAGTGAGACGGCCAGCCACCTTTTCCCGTTTGGGCGGCGTTGAGGTGATACATTGGCCAAAATATGCGTCTTGCGTTGTCCCGATCTGGAAGGCATCACGTGACGGCGCAGGCAGATTGCATGCAGGAAGTACAGAATGACGTCGCATTGAGGGACGTGAGCGAGAGGCGGGACAAAACCGGGCTGCTCTGTCAACTTGGTTGGTTCCCGATGGCCTTGTTCCTGATCATCCTCGTGGCGATGTTTTCGGCCGCCCGTGGGGAGACACCTCCTTTGCCGGGAGATGCCAACTGCGATGGAGTCGTGGATATTGATGACTTGACCTCGGTGGTTGGTGCGATTTTCGTTCGAACTGGCTGTGAAAACGCCGATGCGAACATCGATGGGCGCATCAGTGCAGCCGATCTTGTAGCGGTGGGGCTTCGACTGGAGCTTCAGAGTCCGACGCCCACGCCGGAGCCAAGTCCGGCCCCGACACAGTCAGCTTCCCCGTCTGTGTCGGAACCACCTACGGCCACACCCGCGGATAGCCCTTCGCCGAGTCCCACCGTGATGGTGCCGACCCTTTCACCGACGCCCAGCGAATCGTGGACGGCAACGCCTTCGATGACGGCATCCGCCGTGGCATCTATCCCTGTCTCGGAAACTCCAACGGTTTCGGGGACGCCTGCATCGAGTCCTACGCCCTCGGGGGAGTCCTGGACAACAACGCCGACGGTTTCGCCTGAACCGAGCCCCACATGGGAGCCGTCATGGACTGACACGCCTGACCTCAATCTTGGGACGGCAACTCCGACATCAAATCCCACACGCAGTCCCACGAGCACTCGCGAGCCGACCTTGACGCCAACGCAGACCAACCTTCCCAGCCCGACATCCACGCCTCGGCCGACACTGACGCCAACGAGGTCGCGAACCGCGTCACCGAGCGCCAGTCCGACAAACACAGCACTCCCGACGCGAACGGCAACGATGACGATGACCGTTCCGACACCGACATCCACCCCGACCGCGGTCGATACGCCGACAGAAATGCCGTCGGCGACGAGTACGCAGACGTCGACCGCTACCTTCACCACGACCCTCTCAGCCAGTCCCACATTCCCGCCGACGATTTCCCCGAGTCTGCCGGCTACCTCGTCCCCAACCCCCACGACTCCAGCCACGCTGACGCCGGTGACGATGCCTACGGAGACCCAGACACCCTTGGAAACCACCCCGCCGGAGGCGACGAAAACCGCAACTCGGACATCGACGGCCACCCCCCCCTCTTCCGCAACACCGACCTTGCCGCCCACACAGAAGCCCCCTGCAACGGCAACACCCTCGAAGACTCCGACGGAGGTGCCCTGGCCGTCGCCAACCACAAGTGCTTTCCCAACGACAACCCCCACACTGACCCAAATTCCATCCGGAACCCCGACCTTGATTTTTACCGATACGTCGACTCCGACGATGATGCCCTCGTTCACGGCGAGCGCATCAGTGCCTCCCACTGCGATGTGGACTCCGACGCGAACGGCAAGCAGCACGCCGACGCTTACTTCCACCCGTTCGCCGACCCCGACCCGGACCGATACCTTGTCGCCGACAGAAACAAGCACTGCGACTGCGACGCTGACACGATCCTTCACCCGAACGGCAACTTCGACGCTGTCACCGACAGTGACTCGATCGCCTTCACCCACCTGGACAGCTACCACGACACCGACGGAAACGGGCACGCCGACGGTGTCGCCGACAGAATCCTTCACGCGTACGGCGACCATGACGCTCTCGCCGACGGCGACTCGATCAGCGACGTTCACGCGCACGTGGACATACACACCGACCACGACGCCGACGCCGTCCGTGACGTTGACGCCAACAGTGACGCTGCCCCCGTCCGCTTCTCCAACACAGACGAGCACACGTACGGCAACCCTCACCCGAACGGCGACCGCGACTCCAACGGTGACTCAGACACGAACCCCGACAGTCACGGAGCGAGGACCCCTCATCACCTTCTTTGGAATTGGACCTGCCAGTGGTTGCTTTGCCTGTGGAGATCCTCTGTGCAATTGTGGCGCATCGCCGACGCCCACTCCGTTCCTGGATGCGTTTGGACGCCGGATCTTCGTCACATCCAACGAAGCTGGGTTCCTGATCGTGCTCGAAGCGAAGCCTGGGCGGAGCAATTCCGCCATTGGTACCACCGTCCCGCCACCAACCCCGGGTGCGGGGATTTATCCCGATCTCCAGGTCCAGAGCGACAGGCCTCTGGGCAACGGTAGTTCTGCCATTTGTGATACTCAACCTGCCCACGAGGGGGGAGGTGGTGTACCTGGCTTCAGTCCCGCCAGTTTCGAGCCGACCCCTGCGATCATCGATGGTCTGGTCGACTTCGCGTGCCGCTTTTCCTCATTCGTACCGAGTGCTCCATGCACTCTCGGACCCGATGGAAATGAGAGGACTTTGACGTCCCTCCCGTCTGGGTCGCAGCAGTTCTGTATGATCGGTACGCTGAATACGAAAATCCCACTCGGCGATACAGTCCTGACAGCACGCGTTGTCGACAAAGCGGGGAATCCTGGACCGACGACGCAGATCGTGTTGCGCCGTGTTCCGTTTCCCCACCGCTCCAAGGGTAGCCCCCCTCAAGGCAAAAAATAATCCTTTCTGCTTGACTGTGAAAATCCGATAAGGCATCTGTAGCGCGGCGCTGTCAGCGGGGGTTCAACTGATCCCTGCGGTGGCATGTAGTATGCGTGTGGTTACTGAAAGGAGGCGTGCGATGCGATTGGTGAAGCGGAGTCCGTGGCTGGTGAGCCTGGGCGTGCTGCTGGCGGGAGCACTGTCAGGAGGAGCGGCGCGGGCGGACGTAACGAGCGATGATGCAGGCTCGATCATCATCTACCCGAAGGTGGTGTCGGACGGGTCGCGCGACACGTTGATCCAGATGAGCAACCGGACGAACGGATTGGCGTATGTGCATTGTTTTTACGTGAACGGTGCAGGAGCGTGCAATCGGTCGACGGATCAGTCGTGCGTGCAGGACAGCGACTGTCCGACGGGGGAGACATGCGTGCAGGAGTGCACGTACAACGATTTTGATGTGATTTTGACGGCGCAGCAGCCGACGGTATGGCGGGCGTCGACGGGCCGGTGGTCGTCATTGCAGCCTGGAGCGTGCCGATTGGGCGAGCCGTGTACGTGCCAGATGGTGAACGGGCAGCAGATTTGTCCTGGATTGGAAGTGGCGGCGAACAACGCACCGTACGTTCCCGGAGTGGGGACGGCTTTCATCGGGGAGTTGAAGTGTTACCAGACGGCGCAGGACGGATCTCCGATTGCGGGGAACGCGCTGAAGGGGACGGCAACGATCGAGACGGTAGATGGCCCGTCGACGGGACAGATCAGCGAGTACAGTGCGCTGACGGTGACGGCGAACGGAGCCCTGAGCGGGGGTTTGAATACGGACAACGACCTGCGCTTGAACTATGTGAACGGAGCGGCGTCGGGTGAGTACAATGCGTGTCCGCGCAATCTGGTGTTCACGACGGCGGGACAGGGAGCGGTTGATGATTATTCGGGTGCGGAGCTGAGCACGGAGTTGACCCTGGTGCCGTGTACGGAGCTGATCGAGGAGCGTTCGCCTGCGGTGACGCGAGTGAGCCTGGTGGGGCACAACGAGTTCGAGCAGTCGTTGAGTGCCGCGCTGACGTTCAGTTGTTATTACAACAATACGATTCAGGGCATACCCGGTGCGGCTTTTACGGGAGCGTCGGGCCGGTTTTGGAAGATCCGTGTGACGCCGAGTGCAGACAATCTGTGCATGACGGGAGACAACCGGGGTCAGCGGTGCACCACGGATGCCGACTGTGGGAATCTGAACAATATTCTGACCAGTTCGGGAGGAGTGTTGCTTGGGTGTCTGCCGGCGCCCGGGGTGCTGGGTGTAGCGGAGGAGTTCTACACTCTCGATGTGGGTATTACGGGTAGCGCGGCATTCAATGTGCACATGGAAGGACAGCGCACGGGTTTTGGCGATATCATCACGGCGCCAGCGCTGTAGTAGGACGGCTACGATGTGCAGTGAAAGGAGCATGACCATGCGAACGAAGCGAGTGGCCGCGATGCTGGCGGTGATGGCGACGGCGATGGTGGGAGTGGCAAGCGGGGCGAGTGCGTTGAGCACGACGGACCGGCCGGCCTCGATCCTGGTATGGCCGAAAGTGGTGGTGGACAGTTCGGGTGTATTCACGGGAGGACCTGCGGTCGACACCCAGATCACCATTTCGAATACGAATACGACCGGACTCAAGCAGGCATACTGTTTTTGGGTGAATGCGACCAGCCACTGTGCTGAAGCGCCGACGCAAGCCTGCCGGACGGCAACGGATTGTGACGGTGGTGCACTGGGCGCCTGTGTGCCTGGTTGGAACGAGATCGACTTTCAGATTTATCTGACACAGGACCAGCCGTTGGGGTTCTATGCGGGGCAGGGTCTGTCGCGCGGTGAGTTTCCGCTGGAAGGACCTTTCCGCTGTAACGCGCCATTGAGCTACCTGGAGTGCTACGGCGCCAATGATCCGCGTTGTGGCTCGATCGGCTGTAACGTGGGGCAGAGCAACCTGGGCAGCGGTATTCCACCGGTGCCGGAGGATCCGTTTATCGGGTCGTTGACGTGTATCCAGTACACGGGAGACAATCCGACGAGCCCGGACCAGAGTTCGACGCGTGACAAGCTGATGGGCGAAGCAGCCATCGTCAGCCTTGGCAGCCCGGTGGATGTGGCGAAATACAACGCGGTAGGATTGAGCGCCAATGGCGTCCCCGCGGACGACAATGTGTTTGGACTGGGAGCCGGCCAGGAGTATGCAGCCTGCCCGTCGACGCTGATTTTGAGCCACATTTTTGACGGCGCAACGGACCCCATTGCCGTCAGCCCGGCACAGACCTATGGCACGGAGTTGACTCTGGTGCCGTGTTCGAACGACTTCAACACGCAGGTGCCGGGTCGGGCGACGGCGCAGTTTTTGGTGTTCAACGAGTTCGAGCAGCGGTTTTCGACCAGTCGTACGGTAGACGGTCTGTTTGACGGTGCGATTTCGACGATCGACACCCGCAATCCAGCACGCTCGATTTTCAGTGCTGGCGTGGCTGGAACGATTGCCGGGCAGACGCGGATTCGCGGTGTGGGTGGCAACACGATCAACGGTGAAGTGACCAATGGTGGATTGCTGGGTGTGGCGCGAGCGGTTGTGAGCAATACACCGTCGGGGACTGCCAGTGCGGCCTACAACCTGCACCAGCAGGGGAATCCGTCGGGTGTAGACCTGATCGTGGTTCCGTAAGCGGAATCGGATAGGGATGAACGACCGGTGTCGAGCGCAAGGAGGACGGACATGAGGGCGAGACACAGCGGCTGGCTGATGGCAGTCGGCGTCGGCTGTCTGCTTGTAGCGGTGGGCGCACAAGCGCAGACGTCGTATACGAGCACAGACCGTCCGGGGTCGATTTTGATGTTCCCGAAGGTGGTTCGGGACGGGACCCGGGATACGATTATTCAGATCACCAATACGGGCAACAACGTCAATTCGGTGTATTGCCAGTATGTGAACGGGGAGGCGACCCGAACGGGTGCGCCGCTCTGCAGTTTGACGGATTTCGAGCTGTTGCTGACGCGGCAACAGCCGACGCAATGGAGCGCCTCGGCGGGACGCCAGGTGCTTCCTGGGGATGCCCCCGGGTCGTCTGGAGCCGGATTTGATCCGGGATTGATTCCGCCGTTGCCGGAGGGTTTCACCGGGGCATTGGTCTGTGCGGAAGTGATGCCGGACGGTTCACAGGCCCCCTACGGTCAGAATCGTCTCAAGGGTGAGGCAACGTTGGTGTCAGCGGGCGGCGATGTGAGTAAGTACAACGCCACGGCGATTCCAGCGATTCCGGATGTGGGGACAGACAACGTGCTGTCGCTCAACAATGCCGAGTACGGGCGCTGTGCATCGCAGTACCGGCTCAACTTCATTCCCGGTGGAGCGCCGGACCCGGTGATCGACGCGTATGGAATGAGTGGTGTGTCGAGTGTGGAGACCGGCCTGACGCTGTTGCCGTGTGACCTGGACTTTCGCAATGGGCTACGAGGCGGTGGCACGATGGGAGTGCTGGTGTGGGATGAGTTCGAGACACGCTACAGTGGCAGCTTTCCGTACGCGTGCTGGACGAATCTGGACCTCAGGTCATTGGCGATAGGCCGTTCGGCCGTACAGCCGGGAGGGTCTATCCAGACGTTGTTTGCGAACGCTCAGTTGACTGCGACCAGTCCGGTGGTGGGTGTGGCTGAGTCACTCCATGTGGATAGTATGGGGACGACGGGTTCAGCCGCGGTGAATCTGTTCCAGATGGCCGAGACTGCCAACGCCGCGATTCGGCTGCCGTGAAGGCGAGAGGTGCAGCGATGAGACGGATAAGCCGAGGCACCAAGAGGGAAGAAATCATGAGGACGGAGCGGAACGGACGGAGCTGGCGAATGGGTGTCGCAGCAGCGGCGCTGTTGCTGGCAGGACCGCTGGCCGCACAGACGGTGACAACGGATCGGCCGGCAGGCTACATCGTATTTCCGAAGATCGTGTCGGACCCCAGTGGAGCATTCAGCAATGGGGTAGCGAGCGACACCGTGGTGCAGATTACGAACACGAGCGAGAACCGGGTGTTGGCGCACTGTTTCTATGTCGATGGAACAACGCGCTGCAACAACGGAGCAAGTGTGATCGATCCGGACGGTGCATGCCGTACGAGTGCGGACTGTACCAACGGCGGTCTTTGCACGCTGAGCAGTTGCGCGGGCATCGACTTCGATGTGCCGCTGACGCCGAACCAGCCGGTGGGTTGGACGGTGAGTGCCGGGGTACAATTGGGTGGGGTTTGCGTGGGTGGTCCGCTGTCGGGCCAGCCCTGTGATCCGAGTGCATCGAACAACTGCAATTGTCAGGCGCTCGATCTGCGTGTGCCGCCGCTGGCCCCGGGGATCTTCTTCGGTGAGTTGAAGTGTGTGGAGATCGATCCGGATGCGACGGGGAGCGACATTGGCAACCCGATCAATGCCAATGACCTGATTGGTACGGCATCGATCTACAATGTGAGTGCAGCACCGGCGGCCGTGGATGTACGTTCGTACAACGCGATCGGCATTCAGGCCGTTTCGAGTGATCGAACGGTGCAGACCGACTCGACGATGCAACTCGGGGGAGCCGGAGCGGAATATGCCGGTTGCCCGGCGCAGTTGATTTTGAATCACTTCTTTGATGGCGCAGTGGTGGACGGAGCGACGGTGGGGACGGATGTGACCTTCGTGCCCTGCAGTGAGACTCCCGACGGTGATACGGTAGCGGCGCCGACACAACTGCAGTTCCTGGTCTACAATGAATTCGAACAACGCTTTTCTGCGGGGAGCAGCGTGAGCTGCTTTCGAGAGGTGCGTCTGTCGAATATCGATCGGCGTCTGGGACAGGAGCTGACGTCAGTCTTCAACGTGGCGGTGCAGGGCACGCTGGCCGGTCAGACGGTGGTGCGCCCGGTGCTGACTCCGGGCTCCCCCACGCAGGGCAATGGCGTTCTGGCGATTCTCGAGGAGTTCCATACCAGCGATACTCAGAAGTCTGCCGCCTATAACGTCAATGTCCGCGGCTCCAAGTCACAGCCCGATTACGTGATCTTCGATCAATAACCGATCCCTGCCGGGATCCTGATCAGGGCCGGTGACGTCTGTCACCGGCCCTTTTTTGTCCCGGGAGTTTGCCCCGGTAGATGACGGTTTGAAATTGTCGAATCGAGGGCAGCATTGTAGGCTGAGGCCATGTCGAAAAAGAAGATCCTGGTCGTTGAAGATAACGTCGACAACCGCCGCATCCTTGTCTACCGACTGCGGCGAATTGGTGATTTCGAAATCACCGAAGCAGATAACGGGCGTGACGCCATTTTGGCTGTACAACAACAGACCCCCGATCTGATCTTCATGGACCTCAAGATGCCAATCATGGATGGTTGGGAAGCGACGCGGCAGATCCGGCTATTGGATGGGGGTCATGCGATTCCCATCATTGCGCTGACTGCTCAGGCGATGGCCGGAGATGAACAGAAGGCTCTGGCTGCAGGATGTGATGACTACGTCGCCAAACCGATCGTCGATCCAAATATCGTCAAGCAGAAGATTGAAAAGCTTCTCTCCGATCGTAGGTGAAATGGGACGCCTGCGGCGGATTGCACTGCTTATCTGGGTGGTTCTCGCTGGCTGGGCAATCCCAGCCTCGGCTTTTGAGAGTCCCGATCTTCAGTCACTCGAGAGGCAGGCGATTGCGGCTGCCTCTGCGGCTCTTTCCGGAGGTCTCATGGAAAGAGCGCCCCTGGGTGACTTCGGCAAAGACGTTCAACGCTCGTATCGGAGGTTCGGGCGTACGCTGTATGGGGCTCTGATCCGGTGGCAATCGTGGGCCATCGATCTTATATGGGTCGGTTTGGTGGTGATTTGCCTGCCAGCCGTCGATCGCCGCTTGCTCGAGCACTGGCGAGGACGAGATCTGCGTTCAGCCCTGAGATCCCTTGGTCTGGGGATGGTCGTAAATCTAAAGCTGCTTGTGGACCGACGTGCGCCGATTCTGGGAAAAATGCTGGTTTTTCTAGCCGGTGTCTACGGGGTTGCCGAACGCGATATTGTCGATGATCGGCTTTGGCCGCTGGGGCTCGTGGACGACTTCATAGTGGTTGCGGTCGCCTCACGTAGCTTTGTGCAGATGTGCTCGGAGTCCTTGATTGCAGAACACGCCCATGCCGCTGCACGCCGATGGGCCCTCAGCCGCAGCCGGCGCGTAGCCTGAAGAATCGATCGTCGTGTCTTCCCTCTATTTCGGGGTGGATCCTTTTGCTGGTGGTCCCGCTGCCAGACGTTGCGGAAGACCCGCGGCTTCGCCTTGTGGCCGGATCTCCTTGTTGTCCAGATTGACACGCCAGATAGCTACCTTTTTTGCCTGCCCTTCGGTCCACAGAAGGGTGACTTCGTATTCCGGCCCTTCACGCTGGATGGCGCTCCAGCTAAACTCGCCGACGAAGAAGTCATTCTCCTTCGCCTTGAGTGAAAAAGCGCGAATCATGTCATAGAGCGATTCAGTGCCGTTCGGCTTCATGTTTTTGACGACTTCAATGGCGTCGTTCTGCTTGTTGGCCCACTTCTCACCAATGATCAGAGGTGAGCCCACCTGCCACGCAAACCATAGCGCGAACAGACCCAATCCACCCCAGCCCAGAATAGCCCCGATGGCGCTTTCCTGATCCGCGTTTGTTTGCTTGGTCATATTGGAATCCCCTCCCTTTCTTTAAAAACGCCGTTGGCGGGTGGGCGCAATTTGCCGAAGCCTTGCTCCGAACGCAAGCGTCTGTGTCCCCCATGCGTAGCGCTGTGTTCAAATGTGGCGAGGAACCGGGCTGTTGCGCGGATCCGTACTTCGCTTGCGCAGCAGTGGAATCGCCCGAATCTTGTCTTCACGCAAAATATCCCAGACCAGGCCGCGCGGCCTCGGGTGGAGACTGGGGGCGGTGATGATCTGCTCGGGCATGACGACGAAATCGACCGGGATGTCGTGTCCTCTCATAGGCAGGCGGTCCTCGATCAACTGAAGCGGGTGGATGGTGGTGAGGATCGGTGTATATTCCCGGACTTTGCCTTCCCCACGCAGGAGGGCGTATTCAATGTCGCTATAGCCCCCGCCATGGCCCAGACGTGCTCCTTGCCGGGTAACGGCGAGCGCACCACATACAACGAGGTCGATTGGCCGGACTTCACTGGGAGAATGCGGGCGGCCGAGCCGCATTGCGGCACGCACATTGCCTGCCTGGATGATCCGGCTGCCCAGCCGTTCCGGGTCCAATTCGATGAAACAGCGCTCACTCAGCAGCCGAGGCACGGAAAGGTAGAGGATCTTTCCGTCACGTAAGGCGGCACGACGCAGTGCGAGTTGCGGTGCGTCATTGTTGATCTTCACGACGCGGGCTCGCTTCCACATCGGCAGTTCGCACAGCAACATTGCAGCTCTTTCTGCGCCCTCGAAATTCGGGATTTGAGAGTCAAATCCAGGAAAGCGCTCCACCCCGGCGAACTTCAGGCGCATTCGGATCTTGCTGCGAATTTCATCCTTGGTCATTTGAGAGGTGCCGTATGGAGCGTGCCAGACGAGCGAACTGCTATTACATGGTTCCGAACGAGTCAACGAATTTCAGCTCGTGCCAGGCGGCGGGCCGTCACGACAAATCCCGTGTGTGCCACCATGCGGTGTTCCGGTCGCATGCTACGGTGTTCGACGTGCCAGAAACGCTGTAGGATCTCAAACGTCTCCATTGCGCCGAACTTGCCCCCGTCTCGGAGGTGATCCACCAGTTGCTTTACCTGTAGGACCGTAGGCACCCATCCCAAGAATACGCCCCCGGCGCGCAGCACTTCCGCGGCGATTGGTAGGAGTCGCCACGGTTCTGCGAGATCTGCGATGAGGCGATCGACCTCCCGTTCGTGGATTCCTTCGAATGCGTCGCCGAGTACAATCTTCCAGTTTGGCGAGAAACCGTAAAAGTGCGCTACGTTGGTGCGTGCCATCTCGGCGAAATCTTCCCGCATCTCGTAGGTCGTGAGCTGGCCATCGGGGCCAATGGCTCGCAGAATGGCCATGCTCATCGCCCCCGGACCGACACCGATCTCGACGACTCGGGCACCCGGGAAAAAATCACCCCAAAGTAGGATCGGCCCGATGTCTTTCGGGTAAATGACCTGGGCACGCCGAGGCAAGTTCGGTACAAGTTGCGCAAAGGTCGGACGAAGCATCAGAAACCGCTCCCGTGCGCTGTTGTAGACGTGGCGACCCTCTTCCAGGCCGATCAGATGCTCTGCCTGCATCGTGCCATTGCGGATGTGGATGCGCGCTCCCGGCTTCAAGGTACGGATGTATTCCCGGGCCTTGGAGTCGACAAACAGCACACTTTCGTTCGGTTGGATGCGACCGGCTGTGGAAGATGGAGCCATATTCTGCGTGCTCATGGGATATCGGTTTGCCGGTCCTTTGCCGTGGTCCCGGTGTGCCGGGTTCGTTTTTCGGCCGCCTCCCGCTTGAGGCGGCAGTACGAGCAGGTGACGCCAAATGCGGGCATTCCGCAAATTTCACACGTGTTGGGCGGTGACACTGCCTCCTGCCGGAAGTGGGGCTGACCGGACCGGAGAAATTCCTGCAAAAAGTTCAATTTGGAGCCAGGCATGCCTGCTTCGATCCGATTGAGTGCCTCCTTGTAAATCAACTGTGTTGCTCCTTTGCTGTTGGGACACTCATCGACGATGTAATCGAGTTTTTGCAAGAATGCGTAGACGGCCGTTTCGTATTCGGAGATCCGGTAGAGTGGTTTTACCTTACGGACAAATTGGTCGTGGGTGGGCGCCAGCACCGGATGTTGTTTGGCGAGATGTTCCACTTGCCAATGCATGATGTTGCCCAGCAGTCTCGATGCTTCGTCATCGAGGTTGTGTCCGGTCGCCAGGACTGAAAAGCCATGTTCACGCGCGGTTCGGTCGAAATAATAGCGTTTTGACGTTCCACAAGCGGAACAGGCCGGCCGGTTCGTGAACTGTGCAACGGCCGGTATGCTCTCTGTCTCACGATCGAGGCGGACGGTGATCAGACGCAGCCCCCGATCGTGTGCAAACCGTTCGGTGATTTCCGACGACTCGCTCGAATAATCTCCGATTCCCAGATCGATGTGTAGGCCGACCGCGGTATAGCCCAACTCCGCGAGCACCTCCCAGAGAGCGAGACTGTCTTTGCCACCGGAAACCGCGATCAGAACGCGGTCATCCCGGGTGAACATCTTTTGCTGTTCGATGGCTCTTTGTACCTGCCTGCGGAAATAACCGATGAAACAAGGATGGCAGAACGCTGCGTTATGCTGGCGCAACTGGATGACGGCCTTGTCCTGGCAGCGCTTACACTTCATTGGGTCGTGTAGGCCCCTCATGTTTCAACCACCCGAAATGACGTTTCGGATCTCGACGTGCTCGTCGTCTTCGATCATATCCTGCCCGGTGAGTAGCTCGTCTCCACGAATGACCATGACCGTGCCCGGAAGAAGATTCAGGTGGCGCAGCACCTCGGAAACGCGGTGGCGGCCGGGGTAATCGAGCTGTTTGCGCTGTGGAAGGAAGGTGATTCGCATAGAGGGCGCCGACGATAGGGCAGGCCTCTGGGGCAGTCAACGCGCATGGGTGTCCAGCAGATCCAGAAACCCTGTGAGGATCCGGTGAGTCAATCCCCAGATTGTGTAGTTCGCATAGACGAATGCAGGAAATTCGTGGGTTCCTCCGAGCAGGTGGTACCGATAGGTGCCATGAACATCGCCGCGGCGCAGTGAAGATAGCGAGATCCAGAAGGCACTCTGGACTTCACTGCGATCGACCACAAGATCGACGGGAGTTTTCAACTCGTAGACAAAGGGCCGGATGACCATATCCATGAGGCGGCCGCGCCCCACGGCTTGCAAGTCGTCCAACTGACCCATGGGTTGGCCGTACAGCCCAAGATCGAGACCAACCTCTTCCCGGGTCTCGCGTTCTGCCGTTTGCGCGAGATCGGCATCTTCCAGATGTTGTCTACCGCCAGGCAATGCCATGTGTCCGGACCACGGATCACCACTTCGATGCGCTCGGTGGATGACCAGGAACTCTGCTCCGACACGGCCCATTTCACGCAGGACGAGCGCCACGGAGGCACGTGCGAACGATGAACCATCGATCTCTTGTGGGGTGTACTGTGCCAGCGCTGTGCGGATTTGGTCGACAGTCATGCGTGTATCGAACCCGCTTGCGGGCATCGCGTGCATGCTTCAATCCACGGCATGCGGATCTGCCCAGGCGAGGAGGTCCCGTAGCCGTTCGGAGTGTACGAACTCCTCGGTGCTCAGCCGTTCGAAAAACTCCGCTGTACTTGGAGACAGTGCAAATGTCGTCGCCAACGTCTTGTATCGGAGAGCGGCATTCCGGTGTGCCTCGAGGTCTGCAACCAGCCGGCGCCAGTGGTTGATTCCACCGAAATCAACCGGACGTGTTTCTGGATCGACGACTGATCCGCCCAAGACGAGGATCTCGTTTTTCAGTTCCTCACATTGGCGATCTTCATCGGCCGCCAGGGACTGCAAGCTTTCAACCGCGGGCTTTTGCGGGGCAATCCGGGCGTGCTCGCGTAGCTGAGCCGCTCTTCGTCGAGAGGTGGTGTATGAAACCGCCAGTGCGTGTTCCAACGCTTCTCTCTGATCGGTTTTCCAGCACCAGTCCTTCATGCATTCGACGAAGCCCATCCTTGATCAGACGCTACTCACCGTTCCACCGTCAGTCAATCGGCGCATCCTGGAGCAGTTCGCGGTAACTCCCCGTGGCAGTGTTGGTATGGGCGTTCGTTTCCGCTATGACAAGCATCCACGCCGGAAGGAGATCAGCCATGGCTCGGATTACCGTTGAAGATTGCCTGGACCAGGTGCCGAATCGATTCGAACTCGTGTTGCTCGCTGCACGCCGCGCAAAGCAGTTATTGAAGGGCGCCCGCCCGTTGGTCGAGAGCGACAACAAAGAGATCGTCGCCGCGTTGCGTGAGGTCGCCGATGGGAAGGTCACCATGGAGTACCCCGAAGCGGTCGAAGAACGCTGATTGCCCTTGACGCAAGGGGTGTTCGGATACACCTCCCTCGTCCAGGACGACGATGGGCGACAAAGATTATTACGAAGTTTTAGGGATCTCCCGGAATGCCACGGCCGATGAGATCAAGAAGGCCTACCGGCGATTGGCCCGGAAACATCATCCGGATGTCAACCCCGGAAATCAGCAGTCGGAAGAACTTTTCAAGCAAATCGCGCAGGCACACGACGTCCTGAGCGATCCGGAAAAGCGCAAACTTTACGATGAGTTTGGCGCCGAAGCCGTGAAAGCAGGCTTCGATCCCCAAAGTGCACGTGCCAGTCACCAGAGATGGGGTGGCACATCCTCCGGCGCGGAGGATTTCACGGGAACTGCTGGTTTTGGGCGATATCAACGTTTCGAAGACCTTTTCGGTGATCTGTTTGGCGAGACCAGGCCACACGGCCCCCAGCCCGGGCAGGACCAGGAAGCGGAAATCGAGATCGATTTTCTTGACGCGGTGCGTGGGGTCACAACCGATCTTTCTTTGGATCGGCCGGAAGTATGCGCAGATTGTGGCGGGTCCGGGCACGATTCGGCTTCGACGGTGGAGTGTCCGGAGTGTCATGGTGTAGGACGCGTCCAGGTGGCGCGCGGTCCGATGTCATTCGTGCGAACCTGCCCCCGCTGTGAAGGCCGTGGTCGCATCGGATCACGTGCTTGTTCGACCTGTGCAGGAAGGGGGGAAACCATTCGGCATCAACGTTTACAGGTCAGAATCCCGCCAGGCGTCGACAATGGTTCACGGGTGCGCATGGCTGGCAAGGGGGCTCCCGGCTACCAGGGTGGTCCGGCGGGCGATCTGTTCCTCAAGATCCGTGTGCGGCCGCATCCATTGCTCGAGCGCCGCGGTGACGACCTCTTCCTCGATGTGCCGGTAACCGTGGGCGAAGCGATGTTCGGTGGTTCGATTACCGTGCCAACACCTACCGGAGACTTGCGAGTCAAGGTGCCGCCCGGTTCACAGAGCGGGAAACTCCTGCGCATCCGCTCCCGTGGAGTTCCCCGGCTCAAAGGATCCGAGAAAGGCGACCTCTACCTGCGCCTGATGATTCATGTGCCCCCTGGGAATGAGACCGGGGCGGATACCCTCGCCAAGCTCGAACGGCTCTATGAAGGGAGTCCACGCGATTCCCTCCGGTTGTGATGGATCGGCTATGACACAACACCGCTACCTTCTCGTCGAAGATGTCCTGCACGACCTCGCTTTGGAGCGTTCTTTTGTCACGCTGCTCGAAAGCGAGGGACTGATCCAGATCAAATTGACGGCAGAGGGAGAAGCTGTTCTTTCTGCGGGAGACGTGGAGCGTCTCCGAATCGCCCGACTGCTGACTTCCGAACTCGACGTGAACCTCCCGGGTGTGGAAGTCGTCGTGCACATGCGGGAGGAGATGTTGGCCATGCATCGGCAATTTGCCGAAATTCTCGATGCGATGGTCCGTGAACTTCACCGCCAATTACGCCGTTGACCCGTGGCTTGTCGACCTGGAGTAAAGCCTATAAATTCAGATCGCTATGGCGGAAAACGGGATCGGATCAGATCCGGAAATCGAAGACGATCCTTCGATCTCCCCGGAGAGTGATCTCTCGGAAACTGTTTCCGCGGCGGCCGCCGTCGATTCTGACGATATCCTGGATGGCGACCGTGGTGCGGCGACCGTCGCCGATCCGGAGATCGAATCAGGTGGACGTGCCGTCGTCCCATTCGATCCGCTGCAACGGTATCTGGTGGAGATCCGGCGCTATCCACTGCTCTCGCGCGAAGAGGAGCACCGGCTCGCCGTCCGGTACAAGGAAGAAGGCGACGTCGAAGCCGCGTACCGGCTCGTGACCGGGAATCTACGCCTCGTCGTCTTGATTGCACGCGAATACCAGCGCGCCTTCAAGAACCTCCTGGACCTCATTCAAGAGGGCAACATGGGCCTGATGGAGGCAGTCAAGAACTATGATCCGTACCGTGGAATCCGTTTTCCATCGTATGCGGTCTGGTGGATACGCGCTTACGTCATTCGGTATCTGATGAACAATTGGCGCCTGGTGAAGCTCGGCACCACCCAGGCGCAGCGCAAATTGTTCTTCAATCTGCAAAAGGAAAAGGATCGTCTCGAGGCCGAAGGCATCCACCCGGGCCCGAAACTGCTGGCGCAGAGACTCGACGTCAAAGAATCCGAAGTAATCGAGATGGAACAGCGCCTCTCGGGGCGGGACCTTTCCGTCGATGCTCCGATCGACGACGGGGAGGGTGCGGCTACGATGCTCGATTTTCTGGTGAGCAAGGATGGCAATACCGAACAGATATTTGCCGATGCAGAAACCAGAACTCTCATCAGCCAGAAGATTCGCGAGTTTGGCGAAGCGCTGGCGGGTAAAGACAAGGTCATTTTTGACCAACGGTTGATGGCCGAGGAGCCGCTGACACTCCAGGAAATCGGCGACCAGTACGGAATCAGCCGCGAGCGCGTACGCCAGATCGAGGAACGTATCAAGAAGAAGCTCAAGGCGCATCTTCTGTCGGTTTCGAAAGATCTGGGGGATGCCGTGATCGATATTTTCCGCTGACGCGTACGCTTCAAGCGGCCCCGCCAGCGCAAGAAGCACACAGCCAGCGAACGGCCGGTCGTGTGTGGTGCTCCAGAGGCGGACTCGTCAGTGTCGTTGAGCTTGGCTAAGAGACGGGCCCATGAACGTTTCGATGTGGGCCAAGGCTGTTACCGTCATTCCGCGCGTCAGCAAGGAAGAATGGAACACGCTGGATATCGTCTCCCGTTGGTTGATTGCGACACGCTCGGCCGTATTGGTGATGACACTCATTTCGGCGGCGATTTCCGGACTCTTCGCGATCCGAGACGGTCATTTCGATTTCCTGCTCTGGGCGATGGCGACAGTCGGACTCCTTTTCGCACACGCCACCAACAATCTCGTGAACGATCTCACCGACCATCTCAAGGGAGTTGATAAGGACAACTATTTCCGCGCACAATATGGGCCCCAACCTCTCGAACATGGGTTGATGACCCAGGGCGAACTGATCCTCTACATTGCCGTTACGGGTCTCATCGCGCTTGCGGCAGGGTTGGTGCTCGTCTCCATCCGCGGAGAGGCAACGCTGGTGCTGCTCGGCCTCGGCGCGTTTTTTGTTCTCTTTTATACCTGGCCGCTCAAGTACATTGGCCTGGGCGAGGTTGCTGTGATCGCCGTCTGGGGTCCCCTCATGGTCGGCGGGGGATATTATGTCGTCACAGGTCAGATTTCGTGGCCGGTCGTCATCGCCAGCCTCCCCGTCGCTCTTGCAGCGACGACGGTTCTCTTCGGCAAGCATATCGACAAGCTCGAAGCAGATTCCGCGAAAAAGATCCGTACGATGCCTGTCCTCCTCGGCGAACGAAATGCCCGATACGTCACGCTGGCCATGTTCGCGATGCAATATGCGCTCACCGTGTGGTTGGTCTGGACGGGTGCTTTTTCGTGGCTGTTACTCCTGGTATTCGGCGCCGTTCCCTGGTTGCGCTACGCATTCCTCGTTTATCGACAGCCCCGTCCCAGTGCGCCGCCGCCGGAATATCCGCCGGACATCTGGCCTTTGTGGTATGCTGCGTTCGCCTTCCAGCATACGCGGCGTTTCGGAAGCCTTTTCCTCCTCGGTCTGGCGCTGGACGTTGCAGCCCGGAGGTTTGGCATCCTCTGATCGTCGATGCATCCGCGAGACCGAGCACCTGTGTCGGGTCTCGGGAGGTACCACACTGGAGTGTGCGGCGGCCTCCCCTTGTGTGTGAGTTTGAAAGATTTCAGTGGTCTGCCGGACCCACGGGACGAGGAGTCGCCGGCGAAGCCATGGCGATGGTAAGATTTTGCTCGACCGGCAGATCGATCGTAAAGACAGATCCGCGACCCGGTACACTCTCGACCCGGATCTCACCGCCGATCGTCTCCGTCAGACGGCGAACGATGTAGAGACCCAGGCCAACACCTCCGTACTGTGCACCGATCGAGCTGTTCGCCTGACGGAATGCGTCGAAGATCGCCTCCTGCACATCCGGTTCAATTCCAATTCCCGTGTCCGCTACGCGGATGGAAATATTTCCATGTTCGACGCTAACGCTTGTGTGGACATTGCCGGAGGTGGTGAACTTGAGTGCATTGGAAACCAGGTTTTTGAGAACCACCTTGAGTTTGATCGGATCCGTGTGAAGAAGTGGAAGATTACGTGGAATATCCCACTGCAGGGTGACCCCAGCGCTTTTCTTGAATTCCTGCGTTTCCCGGGCAGTCTGTTCGAGCAGCGTAGTGAGCTGGACCGGCCTGATGTCGAGGGGTACCTGGCCGCTTTCCAGTCGACTGACATCCAACGTGGCGTTGATCAATTCGAGGAGTTGGATGGCATTTTCTTTCAGGCGGCTCAGATAGTACTGCTGCTCCTGGGTGACGGGCCCCATCTCGCCCTCGCCGAGCAGTGCGCTGTACCCGATGATCACATTGAGGGGTGTGCGTAATTCGTGTGACATGGTGGCCATGAATTCAGTTTTCAACCGGTTTGCACGTTCCAACTGGTCAACCAGGCGCGCATTTTCCAAGGCGAGTGAAGCGAGCTGACTGATCCCTTGTGCAATGCGTATCGATCGGGGGGAGCAGGGCAGAGGACGATTCCGTGTGCCGACAGTCAACGATCCTGAGATCTCGCCAGCACGGCGCAACAAGATGACCAGCATCCCGTTGAATCCCTGGTTCAGCCGCAGGAGTGGTTCTGGAAGCAAATCGACCGACTGTCTCCCATCCAGGATCGTCACGTCGCGCTCGGCATGTTGCCAGAGACGTTCGGCAATCTCCCGTGGCAGACTCATGACTCTCATGGCTTCCCAGACTTCAGCCGGTGTGCCGTGATGCGCTACTGTATTGACGACCGATTCGTTGGCTGCCGTCAGCCACATCTGCGCCCAATCACATTCCAGAGTTTCGGCTGTGACCTGGCAAAGCCGCCGGAGAAGATCGGGGCTGTTCAGTGAGCCAATGATGCTCTCCCCCATCCGGGCCAGACTGGCAGCGACATATGCCTGGTCGCGCAATTGTTCCTGTGAGCGGACGTACTCGGTGATGTCCGTAGCGACACCTACGACCTGATTGATCTGTCCGTCCGGTTCGACCAGGGGGCGTTTGACGGTTCGTAACCATTTCTGGTTACCCCGAGGGTCTGTGATGATCTCCTCGGGGATTAATTTCTCGATGGCCTTTTCCATTACTTCGATGTCGTCACGGCGGAAACGTTCGATTTCCTCGAGGTTCGGAATGAAATCGGCATCGCCCCGTCCGATCAGGGCGTCGATGCTCGTCTCATACAGATCCGCCATGGCTTGATTTACCAGCGTGAAGCGTCCCCCCCTGTCTTTCGCAAAGATCAGGTGTGGATTGGTGTCGAGTACCTGTCGCAGAAACGCTCTCTGCCGCACCAGTTCGGCTTCTCGGTCGCGACGCTCCACTTGTTCGCTCCATGCCAGCTTCCTGCTTCGCTCCAACTCGCTTGCGATGTAGGCGGAGGCCGTCAATACCGCTGCCAGGCCGACAAGTTCCCGCGCACGGGCGATGGAGAAGTTGTCTTCTGCGACGATGATGGTGAGCGGAAAGAGAAGCGTCAGCGTGAGTCCGATCAGAAGCTGTGGCGGCCCTCCCCAGGGTAGGAATGCTGCCGTACCCATGCTCAAGGCAACGAAAAGAAACGAGGTGGTGGTTGCATCTCGCGTCAGACCGGCCACGATCGAACTGGTGAGGGCTGCGACCGCGAAGGCGAGAAATCCGCAGAATACGATGGCCCGCCTCGATCGCAGGCTTCCGAGAACCAGAACCAACAGGCAGAGTACGAGTACACAGAATGCGTGTGCGCTCGTAACGAGGGGATTCTTACCGGGGCGAAGAATGACTTCCCCCACGGCGATGGAGATCGTGGTTGCAAGGAGGATCCACACCATGAGCCTGACACGGTCCGTCAGGCTTTGGTTCCAGAGTTCCGTCTCTCCCTTGGCGGGACCGTTCCCCCCGATCGGCATGATCAATGGTTCGGTACTATGGTCTGGCGGATCAGGGCAAGATCAAAGTGGGTTTTGTCTCGCCTGAAGAGTGACTTTTCGTGCTGCACGGTGTTGCCGGTCTGCCGGCTTCCCGTTGGATTCCCTCAATCGAGTTCCATCTCGATGATCGCATAAGGCAGGCTGCCCAACTCGATTCGTACGATCCACTCGTTTGTCTGTTCTGCCCATGCCCAGCTCTCGGCGTCATTCCCGCTCGGAATGCAGCGCCGCCCGGTAGTCTGCCAAACAGTGGCCGCTCTTGGAGCACGGATGGCGTACCCCCGAATCACCACGCGATGTCCCGGAACGCCCTGGGTCTGTATCTGCAGGATCTGCCCATCACAGGAGATCTGGCTGATCCGGCGATCTCCAACCGTGGCGTATTTCTCGGTGTCGCCGAAGACAGTGATGTCTCCCTCAAGGAGAGGACACAACACACGAAAGTCCCAGTCCTGAAAATCGAGCTGGACCGGCCAGCCACCGCCGGCTGCAGAAATCTGATGGTGCTTGTGGCGCCAATCGTACACGACGTACCGGGCTGCGCTGTGGGCGCCGAATTCCGCCAGAGTGACCTCTTCCTCGATCCTTCGTTTCTGATTGCAGGCGTTGAATGTCGCCGCATAGATCCAACGCCCCGCCTGATGCTGGGAATAGGTCTCGCCCTTCAGGAGTCTTGGATGGAAAAATCGATTTTCGAGGAACATCTCGTCGACTGCGGCAATCGGGGCGTCTGGCTTGACGAGAACGCCGTCTTCGCGGCAGCAACGAAAGACGAGGTTGCGTTCCGTCTGCCCCAGTTGATCACCGATTCCCACCGGGCCACCGCTCAGAGCCGAAAGCAGGGCCTCGACCTCCGCGTAGGGCTCTCCCTCGCTCAGTTCCGTCTTGCCGTGGGTGAGAAACACATCTTTGAATGGCCAAAGACCGAGGGCCCGCGCCATGGCGTTGGTTTGCAAGAACCAGACCCAGTTGAGGCCATTGTCGAACAAGTAGCGATAGTCACCGCTGGTCCGTATCGATGCGACGTTACGCAGCCTGACCGTTTGGAAGAAGTCGGCCGGTGTGGCCATACAGAATTGGAGATGCAGCCCATGTTCTTCCGCCGTATCGTCCAGAGCGGAAAGCCATTCCTGCGCGCGCCCGGGCGCTTCACGCAGGCCTTTCACTCCGAGGAAGGTCTCCACCATCCAGTCCTGTTCGTAGGTGATGGCCCCCCAACTCACCGCATTTGCCATGAGGAGATCGTACAGCTCGCGACCGCTCGGATGGCCGTAATCGCCGTCGTGCCATGCCTCGAAGGTTTCGAAGTAAGGTGAGTTGGTAGAGAAGTGCCGGCTATGAAGCGACAGTGGGAGGTTGCCGAGACGCGCGCGCAACGTGTGCATGCCCTCCGGAAAGATGTCTTCCCTTGGCTCCCAGCACAGCATGCCGCTCGGCGGCACGATCGCTGTCCCGTTCGGGGCGATAGAGCGAAGATTCTGGTGGGGATAGAACCAGGAGTCGAGCTGAACGCTGCGGATGGGAAGGCTTTGTTTGCGCAAGCCTGTGACGACATGTTCGAGTGTCGTCGCGTAATCACAGCCCGGTTCGGTCCGATAGTAATAAACGGCGCCATTATCGGTCCAGTACGACAACCCGCTGAGAAGTTCGTCGGAATATCGAGTCAGACGCCGGGTCCCGAATCGTTCACGCAGGAGGTTTGCCCACAGGTCGAGAGCGCAGCGCGGGCTCGGAGCCGCGAAGAGCCCCAACTCGGTTCGAAAGCCGGTAGGAATCCGATCGAGATCACCGTGCCAGCCGCATCGCAGGCCATCCGCTTCGTGCACGGCGTCTGCCGGAACTGCGATGATCTGTTCGTGGAAATGGTTCAATGGTGCCAGCATCAATGTTCGACCGTCTGGCGCAATCAGGAAGAAGGGTTCGATCACCGCTGGTCGATGCGGCGCAAAGAAATAGCCACTGGCGTGGGCGGTGCCGTGCACGGGGAGGGCGAACTCCGAGTACTGGTATCCGGAAGACCGAGTACCTTCGGGGACGCCACCCGTCTGCCGGTGTGCAGGAACAAAGCGCCAGGCAAGACTCGGTCGTGCAAAGGTGCCGTTGGCAAAAGAAGAGAGATCCTCTTTGGCCAGCAATTCGAACACGATGAGCGGGCGGTTTGCGTAGACGCGAAATGCCGCTGCAACAGAAAGTTCTGTACTATCCCAGCAACCGGCCTCGTATGTGCCGAATTCGTCGTTGCCATCGCTGGCGTGGAACCTCCCGACAGCGGAGACACAGTCTGACTGTATTGCCGGTGAATCGGTCCGAACGCTACCCGGGCCGAACCAATCTTCAGTCTCCCACGCAATCCGCAGGGAACCGTCAGGCCTGTGACTTATGGCCAGTCCACCGTCTCCTTCCCACCGCATCTGTGTCGTATGCCACCCAAAGCTCTACATGAACAGGGCCAACTGCAAGATTGGGTTTGGTCGGACCAAACGGATTCCTTCAAAGGAAGAAGGCGTTACCGGAGCAATACTCGGTTCTGAGTTTGGATCGCGATCGTTTCAGCCGGGATGTCGTGCATCAGGTCTGGCGGAAATGGCCCGCGTGTGACTCTTGTCGAACGAGGAGGCGGCGAGCCGGAGACTGTGGTTCCCGCCGGGATGAAGCATCCCCACGAGTTGCGCGAGTGCTCGGGCGGCTGAACACACGCTTGAAAAGAGCGGCAAGGGAACTCCGCCACACGGGTCGTTGTGTGCCAGGTGGCAGCCGGTGGCGATTCGTGCGGCAACGGGGATGGCAGCAAGCGCCTTGTCTTTGTGTCAGCGGAATGGCTTTCATCTCCGTCATGGCACCTCGATACACATGGTTACGCGTCTCTCCTTTGATCCTGTGTGCTGCTGCGCTCCTGCTCGGGAGTGGTTGCGCCGGCCGCTATGTTCGCATGGAGCAGAAAGGGATGACGTGCACGCAGGCACTACAGAGCGCAACCGGCGCGATACAAAAGATGGGCTATACGATTACGGGGACAGCCCCGCCTGCACCGGGTAATCCGGGTATGGTGACCGGGGAACGTGTTCTTGCCGCGAATGTACACCGGATTCTGGTTCAGGTCTTTTGCACGAGCCTCGGTGCTGAGGTGGCAGCCAGCGTTGAGGGCGGACTGATCGATCATCTCAATTTTCAAAGCGACTTCCGTGCGGCCTTCAACGAGGTGGCACAGGCACGCCCCCCGATCCGAAAAATTGCTTCGGTGGGTGTCGACGTACTGGTCATACCGGATCGCGTTACCGGCAATGACCTTGGTATCGATTTCAGCGGTACGGGAGTGCTGCCGGTAAAAGTCCAGATTGCCAACAACACCACGCGATCCTACCGTTTCGAATCCGCAGACCTCGTTCTGCAACAGGCGGATGGCCAGCGTGTTCACCCGTTCACCCTTACCGAGTTGGCGGCTCGGGTTTCCTTGCCCGTGGCAGACACGGGCCGATTGCCGTCCCTCCAGGGCGGTATCCTGGCCCCCCAACAAACAGTTTCAGGATACCTGTATTATCCATTTGGAGGCTATGTGAGGGCGCGCTTCAGCTTGACGGATCTGGAAAGCGAAGAAACAGAAGGTTTCTGGATCGAATTCTGATTCCGAGCTTTGCAAAGGTGCCGTCGATCTCCGCTTGCCGGGGGCGATCTGCCCTTGTTCTTGCCGTGGAAGTTGCAAGTGTAATTTGAGTCATGCGAAATTCCGGCACCACGGCAGAGGCTCTGGCTGAAGTGACGGAGAAATCGTGCCAGAGATGGCCAGGCGGTCAGTTCAACGCAGGAGGAAGACAGATGCAACGTATGCGCGGGGGGTTCACGAGAGGTTGGAAGGATGTTCCGATTCGATACGATTCTTCAGGGCAAGGCTCGCTGGCTTTGGTTTGTTGCAACGGGCTGGGCGTATCGACGTCGTATTGGAAATACCTCCTGCCGCATTTTGCCAGGAATCACCAGGTCGTTACCTGGGAATACCGCGGGCACTATACGAGCGGCCGCCCCAACCCGCTGGATTCGGAGAACGTCTCGATGACCGCCAACGCCCACGATCTTGCGTCAGTACTGAACGCCTGCGAGATCGACAAAGCGGTGCTCATCGGTCACTCGATGGGGTGTCAAGTGTTGTTCGAATTCTGGCGTTGCTACCCCGAGCGCGTCGCTGGGTTGGTTCCGATGTGCGGTCCGTATGGCCGGCCGATGGACACCTTCATGTTGCCACCACCGGTTACCACTACACTGGTCGGCACCTTGGCCGACCTCACTTCACGAGTCCCTGGACTCGTCGAAAGTGTCGTACGGCCCGTTCTTCGCTCGCCACTTCCCGACATCATCGCACGTATGGGCGCCATCAATGCCGAACTTGCGAGTCCCGAGGACATGGCTCCGTATTACGCCAACCTTTCTCGTATGGATCTGGAGGTTTTCTTCCGTATGGCCATCGAGATGCAGAAGCACGATGCGGGTCCCTGGCTGAAGAAAATCAACGTGCCGACTCTCATCGTGGCGGGCGAACGTGACACCTTCACACCACTGGAACTTTCCACCCGTATGCGGGATGAAATCCCAGATGCAGAGATGCTTCTGTTGCCGAAGGGGAGTCACGCCGGACTGATCGAGCACCCCGAACTGATCAACCTGCGGTTGGAGAAATTTCTTCAGGAACGCGTAGAGCCTTTCCTCTCCCGTAGGAAGTTCGATGCCAAAGAAAAGGTGGCGAGAACGAAAAGGAACAGGCGTCAGCGCCGGGCGATGTGAACGGACTACGAACGTTGACTGATGAAAAAGGGCGGGGTGACATCCCGCCCTTTTTCCCATGAGGCAGGTCAGGAGCGACGCCCGGGGTTGCTCCTGACCTGTTTGGTTCTACGGCTGGCAGACCCCGCTCTGACAGGTTCCGTTGCCGCTGTCACACACCGTGTTATCCGGATCGTTTGCGGTGCACGAGTCGGATCCTTCATCGCAGGCATCGTTGCACACATTCGATCCCGGATGGTCTCCCGGCGAAGAACACGGATCCCCACTATTGATCGAGCAGGATCCGCCGCTGCAGGTGTCTGTTCCGTTGCAGAACAGTCCGTCGTCGCACGGGGCCGAGTTGTTCGTGTTGCTACAGCCGGTGCCGGGATTGCATGCATCGTCGGTGCAGACGTTTCCGTCATCGCAGTTTGTGCTTCCGCCGTCTACGCACGTCCCCGAGCCGTCACAGGTATCGTCCGGATAGTGTGTCAAACCACCGCAACTTGCTGCGTTGCAAACCGTTCCTGAGGCGTAGAGCCGGCACGCGCTTGCCCCATTGCAGAAGCCGTCCTGGCCACAGGTCGATACAGGCTGTGTCGCACAGTCGTTCACCGGGTCCGTTCCATCTGATGCTGGAATGCAGGCACCGCTTCCGTTGCAGACCTCACACGTGGGGCAATCGTTGTCGGGATCCGTGTTCGCGATCGTCGGAGCGCATGTGCCGTTGGTACCGCCGGTCAGAGCTGCACTGCACGCTTCGCAAGTTCCTGTACAGCCGCCGTCACAGCAGAATCCGTCGACACAGAAGCCAGTAGCGCAGTCGACATTGCCGCCACCCAGACAGGAATCTCCCTGATTGCGCGTTACGTCGGTCTTCTGTGTGGCCGTATTGTTCCCTGGTGTCGAGTCATCGGGAGAGCTGACGGTCACGGTGTTTGTCAATTCTTTGACCGCTCCGTTGTTTGCGAGCGCCGTGCCGTTGGCGACCGTTCCTCCGGTGATGTTGACGGTGACGGTTGCGCCGGGTGCGATGTTGCCAAAGCTGCATGAAATGGGATCTCCCGTACAGGTTCCTTGGCTGGTGCTGACACTTTCGCCGACCAGAGCGTCGGGGACATCATCGTTTAACGTCACGTTGCGGGCGCAGGAATAGGTGCCGGAGTTGGTCACCGTGATCGTATAATCCAGGGGATCGACGCCTTCTTCCACCGGGTCGGCGCTATCGGTCTTGGTAACAGAAATCTCGGCGTCTTCGATGATGGCGGTCACTTCGGTAACAGTATTGTTGCTCGGATTGAGTTCTGGAACTTGTGCATTCACGACTGCCGTATTCGAGATACTACCCCGCAGATCACAGGGGATGTGGACGGTCACCGTGATTACGGCCTGATTCGCGGGAGCGTCGGCCGCACGCGCCACGGTTCCCAGGAAGCATTTGATAATACCGCCGGTGGGACTGCCATCATGCACGCAGGTTCCCTGAGTGCTCGTTGCGCTGACGAAATTGACGGCACTGTCCAGAGTGTCGGTGACCGTCACGGCAGGTGCATTGGAAATTCCAGTGTTGGTTACGGTAACCGTGTAGGTCAGGTTACTGCCGGCGGTCACGGGATCCGGACTGTCCGACTTCGAGATCCGCAGGTCGGTTGGTAGCAATGAAGTGAACGGAATATGGTGGATCACGGCACGGCTGTGGAGCCGTACGGATTCGGAAGCCAGGGAGCCGTTGACAACGGCATCACGTCCGAGACGGATACGACGCCGGGCTGGAGCGAGAATGCTTCCGTTGAGTTCGGCGTGTTGGTTGAGGAAGATGCGTCGAGGACGCGTCCCAAAGACATTGAACAGGACGTTGCGTGGTTGAATCCCTCCGCTCAACTCGACTTTAGCAAATGGCCCGAGCTGAAGCTGGTCCGATTGCAAGACGACGACCGCATTGGCCGGACCGTTGATGGTGAGCGTTGCGTCCCGGCGCAGCCGAATCCGATTGTATTGCCGGAGATTGATTCCGCTGCCGAACATCAACGTATCTGAACCGCGACGTGGAACGATCAGATTCCCCGATCCACTCCCTCCAAGGCTGCCAACTCCGCTCGCCAGATCGTTGAGTGCGGTGATGGCCGTATTGCAGCGGCCCAGATAGGGGGCGCCAACCCCGGTGCCCAGAAGATCCACGTAGGTGTTGGACAAGGAGAGCGGCTGGCGGCCCGAACAGGGAGTGTAGATGGGGCAATCGCCGATCGTCATGCATGGATCGCCATTCACGTCACAGGTCCCGGGAGGAGGGCCGATCCAGGGTAGAGCAAGGCCGGTCGAGGGGAAGACCCCCGTCGTGGTCACAAAGTACCGACTCAAACCCGCTGAATTCGGTCCGTAAAAGCGCGCGAAATTTGTTGCTGTCACGCTGCCTTCGAGTCGTGCAATGTGATGAATGTCGACAATGGGACCACAGACTTCCGCCTTCGAATCTCCATAGGGGTACGGTTCGGGGGAACCAGGTATGATGCCGTCGACCGTAAATACCTTCGATTCGCGATGGAATTGCAGCGAGCGCGGCGTTCCCCGGCCAAGAGTTGCGATGTATTGCAATTCGATCAGGGTGGTGCAGTCGCGATCCAAGCTGTCCGTGAGGCCATTGGAATCTTCATCGAGGCCGTTCTCGCACAACGTGGGACCACACTCCTCGGTCAGAGTACAGTCGCGCGCGCAGCCATCGCATTCATCCAGGCCGCTCGGTGTGTTCGCGACATCGCACTGTTCGCCGGTCTCCACAATTCCGTTCCCACAAACGGGTGGTGCCTGTGCCATTACGGGCGGTGTCTGTACCTGGGGGGTGCCCTCCGGCATCCCTGACAAAACGCACAACGCCAAAAACAGGGCGAATGCCCATACACCGATTTTTTTCATTCAAGCCTCCCCCTGGAATGTTATCCCGAATTCGTGGCTGAGTCTGCCACCAGAACTGTGGGTAATCCACCCGGTTTTTTTACATTGACCCCCATGGCGGGTTCAATAGATATGAGGATGGCGCGTATCGGGTGCGATCCCGGTACACCCATGAATCATGGTGTGGACAGACGCGAGGAAGACACCCGTGCCTTGTTTGGCGTTCTCTACCGGAAGTGCGTTTACGAAACGCGCTGCAAGGTCGACAGTAAGTCGTCCGCAGTGACAAAGCCCACGAGACGCTCGGCCTCATTCCCCATGCTGTCAAAAAAGAGAAGCGTCGGTACGCCCTTGACGTCGTAACGTTCGATCAGCGCCGTATTTTCCGGTGTTTCCGCCGTCAGATCCGCACGCAACGTCGCAAATCGCTCGGAGGCGATCTGAACATCGCTATCGGCAAAGGTCGTGCCGTCCATTTCGTGGCAGGGGATGCACCAGTCGGCAATGAAATCGATGAGGACGGGTTGTCCGGCCGCCTGGGCGAGTTCGAGAGCCTCGGTTGTGAAGGGTGTCCACCGGATGGTGGTCTGGGCGGCCGGCGGCTGGACGAGCCAAAGGGAGATGGCAATGGCGCTCAGCCCCGCGGCACGCTGCACCAGGCGGAAGTATCGTAGAGTGCGTCCCGCACGGTCGAGGAATCCCAGATAAAAGCCGGCTGCGCCGACAACCAATGGTACGAGCAAGCGCCCGACACTGCGAGGGAATAGTGGCGCGACGAAATAGGCGGCGAGACCCACGAGAATGAAGCCGAAGGCCCGTTCGACCCAGATGAGCCAGTCCCCCGAACGAGGTAACGCCTTGAGGGACCCTGCCACCATGGCGAGCGCGAGGTACGGGAGTCCCATGCCGATGCCCAGGGCGAGAAACAATTCCAGTCCGAGAATCGGGTCCTGCCGGCTGCCGACGAAAACCAGGAGGCCCACGACCACGGGGCCAATGCACGGAGCGGCAACCACGCCCATCGTGAGACCCATGAGGAATGCGCCAAGGAATCCTGGCGCAGCGCCACTGGCTTTTTGCATCAGCCAACCGGGCGGCTGAAACTGGTACAACCCGAAGGAACTCAGCGCGAGAACGATCATGAGTGCTGCCACGGCGACCAACACAGCCGGCTTTTGCAGCAGAGCCCCGAACATCCCGCCAGACAGTGAAGCCACAATGCCAATGGTTGCGAAGCTGATCGCGATCCCGAGCACGTAGAGGAAGGCCAGGATGGCGATACGCAGGGTGTGGTGGTGGCCCTGTGTTCCAAAATAAGCAACGGTGACCGAGATCAATGGGTAGACGCAAGGCGTCAAATTGAGCCCGAGTCCCAGAAATGCGACGAAGAGCACCGTGATGAGAAGTCCGCGTTCACCGAGCCAACGTGCCACATCGAGGTGTAGCGCTTTGTCGATGCGTGGAGATGAGGTAGTCCCACTGCCTACGTTCGAACCGTCACGAACGGGAACCACCAACTCTGTTCGCACGGTGCTCGGAGGCGAGCACGTCGTGTCGTTGCAGGCCTGGTAGCGGAGAGCGGCGGAAATACGGATTTCCGTGCCGCCATAATCAGGTGCGACGAGCAACTTCGTACCGATCCGGACAGTTCCCTCGTGAACCAACAGGATCTTCCCCGGAGCGAATTTGAAACTGCGGGATTCCGGATTCGGATAGTTCGGAGGTTCGACCGAGACCCCCTCGGGCAAGGTAAACGAAAGTTCTGTAGGGATGAGAAATGGCTCGTTGGGCTGATGCGCGTTGATATGCCAACCCGCGGCGATGACCAGACGTGCATCGATGGGCGTGGCGTCGCCGCGGGAGACGCCGTCCGGCTGGAGAATCAGATCGAGGGCGACACGCTCCACCGCCATTGCGGGTACGCCGATGAAAAGGGTTGCCACGAATAGAAACTGAACGACTCGTCGCACAGGGAAATGCAAGCACAGCCCTCCCGAGCTTGCAATTCTGTATGCCTCCCCCAATAAACATAAAGGCAGTGGGAGGTGGGGAATGCATGTCGTTCATCGGATCCTGATCGGTGCCGCGCTGTTGATGGCCGCCCAGGCCGAAGGGCAGCCGCTCCGGTCCTCGATGGCGCCACTCGATACGGAACGCGCCGAAACCTTGCCGAGCGGTATTACCGAGGTGTCATTCGGAATCACGTATGCAAAGGACGAACGCACCCCTTTTTTCACTGTGCCAGGAGCCCTGCGGTCGCAGAGGTTGATTCACGCGCCGCAACTCGGCTTTCGAATTGGCGCTGGAGATTGGGCGGAGATCCAGGCTTCTTACGAACTTCTCTATCTTGACGAAACCACGGCATGGGGACAGACCAATCGGCAGTTCGGATCGGGTGATGCGCGCCTGCATACCAAGGTTCGGCTGCGGCGCGAGAACAGATGGCCGGGCATCGCGCTGCGCTTCGGCGCGAAGCTCCCGAACGCCAACCGTGAGGCGCGGCTCGGTACGGACGATACCGATTTCGATCTCATGGCCGTTCTGTCCAAGGACATGGGTCCGCTTTCGATGCATGCGAATCTGGGTATCCTCTTGATGGGCAACTCGGGCCCCTTCCTGGGGAACCACTCCCATGCGGGCGGGCAGGACGATCTCTTCTCCTACAGCTTCGGCTTCGAATCCGCACCGATGGGTGGCGGTAATCCCGATGAGTTCCGGCTGCGGCTGATGGCCGAGGTCAGCGGATACGCCGGAAGCCACTATGACAATAACCGAAACCACGGAATTCTGGGCATCCGGCTGGAGAAGGGGCCAGGGGCCTTGTACATCGCCGGCAGTACGGGATTCATGTCCGGCAACGAGAACCTGGGTCTGCGCGCCGGGTTCCTCTGCGCCTTCGACCCGTTCAAATGGTTTGAAGATTGATTACCACAACGGCGTGATTCAGGTGGTCCGTGCCCGGCGGCGTCGCCGGACAGCCACGGTTTTTGTTGGGCGATGACTCCTGACCTTGAGGGGGACGCATTCGATGATTTCCAAGCCGTAACCGGGCAGGCTGACGAGTTTGCGTGAGGAGTTGGTGAGCAAGCGGATTTTGCGAACGCCGATGTCGCGCAGGATCTGCGCTCCGATACCATAGTCGCGGAAGTCGCGTTCCCGCGATTCGATGTCGGTGCTGGGGTTGCGTTCCGGGCGCTTCTGGAGTTGTAGAATTTCGGGGCCGCGCCGCTCCCGCCGCAGATAGAGGATGACCCCTTTGTTCTCGGCGGCGATCAGGCGCATCGACTCCTGCAGTAGGGCCGCCGTATTCCGTTCGGCCATGCTGAAGACATCGCCGGGAAGAAATTCGGCGTGCGCCCGGACCAGCACTGCGTCGTCTTGCGAGATGTCCCCTTTCACGAGAACGACGTGTTCCCCCTCGTCGACATCGGTGTGGTACACCAGAACCCGGAATTCGCCGCCATAACGAGTGCAGAGCCTCGCTTCGGCCACCCGGTGCACGAGAGAATCGTTGCGCAGGCGGTAGTTCACCAGATCGGCAATCGTACAGATCTTCAGGTTGTGCGCTGCAGCGAATCTTTCGAGATCGGGAAGGCGCGCCATGCTGCCATCTTCTTTCATGATCTCGCAGATCACTCCCGAGGGCTTCAGGCCAGCCAACCGTGCCAGATCTACCGAGCCTTCCGTCTGTCCCGTACGCACCAGCACCCCGCCGCGCCGCGCCTTGAGTGGAAACATGTGGCCCGGAACGACGAGGTCTTCCGGACGGGCACCTTCGCGGATCAAAGTGCGAATGGTATGGGCGCGGTCCGCCGCACAGATGCCGTTGGTGATGCCGTGTTTTGCATCTACCGGTACGGTGAAGGCCGTACCGAGGGGTGCACGGTTCTCTGCAACCATCATGCTGAGGCCGAGTTCCTTGATGCGGTTCTCGGTCAGTGTGACGCAGATCAGACCGCGCCCGTGATTGGCCATGAAGTTGATCGCCTCGGCCGTCACCTTCTCGGCGGCCATGCAGAGATCTCCTTCGTTCTCACGGTTTTCGTCGTCCACCAGAACGACCATTTTCCCGGCTCGGATGTCGGCGACACACTCTTCGATCGAGTTGATTCGCCGCTGCCGTTTCAGGGCCGGCCGGAATGTCGTGAACATCGATTGACCTATAGCCGTCTGCCGGCAAATCAAACAAGCGGGGTGCCCGTCGGCGGATCATTCGGGCATGGCGTGCGAATGGTCAAGCCCGGCGCCGGCTTGGTGTCCGTCCAATTACCGCTGGACGTTCGGGACGTTCCATGCTTGTCAGCGAGGCGTTCGTGCGAGAAGATGCGCAGCATCTTGGAGAGAAACGACAGGGATGAGAAATGGTGATGCGGATCAGTGAGGGGCTCGATGGGAGCGCGGTGGTGGTCCGCCAGGCATGGGGTTCCTTCGAAGAAGTGGTCAGTCGCCTCGTCGAGCGGTTGGCGGGTGTGGGCAGGGTTCCGTCGACACTCATCGAGTCCACGATCCGGCATGTCTGCCAACGTGAAGAGATGGCCAGCACGGCGATGGTGGATATCGGGGTGAGCATTCCACACGCTCGTGTCGAGGGGGTGAACGGAATCCAACTTGCAATCGCCGTATCGCAGGAGGCGGTCTACGAGGTGGTTGTTGGCGTGCCGATTTCGATCGTTGCGCTTGTTCTGTCCTCACCTTCCATGGCCGGTGAACACCTGAATTACCTGGCTGCGCTGGGCATGCTTCTGCAGTCCGAATCCAACCGTGAACGGTTGCGCAATGCCTCGAGTCCGGAAGAGATCATCCGTCTGGTACGAGAAGACGAGCGGTTGCGTGGCTGAGCGGTCTACGTCTTTGGCCGATCCTGCTATGGTCGATGGCCGAATGAGGTCACACGATTGAGCCATCTCGATTTCATCAACAGCGCCAATGCCGAATATGTGGATGAACTGTACCGGCGCTATCTGCGCGATCCGAATTCCGTCGATCCGTCGTGGGCGCTGTTTTTCGCCGGTTTCGAGGCCGCGCGCGAACCCCTGCGGCGGATCGCAGAAGCCCCCGTCACGTCAGCCACGTCTGCCACACAACATATCGGCGTCTACAATCTCATCCACTCGTACCGAGAGATCGGCCATCTCATCGCCAATCTGGATCCTCTCGGACACAATCCGGCGTCCCATCCCCTGCTCGAACCAGCAGAATTTGGTTTCAGCGATTCCGACCTCGATCGGTATGTCGAAACGCCCACACTGAAGGGATGTGAAGGGGCATCCCTGCGAGAGGTCATCGAACGCCTGCGCGCCACCTACTGTGGCACGCTGGGCGTCGAGTACATGGATACGCCCGACAAGGCACAGCGCTCCTGGCTGCAAGAACATATGGAGCCGACCCTCAACCGGCCGCAACTGAGCAACGAAGACCGTAAGGCCCTTTTACATCGTCTGATGCAGGCGGAAGGCTTCGAACAGTTCATTCACACGAAGTATATCGGACAGAAGCGGTTTTCCCTTGAAGGTGGTGAGTCACTCATTCCGATGCTCGATGCGGTCATCGAAGAGTCTGCCGCCCATGCGGTGCAGGAGATCGTCATAGGGATGCCTCACCGGGGCCGCCTCAACGTCCTCGCACACACGTTGCGCAAGCCCTACGAGATGATCTTCACCGAGTTCGAAGGCGTGCGTCTCCCGCAACACGTCCCGGGAGACGGCGATGTGAAGTACCACTTGGGCTATTCCCACGATCTCACGACACCATCTGGACACAGTCTGCACCTCTCGATGTGCTCGAATCCGAGCCATCTCGAGGCCATCAATCCGGTGGTCGAGGGGATTGTGCGCGGCAAGCAGTGCTACATCGGCGACCAGTCGGGAGAACGCGTCGTTCCCATCCTGATTCATGGCGACGCGGCTTTCACCGGACAGGGTATCGTTGCGGAAACTCTGTGGCTTTCCGAACTGCCGGAGTACCGTACCGGCGGCACGATCCATATCATCGTCAACAATCAAATCGGTTTCACCGCTGACCCGTGTGACTATCGCTTTACTCGTTACCCGACCGATCTTGCCCGTGAAATCCAGGCGCCGGTGTTCCATGTCAATGGTGATGACCCGGAAGCAGTGGTGCACGCCGGGCGATTGGCGGCCGCCTATCGGGCGAAATTTCGCCGTGATGTCTTCATCAATCTCTTCTGCTACCGCCGCTTCGGACACAATGAGACGGATGATCCGACGTACACCCAGCCGACCATGTACCGCGAGATCCACGCACATCCGACCGTGCGGACCCTCTATGCGAACCGGTTGCTTGCCGATGGTGTGGTCAGCGAGGAAGAGATTCAGCAGAACTCGGTAGCCATACGAGAGATCTTCGATAACGCGCTGAATTACGCCCGGGACTTCATGCCGCGCCAGCAGGTGTTCGCACTTGGTGGAATGTGGAAGGGCATGCGCTGGGCCGGTGACGACTGGAGCGCCCATACGGCCGTGCCCGCACCGACGCTGATCCGGATCGCCGAGACGGTGGCCCAGGTGCCAGCCGACTTTGCGATTCATCCCAAGGTCAAGAAGCTCCTGGAGCAGCGTTCCGAGATGGTGCGTGAGGGGGCGCAGATCGACTGGGGTTGCGCCGAGATGCTTGGGTTCGGTTCTTTGCTCCTGGAAGGCACCCATGTTCGTCTTGCGGGACAGGACAGTGGCCGCGGCACGTTCAGTCACCGGCATGCCCTGCTGCGCGATATGGTCAATGGCGCCTGCTACGTCCCGCTCGATCATCTCGATCCCCAGCAGGGCCGATTCACCGTCATCGACACCATGTTGTCGGAACTGGCGGTACTCGGCTTCGAGTACGGTTTCAGTTCAGCCGACCCGCGCAATCTCGTGCTCTGGGAGGCACAATTCGGTGATTTTGCCAACGGGGCCCAGGTGATCATCGACCAGTTCATTTCCTCTGCCGAGTCGAAGTGGCAGAAAATGAACGGAATGGTTCTACTCCTGCCTCATGGGTACGAAGGGCAGGGGCCTGAACATTCGAGTGCACGGCTCGAGCGCTTTTTGCAGCTTTGCGCGGAAGACAATCTTCAGGTGTGCAACTTCACCACACCGGCACAGTACTTCCATGCTCTGCGCCGCCAGATCCATCGCAACTTCCGAAAGCCGCTCATCGTCATGAGCCCCAAGAGCCTGTTGCGCCATAAGTTGTGTGTATCGTCGCTACGTGAGTTTACCGACGGGTCGTTCCAGACGATCTTGCCCGAGATCGACCCGATCGATCCGAACAAGGTCCGGCGCGTAATCTTTTGCAACGGCAAGATCTACTATGATTTGCTGAACGCGCGCCGTGAACGTGACATCGAGGACATTGCGATCCTGCGGATCGAACAGCTCTACCCGTTTCCGTTCAAGGAAACAGAAGCCATCCTCAGGATGTATCCGGATCAGGCGGAAATCGTGTGGACACAAGAAGAGCCGGCCAATATGGGGGCCTGGACGTACGTAAGCGACCTGCTGCGCAATATGGCGGGCCGGCGGCGTGTCCGGTATGCGGGGCGCCGTCCGGCAGCGAGTCCGGCCACCGGGTTATACAAGGTGCACAAAACCGAGGAGGCAGATTTGCTGAATTACGCGTTGCGGAGGAGTCATGTCCGCTGAAGTCAGGATTCCGACTCTCGGTGAGTCGGTAAACGAAGGCGTCATCCTTCGTTGGATCAAGCAGGATGGAGAGTCCGTAGCGGTGGACGATCCGTTGCTGGAACTCGAAACGGACAAGGCCAGTATCGAGATTCCCGCCGTGTCGGCGGGCCGTTTGAAGATTCTCAAACCCCAGGGTGCGACGGTTCAGGTGGGAGAAATCGTCGCCATGGTTGAAACGGCTACCGGCACGCAAGGTCCGTCGAAAAAGGAAGTCGGAACACCGAGCCCCGCCATCCCACCGCCTGCAGCGGCGGCATCTCCAGCGGTGGCGGCTCCCGAAGTCCCGCTCAGCCCTGCGGTGCGCCGGCTCGTTGAGGAGCATGGCGTGGATCCATCTGCCGTGCCCGCCAGCGGCAAAGGAGGGCGTCTCACCAAAGCAGACGTGTTGGTGTATCTGGAGCGGGAACCGGCAACACCGGCGGTTGCAGCACCTCCCCCAGGGGTGGCGTCGTTGCCAGAATCCGCTGCTCCGCCGATGATCCGGCCGGCGCTTCCATCCTCGAGCGACGACGAAGAGCGCGTGCCGATGACCTACCTGCGCAAGCGAATTGCGGATCGACTCGTTCAGGCGCAGCAGACAGCGGCGATTCTCACCACATTCAACGAGATCGACATGAGCGCGGTGATGGCGCTGCGCGCGCAGTACAAGGATCGCTTCAAGCAGAAATACGGTGTCGGACTTGGGTTCATGTCCTTTTTTTCCCGGGCGTGTGTTGCCGCGTTGAGGGAGTTGCCGGTGGTGAACGCCTCGATCGACGGTGTCGATGTCGTCTACCACAAACATGTCCATCTCGGGATCGCCGTTGGTACGGATCGTGGTCTCGTAGTCCCTGTCGTGCACAACGCCGATCAGATGACGTTTGCCGAGATTGAAAAGGAGATCGTGAGACTGGCGGGGTTGGCGCACGATGCGAAACTTGCAATCAGCGATCTGAGTGGGGGCACCTTCACGATCTCGAATGGCGGCGTCTACGGCTCTCTCTTGTCGACGCCGATCCTGAATCCGCCACAGAGCGCGATCCTGGGAATGCACAAGATCGAAAAGCGTGCCGTCGTCGTGGACGACCAGGTCGTCGTCCGTCCCATGATGTATGTGGCACTATCCTACGATCATCGCCTGATCGACGGCGAACAGGCGGTGACATTCCTCGTAAAGTTGAAAGAACGGCTCGAAGATCCAGCGCGTCTCTTGCTGGAAATCTGAGCGTGTCAGTGATGGAGCCTTGCGCTCCAGGCCCCGGTTGCCGGACGATCATCCGTCTGGAGTGGAGCAGCATCCGAGGCCGGAAGCAGGATGCCCAGGGCTTCGGACCGGAGGTCCTTCATGTCCGAATCGGAAATCTACGATCTTGTTGTCATCGGTGCTGGTCCGGGTGGTTACACCGCGGCGATTCGTGCCGCGCAACTCGGTATGCGTGTTGCCTGTGTCGAAAAAGATGTTGCCCTCGGTGGGACGTGCCTCAACATTGGATGCATTCCGAGTAAGGCGCTCCTCGATTCGAGTGAACGTTACCATCAGACGAAACATGAGCTGGCAGCTCACGGAATCGGGGTCAGTGGCGTCGAACTCGATCTCGACACGATGCTCGCACGGAAGAATCGGGTCGTGAAGGTGCTCACGCAAGGAATCGTGGGGCTGTTCAAGAAAAACAAAATCGAGAGGATCGCCGGACACGGACGTATCATTTCCGCAAGTACCGTCGAGGTGGCCCATGGCGCGACTCGGAAAACGTTGAACACGAAACGGATCCTGATTGCGACTGGTAGCGTCCCGAGTGCGCTGCCAAACCTTCCTTGCGATGGCAAGCACATCGTTTCTTCGACCGAAGCGTTGTCCTTCACCACGGTGCCCGAGCGCCTGCTGGTCGTCGGTGGCGGTGCGATCGGACTCGAACTGGGCTCGGTATGGTCGCGCCTCGGCAGCCAGGTGCTCGTAGTCGAATTCCTCGATCGAATCCTTCCAGGGATGGACCGTAAGATGTCCGGCTTGCTGCGCAAACTGCTGGAAAAACAGGGACTCGAGATCCGTACGCAAACGACTGCAGGACCAGCCGTCGTGCAAAAGGGCAAGGTGGGGGTGACACTCGAAGGAAAGGACAAAGCGACTGAAGAGAAGTTCGATGTCGTGCTGGTCGCCGTCGGGCGCCGCCCGTTCAGTGAGGGGCTCGGGACGAAAGAAATCGGTGTGATCCATGATGAACGCGGTCGCATCGTGGTCGATTCGAACTTCGAGACAAATGTTCCGGGGATCTATGCTGTTGGTGACGTCATCGCAGGGCCGATGCTGGCGCATAAGGCGGAAGAAGAAGGCGTTGTGGCGGTCGAGCGAATGGCCGGTGTCGCCGGACATGTGAACTATGATGTAATCCCGAACGTGGTCTACACGATGCCGGAGCTGGCCAGTGTTGGCCTGACCGAAGAGCAGGCACAGGAGGCTGGGATCGAGTTCAAGGCGGGGATTTTCCCGTTCCTTGCGAATGGACGCGCCCGCAGCATGAACGAAACCGAGGGACAGGTGAAGATCCTGGCCGATGCAAGGACTGATCGCGTCATCGGTGTCCACATCCTGGGATCGCGTGCATCCGACATGATTGCCGAGGCGGCGATCGCCATGGAATTTGGCGCCAGTGCCGAAGATATCGCCCGTACCTGTCATGCCCATCCGACACTGCCGGAAGCAGTGAAAGAAGCGGCTCTGGCAGTGCATGGACGTCCCCTCAATCTGTAGAGGAGACGTGCCCTTCGGTATGCCGATGATTTGATCTGTCTACCCGGGCCAGCGGCTGGAGACCGGATTGAAGGAAAGTGTATCTGCATGGGGTTGTTCGAGTTTGATCAGGACACGCGGGTCACACCCGCCGGAGAAGGCTCTTTTGCCACTGTCATTACCGATCGCTGGAACATCGGTCCGGTGCCGAATGGTGGATATGTGCTTGCCGTGGCCATGGCAGCCATGCGCCAGATGGTTCCCATGCCGGACCCGATTTCCGTAACGGCCCACTATTTACGGCCTGCCACCATCGGCCCTGCCACGGTCGACGTGGAACTGGTCAAAACTGGACGTCAATTCTGCACGGTCGCTGGCCGGATACGGCAGGGGGAGGCCGAGACGGTACGTCTGTTGGCATCCTACGGAGATCTGAATCGGGGGAATGGGCCGACGCACATCGCCGGCACCCCACCGCCGTTGGCGCCACCGGAGACACTGCCAGCTCTGGCGCACCATCAGGCGTTTGAATTCATGAATCGTTTCGAATTGCGAACAGCAGCACTGGCTTTTCAGCCAGGTCAGGCACAGGGCCCAGCCGAGATCAGCGGTTGGATCCGCTTTGCCGATGGCCGGAAACCTGATGTCCACACGCTCGGTTTGTTGGCGGACTCATTTCCACCGGCGGTGTTCCATGTGCTCTCTCCCGGTTGGGTCCCCACCATTGAACTGACAGTCCACATGCGTGCCCACCCCGTCTCGCAATGGCTCCGCTGTATTTTTCGCACCCGGTTCATTTTCGGTGGCCTCCTGGAAGAAGACGGAGAGATCTGGGATGAGGAGGGCAACCTTGTGGCTCTGTCGCGACAACTGGCCTGCACGCCGCGCTGAAGGCTTCCTCCGACACCCGATCTCCATCCTGCGGTTCACGATATGTGACAGGACTCCAAGGTACGTTGCATGGTTCCCAATCGACCGAGCCAGACCGCCGAGGCGGTATGTTTCATGCGTGCACTGGAACACTACCGTGCGTCTGAAAGCCGTATTCTCGACGATCCGTACGCACAATGGTTTCTGAGCCCGCTCGGAAAGGTCGCGCTGGCGACATGGGTGGCGGCGGGCAGGCTCGGTGATCTTGTCGCGCGTGTGGCCCCCGGAGGCATGGCCTATGTGGTTGCCCGCCATCGCTTCATCGATGAGTGCCTACACGCCGCATTGCAGGAACGTATTGAGCAGATCGTGCTGTTGGGTTCGGGATACGACAGCCGTGCCTACCGTTTTGCTGCGGATCTCGGGGGGCGTCCAGTCTTCGAGGTCGATTACCCGGCGACGAGCCGGCGCAAAGCTCAGATCGTCATGCATCATGCCAGAGATCTTCCTCCGGTGGATGTGCGGCGCGTCGAGATCGATTTCGAGGCGGACTCACTGGCCGACCGTCTTGCCGAAGCGGGATTTCGCATGCGGCGGCGTACCTTCTTCGTCTGGGAAGGTGTTTCGATGTATCTGACACGCGCGGCGGTGAAGTCGACGCTTGCCACGATCCGGCAGATCACGGCGCCGCGATCTCACCTGGCGATGGATTTCTGGAATCTTCTCGATTCCCCCGATCTGCTGGCCAGTGCATTTCGCCTTTCGAGCAACCTGATGTTCCTACTCGGAGAGCCCGTTACCTTTGCCCTCCACCACGAAGATACACCGCATTTTCTGAGAGGGCTGGGGTTCCGGGTGTTGGACCTGGCAAAGCCGGAGGATTTGCGGCGCCGCTATGTGAGAGACGGGCGCGGTCTCATCGCAGGGAGTTTCCTGGTGCACGCGGTGTCCGTGGCCAGAAAGTAGTGCTGGTTGGAAATGGTCCGCCCAGGCCGTTGCCTTCCGCCCCAGCGGGAACGTGAGGGCTACACGCTGGCCGATGGAAAACAGGGTGCTGCCGATGCGCGAGGGCCGGCGGCAAGCCGGAGGTGTCCATAGGGTGGCCAGCAGCGCGGGGGATCTATTGACTGTGCGTCCCCCGGCGGCGAGCATCGAAATCGGCCGACGGATTGGAAGGAGAAAAGGAACATGGCGAACGCAAAGAAGGTGGGAATTCTGGTGGGTGGGGGACCGGCGCCGGGAATCAACAGTGTCATTGCGGCCGCGACCATTCGCTGCCTTGTCGAGAATGTCGATGTGATTGGCTTACGTGATGGTTTCGAGCACATCATGGCAGGCGACATCACGGAAGTCACGCCGATGAGCATCGAGAACGTGAGCCGAATCCATTTCCGTGGAGGTTCGATGATCGGCACGTCGCGCGCCAACCCCACGAAGGATGCGAGTCTGCTCGAGCGGTGTGTGCAGTCGTTGCAAAAACTCGAAATCGATCGGCTGATCACCATCGGTGGAGATGATACGGCGTTCTCGGCCATGAAGTTGGCCGAGCAATCGGCCGGACGTTTGCGGGTGGTTCACGTTCCCAAGACGATCGACAACGATCTGGATCTCCCGCCGCACGTCGATACGTTCGGCTTCCAGACGGCGCGACACGTCGGTGTCGATATCGTGAAGAATCTCATGGTGGATGCCTTCACTACCTCGCGCTGGTACATCGTGATTTCCATGGGGCGTAAGGCCGGTCATCTGGCGCTCGGAATTGGCAAGGCGGCAGGCGCGACACTGACGCTCATTCTCGAAGAATTCGAGGAAAGACCCATTCGCCTGAAAACCATCGTGGATACCCTGGCCTGCGCCATCATCAAACGCCTGAGCGAAGGCCGGAAGGATGGTGTGGCGGTGGTCGCCGAAGGGGTCGTCCTCGAGATGGATCCGAATGATGTTCAGGGGCTCGCCGGCGCCGAGCGTGATGCGCACGGCCACGTCCGACTTTCGGAAATCGATCTCGGCGACATCCTGAAGCACTCCGTGATGGAACGGCTCCGGCAACTCGGCATCAAATCGGCGCTGACTTCAAAGGAGATCGGCTACGAATTGCGCTGCGCCGATCCGATTCCATTCGACATGGAATACACGCGAGACCTTGGTTACAGCGCCGCAAAATACCTTCTTGAAGGCGGGGACAAGGTCATGGTGTCGATGCAGGGAGGGCGTTTCGTACCGATACCCTTCCCGGAACTGATCGATCCGCAGACGGGTCGGGCCCGCGTGCGTCTCGTCGACATCCATTCCACCCGTTACGGCATTGCCCGCCGCTACATGATCCGTTTGCGCCGTGACGACTTCGAGCATCCCGAACTGGTGCGTGATTTCGCCCGGACTGCAGGCCTGTCCGTGGAGGACTTTCGTAAGCAGTTCGAGTATTTGACCGAGAACGAACCACCGGCACTGGTCCTCCCGATGGTTGGTTGAACGGAGTCTTTCAACCGAGCTTGAAGCCTATCGCAAAGCTGCTCGCGAAGGCTACGCCGAAAGGCAGATTCCCTGCAAGAATAGTCCAGACGCGTTCTGCCAGGGTCACCCCTTCCGGTGATTGCCAGAGTCCGTGCGCCGTCGTTTCCATGGCGCCCCAGTTGATTGTGATCAGTCCATTGTACGCGAGGATCTGCAGTCCGATGAAGGCCAGGCCGATGGCGATCGCCGTGAGTCTGGCCAGTTTCTTTGCCGCGTAACCCGCCGCCATCCCCGCCAGTCCCCCGAATCCCAGTTGAGACACGGGCAGGTATTCCAGCAAGGTTCTTGGATCCATCTCCAACTTCGATCGTCGTAACGCAGATCGGCTACAGACCGGCTCCACTGCTGGGTTGCGTGGGAATTCGTGGAGCCGGAGGCCGGTATTCGAGGCCGTCGTCTCCGTTGGGCAACCACGCGCTCAACAGCAACACGCTGCCGATCACAGCCTCCAGTGAAGCGCTGAGCCAACCCATGAGGCCTGGGTTGCCGTCAATCGTTATTCCATAAAGTCGTGCGGCGAAAGCGCCCAGCCACATGCCGCCGATCAGGATGAGCCTGCCCCGTTGCGCGCCTGGATTCATGGTCGCGAGGAAGGTGAAAACTCCCATGACAAAGAAGATGCCGCCATAGGTGGCTCGTATCTCACCCAGTACGGCGGCGCGGCTCGTTTCGGCAGGGACGCCGTATCCGAGGAACCCAATCATCAGGTTTGGATCGAGAATGGCCATGGCACCAAGCGCCATGATGACTAAACCGGAGACTCCCGTCAGGATACGTGGGTTCATGATCACCTCGATGATGGATTGGAGATTCGGTACACCAGATGGGCGTTGATGGGAAGGCCACTACGGACCGGCGGTGTGATTCGCACAGACGGGGACGTGGTGTGCGGCTGGATCAGAGAGTTCGGATCGGCTCGTTGCCGCACCAGGGGATTCTCGCTGATGCACGAGGCGCTCGCAGTCCTTCCCCACATCGGCGATGGGCATGTGGCTGACTTCACACCGTAGCTCGGTCGCGTATGCGCGTTCCGTTTCGGATGTCTGTTCCGTTGCCTCGGAATGGGACACGCGCTAAGCGGCTCGCATCTCAACCGAGGAGTGTCGCAATGATCGAGTGGAATGAGCAACACCAGATGATCCAGGACATGGTGCGGAAATTTGTCGAAGCAGAGGTGGTGCCGAACCTCGAACAACTCGAGCATGGCGATCTCCCACCCTACGACACGATGCGAAAGATGGCAAAGATGTTCGGTCTGTCTGATGCGGCACGGATGCGGTACGAAGCGGAGAAGGCCAAGGCCATGGCTGGCGGCAAGCAGAAAGCCGACGATGAACACGGTGCACGAGGCGGACAACAAGCTGCCGACGCGCTTGCCATGCAACTGATCCCGGTCATCGAGTTGTCCAAGTACTGTCCGGGAATGGTCACCGCCATGGGGGTCAGTGTGGGACTCACGGCGGGCACGATCATGAGCCGGGGTACCTGGGAGCAACGTGACCGTTGGGCGTTGCCGATCTTGACATTGGAGAATATCGGCGCCTGGGCCATCACGGAACCCGGTTCCGGTTCCGATGCATTCGGGTCGATGAAGTCCACGGCGCGCAGAGACGGCGATATGTACGTCTTGAACGGCCAGAAGACCTTTATCACCAACGGTCCATACGCTGACACCATCGTTTTCATTTGTAAGCTCGACGACGGCAAAGCCGAACCACGCGATCGCAAGATCGTCAGTTTCATCCTCGATAAAGGGATGGAGGGCCTGGTGCAGTCGAAGCCACTGCGCAAGATGGGGATGCACTCGTCACCGACAGGCGAACTGTTTCTCGACAACGTGCGTGTCGGGAAAGACCGGTTGATGGGGGAGAGCGAGGATGCCTACGGTGGGCGCGCCGGTGCGAAGGCGACGTTTGGCAGCGAACGTTCAGGCGTCGTTGCCATGGCCTACGGGATGGTCGAGCGCTGTATCCACCTGTGTACGGAGTACGCCAGAACTCGCGTCCAGTTCGGCAAACCGATCGGCGAATTCCAGATGATCCAGCTCAAGTTGGCGAAGATGTACGTGGCGCGGATGAATATCCGCAATATGCTCTTCCGCCAGATCGAGATGGCGGGGCATGGCAAGTCTCTATCTTTCGCCGAGGCCTCTGCAAACAAGCTCTATGCGGCGCAGGCGACCATGGAGGTGACTCTGGAAGCGGTGCAACTCTTTGGCGGCAACGGATACATGGCAGAATACGGTGTGGAGCAACTCTGCCGCGATGCGAAAGTGCTGCAGATCTACGGTGGGACAGACGAGATCCAGGCTTCCCAGATTGCCCGTTCGATGCTGGCCGGCGAGGCCTGATTCGTCCTTTTGGCGATTAGCGACGCTCAGGGTGGGATGGTTCGCGCCGTTCTTCCCTGAGGAAGCACAGTAGCGGTAAAGATCCGGAGAGCGGCGAAAGTCCGAACCGGACGTCGCCCGGCCAGTGGATTTGCCATCCCCCGGGTTGCTGCCATTCCCTGTCTGGTTCCGGGCTCGCGCGGGCGGGGGATACACTGCCGCCTGGGGTGTGACTACGATTCGGCAGCCACCGGTGCATCGCACGGAACAAACGCCGTGATACCCGCCGTCCCGTGTGACTTGAAGCGGGAGAGACTACAGGGCGGCTGCGAGTTGCAACCGCGGTCGCACTCAGGCGAGCGCGCGCTTTGGCTTGGTAATCACCACCACCTCCTGCCCATTCACCCGCAGCGTCCGCCGATCCGACGGAGACTGCTTACCACCGTGCTTGCGTGCACGGGCTTCGCGCCACTTGCGCAACTCTTTCTCTAGATCCTCTTTGAGCATCTGACCTCCATGAGCCGCCAGGGGAGAACATCACCCTGCTGGACCAGCACTGACTTGAGAGGGGGGAGATATATCCTCATGATGAGACGGCGTGGACTCACCGGAATGCCACCGGATGATGATCGGGTGCCATGTGTGATGATGAACGGATCAGTTCCCCATGAACGGTTCGATTGACTTGGCGCGGCTGGGATGCCGCAACTTGCGGAGAGCTTTGGCCTCGATCTGGCGGATTCGTTCGCGCGTGACGGCGAATCGCTGGCCGACTTCCTCCAGCGTATAGTCGGATTTTTCTCCGATGCCGAAACGCATGCGCAGGATTTGTTCCTCGCGCGGAGTGAGTGTCGCCAGAACCTTGCGTGTCTGCTCCTCGAGGCTGGTATAGACGGCCGCATCCGCGGGGGAGACCGTCTGTCGATCTTCGACGAAATCCCCCAGGGAACTCTCTTCCTCGTCGCCAATCGGTGTTTCGAGAGAGACCGGTTCCTTCACGATACGTAGGACCTTGCGTACCTTGTCGAGCGGCATCTCCATTTTCTGCGCGATTTCCTCAGGTGAGGGTTCGCGACCGAGTTGCTGCACGAGGTAGCGGGAGGACCGTACGACCTTGTTGATCGTCTCGATCATGTGCACCGGGATGCGGATGGTGCGCGCCTGGTCGGCAATGGCACGACTGACAGATTGGCGGATCCACCATGTTGCGTAGGTGGAGAATTTGTACCCTCGCTGGTACTCGAACTTTTCGACGGCGCGCATCAAGCCGATGTTGCCTTCCTGGACCAGATCGAGAAAGCCGAGCCCACGGTTCGTGTACCGTTTGGCGATGCTGACGACCAGCCGCAGGTTGGCCTCGATGAGCTTCTTCTTCCCGTCCTGCGCCTTGTACTCGCCCGCACGCAGGATCTGTAGGGCCTCGGAAAGCTTCTCATATTCCATGCCGACTTCACGCTCGACTTCGTTGATCCTCTTGCGTGCAGTGCGGATGTCTTCCGTCATGCTGCGCGTATCTTCCGCGCTGAGCTTGTAGCGGCGGCTGGCATCCTCGGAACCTTTCCGCGTGCTGCCCTTGGTCATGACGGTTCCCGCCTTGGCCAGGCGCCGCTCGCGATTGGCGATCATGAGTTGCTGTTGCTCGATGAAGGTTGCCGCCTTCTTGACCTTTTCCGTGATGATATTGACGTGACGGCGGCCCAGTTCGAGATCTTCCAGCGCTTTGCGGATCTTGCGTTCGATCTGCTGGAGGCGCTTTTCAGCGAGCGGCTGGGCGCGCGCGGTGCTGCGCTTGGCGCGTAGCTGGCCTTCCGTATCGTTACGGTCGTCGACGAGTTTCTTGAGCTTTTCGAGTTGCTTGAGGATGATGCCTTCGGGTTCTTTTTCGATCGGCTCTTCCCCTTCTTCCACTTCGGCCGTCTCTTCCTGCTCCTCATCGAGCAGGTCGCGCTCCGACATCTCGCCGGCCTTGATGCGTTCGGCGATGTCGAGCAGATAGGCCAACGTGAATGGCATCGACAACACCAGGTCGCGCACCTCGTGCTCGCCGCTCTCGATCTGCTTAGCGATTTCGACCTCCTGCTCGCGCGTGAGCAGCGAAACAGCGCCCATCTCCTGCAGATACATGCGGACCGGGTCCGATGTATCTTCGGCAAAGGCCGATGAGTTGGTTGCCGGGGTCGGTTTTTCCTCGCGTTCCTCTTCGACCCAGTCGTCCTTTTCGTCTTCTTTGCTGGAGAGGCCCGTTTCCGTCAGTCCATCGACGGTATCAACATCGATTTCTCCGAGCATCGAGATGGCGCCATCGAGTTCGTCGCCCGCACCCGGTTCCTGGGCATTCTCGGGAAGTTCTTCAAATGGGCCGGCAATGGTCACTTCCGGCTTCGAGGTTTTCTTCGTGCGTGCGTTGCCGCGTTTTTTCTCTGTCTGTCGTTCCTTCACGCTAAGCAGTCCCTCGTTGATCCGCACTGCAGAAATCGCGGCACACTTCAGCGAGCGGCCGTTTCGCCTTTGTGACTATCGTTGCGGCGGGGCCAGAGCGATACGTCATGCGAACATCGATTCCGTGCTTGTCAAATTGGATGCGCTTGCGCGCTGTCGATGCAGAAATCTCACCGGAAAACCGAGACTTCGAACGCGTTCGCTTTTAGACACCATCATACGGGGAGTCAAGACATCTGATGCATGAGGCCAGTAGGATGGCAGCGCTGACGTCATTTTCCTGGCGTGAACGAAGCAGCGGCGTGCACTTGCCCCGTGGCGGTACGCACCGGAGGTTCGAGCCGTGGCATGGATGGCGGGAGAAGCTGGGCATTCCACGTGGTTTGTCCGGAAGGTGGTCCTGCTTTGGCCGGGCGTGGGCGTGTCCCGCTTTCGTTTTGAGCAAAGATTCAGGTGGCATGCAGGGGAGGGGCCGGTGTTGGCCATGAAGACACTCTGTTCAATCGAATTAGACGAAGTATGGTGCGAGTTGGTTGCGGCCCCAGGGGGGGCGTGCCATGTTGCACGAATTGCTCGCCGCACCGCTCGGCGCTTGGCCCGGTTCGATTGTTTGCCGAACGGTTGTTGGCGAGTCGAGCTTCATCTCAACGAGAGGATAGCAACGCATGGCGACAGCACTGAACCCGGGTGCACAAGACCTGAAGGAAGGCTTCCTGGCCCGTTTGCGCGCTGCCACCGGCCAACCCCTGCAACCGGCCGACGCCTTTGGTGAGAGTTTTCTGCTCACCAAACTGAGCGAAGCCGTTCAATGGGCGCGTAAGTATTCGTTCTTTCCTTACCCTTTCGTGACTGCATGTTGTGGAATGGAGTACTTCTCCACGGCCGGGCCGCGTTTCGATATCGACCGTTTCGGGGCAGCTCTGCCTCGATTCACTCCGCGACAGTCGGATCTCCTGATGGTCGTAGGCACGATCACACATCGTATCGCGCCCGTGCTGCACCGCGTATACGAGCAGATGGCAGAGCCGAAATGGGTGGTCTCTTTCGGCGCATGCACGTCCTCTGGTGGTCCCTACAATAACTACGCCGTGGTCCAGGGGATCGATACGATCATCCCCGTGCATCTCTACATACCAGGTTGCCCGCCCCGGCCTGAGGCCGTACTCGACGGATTGATCAAGTTGCAGGACCGCGTGCAGACCGAACGCGGTGGCACCCCATTGGAAGGGCGACATGGCAGCGGGCGCGAGTTGCGTGCCGTCGAAGGACAACAGAATGAGCCGGAGTGACCTTGTTCGGCCGAACCTTTTCCGTTCGAAGTGAGTGAGATGCCCAAGATCATCATCGACGATCAGGAATATGAAGTTCCGGCCAATGCGATGCTTCTGCCGGCGGCTCTGGAACACGGCATTCACATTCCGCACTACTGTTGGCATCCGAAACTGTCGATCGATGGCAGTTGCCGGATGTGTCAGGTGGAGGTGGAGGGTAGCCCGAAGCTGGTGATCGCCTGCAACACTCCGGTGCGTGATGGCATGATCGTGCGCACGAAAACGCCAAGAGTCGAGAATGCACGGCGTGGTGTGATGGAACTTCTGCTGGTCAATCACCCGGTCGACTGCCCCATTTGCGATAAGGCAGGTGAGTGTCTGTTGCAGGATTACTCGATTGCCTTCGGCAGCCGCGAGTCCCGCACGCGGGAACCGAAACGTAAACTGCAGAAGCGTGTCGACATCGGTGCCCGCATGATCCTCGACCAGGAGCGTTGCATCCTGTGCCGCCGTTGTGTGCGTTTCTGCCGCGAAATCACAGGCACGCACGAACTCGGTGTGTTCAACATCGGGGACCGGTCGGTGGTCGATATCCTGCCCGGCAAACCTCTCGATAACGCCTACTCGATCAATACTGCGGATATCTGTCCGGTTGGTGCACTCGAAAGTAAGGATTTCCACCACAAGTTGCGTGTCTGGTTTCTGAAGAAGACTCCCAGTGTCTGTCCGGGCTGTTCGAATGGCTGCAACATCACCGTCCAACACTATCGTAATCAGGTCTGGCGCCTGATGCCTCGACGCAATGATGCGGTGAATGAAACCTGGATGTGTGACGAAGGCCGTTTGAATTACGGTTTCATCCATGACGAGAGGCGGCTGCGCCAACCCCTGATCCGGCGGGATGGAAAGCTGGTGGCCGCGCCGTGGGAAGATACGTTGAGCGAGGTGGCTCGAATCCTGCGGGATGCCGTGAAGGCAGAGGGGCCGGGAAGCGTCGGTGTGGTCGCCTCTGCGCAGTTCACCAACGAGGAACTCTTCCGCCTGCGGCAGTTGCTGCGCTACCTCGGTATCACGAACGTCGATACCGCCATCCCGATGGGTGAAAGCGATAACCTTCTGATCAAGGCAGAAAAAACAGCCAATGCGACGGGGGCCCGCGAACTTGGCCTGCAGTCCGCCACAGGATCGCAAGGGCTCCAGTCGATGCTCGGTGCGGCAAACGCAGGCAGACTGAAGGTCCTCTACCTCTGTGGGAGCGACATCTCCCGCGTCATCGATGGCAGCCTCCTGGAGGAGGCTCTGTCGAAGGTGGGGACGCTTATCGTGCAGGACCTGTTTCTTGCGCCGCTGGCAGAACGGGCGGCGGTGGTGCTGCCGTCGACGACCTGGGCCGAGAAGACGGGAACATTCACCAACATCAAGCGCCGTGTGCAGCAGATCCATCGTGCCGTGACGACGAGTGAACAACCATCGGATGGCGAGATCTTCTCTCGACTTCTCTCTCAGTTGGGCGAGAGCGCACGGACCTTCGATCCGGCAGCCGTGCTCGAAGAGATTGCGGCCGAGGTGCCTGCATTCAACGGAATCACCTTTGCCGGTGTCGGCTCCCAGGGCTGGGTTCTTGCGGAACCGGCAGGAGGTGGTGTCTGATGGCGACACGTACCGTGATCGTACGCCGCCCACCAGCGATGGGACCCGCTTCGGTGACCGGCGGCTTCCGTGCCATCCTCAAGGGTCTGGCGATCACCAGCCGCCACTTCTGGCAAAATCTGTGGGGCTTCATCATCCGCAAGCCCTCCATCTTCACCGTGCAGTATCCCGAAGAACGACTCGAACATCCCAATGCCTTTCGCGGTATGCCGGTTCTCGTGCAGATGGATTCCGGCAAGGAGCGCTGTGTTGCCTGCGGCCTGTGTGAGTGGGCCTGCCCGACCGACTGCATTACCATTCTGCCGGCGGAGACCGAAGCCGAAGTCGAGCGCTATCCGCGAATTTTCAACATTGAAATGTCGCGCTGCATGTTCTGCGGTTTGTGTGAAGAGGCGTGTCCGGAGGAGGCGATCGTCATGAGCCAGAACGTCGAGATCTCTGCCTTCTCTCGCGCCGGCACGCTCTGGCGCAAGGAGGACCTGCTGGTGCCTGTTTCAAAACTCAAGAACACACGGCTATTCCATCTCCGTCGCGGATACGATCGCTGATTCAGCGCGGATCCTGGCGAACATCCGAAGAGGCCATGGCTGACAACGAAACGATTTTGGGAATACTGCAGGCCCGCTTCTCTGAGGGAGTTCTGCGGTTGGATGACTACCGCGGGGATGCCAGTGTCACCCTACATCCGGACAAGCTGCTTGAAGCCGCTCGCTTCGTCCGTGACGATGCGAAGCTGCGGTTTGATTTGCTACTCGACATCACCTGCGTCGACTACATCGGGCAACTGCCTCGCTTCGAACTGGTGTATCACCTTTACTCGACGAGATTTCACCATCGCCTGCGGATCAAAGTTCGGGTTCCCGAACATGATCCATTCGTCGATTCCGCCGTGCCGGTGTGGACTGGTGCAAACTGGCTCGAGCGCGAAACCTACGACATGTATGGGATCCGGTTCCGCGGCCACCCTGATCTGCGCCGGATCTATCTCTACGACGAATTCGTCGGTCATCCGCTGCGCAAGGATTATCCGAAGGAGTTGCGTCAGCCGTTGATCGGTCCGGGATCGAGTGGGAAATACGTCCAGCCGCTCGGGGAGATGCCACCGGTTCCGCATGAGGAAGGATTGCTCGGAAACGAATTGATGCGCGTGCAGCTCGGTCCATCGCATCCCGCCACGCATGGTACCGTGCGTATCCTCCTGGATCTCGACGGAGAAACCATCGTGAATGCAGACGTCCAGGTCGGATACCTGCACCGCGGTTTCGAGAAGGAGTGCGAGAGCGGCTTCTATTACCAGGCCATCCCCTATACCGATCGCCTGAATTACAGCTCCGCAATCCTCTGTAACGTCGGGTACTGCATGGCGGTGGAGAAGCTTTTCGGTATCGAGACACCTCCGCGTTGCCAGTACTTGCGCGTGATCGGCGGTGAATTGGCCCGTCTGTCGGATCACCTTCTCTGTGTCGGTGCTACCGCGCTCGAACTCAATGCCTTCACGCCGTTCCTCTACGGATTGCAGGCGCGTGAACTGATCTGGGACCTGATCAATGCCCTTTGCGGCTCTCGCGTCACGAGCAATTACGTGCGTATCGGCGGCGTCAGCGCCGACCTGCCGCCCGGGTTTGCTGGACAGGCGGGTCCGATCTTCAAACGTGTGCTCGAACTGTTGGTCGACATCGAAGGGTTGCTGATCGAGAACCCGATCTTCCGCGCCCGCATGGAAGGCATCTCCGTCATGTCGCCCGAACGTCTCATCGAGTATGGCGTGACAGGACCGCTCTTGCGTGCTGCCGGTGTCGATCTCGACCTGCGTCGGGCGCAGCCCTACCTGGTCTATGACCAACTCGATTTCGACGTGCCGCTCGGATCTTCGGGTGACAATATGGATCGTTTCCTCGTGCGTCTCGAAGAGATGCGCCAAAGCATACGCATCATCGAGCAGTGTCTGGAGATGATGCCAGAGGGACCCGTCGATGTCGCTGATACCGCCGTGCGCTTCCCTGGCAAGGGACGCGTCTATGACCGCATCGAGGCCATGATCAATCAGTTCAAACTCATCACGGAGGGGCCGAAACCTCCCCCGGGGGACGCCTATGTCGGGACGGAATCAGCGAATGGCGAGATCGGTTTCTATCTCGTAAGCGATGGAACCGGAAAACCCTACAAGTGCCGGGCACGGACCCCCAGCTTCTCGAACACACAACCCCTGGCGGAACTCGTCCAGGGTCGCCTGCTGGCGGACATGGTGCCGACATTCGACATGATCAACATGATCGGAGGCGAGTGTGATCGTTGAGCATCCTGCGGCGAAAAAGGTTGCGCCTGAGCCCGCATCCGATGGGCACGTGCTGTCGCCTGAGTTGCGGGCTCGCATTCTGACCGAACGCAGCAACTTCCCCCAACCGCGCTCCGCCATGCTCGGTGCGCTCCATATGGCTCAGGCCGAACATACCTATCTTACTCCAGAAATCGTGCGTGAGATCGCGGAACTGCTCGATGTGCTGCCGATCCAGGTGCAGGAAGTCATCTCTTTCTACCCGATGTTCAAGGACTATCCCGTCGGGAAAAAGCATGTTCAGGTTTGCACGAACATCGCCTGTGCCCTGCGGGGTGCGCGCAAGCTGATGCGTCAGGCAGAGGAAACACTCGGCATCCTCCCTGGTGAGGTGACATCCGACGGGGAGTATTCGATTGCTGAGGTCGAGTGCCTCGGATCGTGTGGCACCGCTCCGATCATCCAGGTCAACAACGAACCCTTCATTGAATGCGCTACGGGCGATGATATGGCGGCGGTCCTGTCGGGTAAGCGGGTCGATCGGCCAGCGCCGCAGATTGCCGTCATTCCTGATGGAGTCGAGGGATACCTCCTACCACCGAACGGCGTCAGCCGCGCGGAGATCGACGACTATATTGCGCTTGGTGGCTATGAGCAGGCCAGGCGTTGCTGGTCGGGTCTGGAGCCTGAAGCGATCGCCGAGATCGTCAAGAACTCCGGGCTACGCGGCCGCGGCGGCGCCGGTTTCGCCACCGGTGTCAAATGGGGCTTCATGCCCAAAGACTCTCCCAAGCCCAGTTACCTCGCCATCAACGGCGATGAGAGCGAACCTGGCACTTTCAAAGATCGCCAGATCATCGAACGCAATCCACATCAGTTCATCGAGGGTGCCCTCATCGCCGGACGTGCTTGCCGTGCCGTGGCGGCCTACCTTTACTTGCGCGGCGAATACACCACGCCGTACCGGATTTTGATGGAGGCGATCAAACAGGCCTACGATCGCGGCTTTCTCGGAGACAACGTGTTTGGCTCTGGCAAGTCGTTCCATCTGTATGTCCAGCGCGGCGCAGGCGCCTACATCTGTGGTGAAGAGACGGGCATGATCGAATCGATGGAGGGGAAGAAAGGGCAACCACGCAAGCGCCCGCCCTTTCCGGCCGGCTGGGGACTGTGGGGTTGCCCGACTACCGTGAACAACGTCGAAACGATTTCGCACGTACCGGTCATTCTGCGGAACGGCCCAGACTGGTTCAGAAAATTCGGTACGGAGAAAAGCACGGGAAATACCCTCTTTGGCGTCAGTGGTCATGTCAACCGGCCTGGAGTCTACGAATTGCCCCTCGGAACACCGATGCGGGAGATCATCGAGAAACATGCCGGCGGTGTGATCGGGGGGAGGAACATCAAGGCGATCATTCCCGGCGGTGTGTCGATGCCGGTGCTGACGCCGGAAAAAATCGATACACCCATGGACCACGACTCCCTGAGCAAGGCGGGAACCCTGCTGGGCACAGGCGGCATTGTGGTAATGGATGACACCTCGTGTCCCGTGCGTGCCGCCATCGTGATCGCACGCTTCTTTCGGCACGAGTCCTGCGGCCAGTGTACGCAATGCCGCGAGGGCACAGCGTTTCTCTATAAACTGTTGAAGCGTATCGAGCGTGGTGAGGGCAGTCTGAAGGATCTCGACACGATCGAGAGCGTCTGTGGCTTCATGGAAGGGCAGACGATTTGTGCGCTGTCCGATGCCGCGGCCTGGGCGGCCGGAAACTTTGCACGTCGCTTCAGAGCCGATTTCGAAAGACACATCCATGAGAAGGGATGTCCGTTCCCGGACAGCTTCGAGACCTGAGACGGTATGGGGAGTGCGAGACGGAATGGAATCTACCGAGATCCTTGAAGAGTGGCTCTCATGTCCAGCCAACTGATCCTCGGACCCACGTCCCATTACTTCTACTCCCAACGGCTCAAGCTGCACTATGTCGATTGGGGAAACCCGGAAAAACCCCCGCTCCTATTGCTTCATGGAGGTCGTGACCATGCTCGGACCTGGGACTGGACCGCCCATGAGTTGCGCGAACAGTACCACATCATCGCTCCAGACCTGCGTGGGCACGGGGACTCACAATGGTCGATCGGCGGCTCGTACTCGATGGTCGACTACACACTCGATGTAGCACAACTGTTGGATGCGCAAGGCGTCTTTCCGATCACGATCATTGCCCATTCTCTGGGCGGCGCCATTGCACTTCAGTATACGGGCACATTCCCGGATCGTGTGAAGAAAGTGGTGGCGATCGAAGGGCTCGGACCTCCGCCTGGCATGGTGAAGGAAAGGTCGCCACAGGCACGCATGCAGGAATGGATCATGGAGATGCAGGCCTTGTCCCGGCGTCACCCCCATCGGTACGCGGCGCTCGAGGAAGCGATTGCACGGATGCGTGACGCCAATCCGCGTCTCACCGTGGAGCAGGCCCGGCATCTGACGATCCACGGTTCGTACCGTGACGAGGACGGCACCTATCTCTGGAAATTCGACAATTACGTTCGTGCCGCATCGCCCTACCTCTTCAATATCCAGGAAGCCCGCCAACTCTGGGGTCAGATCACCTGCCCGACCCTGCTGGTCCGGGGCACCGAATCCTGGGCCTCCGATCCGAGTCGTGATGGACGCGCCAGTGCTTTTCAAAATGCCAGAGTCGTCAACATAGAGGGTGCCGGTCACTGGGTGCATCACGATCAGTTGGAGAAATTCCTGGAAGTCGTCAGAGACTTTCTGCAGGAGTGAGACCGCGGGATACCGGCGACCGCGCGTGCGGTTGCGGAGTTGGGCAAGGTTATTTTCCTGATTCAGGATCCGTCGTTTGGCGTTGCGGTGCCTGAGTTCGGGTGGAATTCTCCACAGAACGTATCGGGTCGGGCTCTACGATCTCATCGACCGTCATTTCGGACCGCCCCTGGAAATGCTCGAGACGGATCGGGCATTCGGGTGTGTCACAACGGGCACAGTACAGGCGCCGGCACGGATCCGTATGAAATACGATCTCTCCAAGAATGGCGCTCGCTTCGATCACCCCGCGCTCGAAGTCGTTCGCGACGTCGTGCGCCCTCTCTACCGTCCAGAATTCCGGCACCACCAGGTGAGCATCGATATGGGTGTATCGCCCTGAACGAATGGCGCGCAGATTATGCACCCGGATGATTCCGGGGCCTACCTTGGCGTTCATGGCGGCCACGAGTTTGGTGAGGAGAGTCGAATCCTCTTCATCGAGCAGACCTCCTGCTGCGTAGCGGACGAGGCGGATTCCTGTGAATGCCAGGTTGATACCGACAAACACGGCGACCAGCGGATCGATCCAGGCAAGTCCCGTGATACGCACCAGAAAGAGCCCCAGGACCACGCCGGCACTCGTCCAGAAATCGGAGATGACGTGTTTGCCGTCGGCGATCAGCGTCAAAGAGTCATGATGGGAGCCGACGCGGACGAGGAATAGCCCCAGCAGAAGGTTGATCACACCTGCTCCCGCCGTGATGGCGAGCCCCAGATCGATTTGCCGCAACTGAACATCACGGATCAAACTGTCGATGGACCCGTAAACGATCATGACGGCTGCGAAGGTAATCAGTCCGCCCTCGAAGGCGCCGGAGAAGAACTCGATCTTGCCGTGCCCGTAAGGATGATTGCGGTCAGCGGGCCGGCCCGCGAAGAGCAGGCCGCCGATGGCGAAGATGGCGGCAACGACATTGACGATACTCTCCATCGCGTCGGAGAATACGGCCACCGATCCCGTGAGTTCGAATGCGAGAAACTTGGCACCGAGCAGGAGACTGCCGATCACGAGGGAGAGCGTTCCAGCACGCAGCCTTGCGCGTAATTCCGCCCGCTCTTGTGCCGAAAGTTGTTGAGTCGAACTTGAGAACAGAGCCATCATCCCAATGCTAACAGGTCACTGAACACGAGCGAGTCCTTAACCGATGGTAGTCGGATGCTCAGCGGATCCAGCGCCGGTCCGGCTTTGCAGTATCCTCTTTGAGTACCCGTTGGGCATCGTTCATCGCAGCTCGATAAATACCCTGCGCCATCAGAGATGGTTCCTCGAGCAGGCGTCGCGCATAGACGTCCCGCTTCAGTTCCTGTGCCGCAGTGTGGTTGGCATCGGCGCGTGTGGCCCATTCGGCCAGATGGCTTGCCATCACGCTTTGACCGGCCGCAAGTAACTCCCGGCCGCGAAGGACCAACGTGTCCACGTTGCCTGCGAGCCGTGCAATTTCCTCAGCCTGCGCGGCGCTGGTGGCAGGAAGCAGATCGGCGGCATTGCCGTTCCACCAACCGCCCCACAGGCGCAGGAGGTTGCGTACGATGAATTTGGGATGATCGTAGTTGGGTTGGAGAAAAGGGCGCTGTACCAGTTCAGGGTCGGGCTCAACGGCATGGAAGATCTCGTCGGGTGTCTGCCCCGCATTCATCCGGTCGAGTACCTGCGAGATGATGCACCGCAGATAGCGTGCGGTCTCGGTCAGGATCGTGCGAACTGCGTCGACTCCATGGACCACGAGACCGTGTCCGGGGAACAGCCACTCCGCATTGAACCCCGCCATCTTTTCAAGAGCGTCCGCCCACTCGACCGGGTAGCGCTGAACTTTCTGCGGGTTCCCACAGTTGGGTGCCTGCCAGATGATCAGGTCTCCGCAGAACAGATAGCGTTTCGACGGGATCCAAACGATGCATGCATCATCGGTTTCTCCCCGTGCGGCATGATACTCGACCTCGATATCGCCGATCCGCTGTGTCAGTTGGTTGCGGAACGTGAGCGTTGGCCGGATGAAATTTGTAGGAAAGATCGGTTGTGGCAGGCTGAACTGGCGCTGGTTGATGTGTGCATTCCATCCATGTGTGAGTTCATACCGCTGAAACCGCGTGAGACAGCTCTCCTGCGCGATGATTTGTGGCCGATCTCCCGCATCCAGGAAGGCCTGGAGTCCAAAGGCATGATCCGCATGCCCATGCGTATAGACCGCCGTATGTAGGGGTGCTGCCGACCACTTGCGTACCGCTTCGAAGAACGCTGAGGAGGTGTGCTCGAACCCAGAGTCGATGAGGAACAGGCCTTCTGGAAATTGGACCGCATAGCTGTTCACAAAGCTTGCGCGGATCAGAACTCCCGGAGCGATTTCATGAGCATCGGCGAACATGCATACCGTTGCCTGTACCGGGTCCGTGGTCAACATGGGCGACGACATGATGCCTCCTGGTGGTTGAACTGGTGAGGGCGTGTTCTGTTTCTGGTGCCCGATGGTGACGTCGGCGAAGAGTTGCCCGCCGCTGAAAGATTCCCCCGGCCGATCTCCGGGGAGGGATTCTTTCCTGACCTCATACCTTGCGCCCAAAGGCTGGTCGAAGCGGCTTGGCAGGAGGTAGTACTGTTTTGTTGGGGTAGGGACATAGATCCTCCACCACACAGACCGGGCATTTGGGCTTCCTGGCAACACACACCTGGCGTCCGTGGCTTTGCATGATGTGACAGAATCTTGTGCGCTCCTCGAGTGGAACGAGTTTGTTCAGATCAGCTTCGATTTTGTCGGGATCCGTCTGTCGGCTCAAACCAAGACGCTGGGAGACACGCCCTACGTGCGTATCGACACCAATTGCCGGCTTACCGAATGCATTCCCGAGAAGGATGTTGGCGGTCTTTCGCCCGACGCCCGGCAACGTTAGAAGCTCCTCAATGGATGACGGGACCTCACCCCCAAATTGCTCGATGAGTACAGCGCAGCACCGTTGTAGCGATCGGGATTTCTGGCGATAGAAACCCGTCGAATGGATATCCCGCTCCAATTCCGAAGGGTCGACCTTCACATAATCTTCCGGAGTCCTGTACTTGTGGAAGAGGAATCCTCCGGTGATCTCGTTCACTTTGTCGTCGGTGCACTGGGCGGCCAGGATGAGTGCAACGAGTAGTTCAAAAGGCGTACTGAAATGAAGCGCCAGTTTGGCGTCAGGATAGGTGGCTACAAGACGTTTGAGGATTTTTTCTGTACGCTCGACGGTCTTCTTTCGAGATTCCATGGTGCTGACACTTACTCGCCCTGGCGTAACGCGACAAGCGCAAGTGCTGTGATTGCGAAGCTTGACTCGGAACAGGCGTATCGTCAGGATCCACACAACCTTCCCGGAAAGTCCTTCCCATCATGACAACACGTATTCGCTACGGTTTCGGCCTTCTCCTCATCTCTCTCCTCCTTGTGGCATCCTCGGCATACCGCCCACATGCGGAGGAAGTCGACATAGAGGAAGCGTCGGCGGTGAGCGAAACGGAACTGGAAATGTACATCAACGTATACAAGGCAATGCAGTCAGATCATGGTCTGAGAATCGAGGATGCGATTCGACCGTACCACCGGTCTCTGGAACAATTCCGGAATGTAGAGCGCCATATCCAGGCAGAACCTCGCCTCGTCGAACGAGTCCGTCAGGCACTGCTGGAGCACGCCAGAAGCACATCTTCAGCCGCGTCTTCATTGGGGTCACCAACGTTGGGTGAAGGAAGCGCCACGCCACCCTCGGTTGAAAAGTAACCTTGACGGATCGAGGGCACGGATGTTCGTCGATGTGAGCTGCAGCAAATGTGGTGAGCGCAAGCGCTTACCGCTTGGTCCCGTGCCGGAGGGGCAATCAATCGAGGATTTTGTTCGATTTGTGAGTGATCGGCTGACCCACCAGCCAAGTTTCGGCTGTTTTGGCGGGCATTTTGAACTCTCCCCGCCGGTACCGCGCTTCTGGACGGTACATTGGGAGACCCTGGGAGAATCGTAACCGGATGTTCAAGTTCTCTCTTGCGCCCGATGACGGCTCCGTCACACTCTGCTACGCGGGATTTGAGAGATCAAGGTTCAATCGCCCGGAGGACTGTCCCGCACGGGTGCTGTTGAACGTCTCGACACGGAAGGAGTCTCCCATGACCGATGATCACAATGATTGCGCGGTGGAACCGCAGGAAGCACTTCGTCTCATTGACGATGCACGGGGGCGACTGCGCACGGCCATCTGGGCACTCCATGGGATGCATCAGGATCTCAGTGCACTGACCGTCGATGATCTGGCGGATATCGAACAACTGTTGACCGAAGTCCTCGAGACGGCCCTTACCCCTGCCTACGATTCCTTCAGCCAGGTCATGGGTGCAACCACTTCCGGTGGTGCTGCAACGACGCACTGAAATCAGATGCGGGAAACCAACGTAATCCCTGGTCTCCTGGCATGAAGACCGTCTCCCGGATTCGGTCGCTGAAAGAGCTCAACCGGGTCATCGCAGATTGTCGGCTCTGTCCGCGTCTCGTCGAATACCGGGAAGCGGTAGCTCGTGAGCGTCGCCGTATGTTTCGGGACTGGGTGTATTGGGGTCGCCCCGTTCCGGGTTTTGGTGATCCGGCGGCTCGGATCCTGGTCGTCGGTCTGGCTCCAGCAGCGCACGGTGGGAACCGCACGGGCAGGATCTTCACTGGAGATCGCAGCGGCGATTGGCTCTATCGCACTCTGTACCGCTTCGGCTTTGCGAAGATACCCACCTCAGTATCCGTCGATGATGGTCAGGAATTGCGCGACGTTTACATCACAGCCGCTGCCCACTGTGCACCGCCCGAAAACCGGCCAACGCGGGAAGAGTTTCAAAACTGCCGCCCGTATCTCATGCGAGAAATACAGCTTCTGAAGCAGCTCCAGATCACGATTGCCCTGGGAGCCATGGCGTTTGATCAGGTTCTTGCAGCATGCGCCGCGCTCGGCGAACCGATTCCCCGTCCACGGCCAAAATTCGGGCATGGAGTGTCGATTCAGATTGCTGGTTTCACCCTTCTGGGTTGTTATCACCCGAGTCAACGCAACACACAGACAGGTTTTCTCACGGAAGAGATGTTTGACGGCATATTTGAGCGTGCCAGGAGCCTGCTGCAGCCGTGACAAACCCATTGCGCTGGCCCGAAAGCATTGCGGGATGGACGTTTGTGTACGGGGCGGTACGCGGGCGGATACAGCCTCGACCTGAGATTTCGTAGGAAGGAGTACAGGATGCAGCGCCGGAGGCTCGGCCGTACCGGCCTTGTGGTGTCGGAGATCGGCCTGGGAACGATGACGTTCGGAAATCAGGCGGATGAGAGCGCCAGTATCCAGATTCTCGATGCAGCGTACGAGGCAGGGGTCGATTTCATTGACGTTGCTGAGATCTACCCCGTGCCCCCGGAACGTCATTGGGCCGGACGCTCGGAAGAGATCGTCGGCAAGTGGCTAGCCGGAAAACCACGTGACGCCGTGTTTCTCGCTACCAAAGTTGCCGGTCCGGGTGGCGGGTGGTTCATCACACCGGTGCGCGAGAATCGGGGCTCACTCGATCGCCACCACATCTTGCGAGCCGTGGAAGGAAGTCTGCGCCGGCTCGGGACCGATTATATCGATCTATACCAGACCCATTGGCCTGATCGCGGTGTACCGATCGAAGAATGCCTGGAGGCGCTGACCCGTCTCATCGCACAGGGGAAAGTGCGTTACGCCGGTTGTTCGAACGAAACCGCCTATGGTCTCACGCGTAGCCGGTGGATGAGCGAGGTGCGTGGCCTGGCCCGCTACGAGACGATCCAGAATAATTTCAGTCTGCTCAATCGCCGCTTTGAAGATGAGCTGGCCGAGGTGTGCCGCCGGGAACAGATCAGCCTCTTGCCGTACAGTCCGCTGGGGGGCGGCGTCCTGACGGGCAAATATCTGGATGGTGCGCGACCACAAGGTGCCCGTTTTACCGTGTACTCGGAATACAGCCCGCGAACTCAGGCCATGGTGCGGCGATTTCTCAGTGATAAGGCGCTGGAATCGACACGGCGGTTCAAGGCGATTGCGGAACAGGCGGGAATGTCCCTGACGACGCTGGCGGTTGCCTGGACGTTGACACACGATTTCGTCGGTTCGACGATCATTGGTGCCACGCACCCAGACCAACTTGCTCCGTGTCTTGCTGCCGCGGGAACCAGGTTGCCAGATGATATCGTACAGGCCTGCCACCAGGTGACGAAAGAGATCCTCTACCCCCTGGGGTGACTGCAGGCTGCTCGTCTCGTCAGTGCAGGAGCGGTTCCAGACCCTCCCACGTTGTCACCGGCGCTGAACAGGTTTGACGGTGACAGACGTAGGCCGTCGGTTTGCCGTCGACCAGAGTTTTCCCCTCGAAGAGGGAATTCTTCGGTGGAGCTCCCCGGCTCGAATCGCCGACCAGCATAGTCTGGTTCGCTACGAATGTCTGCCGTAAGGGGCGGAGCAGCGCGGTTGCCGCATCGATACCGCCCGGCGCGAGGATCACGACCTCTTTGGGCTGGCGGGTGAGGAAGTCCAGCGCACCGAGCAGATGCGCAAAGCCGAACGGTTGGTCTCGCATCGGATTCGCATAGAGGTGCAGGATCTGCTCGGCCTGCTTGAGATATCGTGTGTCCTCGACGAGGTGGTAGAGACGCAGCAGGGCCCGGCAGGCCACCGAATTTCCCGAAGGGATCGATCCGTCGAATGCCGGTTTGCTGCGCACGATGAGTTGTTCATGATCGTCGCTGGTGAAGTAGAAACCGCCGCTCTGTGGATCCTGGAAATGGCGGATCATTGATTCCGCCAGTTCGACGGCCCGGTCGAGATAGCGTTCTTCCTGTAGCAACTCGTACACGTCGAGCAGGGCGGTTATGAAAAAAGCGTAGTCGTCGAGGTGTCCGTTGAGCTTCGCGACACCATCCTTGTAGACACTGAGCAGCCGGTCCCCGCGCGCCAGTTTCTCTTCAACGAATGCGACCGCGGTCCGCGCTACCGCTGCGTACGGAGACGAATCCAGGACGGCTGCGGCTCGCGCAAAGGCGCTGATCATCAGTCCGTTCCATGCCGTGAGGACTTTCTCGTCACGCCCCGGTTTCACACGCGTTTCGCGTGCGGCGAGCATCTTGCCTTGCGCCTCTGCGATGATGGTTTCGATCTCTGCCACCTCACGCCGGAAGAGCTTCGCGAGCTGCTCGAACTCGAGTGTCACATGCAGGATGTTTGCATGCTCGAAGTTGCCGTGTTCACTGATGTCCCAATAGCGGCAGACGATCTCTGCTTTTTCCTCGCCGAGCAATGTGCGGACTTCATCCGGTTTCCAGACGAAATACTTGCCCTCGATTCCTTCGCTGTCGGCATCCTGACTCGAATAGAATCCCCCCTCCGGACTGTGCATTTCGCGCAGGACGTACCCCAGGGTTTCGTTCGCGATCCGCGCAAAAAACGGATCACGGGTGATCTGATAAGCGCTGAGATACAGCGGTACGAGTTGGGCGTTGTCGTACAGCATCTTCTCGAAGTGGGGCACGAGCCAGCGCTCGTCGACGGAATAGCGGTGAAAGCCACCACCGATCTGGTCGTAGAGCCCACCTCGCGCCATCTGCCGTAACGTGTGCAGGACCATATCGAGGTACCGCTGCTGGCCGCTGGCCTCATAGACGCGCAGGAAGAGATCGAGAACGGATTCGTTCGGAAATTTCGGCGCCTGGCCAATGCCACCGTTGGTCTCGTCATAGGAACGTGAAAGCGCCTGTGCCGCTTCGCTTACCAGAGTCGGATCCAGTTGATCTCCATCGGGCCGTGCGGAATCCATCTGCTGCAGCGCCTGCATGAGCCGGTCAGCCGTCTTGTCGATCTCTTCGGACTTGTCACGGTACGCCGAAGCGATGGCCTGCAGGAGACGCTGGAAGGATGGGAGGCCGTGGCGGTCTTCGGGGGGGAAATACGTCCCGCCGTAGAACGGTTGACCGTCGGGGCGAAGAAACATGGTCATCGGCCAGCCCCCGTGTCCGGTGAGGACCTGTACCGCACTCATGTAGATCTGATCGATGTCGGGACGTTCCTCCCGATCGACCTTGATGTTGACGAAATGTTCGTTCATCAACCGCGCTGTCGCCGGGTCTTCGAACGACTCACGCTCCATGACATGGCACCAGTGACAGGCCGAGTAGCCGATACTCAGCAGAATCGGCTTGTTTTCGGCTCGTGCCTTCGCAAAGGCCTCCTCGCCCCACGGGTACCAGTCCACCGGGTTATGTGCGTGCTGGCGAAGGTATGGGCTGGTTTCATGAATGAGACGGTTCGTTGTGTGGGACACGAATCTCCCCTGGATAAACGTGGTATCACGGACCTGATGACTCTTCTTTACGGAGCATGTCTGCCATGTTCAAGGCACAGTCTTCGGTGCCGGCGTATGGACGTGCAGCGAGGCGGTGAGTAACAACGCCAGGAGAGGAACGGTTGCGATGTGCGGGACGCCAGCGGATTGGTCCCGAGTTTCTGCGCGTCCGATCCTTTGAAAGGAAGGGAGAGAGCCGAGGTGCCGAAGTCTGATCGACCACAACACCCATCTGTAGCTCGGCGGTTTTTCCCGGAGACGGTTGAGAAAGCGACGGCACACCTGCGCGCTTCCGATGAGAAACTCGCTTTCGTCATCGATCGGGTCGGGCCGTGCACCCTGAAACCGGCCGGGAAGATCTACCCGTCGCTGTTTCGATCCATCCTGTACCAACAAGTTGCAGGAGCCGCGGCAGCGGCCGTTTTCCGGCGTGTTTGCGAACCCTATGGGGGGAAGGTGCCACACCCGAGTGAATTTGCCGTGGCCAGTGATGAGTCGCTGCGTGCTGCGGGACTCTCGCGCCAGAAAGCACGCTACCTGCGGGAGTTGGCTGCGGCGTTTGCCGAAGGGCGATTGAATGAGCGTCGGCTGATGCGTCTCAGCGACGAAGAGATCATTGCTGCAGTGACCACGGTACATGGGATCGGCGAATGGACGGCGCACATGCTTCTCATCTTCTGTCTTGGCCGTCCCGACATTCTGCCTGTAGGTGACTACGGGGTGAGGAAGGCCATGCAACGACTCTATCGCATGCGGGATCTCCCCAAGCCGGCTCGTATGGAGACGGTCGCCCGCCGCTGGCGTCCCTACCGCACCGTGGCATCCTGGTATCTGTGGCGGAGCCTGGACATCATCACTCCGGAGAATGACTGAGCGGCCGGGTGCCTATCGGAGCTGTGGCAGGCCGGTGATCCATCGCGGTTTGTGTTTGTTACCGGATCAACAGGGTCGGAGTCGTCGCTCTACACTGATTTTCATCGTCCATATGCGCCAGGGCGTGCTGTTCTGCAAAGGTTAAGACCGGTATTATTCAGGCTGCGCTGAGAGGGCGATTCGTCCTTCTTGCTCTTTGGCCTTTCCGTGGAGCACCAGGTGCGCCAGCCCGGCCCGCATACGCTTTTCGACCGTTCCCCCCACTCGCTGGAATCCGAAGATTCTTGCCATCTCTCTGATGATTTCATCAGTGGGAGCACTCACGTGTAAGTTCAAAATGTGGATCGCGGCATTTGCAACTTCCTCGATCGGCAGGTCTTCCACCGCTCGTTGGGACTCCTGGTTCCGTTCGTCAGGGATTCGGAATACTTCGTAAGTGTCCGGGGAAAGTGCCCGCGGCCACAGGAAGGTCCCCTCAGCATACGCCTTTACGATTACTTGGTCTCTCGGGATCAGTCTCTCGATATAGCCGATGCTTTTCTGGCGAACTCGCTCGAATCCCCAGCGGGCAGAAACTCGTCGTGCCATCAATCGGAGACTGATGGGGCCTTCCGCGTTCACGACCTCGACGATCAGTTGCTGAATGGCTGATATCGAGTAGGGCTCGTAAAACGTCTCCTGCTGGGCGACGGAGTACAGCCCTTGGTAGGGCTGGTACCTCGGCAAGCTGGGTTGTGGTACCGGGGGTTCCGGTCGAGCCGCGATGGGTGTTGCTGATGTGACTGTCTCGGGCGGGGAGCTCAACGTTTTCGGGACCTTGGGTTGCGGTGTGGGAGTAGGTGCCGTGCAGAGGGGGGTAGACATTGTCTCTTCGAGTACTTTCGTCAGCTTTTCCATCTCCCGATCCGGATTCAACCACCAGTCGGTCGACCAGATCCGATGTAACTTCCAGCCAAGACCAATGAGAATTCCTTCGCGTAATTTATCTCGGTCGCGTGCTGTCTTAGCCCGATGATAGTTGGCACCGTCACACTCGATCCCAAGAAGATATCTACCAGTGGCCCTGGGATCAACGACGCCGAGATCGATGCGGTACCGGGCACACCCGACCTGATTGTGAACCTCCCAGCCCTTCCGAACGAGTGCGTCCTGAACGGCCTTCTCGAAGGGGGATTCAGCGTCCGCATCCGCTTGCAGTGTTGCAGCTGCGGCAATTGTCGACGGACCTTTTTCCGCATACTCGAGGAAGTTCTTCAAGTCGCGGACGCCGCGGGCGCGACTGCGCGCAAGATCGATCTGATCCGCACGAAGCGTGGAGAAGACAAGCACCTCCTGTCGTGCACGCGTGATCGCAACGTTCAGGCGTCGTTCCCCGCCGTCCCGGTTCATCGGGCCGAAGTTCATCGCTACCCGACCGGTGATGTCGGGTCCGTAGCAGATTGAGAAGAGAATCACATCACGCTCGTCACCTTGAACGTTTTCCAGATTTTTTATGAATACCGGCTCCCTTGCCCCCTCGTCGAAGAATTCGTCGATCTCGGGATCGTGCGTACGTACATCCTCGAGGAGATCCTCGATAAGCTTCTGTTGTGCTTGGCTGAAAGTCACTATTCCATAAGAGAGTTTCCGGAGTTCTGGATCTTTCAGGCGGCGTACGAGTTCTTCGACGATCGCTTGACCTTCGGCTCGGTTGGTTGCGGACTTACCGCGATCGTATACACCATCAGGCACTGGGCGCAATGACACTCCCAAGCCTGTTTGCTGAGGTGAAGGGAAGGTCAGGAGAGAATTGTCATAGTAATGGTAGTTGCTGAACGCGATCAGACTCTCGTGGCGGCTGCGGTAGTGCCAGTTCAATCGCTTAAACGGTAATTGAGCACTGATCCCATCATCAAGGATACTTTCGAGATCTTCCATGGTATCCGTGTCATCGCTCTCCTCATCCTCTGTGCGCGTAAAGAAACTGGTCGGTGGTAATTGCTTCGGATCGCCAACGATAACTGCCTGCTTTCCCCTTCCGAGCGCACCCACGGCATCCCATGCCGGCACCTGCGATGCTTCGTCGAAAACAACCAGATCGAACTTTGCTGCAGATGCATCAAGATACTGCGCCACAGAGATCGGGCTCATCAGCAGACATGGCTTCAGACGCGGCAATAGGTTGGGAATCGACTGGAGAAGTCGGCGCAGAGACATGTGTCGCCGTCGTCGCATGAGCTCGCGTCTGAGGATTCCTACCTCAGAATTGGGGAGATCGACGGTTGATGACCTCGGAACCCGACTAGCCAGTCGGGCGGCAATGATCTGTCGCGTCAACGCGGCATAGCGATCATCTGTTTCCCGAAACTGGGTGATCTTTCTGTCGTGTTCCGGACTAAAAAAATGAGCCAATACCGGTTCACTACTTACGACTGCGGCGTGCCACCATTGATAAAAGCTCCGATCGAAGACAGATCGAAGGTCTGTAGCTGCGAATCGTCCGCGCTCGAATTCCTGGATTAGGGGCGTCAGTTGGGTGTCTGCCGCTTCGGACTGGAAACGCTGCCAAGTGCACCAATCGCGGAGTTGATGTACTCGGCCGGTCCACTCGTTCAGGCGCCGATCCAATCGCGTGAGGACATCAGGCTCCGACGCCCCGCCCCAGGCGGAATTGGAGTCCAATACAAGAATCTTTTCGAGTCTCTTCTGGCTCTGGGTGAATCCGTCGTATGCGTGGCGATACGCGCGGAGAGCACGCCGCGTTTCATCAACGACCATGGCTGACTGACCAATGTCGACGATATGCGCCCAGCTCGCAAGCAGCATGCCCGCTCGCCGGGGCTCGCCATGCGCCAAGCGTAAAGGGGGATGTCCCGCTCGCTGTTGATCTTCGGAGTGTGACGGCTCCTCGGTCGTGGGGTCTCTAGGCGACTTTCTTCCCGGTGTCGATCTTCAGCGAGTCT
>JAANMX010000077.1_pt1 | contig 109874 bp, 101 predicted proteins | sample 7279681 | NCBI WGS metagenome assembly JAANMX01 (sample SAMN14094542, study PRJNA606508) | bioreactor metagenome | isolation source: A lab-scale SPAN reactor treating ammonium-rich wastewater day 351 | place: Ireland: Galway | collected 2018-01-01 | reverse complement strand
AGGCCAGGCCCATCTCGTCGCGCAGCTTTTTGCTGAAGCGGTCGGTGAAGCCGGGCGAAGTGCCCAGGATGTTGTCCATCACCAGCAGCGCGTAGTAATCAGGGTTATCGCGCGTAATGCCCAGCGTCTGCAGACGTACGACCACCTGGTCCTTCTTCGGGTGGTCGATCAGGATGCGTTTGCGCGTGGGGTCAACGCGGGCCGGGTCGAAGTTCTGGAAGCTGAACAGCTGCTCGCCCTCCAGCTTCGCCGGGCGCTTGAACTCGAAGGTCGGGAAGGTCAGCGGAGCATCCGGCTTCTTCCAGCCGCCGAGCTTGAGCTCGATCTGCTTCAGCATCTCCGCGCTCTCGAAGTCCCCCACCGCCGACAGGATGCAGTTGTCAGGCCGGAAGTAGCGCTGATGCCACTTCACGACGTCGGCTTGCTGGAACGACTTGACATTGGCCGGGCTGCCGTCGGCCGGGCGGCCCAGCGGGTTGTCGGGGCCGTACAGCGACGCAGAGGCCGCGTTGCGGGCGAACCAGCTGGTTTCGTTCTTGTTGCTCTCGAGCGTCGCGAGTACCTGCTCGCGGGCCAGCTCGATTTCTTCCTTGGGGAAGGTCGGGTAGGCCAGGCACTGGGTCAGCATCTCCAGGCCCGTATCCCGGTGTTCCGTCAGGACACGCACGGAAACGCCGTCGCTCTCCACCGTCAGGTTGCCGCCGATCATCTCCATCGCCTCCGCGATCTGCTGCTTGCTGTAGTCGCGGGTGCCGGTGTCGAGCAGCCAGCCCGTGAACTGCGACAAGCCGTTTTCGGCGGCCGACTCGCCGCTGCGCCCGGCCCGCACACTGGCGCTGACGGAAATCACCGGCAGGCCGCGGCGCTCAAGCAGCAGTATGGTCAGGCCGTTGGGCAGCACATGGCGCTTGACCGGCAGGGCGCCTGGCGCGGCATCGGGGCCCGATGATCCGCTGCTGCCGGGTGACAGCTCGGGCACCAGCCAGCCGGTGACAGCGTTCTCCGGCTGCAGGTAGGTTTTGGCCACGCGCCGGACATCTTCGGCGGTGACGGCGCGGATCCGCTCGGGGTACTGCAGGGTCACGCGCCAGTCGCCGTGCACGGTCTGCGATTCGCCAAGCGCGCTGGCAAGGCTGCTGGCGCTTTCCTGGGCGAACACCTGGCGGCTGATGAAGCGGTTCTTGGTGCGCTGCAGTTCGGTCTCGGTGACGCCATCCTCGATCAGTTTGCGGATCTCATGCTCGATGGCGGCCGTCAACTCATCGCGTTCGCGGCCGTCGGCGAGCTGCGCCCAGACGTACAGGCTGCCGGCCAGCATCTGGTCCATGTGCCCCGCGCTGATGGCGGTGGCGATGCGCTGCTCCTCGACCAGCGCGCGGTACAAGCGGCTGGTGACGCCGCTGCCGAGGATCATGCCAAGCACGTCCAGAGCGGCGGCGTCGGCATGGCCGGCGCGGACCGTGAGAAACTGGCGACCGAGCTCGATGACCTCGGCGTCGCCCTTGACTTCGAGCTGCTGGGGACCCTTGAAGCTGATCTCGCGGTACGCGGGGCGCTTGACCTCGGGGCCGCGCTCCAGGCCTCCAAAGAGTTCGGTCACCGTGGGCAGGGCTTCATCCATGGTGATGTCCCCCACCAGCACCAGCGTGGCATGGTTGGGGTGATAGTGGCGGTCATAGAACAGGCGCATGTCGCGGCGGGTGATGTCCTGCACGTCCTGGGGCCATCCCAGCACCGGGTGCGAGTTGGGGTGGGTGGCGCCGAAGAGGCGAAGTTGCATCTGCTCCCAGAGCTGGCTGCTGGGGTCGTCGGCGCTGATGTCCGACTCGGACTGCACCACCTTCTTCTCGGAGTCGAACTCGGTTTCCTCCAAAGTCAGGTGCCGCATGCGGTCGGCCTCGATCTTCAGCGCCTCCTTGAAGCGGCTCTTGGGAAGCTCAAAGTAGTAGGCCGTGTAGTCATTGCTGGTGAAGGCGTTGTTGCTGCCGCCGTTGCGCACGGTGACGGCGTCTACCTCGCCTACTTTGTAGTTCTTGCTGCCCTTGAACATCATGTGTTCAAGGAAGTGCGCCATGCCGGTGTTGCCCGGCGTCTCGTCGATCGCGCCGACCTGGTACCAGACATAGCTGCTTACCAGGGGCACGCCCGGCCGGTTCACCACCAGCAGGCGCAGACCGTTGTCGAGCACGTGCTCGGAGACATCGAGGCCCGGTTTGGCCGGGGCGGGAGCTTCCTGGCTGACGGCAAGGGTGGAAAGCAACCCGACCAGCATCAGGGTAAACAGTGACTTGCGAACGAGGTTGGCACGCACTTGCACGTCTCCATTACCGGTATGGGCGCCCGTCCCGGGGCGCCCACTGGATTATCTACGGTTATGCGCCGCGGGAACAGCAGGCGAACTACCTTCCCAGGAAGAAACGATCCGAGGGCAGTTCGCGGTCGAGTTCAAAATCGACTACCGCTCGCTCGCTGCTGGGGGTCACCGCCACCCAACGCACCTGGGGCAGGAAGCCCGGAGCGGACACCCGGAACAGTTCGGGCTTTCCGGTTGCCTCAATGGTTACGTCGCTGGTCGGCGTGTTGCCGACGGCCACCCACACGCCTTCGTCGTTGTACCACTCCACCAGCGCGCCGGCCGGGTTGCTGCGGATGGTGGCGCCGGCCTTGGGCGCGGTGTAGTCGTAGTAGTGCTGGGCGGCGCGCTCGGCCGCGATTTCGCGTTCATAGCGCGGGTTGAAGCCGACCTCGCCGACCTGGGTGCCGCGGCCCTGGGCCGCGCAACCGGCCAGGATTGCCGCCACGCAAACGGGAAGCAACAGACGCACGAATGCCATGTCAGGAATCCGCAATTGCCTTCGGGGGTAGGCCCAGCATAGCGCCCGGGGCGGGCGTGTAAACGATGCGCTTGGGCCCGCCATGACGGAACGGTTACTTGCCGCCTTCGCGCCGGCGTTCTTCTTCCGCGCGGGCGGCATCGAGCGCACCCTTGTCGATCTTGCGGGTCTGCATCTTGAGCCGGCTCTTGGCCAGTTTGACGATGCTTTCCGCCACCTGGTCCGGGCTGAGCTCGCTGGTGTCAAGCTCCACGGCATCCAGCGCCTTCTTCAGGCCGCCCAGTTCGCGGCCCATGTCGAGGTAGTCGCGCTTGGAGACGTCCTCGAGCACTTCTTCGTAGGTGGTGTCGGAGCCTCGCTGCTTCAGCTCGGCGAAGCGGCGGCGCGCGCGCACTTCCGGCGTGGCGAACATGTAGACCTTCAGGCTGGCGTTCGGGAACACCAGCGTGCCCTGGTCGCGGCCTTCCGTTACGAGATTGCCGGTTTCGCCGATCTTGCGCTGCATCTCGACCAGGTAGTTGCGCACCTGCATCACGTCGGCGACGTAGTGGATGTTGCGGGTGACTTCAATGGTGCGGATCTTGTCGGTGACTTCCTCATCACCCAGGAACACGCGCATGGGGCCGTCCAGCGTCAGCTCGACGCGCAGCACCAGGCTTTCCAGCGCCCCGGCGATCTCCTTCGGCTGATCCAGGTGGATGCCCTTGCGCATGCAGTGCAGGGTCACGGCGCGGTACATCGCGCCGGTATCCAGGTAGCGCAGGCCGAGCCGCATGGCGCACAGCCGCGCGATCGTGCTCTTGCCAGCGCCCGAAGGGCCGTCGATTGTGATGATGTTGCCAGACATGATGCCCCCTTACCTGCCTTGCAGTACCTGGTTCAGCCTGACGCGCACCTTGAGGTCGCGGCCTGAGACGCGCGTGACCATGGTGCGCCGTACCTGCGTGATGCCGCCGATGGTTTTGTCTTCCCGCTGCTTCAGCGCAACGGTTTTCACGCCCAACACCTCCACACCGGTGTCCTCGGGCAGGGTGATCGATGCGTCCTCCAGGGTCAAGGTCCCGTCGGGGGCGCGATTCAGACTTGAGCCCCGAATGGTGTAGGAGCCGCGGGAGACGACAATCGGACCCCGGGCCCGCACCTGCACGATCTGGCCCAGCCCGTCAAACGTGAACAGCGCCGACTGCATCGCCAGCGAAAGCGGCGGCACGCGCGGACGCTTTGACTCAAACACCCCCGTGATCCCCCCCGAGCCCGCCACGTCGATCAGCGCCGAAAGCTGCGCGCCGGCCCGGCGTGCGGAACGCAGACCGATTTCCTTGTCCGGCTGCGGACCCTGGAAGCCGAGCATCTCCACCAGCAGCGCCTTGCGCATGTGCTGCTCGGCGTCGCGCGCTTCCTCGAGGGCCAGCCAGGGCTGTTGTTCGCCGGGTGCAGCCGGTTTGGGACGCCCGGCCGTCACGCCTTCCAGCAGCTCGACCGCCTGTCCCAGGTGATACACCCGGCCGGCAGACGGCTGGCCCGCCCTCAGCGCAAGGTTCAGGTTGCGGCGCGCCTCGCGCAGGGACTCGTTATCGGCGTCGGGCGACTCCAGCGGGCGGAACGTGAGCTCCAGGCGCTCGGCGGCTTCCAGCGTCCAGGTTCCGTCGTATGAGAACACGCCGGTGCGCACGTACTCGCCGAAGAACACGCCGGCATCTTCCACCTGCAGCCTCGCGTCACGCAGCAACACAACCGAGAACGGCGAGTCGTCGGCCTGCTGGTTGTCCGAGCCGCTGAGTTCAATGGCTTCTGACGCTCGCGCGGTGATGCGGTCCAGGCGCGAATCCACGAAGGCGTCGCCTTCCAGCCGCAACACGTTCACGGCCGTTGACTTGCGGTCGATCCGCACGCTGGTCACGAACACGCGACGGCCGGAAACCCCATAGAGCTGCTGCACCTCAGGATCCAGCAACTCGGCCAGGTCATTCACGGCCGTGCGCCCGGCCCGCGGGCGTTCGAATCCGCCGAAAACGAGGCGGAAAACGGGCGCATCGACCTCGAGCACGCGCTGCAGCGCGGCTGTCTCGGTGCGGAAGACACTGCCGAAGTTTAGCCAGGCGGAATCCGGCTTCAGGGGAGATACGCCGTTGTCCGGGCGTTTGGGCAGACGGTCCAGCTCGTTGCGGAAGTACGTCACGCTGTTTTCATCGCGGATAACCACGCGACCCGGGCCCGCCAGGGTGCTGGTCAGGCTTTCGCCGCGCTCGCTGATGTCGATGCGTCGGCAGATCAGCAGGTCGTAGCCCAGGGTGGCCAGCGCTTCGCCCCCGGCGCCGCCTTCGACGCGGGCGGCGCGCAAGCCACCGCCCTGCAGTTGCAGCGCCACTTCGCTACCGGTCAGCGTCAGCAGGTTGGCGTCATCGCGCGGCAGCGGAGTGTGGTCAAGCTCGACCTCGCCCTGCGCCAGCAGGGTTACGTCAGCCGCGGCGCCGGTGGCAGTGAGCAGGTCGAGATCGAGCAGCGTGCGTGCGCGGATTGTCATGCGCCCGGGACTGCCGGACGGCGGGTCGCCCAGGCCGCGCAGGCCTACGGCGTGGCGGATCATCCAGGCCAGAGGGTAGTTGGCGTTCACCACGCCCAGCACTTCGGGGCCGTGCACGACCACCCGCGTGCGACCGGAGATCACAGAGCCCTCGGCCCGTGCGCCGTAAACGGCGGCGCGCTGCAGCTCGGGCGATGGCGGCGTGACGTCCTTGTCGTCGCCCGGCTCGGGTTGCGGCTCGGGCTTTGCGGCGGCGGGCAGGCCCACGATGCGAAGCAGCGGGGAGTAGCCCTCAGCGTAGGTGTCGAAGCTGTGGTTGTAGACCTCGTCCGGCCCGGCGCCTTCGTCAAGCGTCGAGAACAGCCGCACCAGCCGACCGTTGATCTGCCACTGCACGCCGGCCCCGACGCTGCGCGTAACGTGGGCGTTTTCGAACAGTTCGGTGGTGATGCGCGGCGCCGGCTTGCCGGGTTGAAGTTCGGGAACCTGCACATCGACGTAGCGGCGGGCACGCAGGTTGACGAGCACGGGCCGGCCCTGGGGGTCCTGCCCCTGGTCCAGTTGCAGAGCGGGGTCATCCTCGAGGCGGATCTCACGGCTGATGCCGTACTCGCGATACCGCAGCACGGAGCCGGTACCCTCGAAGCCTTCGCCGGTGATCCGCACGTTCTGGGCGGCGTCAATGGCGAAGTTGGACAGCGCGCTGACCAGCCGCTGCCTGCCTTGTTCATCCTGTTGTTTGACGCGCTGCACATCGCCACGGATGTTGAGCATTCCCGAGGTGACCTCGAAGCGGCGCCCCGGCTGTTCAAGCAACATGCGGGCGCGGCGCAGCATCTTCAACTCGGCGCGGCTGCCGGCGTCGCTGATCGCCAGCGAAACGTCGCCGAAGCAGCTTACGGAAACTGCCGCGGGCTGTGGCTCGGCCTGCTGTTTCATGCCGGGAAGGCCGGCCATGCGTAGCTTCAACTCGCAACCGCGGGCGCCACGGACGTCGATCGTGTCGAGGGCCAGCGGGGTTGCCCCCTTTCCGTCCCGGTTCCCGTCCGCGGCTTCCGCCAGCTTCACCTCGACCACCGGGTCGGTGATCGTGACGTCGATCAGCGCGCCATCGACGGCCCCGTCGCGCAGCCGGGCCTCGCCGCTGGTGGTCATGCTGAAGCGCGCATTGCTGCCGAGTTCGAGTTCGCCCTCTCCCTTTGGCAGCACCAGCTCGCCGCCGCCTGGCAGCGTCGCGACGGCGCCCGAGGGGCAGTCGAAGGCGCGTGTGGCGGGCGTGTAACTGAACTCATCAGCCTTGAGCACGAAGGCACCCTCTTCACGACCGAGCGTAAGTTCGGCGCCCTGGACGTGAACCCGCCCGTCGCGCTGCTTGCGTGCCAGTTCGCCTTTCAGCACGCCCTGACGCCGGCCGTCGGCATCCAGCAGGATCAGCCGGACGTTCTCGACTTCGAACTGGTTGATGTCGGGCAGGAACTGCGCGGGCAGGCCGCAACCGAAGGCGGCGATCAGCAGCAGCAGCGCGATGCTACTCCGTCCAGACAATGGTGATTTCCCCGATCGGCAGGTATTGCTCGGCGGTCACGTTTTCGTTTTCGAACTCGTAGGTGAGGCGCTCGGTGTTGATATCCAGCGAATAGTACAGGTTCAAAACCTTGGCGCGCTTGAGGCTGGTGCCCTCGACGTTTTCGATCTCGAGCTCGTTGCGGTTCAGGCTTGACAGGTCAAGACGCACGTGCACGTATTGCTCGGTGAAGTTCGGGCGCTGCGAGCTCAGCACCTTCATGTCGACCCGGATGTTGGAGGGCAGGTTCTCGACGCGCGCGGACTTCTGCGCCAGCCAGTTGGGCAGGATCACGTCGACATTGAACTCGCGGCTGACCGGAACGTAGTCCTGCAGGCGGTTGTAGGTCAACTTCACCGGCACGGTCGCCACCGGGCGGCGCTGCTCCTTGTCGCGCACTTCCACCCCATCGATCGGCAGCAACTGCACGATCGAGACCACCGACCCCTGCTCCAGTACCTGCTCGATCGTCAGGTTTTCCGACTTCGCAAAGTTCTCCAGCACCTGGCGCGCGTCGATCGATACACGCAGACGCGCATGGCCCGCCGCGTCAGTGTTGGCCTCCACCAGGCTGGCCGGGCCCCACACCTCGACAGGTCGTTCCAGCTTCACTTCGGCCCCGTAGGAATAGGCCCGCGTTTCGATGCGACCGTCGCGCCGGTTGATGTTTACCTGGATCTGGCCCTTGGCGCTGGAGCCGAGATCGACGGCGGCGTCGCGCTGGATGAAGCGCTCGAGCGTCACCACGAACACTCGCTCACCGCCCAGCGGACGCACCCGCAACTCGGCGGGCACGACGGCCTCGCTGGTGGCCTTGAAGTTTCGGATGTCGACAGTCAGCTGCACCTGGTGGCGCCTGTCGGGCTGCAGCTGGGCGATGTCGGCGGGGCCGATTTCGTAGCGATAGGCGAAGCGGCCCGGATTCTGGTCCAGCTCCGCGGCGAACTCGTTGATTTCCTTGGTGGGGCCTGCAACGTCGAGCGTGACGGGAAGCTGGGCCTGGGAGAAGATGCGCCACTCGCCCTGCAGTTCCTCGGTCAGTTCAAAGCGTACGCGTCCGGCATCCTTCAACTGCTGGTTGACCGACACCATGTCGCGCGCAATCCACCACAGCAGCACGGCCAGCGCCAGGATGACCAGGTGGACGCTCCAGCGGAAGCCGACCCAGCGCTCCTGGCGCCGTGTTTCCCCGCGCCGGGATGCACCCGGTGCGCGCATGCCGCTCACGCTGGTCTGGCCGCTCCCGCTCATGCCTGGCCCACCGCCGCCGCTTCCGTGGCCATGTTCGGCAGTACGGTGCCGAGGTTCTCGCGCAGCGCTTTCTCGAGCTGGTCGCGCGACAGGTCCTGCTGCAGCTCGCCCTTCATGGCTATCGAAACCTTGCCGGTTTCCTCACTGACCACGATCACCAGCGCGTCGGTTTCTTCGCTCAGGCCGATGCCCGCGCGGTGACGGGTGCCCAGGCGCTTGCTGATGTCCGGGTTTTCGGTCAGCGGGAAAAGGCAGCCCGCGGCCACCACGCGCGAGCCGCGCATGATGATGGCGCCGTCGTGCAGGGGGTTGCCGGGGTAGAAGATGCTGTCGATCAGCTCGGGTGTGAACATGGCGTCGATCTCGATGCCGCGTTCAACGTAGTTGCGCAAACCGACACCGCGCTCGACGGCGATCAGCGCGCCGGTCTTGCCGCGCGCCAGGCGGAAGATGCTGGCGACGATCTTGGGGATCACGTCGTCCTTGGGGGCCAGCAGCCGGTTGAACACGCGGTTCTGGCCCAGGCGTGACAGGCCTCGGCGCAGCTCGGGCTGGAACACCACGATCACCGCGATGAACAGGTAGTCCACCACCTTCTCGAGCAGCTTCTCGATTCGGTACAGGCCCAACGTGTCGGCCACCAGGTAGATGCCGATCAGCAGCGTGGTGAAGATGATCGCCACGCCCCGCAGGGCGCTGTCGCCGCTGCTGCCCTTCACGAACTTGTAGACGACGATCAGGAACAGATAGATTAGCAGGATTTCCGCGCCGTAGATGATGTACTCGCTCATCCGCTTCCCCGCGTCATTGCCTGCGCCACGATCAGCGCCCGTTTCATCGGCCCGGGCTCATGCACCCGCAGCACCGAGGCACCCTTCAGCGCCCCCACCAGTCCCGCCGCCAGCGACTCCGGCTCGCGGTCATGGACCGGTCGGCCGGTAAGCTGCCCCAGTGTGGATTTACGTGAGGCCCCCAGCAGCACCGGGCAGCCCAACCCGGCCAGTGTTTCCAGCGCATTCACCAGCTCGCAGTTGTGCTGCGGAAGTTTAGCAAAGCCGAATCCCGGGTCTATCCAGAGGCGGTGGCGCGCGACGCCGGCAGCCACGGCCGCATCGATGCGCGCGGCCAGGTAATCGCGCACTTCGGTCACCACGTCGGCGTAGTCCGTCTGCGCCTGCATGTCGCGGGGTGTGCCGCGCATGTGCATCAGGACCAGCACGCAGCCGCGCTCGGCGCACAGGGGCAACATGGCGGGGTCGAATGTCGCGGCCGTGACGTCGTTGACGATGTTGGCCCCGGCGTCCAGCGCCGCGCGGGCGACAGCGACCTTCATGGTGTCGATGCTGATGGGGGCGCTGCATCCGCGCGCGACCAGCTCGCGGATCACGGGCGCGGTGCGGGCGATTTCGTCATCAGCACTGACGGCAGCGGCGCCGGAGCGCGTTGACTCGCCGCCGATGTCGAGGATGTCAGCGCCGTCGGCCAGCAAGGCATCTGCTGCAGCGACAGCCGCGCCGACACCGCCCAGCTGGCCGCCGTCACTGAAGCTGTCGGGTGTGACGTTGAGGATGCCCATCACCAGCGGCGGGCGAAACGGACGATCCCCGGCAGGGCCGGGGATCAGAATGTCCGGTAGACTCGGGAAGCTGGCGCTCATGCCGTGCCGGGTTGCTCCGTGGGGCTGGCGTAGCCCTTGGTTTCGGGACGCTCCTTGGCGGCCTCTTCCATGGCGCGGTGCTTGGCGGCGGCCAGCGCGCGCTTGGCCTCTTCGCTTACCTGCTTGCGGTGCGCCTCGAGATCGCCGTCCTTCAGCAGGATGGTGAGGTCCTCGTGGTCGAGCGTCTCGTACTTCAGCAGCGCCTCGGCGATCTGCACCAGCTTGTCGCGGTTTCCCTCAATCAGCTTCAGGGCGCCTTCCCATGCCTGGTCGATGATGCGGCGCATCTCCTCGTCGATGGCCTTCAGCGTTTCGTCGCTGAAGTTGCCGGGCGCGTGCACCGACTGGCCCATGTAGGTCTGGTCTTCGTCACCGGCGTAGTTCAGCAGGCCCAGCCGCGGGCTCATGCCCCACTCGGTGACCATCTTGCGTGCGATGTTGGTCGCCTGCTGGATGTCGCTGGCGGCCCCGGCGTCGATCTCGCCGAACATCACGTGCTCAGCGGCACGTCCGCCCAGCATCACCTGCAGCATCTCCTCGGCTCGGCCTTTGGGCATGCTGTAACGGTCTTTCTCGGGCAGGCTCATGGTGGCGCCGAGCGCTCTGCCGCGCGGGATGATGGTGACCTTGTGGACCTTGTCGGTCTTGGGCGTCATCTCCTGCACCAGGGCATGGCCGGCCTCGTGGTAGGCGGTCAGGCGGCGCTCTTCTTCTTCCATGACGCGGGAGCGCTTCTGTCGGCCGAAGGCGACGCGGTCGCGAGCTTCCAGGATGCAGTCGCGGTCGATCTCGTCCAGGTTGCGGATCACGGCGATCAGCGCGGCCTCGTTCACCAGGTTCATGATGTCCGCGCCGCTGAAGCCCGGGATCAGGCGGGCGATCTCGTTGGGCTCGATGGTAGGCCCGGCCTTCACCTTCTTGAGGTGCACGCGCAGGATTTCTTCGCGGCCCTTCAGGTCCGGCAGGTCGATGTAGACCTGGCGGTCGAAGCGGCCGGGGCGCAGCAGCGCGTTGTCGAGCACGTCGGGGCGGTTGGTGGCCGCCAGGATGATCACACCCTCGCTGCTGCCGATGCCGTCCATCTCGACCAGCAGTGCATTGAGGGTCTGTTCGCGCTCGTCGTGTCCGCCGCCCACGCCGGTGCCGCGGCGGCGACCGACGGCGTCGATCTCGTCCACGAACACGATGCAGGGGGCATTCTCACGGGCTGTGCGGAACAGGTCGCGCACGCGGCTTGCGCCGACGCCCACGAACATCTCGACGAAGTCCGAGCCGCTGATGCTGAAGAAGGGACGCTCGGCCTCGCCGGCGATGGCCTTGGCCAGCAGGGTCTTGCCGCAGCCGGGCGGGCCGATCATCAGTACGCCCTTGGGGATCTTGGCACCCAGTCGGGTGAAGCGCTGGGGCGTCTTCAGGAACTCGACGATTTCGGCGACTTCTTCCTTGGCCTCGTCGGCGCCGGCGACGTCATTGAAGGTGACGGTTACGTCTTCCTTGGTGAACATCTTGGCGCGCGATTTGCCGAATGCCATCACGCCGCCGCCGAGGGGGCCTCCACCGCGGCGGAAGAAGAAGAACCAGATCACCGCCACGATGATCAGGATGGGGATCATGTTCTTCAGGAACCAGCCCAGGTTGTCGCTGGACTCGTCGGTCTTGAGCGAAGACACGCCCTTCAGCAGGCTGTTGGAGCTGTCCTTCTCGTGCTGCTCGAGCCATACCTTCCACTGGGCGGCATCCACCTTGGCCGAGAATTTCTTGGTTTCGCCCTCGGGCACGTTGGCGTATTCGCCCTGGATGTGCACCACGTTGCCGCTTTCCGGCACGCGGACCATCATGGTCTCGATTTCATTCTTCTCGAGCTTGGCGCGCAGCGCGGTGGCATCGAGTTCTTCACTCACGCCGCCTACTTCGGACAGCGCAACCAGCACCAGCAGCAGCAGCATGGCGCCGAGCGCGATTACCAGCACCGGCATTCCCTTGGTCTTGCGGGCCGGGCCTCCCGGGCGCTTGGGATCAGGGTTCTTGTCGTCTTCCAGCTTCATCCGTTTCTCTGTGAAAACCAGCGGGCCACTGTAGCACTTCCGGGCCGGCTGTGGGCACCCCAAATCACGGCGACGACCACTCTTCGTCCGCCGCGACGTCCAGAATCTCCCGGGCCAGGTCGCGCCACAGGCGGTCCAACCCTTCGCGGCGGCTGTCTCCGAGGCCCGGCGCGTAACTGGTGGACACCGTCACCTTGCGCTTCACCAGACCTCCCGGGAACGCGTCTCCTGCTGCTTCCACCTGCGCCGTGGCCCTCAGCAGGATCTCGGCCGGTGCGCCGGTCTGCAGGTCTTCCACCAGGTTCGGCTCGCTGAACCGGACCAGCGCGACCTTCAGCCGCACGTCGGCCCCGCCTTCACTGAGGACCAAACGTCGGTCCCCGGCGATTTCTTCCTTTAGACGCTGCGTCAACTCGTACTCGAGCCCCGGCCGATGCGGGAACAGGCGGTTCTCCACCGTCTGCAGCGAGACCTTGCGCCTGGCGCCACCGCCAAAGCCGTCCACGCCGATACCTGGACCCCAGACGCAGCCGGAAATGACCGGCAGCAACACCAGCAGCAGCGGCAGGCAGCGTTGCATCATTGCGCCTTGCGAAGCCCGGCGACGCGCTTGTCGCGCTCGAGCTCCCATTCGCCGGCGCGCCGGACGTAGTAGTCGTGCGCCCCGGACTCGCCAAGGCGGCTGTAGGTGTCGGCGGAGTTCAGGTCGCGGTCGATCATCACGCCGTACACCTGCTCCATCAGCGCAATGAAGTCGTCGTGCACCGACGCGGGTATGTTGGGATTCTCGATCGCGTACAGCTCATATTCGCCCAGCAACTCGAGGGCGCGCTCGTAGGGCTGCAGGTCGTAGGCCTTGCCCTTCGAGGCGGCCATGGTCTCGTTGATCTGCCACATCAGGGCGTAGGGGCGCCAGCGCGTGTCGGTGTCGCGCAGGCCTGCGCCGCTGAACAGGTAACCGAAGGTGTTGGCGGCGACCGCGTGGGCGCCGTTCTGGCGCCGGGCCTGGGCGGCGATGAACAGGGCGTCCGCCTTGATGGACGGGGCGGGGTTCATGACGCCGAGGTCGTCCGCGATCCCGATCACGGCGTCGTAGGCGCGGGCGGCGTACATGAGCCAGGCCACGTCGCGGGTCAGCTCGGCGACCTGCTGGCGGAACTCCCGCAACTCGAGGGCGGGCAGGTAGTAGGTTACCAGCGTGCGGCAATCGTACAGCGCGAGCTCGAGCTGGCCGGAGTCGTACAAGGCGTCTGCGTCGGGTCGCAGCTGTTTGACGAAGTCATCAATCGGCGTGTCACGCAACTCGGTCAGGAACCGGCGCGCCTCCGCGTCGCCGTTCATCAGGTCCTGCAGGCGCTGGTCGTAGATCGGCGCCAGGTACAGAAACATCCAGCGGTCGAGAGCGATGCTCTGCGGCAGGCCGGTGTCCGGGTTCTGATCCCGGCCCAGTTCAAAGCGCGCGCGCACGCGCAGAATCAGCGCCTCCACTACGCGGGAGCCTTCCGGGTAGCGCTGCGTGAAGCCCAGGCTGAGCACCACCGCATCGAGCCAGCGCCTCTCGTCATACGCCTTCTGCACCGCCGCAAAGTCGCCCTGTTCATCGCTGCTGGGCTTCGCGTCTTCCCGCGTGATTCCCACACCGGGGCGATAGACCAGGGGGCCGGAACCGCCGGGACCGACGTAGCGGGGCTCGGGCCCGTTGGCGCAGCCGGACGCGAGGGCCAGCAGTATCAAGGAAAACAACAGCGGCTTCATCGAACCCCGATCAAAGTACCCTTGCCGGTTCAAGCGGCGGCACGCTGCGCAATCTCCGACCGCCCTGCATGGCCACCAGCCAGGCGAGAAGCGTAAAGGCGCCGGCATAGGCGTCAACCGGAATTCCGCGCCCGGCATGCCCGGTCGCCAGCGCCTGGAGCGCAGCCAGCGTGGGCGGGCTGATGCGCAGCAGGTCGGAACGGTGCTGGGCATGGGGCGGCGACAGCAGGCCCATCTCACGCAGGCTGAAAGCAACCTCGACCTTTCCCGACGGCTCGATGCCGGATGCCACGCACTCCGTCACCACCGGTTCGACGCCCAGCACGCTCAGCAGCCCCCATGCGAATTGAGCCAGCACACGTCCCGGGGGCTCACCATCGCACAGCGCACGCAGGGCCTTCACGCTGGTCAGAAGCACCGAGGGGGCGTCGTGAGGCGTGACCTCAATGGCCAGCAGCAGCTCACGGATACTTTCGATCGCAATGAAGGACTGGTAGTTCTCACGGGCCGCGGGGAAGAAGTCCAGCAACTCGGCCTGTGCCAGGATGCTGAGCGTGCCGCGGCGCGAGCGGTCGTAGAGGACGACGTGGTACAGGCACATCAGGTCCAGGGGGCCGCCGGTGCCTGACTTCGCCCGCTTGGCTCCTTTGGCGATCGCCCCCACCGTGCCCAGCTGGTCCGACAGCAGCGTCAGAATCTGGCTGGTCTCACTGAAGTCGACCTTGCGCAGGCACAGGACGGTGGAGGTGGTCAGGGCCATGTTGCCGCTAACGTTTCACTTCGGACTCGGTGACTTCCGAGCTGCGGGTGATGCGCACGCGCTTGATGCGCTTTTCGTCGGCGTCGATCACGGCGAGCTTCAGGCCGCCGATTTCCACTTCGTCGCCCCTGGCCGCGAGGCGCCCCAGGTGGTGCGTCACCAGGCCACCCACGCTCATGTACTCGGGCGCCTCGGGCAGATCGATCTCGAGCACGCGGTTCAACTCGTCCAGGTCGACGTCGCCGTCGGCCTCGGCCTGATCCTTATGGAAGGGCAGGATCGCGCGGTGGGCGCGCTCAACCTCGCCTTCGTCGTACTCGTCGCGGATGTCGCCCACGATCTCCTCCAGGATGTCCTCGAGGGTGATCATGCCGGCCGTGCCGCCGTGCTCGTCGGTGAGGATGGCGATCTTGATGCGGTCCTCCCGCATCTCGCGCAGCAGGTCGTCCAGCGCTTTTCCGGCGGGCCAGAAGCGCGCGGGCCGGATCAGCTGGCGCAGTTCGAGCTGCTTCTGGTCGGGCGACAGGTGCCAGGATGGAATCAGGTCGCGGGTGTAGAACACCCCGACGATATGGTCGCGATCGCCCTCATAGACCGGCACGCGGCTGTGGCCGTGCTCGACGGCCAGCCTGAGCGCGCCCTCGACGCCGGACTCGATATCGACGCAGATCATGTCGGTACGCGGAATCATGGCGCGTGATGCCGGCGTCTGCCCGAGCTCGACGACCTTCTGGATCATCTCGCGTTCTTCTTCGTCGAGGACGCCCTCGCGCTCGGCTTCTTCGAGGCTGTCCGCGAGGTCTTCCTCGAAGCTCTCCTGGGCGGTCTCGGACACGTCGACGCCCTCGATGCGGGCGCCCATGCGGCGGACGCTGCTGCTGATGACGGTGAAGGGCTTGAACAGCAGCGCGATCCACGCGAACGACGGCAGCAGCACCAGCAGGGCCGCTTCCTCGCGGTGGCGCAGGATCAGCGGCGGCACGATCACGACGCACACCACCAGCGAGATGATGCTCAGCATGCCGCCGATCAGCAGGTGGGTCAGCTGGAACTCGATGCCCTCCGGCATGATGATCGCGATCCAGCCCGTGAAATGCAGCACGAAGCCGATGATGCGCCCGGTTTCGGCGACCTGCAGGAACTCGTCGTCGCGGCGGCAGAGTTCCTCGAACTTGCGCTGCGTGCGTTCGTCGTTTTCAGGAATCTGCTCAAAGAGCAGCGAGAGAGCATAGCGGTTCAGTGCATCGCTCACGACGGAAACGTAAGCGATCCAGCAGAAGGTGATGATTACGACGGCGACGCCTATCCAGAACGCCGCTGTTGCAGGGTCCAAGTATCACTCCTGTTCCGAAAAAACCGCCCGTCGCACCGTGCGTTGTAAGGGCGGGCCGCCGCGCTTAGGATGAGGCCCGCCTGTGGGCCCGGGAACAACGCATGCCATCCAAGAGCAGCGACGTCTACGACTACTATTATGAAAATTACCTCATCCTGTACAACCTGTACGGAAGAGGACGCCCCCGTGTGACCCGGGAACAGTATGAAGAGCTGGATGCCGAGCTGATGCAGATCGTGGCACAGGCCGAGAACGGCGAATTGAGCCACCCCCAGATCGTGCGCGTGCGCGACATCGAGTACATGCTGATGGACGACGTGGCCGAGGCCCTGCTGGACCGGCCTTCGACCTCGACTTGATTCGGCTTTTCGGGTAATCCCGCACGCCCGGGATGGTCGATAGAGTACGCCGGGGCGCAGGAGCAACACCGTGTGTGGAATTGTCGGATACGTGGGGCCGCGTGAGGCCACGGAAGTCCTGGTCGAGGGCCTGCGGCGTCTCGAGTACCGCGGCTATGACTCCGCCGGCGTGGCCGTGCTGAACGGCCGCGGCGTGCAGGTGCGCAAGGCCGTCGGGCGCCTCAGCCAGCTCGAGAAGGAACTGGCGACCAACGGCGTGCACGGCGGCGTGGGCATCGGCCACACGCGCTGGGCCACCCACGGGGTGCCCAACGTGGCGAATTGCCACCCCCACATCAGCTTCGACGGCAAGCTCAGCATCATCCACAACGGCATCATCGAGAACTACCGCGAGCTGAAGTGCGAACTGATCGAGCAAGGCGTCAGCTTCAAGTCCGACACCGACACCGAGGTAGTCGCCCACCTGCTTGCCAAGTCGTACCACGGAGACCTGCTGCAGGCCATGCACGCGGTTCTCAAGCGCCTGCACGGCGCATACGCGCTCGCGGTCTGCCACCAGGAGCAGCCGGACCGCATCGTCGCCACCCGCATGGGCAGCCCGCTGGTGATCGGCATCGGTGAGGGCGAGAACTTCATCGCCAGCGACGTGCCGGCTCTGCTGAAATACACCCGCCAGATCGTCTTCCTTGAGGAAGGCTGCCTGGCGCAGGTCACCCGCGAGAAGGTCGAGCTGTTCGACGCCGATCTCAAGCCCATGCCGTTCAACGCGGTAACCACCAATCTCACGCTCGATGCAGCCGAGAAAGAGGGCTACGAGCACTTCATGCTCAAGGAAATCCACGAGCAGCCCCACGCCATCGCCGAAACCCTGCGCGGCCGTGTGGACGGCGAGCACGTGGACCTGTCCGAGCTGAACCTCGACGCGGACGTGCTCAGGGGCGTCAAGCGCATCGCCGTTCTCGCCTGCGGCACCAGCCTGTACTCGGGCATGGTGGGCAAGTACCTGCTGGAGCGTTTCACACGCATCCCTACCGAAACCTGGTCCGCCAGCGAGTTCCGCTACGCCGACCCGGTGATCGAGCCCGACATGCTGGTGATCGCCGTCAGCCAGAGCGGCGAGACGGCCGATACCCTGGAAGCCCTGCGCATCGTGAAGCAGCAGGGAGCGAAGGCCATCGCGATCTGCAACGTGATGGGAAGCAGTATCCCGCGCGCCTGCGACGCCACGTTGTACACCCGGGCCGGACCCGAGATCGGTGTGGCCAGCACCAAGGCCTACACCACGCAGCTGGTCGCGTTCGTGATGCTGGCTGTCGGCCTGGGTCGCATGCTGGGCCGCACCGACGAGCCCACCGAGCACAAGCTGGTGGACGGGCTGAAGCAGCTGCCCGCGCAGGTGCAGGCGCTGCTCGATGAAGACATCGTGGCCGTCAAGCGCTGCGCCAAGCGCTACAAGGATGTCTTCAACTTCATGTACATCGGGCGGCACTTCAATTACCCGACCGCCATGGAAGGCGCCCTGAAGCTGAAAGAGATCAGCTACATCCACGCCGAAGGCTACGCCGGCGGCGAAATGAAGCACGGCCCGCTGGCTCTGGTGGAAGGCAGCTTCCCCACCATCGCCGTGGCCCCGCAAGGCCGCACGCGCGAGAAGCTGATCAGCAACGTGCAGGAGATCAAGGCGCGCAAGGGCGTGGTGGTGATGGTCAGCACCCACGGCGACGAAGAAGCCCGCGAGCTGGCGGATTACCTGATCGAGATCCCCGCCTGCGAAGAGGAACTCAGCCCGGTGCTTGCGGTCGTGCCGCTGCAGTTGCTGGCCTACTACACCGCCACCCAGCTCGGGCGCGACGTTGACAAGCCGCGCAACCTGGCCAAGTCGGTCACTGTGGAATAGGCCTGCCGCTTGCCCGGCCGCCATTCGGCCGTTAGCCTTGTTCCACCCTGCTTTCCCCTGTGGGTGTCCGCAGTGAAGCGTCTCTGCTGTTTTCTGCTGTTGCTTGTCGTCACCGCCTGCTCAAGCGGCCCGGTGAAGCCTGAAGACGACGGCGGCTTCGTGTCCAGCGATACAGCCGCTGACGTCAACACCGCCGACAACGCGGCCCCGGTGCACGGCGACCGGGCGCCCCTGACTCCGAAAGAGCAGCAGGAGGCCGCCCTGAAGGTCAGCCGTCTCGAGGAAGAACTGGCCGATGATGAGCGCAATCGGCTGATCGACGAACTGGTCCAGCTTGGACCCCGCTACCTGGAGTTCTTCCGCGCAATCGATCGCGAGGCGGTTGCGCTGGACCTGATGTACGTGATCCACCGCATCGAGCGCGAGCACCGGGTGGAGAAGGCTGACCCCCTCGGCACCGGCAAGACGGAGGGCAACGGTGCGGTCGAGCCCGCCAATCCGCCGGATTTCAGCCAGGAGCGCGAAGAGTTCGACCGGGAGGAAGTCGAGCGTTTCCTCGCCGCGCGTCTGCAGCAGGCCAGGCGCATGCTGGATGGCGGTCGTTACGAATCTGCCACACGCGTGGCCGAGGCGGCCATCATACTGCTGCCCGACACCAGGCTGCGCTCCGAGTTCGACGCGCTGATCGTGCAGGCCAGAGGCGAGAGCCAGTCCGACCTGCTGATTGCCGGCACCCTCAACCTAGAGCCCGAGAACCTGCAGTATCTCAACGACCAGAAGGCTGCGCCCTTTCGCAGTCCACTGCAGATCCGCTGCTTCCTCAAGAATGTCTCGACGACTGCCATCACGCTGCGGCTATACGAGGGTAAGGGACGCGAGAGCGTGCTGCAGCTGGACCTGACCTACGAACAGCTGGATTTCCAGGGCAATGCCATGAGCCAGCGGGGTACAGTACGTCTGCCGATCGACGCCGGCGAGTCGATTACCCTGCAGCCCAACGAGAGCTACGAAATCAATGTGCCGCTCGAGAGCCTGTCCTCTCTGGATTCCGATGCCCCACGCAAGTTCGCTCTCGGCGCCGTGCAGATCCAGGCCGCCCTGCGCGTCTACGGCGCGCTTGACGCGGAGAGCAAACCGCTGGTGCTGCGCCCGATTCGCTTCCCCACCCGCACCGTCTTCGTCTTCCCTTCCGGCTTCGACCTTGAAGGTGCGCTGGCCAGGCCCCTCAACTCCCTGCGCGACGCTCTGGACAAGGGGCTGGCCCAGGAGCTCTTCATGGCCTCGCACCTGATCGGCCGCCGCGACAGGCGCACGGCCGGCGATCTGCTGCTGGGCGACGATTTCGACGACAGCGTGCTGGCGCTGCAACGCGCCAGGCTGATATCCATGAGCGTGATTTTCCAGACCGGCAAAGCCTGGGACATCAAGCGCTGGCGCCAGTGGTGGGACGAAAACCGCCTGCGGCAGTGACCCGGAGGTCAGAGGACAGAGGTCAGGGGAGCTCTGCCGTTGGCAGTTTCCTGACCTCTGACCTCCAGCCTCTGGCCCCTGCAGTTAATCGCTAAAGTATCCGGCCGGTACTGCCGATTACGAGCCGGGAGACTGCCATGGCTTTGCCTCGCAATTTCAAGCTTACCGCCGACAAGCGCGCCCGGCTGGGCACACAACTGCTGCGCCTGGCCAAGCGCTACGAGCGCGCGCTCAGCGACCGGCTGGCGCGCTGGAAGCTCTCCCCCACCCACTACGAAATCCTCAAGGTGCTGTACGCGGCTCCGGATTACGCCCTCACCCACTCGCAACTGGCCGAATCGATGGGCGTCACGCTGCCCAGCATCACGCTGGCCGTGCGAAAGCTGGGCGCCCTGAAGCTTGTGGGCCAGCAGCGCGGCCAGGACCGGCGCTCCCGCATCGTAAGCCTGTCGGTCAAGGGCGCGGAACTGCTCTCCATGCTGTATGAGACCTACGAAGCGTTTGCCGAGGACCTGTTCACGGCCGTGCCGGACAAGTCGGCGGCGCAGCTGGAAGACGCAATCACCGGGTTGCTTTCGCGCCTCAGCGCCATGGAAGAAGCCCGGCTTGCTTCGGTGGCTTAGTTCCGGCGACCGGCCTGCCTTCGCCCCCGAAAACGGGGCTTGATCCCTGCTTCTCTTCAGCCAACGGTCGCCATTGCCGATACTTGATGGATGGCCGAGAGACCGTCCAGGATCAAACGACTGCTGAAACGCGCCCTGGTTGGTGCGGCCGCACTGGCGCTTGGCCTGTTCGGCTGGGTGCTGTTCGGCGGCGGCATCGAGTCGCCCGAGACCGCAGACTGCATCGTGGTGCCCGGCGCCGCGGTGTGGCGCAACCGCACGCCGTCCGACGCCTTGCTGTACCGGCTGCAGAAGGCCGCAGAGCTTTACGCCGAAGGCCGCGCGCCCTGGGTGATCGTCACCGGCGGCGGCGAAGGCAACTACGCCGAGGGCGAAGTGATGTGCGACTGGCTGGTCGAGCACGGCGTGCCGCGCACAGCCATCATCGTTGAGAACGAGAGCCTCACCACCCGCGACAGCGGGATCAACGTCGCGGCCCTGATGCACGCGCGCGGCCTGCGTTCAGCGCTGGTGGTCAGCCAGTGGTTCCACGTTGCGCGCACGCGCCTGTGCCTGGCGCAGCAGGGGGTGCAGACCCACCCCGCACCCAGCGGCGGCAACACACTTGTCAAAGAGCCCTACTTCGTGGCCCGCGAAATGCTGGCCCTGCCCGCCTATGCCCTGCGCCTCGACGAGCTGCGTTAGCGCTTCTTGAACGCATCCTCAAACATCTCGGCGGAAAGCGCCGGCGCATCCGTGCCTGCGGCGTAAGCCCGGAACAGTTGCTCCCACTCTTCGGCGCTGATCCAGGTGACGACTTGCCTCTCTGATCCGCCGGAAACAGAGAACCGAACCATACCCGTGCCCCACTGCAACTCGCCTCGCATGACACCTCTGCCGGCTCTCTGTAAATCGGCAGCCGGTTTAAAGCGGCCCGAGTGAACAGAAGCTGTCGCGTGAATCTCAGCGGGAAGTTGAAGTTCAACCTCAACCTCCGATACAAACCTGATGGTGAACGGGCCGTATGGAGCAACGCCCTCCACGCCGGGGGATCCGTCCCGGCCGGTTTCCAGCGGGACCACCTCCGGACGAACGTGATGCCTCCACGCAATGAACTGTCGCGTGTGCAGGCCGCGCTGGAATGGTACGTACATGGCAAACTCGCCCTGCGCGCCCGTGTACACGGTGGTGCCATAGTGCGTGCTTTCGAGCCTCACACCGCCGAGGCTGTTGCCCTTCTCATCAACAGCGCGGCCCGACACACGGTCACAGCGTTCTGCGATGAGGGTGAGGGAAACCTTGGCCGCGGCTGTCTTCCAGTTGCGCAGCTTGATCAATTCCGTGCCCCCACTATGCCAGCCTGGGCCTGTGGCACCTACGCGCAGCTCGCCGTAACGCTCAGGCACCTTGAACACCAGGCGGCCGGAATCGGGCACCTTGGCGCTCATGTACAGGCTGTCGTCGAAGTCCGGAGTGCCGGGCAACCCCCGCCGTTCCAGCCACACGCGCACGCCGGCTGCGATTGCCTCGGGCGGCGAGACGTCAACGGTCACTTCCAGCACCGGCGCCAGCTGCAACTGGATGCGGATCGGCCCGTCGTCTTTCTTCACCAGCAAGGCCTCGAAGCCACCCTCAATCTCGTAGATCGGCGAGTGCACCACGATGCGCAGGCCTTTGCTGCCGAAGTCGGCTTCCATGCGCTCCGTTACAGGCAGCGCAAAGCGACCATCTTTCCCGAAAACCACGGCGCGGAACTCCGGCAGCCTGTCGAGATAAACCACGGCCTGGTTGCGCTGGTCGTTCTTGAGTTCGGTTTGCTGGTCGGAAGTCAGCGCCGGCCAGAGCAGGCGCCCCTGGAGAAAGCGCTTAGGCTCAGGCGCGTCGTTGCCCACGCTCTGGATGACCGCGCCGTCGTCAGCCAGCCTGCCCCAGCTGATTTCGTCGAACACAGTGGTCACGCTTTCGCGCTGCTTGGCCGATTCCAACGTGGAAACAATGAACGGATCCAGTCCTTCGTCGGTCTCGCCGTCGCCCCGCACGCCCGCCTTCGTGAGCTTCAACTCAGCGACGATCGTGTCCTTGGGCTTGTCCACCGATGCCTGCGGTTGCGGCTTCGGCCCTGTCTCAACCGGCTCGGGTGGCGGCGTCGGGCGCGTCTCGGCAGGCTCTTCCGGCGGGGGAGTACTCGAGTCGCCCCTGTCTTCCGTGTTGTCCTTTGTGTCGCTGCCAGCCGGAGCCGCGGCTTCGTTGGCGAAGAGGTCTTCCGTGGGTTCGCGGCCGGCGGGTTTGCCGGTTTCGCGGGCGGTGGGGCTGTCAGCGCCGGGCCATGCGTAGTTCTTCAGGTAGACCCACGAGCCCAGCAGCACCAGCAACAGGAACACCAGCGCCACCAGGGCGAAGACGGGATAGCGTTTCATGGCTCCTCCTCGGGGGCGCTGCGCCCCGTGCCTGCCGCCTCCTCAAGCGGCTCGCACCCATGATACTACGCGTCAATCGTCTTTGGGTTGGTCTTTCGCCTCATAATCCGCGTTGGCCTTCAGGTTCAGGTCCACGTCCCAGCACTTCTCGTCCTCTACAGTGACAACCATGGCTTCCGTCACCAGCGGGAAGTCCTTGATCGTCACCCACTCCCGGTCTGCGAACTCACGGCCGCCTTCCATGGCCGCGAACTGGATGCGGAAGGTGCTGCCGTGGCTCAGCAGCGGCACGAACACGTAGCCGTCTTTCTGCAGGACCGGGTTGTCCTTGAAGGCGTTGCTGGGATAGGGGCCGAACTCCTGGCCGGCCTTGTTGGTGATCCAGACGAACACCTCGAGGTGCTTGCACACCTCGCCGCTCGCGAGTTTCACCTGGCCGTAGGCAAAGGGGATCTCGAACTTCACCTGCGGCGCCTGCTGAAGCTCGGGGCCGATCCTGATCTGGCCCAGGAAGGTGCTGCCGCGCGCGCCGTAAACCTCGTAGCTGCCGGTGGCCAGGCCCATGAAGCGCACCACGCCGTGGTCGTCGGTGTAGCCCGAGGCCGTGTAGCTCTGTTGCAGGTGCTGCGGCACGTCGATCTGCAGGGGCAGCAGGTTGATGTCCAGGTTGTTGACCGGCACGTTCTTGACGTGCGTGGTGACCGTCACGTCCACCACGCGCATGTCTTCGCTGTACAGTTCCCAGCGGATCTTTCTGCCTACCAGATCGGAGATCTTCAGGTTCGGGATTACCTTCATCACCTGCTCGCTGCCTGCCGGCTTGATCACCACCGTGAAGTCCTCGGGGTCGATCATCCAGGCCTGGAACCTGAAGGTCCCGACCGGCCAGAATACCTCCTCGCCGTCAGGGCCCTCTTCGTCGGGAAACTCGCCGTTGGAGGTGAACATGCGCAACTGGCGCAGGTACTGGTTGCTGTAGAAGTTGATCGAGGCTGCAACCCCCTCGCCCGTGCGGCCGTCAACGACCTGGCCTTCGATATGGGCCCCCTTTTCCAGCGACAGGTCGAGTTTCAGGTCGTCGAAGATGCCGGTCTTGCCCTGTACGTTGATGTAGCCGGTCCAGTCGTCGCTGCTGCGGTCGGCCCAGTACGCCCAGACCTGATAGTAGCCGGCCGGCAACTCGATCTCGTAGTTGCCGTCGTCGGTGGCCAGCACGCCGCGCGGTTCATCGAACAGCCGGAAGCTGCCGTCCTGCGCGACATCCAGCGGCGCAAACGCGATGTTGCCGCGGTCGGCAGGGCGATTCAGGCCCGCGACAGTGATCTTGCCGCTGACCTTCACGTTGCGCAGCGGCCTGACCTGCAGCGCCCAGGGCTCTTCCTTTGCGAACTTCATGGTGCTGATGGGGATGTTGGACCAGGCCTCGGGGATGGTGAAGTCGCCGAAAGCGAACACGCGCAGCTCTTTGGGCATCGTGTAGATCTCGATGCGCAGCTGGCCTTTGTCGTCGGTGAAACCGGTCAGGGTGTGGTTCTTGTCCTCGGCGTCCTTGTAAAGCACCAGCAGCTTGAAGTCGGCCTGCGGCTTGTCTGAGCCCAGCATAGTCAGGCTGGCAACGATGACCTTTGCCGATTCACCCGTGCCGATTTTCAACGTAGAGGCCTTTTCCTGAGCCACGGCCGGCGAAGGGGCCAGCATGAGCAACAGTGCTATCAGCGCGGTCAGCGCGGCGCAGACAATGCAAAGGCGGGTGTTCATGTATTTCCTTTGTAAGCGTGTCCGGTCCAACTCTATCAACGAGGACCAGCCCCGCACCGCCCGACCAAAGTCGTAAGGTGACCTACTTCATATCGTGCCGTGCATGAAAAACACCGCACAAGCCCTGGTCAGCTCCGCAAGCCGTGACATCGGCGTCCCGCCGATGGGTCCGGCGGGCGTCCCGCCTGCCGAACCGAAATGGGCAACGCGGCCGCTTTGCTGAAAGCGGTCCGGGGCTCGTAAGACCGGCCGGGACGGCCGCTCAACGCACGGCCGTGACGGCCGTGTCACCCGCTACGTCATATCCCCTTGAGCACGCCCTCTGCCCAGGCTTGTCCCTCGCGGATGGCGTCAAGGGTCTGCTGGGCTTCGCGTTCGATCTTATTGAAGATCTTGGGGTTGGTGCCGCCGCCGATCTGCTTGATCAGCCGCGCCGCCTGCACCGCGATGCGCAGCAGCACCAGCAGCGGGTGCGCGCTGCCGCGCGGCTTGCGGGCGGCTTTGGACTGCTGCGTGGGCTGCTCCGTCGGCGTGTCGGCTTCGGCTGACCTGTTGCGCTTTCGCGCCGCGGCTTCGCTGCCGTCGTCATCGACTTTGAAGGCGTCCGCGTGGCGCGAAAACGTGCCGTCCTCAAGGATCACGTCGCCGGGCATGGCGAACTCGGCCGCCACTACCCTGCGGATATCGCCCAGTTGTACCGATTGCAGGATGCGCGAGGTCATCACCACTACCTGCCACAGGAAGCGCACGGAATCGGCGGTCGCGATGGCGAGCTCTTCGTCGCGCAGTGGGCCGCGCGGTTTGCCGATCTGGCCCAGGCCGTCGGTGGTGAGGCGCATGTCCTGCGCGCCCAGGCCCGCGCCAAGGTTGGTGCGGTAGACGCCCGGCGGCAGGGTTTCGTCGCCGAAGCGGCCGTTCTCCATGTAATCGTCAGGCAGGCGCCGCAGCCGTGGTTGTGCCGCGCTGGTGGAGGTAGCCGGGGGCGCGGAGGAGGCCGCCGAAGGGGCGGGCGCTGTGCTGGCAGCGGCCGAAGCCGCAGGTTTGGAATTGGCAGCCGAGGGCTGCGTTTCGCCGGCGCCCGGCGCCGGCCTTCGCCACTGTTTGTTGCTCATGTTGAACCCTTTCAAAAAGAGACCAAAGAAAGGGTAACAAGGGGCGCGACACGCCTTCGCTCTACGAGCTACGGCGTGCAGGCACTCATTCGCTCTTCGAGCTACGGAGCGCAGGCACGCCTACGCCGTGGTGCGGGCGCCCCGCCCGCAGAGTGGCATTCGCCTCCGGCGAATGAGTATCGCGCGCCTCCGGCGCGCGTCGGCGGCCAGAGGCCGCCGGTACTCATTCGCTGGAAGCGAATGCTACTTTGAGAACCAGCCTGACTCCGTGGCGAGTCTTCGGAAGGCAGATGTTGTCCGTACGTGCACGGGCGCCTCGCCCGCACCGTAGCACAGGCGCCCCGCCCGTGCAGGCCTACTGCGTTGGCGTCCACCTTACCGAACTCAACATACGTGGGCGTTTGAAAAGGCGGGGCAGCAGGCCCCACACCTGTTTTGGTTCTGGTCCACACTGGGGTATACGGAATCGCACTTGGCAGATTGTCGTTGACAACTTATACATCGTAAATCAAAGATGAGGATGTATCCTTATGACGCTGTTTGATGACCTCATTGGAAAGGGCTACTTCCCCAAAGAGTTGCCTCCACCATTTACAACTCAATCGCTCGCCGTCGCCCTTTCGCCGGGCATACCAAACCACTTCAACAACAAGAAGTGGTGTGGGTCCATCACATACAATTTGGCGAGACCGGCTAGCCTTCGCAGAAAGCTCACACTCGTTCATCCTTTGCCACAGGTACGGCTTTCCAAGCTGATTTCGGACAACTGGCCGGTTTTGACTACGCACATCGGAAAATCCACAATCTCCCAGAGCAGTCCAGTTCACGCTCCTACGTCACAACGAGCGCTAAGCGGCAAGTCATCCCTTTCACAGCGCCCAAAGCACCGCGCGAAGAACTGGGCAGGAGCCCGATACGTCCTTCAAACGGACATCGCATCATTTTATCCGACTATATACACACATTCCATTTCGTGGGCGTTGCATACAAAACCTGCAGCAAAACAGCAGATCAAGAAAGCGTCCTTGTTGGGTAATAAAATTGACAAGGCGGTGCAGCAGGGACAAGACGGACAAACCAAGGGAATTCCCATTGGGCCTGACACTTCCTTAGTCGTTGCTGAAGTGCTTCTGGCTGCTGTAGATGAGGAACTAGGGAAAAAAACGGTCCTGAAAGGGCACCGCTATATCGATGATTTGGAGCTCTCGTTCAGGACTCTGGAAGAAGCAGAGACTGCACTTGCTGCAATTCAGACTGAGTTGGCCGAATTCGAGCTTCAGTTGAATCCGAAGAAGGTTGACATTATTAAGCTTCCGTCCCCAGTTGATGATCTTTGGACATCGCGCCTTCGTTCCATGTCAATAAGTAATGCTAAGTATGGGCAGAAGCAACAGTATGAAATTCGCGCCTATCTGGCGGAAGCGGCCACCTTGGCCCGTGAGAATCCCGCGAGAGCCGTGCTTGGCTACGCCCTATCAACCATTTCTCGCAAACGCCTCAGCCAGGAAAGCTGGGATTTTGTGGAAGGTCTGTTGCTACAGTACATGTCTGCGGAGCCGGGAACGATTGAGTACATGTTGGAAATATACTCAAAGGCAAAGCACCAAGGGTTCTTGATCGACTATGGGGCTTTGGCAGAAACTATGGCCGACACAATCTGTTGGCACTTGCCAATCGGCCACAGCAGCGAGGCATCTTGGGCCCTCTGGACACTTCTGGTGTTCAAGTTAACGGTCCCCCAACGGGCTGTAGACGTGCTCTGCACGACTACCGATTCTGTAGTCGGACTTCTTGCGCTGCATGCTCAGGATGTCGGGTTGATTCCAGCAGCCGTAACGTTCACAAACTTGAAGTCGTTGGTCAGCACGGACCAGCTCTATGGGCACGGATGGCTTGTCTCATATGAGGCCGGACGAAGGGGTTGGTTGCCACCAGTGGCACCGGGCGACCACATCGGCAGAGATCCACTGTTTTCTTGGATGCGGACGCAGACCGTCAGTTTTTATGACACGAACACTTTGAACCAGATTTGGCTGAACCAAGCACGCCCGGTCAGAAGCAGAGTCGTTACGGTTATGGGTGGCTACTAGCGAGTGGTAGATTGAAGCCGACTTTCGCCAACTCTGTTGATGATACTTGCTTTCAACCTAAGTCTACCTGCCCGATTCCATGGCGGTTTTCTCGAACGCGGCGTCGTAGGCTACTGGGTACTCGCCTGTAAAACAGGCGGCACAGTAGTTGCCTTTGGCCTTCACGGCCTTCATCAGGCCTTCCGCTGAGAGGTAGGCGAGGCTGTCGATCCCCAGGTAATCGCGGATCGCGTCCACACTCTCTAACTGGTTGGCGATCAGTTCCTTGGGGTCGGGGAAGTCGATGCCGTAGAAACACGGGTGGCGCGTGGGCGGGCATGAAATCCGCAAATGCACTTCCTTCGCGCCCGCGTCGTACAGCCGTTTCACGCGGCCCTTGCTGGTGGTGCCCCTGATGATGCTGTCGTCCACCACGATCACGCGCTTGCCCGCAACCACGTCGCGCACGGCGTTCAGCTTGATCTTCACGCCGATATCCCGCTGCCCCTGGCTCGGCGCGATGAACGTGCGGCCGATGTAGTGGTTGCGGATAAAACCCTGCTCAAGGGGCAGGCCAACCTGCTCGGCGTAGCCCTGGGCCGCGCTGTTGCCGCTGTCGGGCACGGGCACCACGATGTCGGCGTCCACGTGGCTCTCGATCGCGAGCTGCTTGCCCATGGCCTTGCGCGCCTCGTGTACACTCAGGCCGAACACGCGGCTGTCCGGCCGCGCGAAATAGACGTGCTCGAAAATGCAGTGGGCGTGGTTCTGGGGCTGGCACCACATGTGGCTGTGCAGGCCCTTGGCGTCGATGCGCAGCAGCTCGCCGGGTTTGACGTCGCGAACGTACTCGATGCCGAGCATGTCGAAGGCGCAGGTCTCGCTGGCCAGCACCCAGGCGTCGCCGAGCTTGCCCAGCGCCAGAGGCCGGAAGCCCTGGGGATCGCGGGTGGCGTAGATGGCGTCCTGGGTGAGGAACACGAAGCTGAAGGCGCCCTCCATGTGCTCGAGCGCGTGGGCGATGGGGACGTCGCTGTTTTTGATTTCGGGGCGCGCCAGCAGGTGCAGCACGACTTCGCTGTCGCTGGTGGTCTGGAAGATGCTGCCGGCCTCTTCCAGCTCGCGGCGCAGTTTCCAGCCGTTGCTGAGGTTGCCGTTGTGGGCGACGCTGATCTGCCCGCCGGAGTAATCGACCGTGATGGGCTGGGCGTTGCGCACGTTGCTGCTGCCGGCCGTGGAATAGCGCGTGTGGCCGATGGCGCGCTGCGCCTTGAACTTGTCGAAGAACTCTTCATTGAAAACTTCGCCGACGAGGCCCATGCCGAGGTAGCTCTTGATACGGCCGTCCATCAGGCATGCGATGCCGGCGGATTCCTGGCCGCGGTGCTGCAGGGCGAACAGGCCGTAGTAGGTGAGTTCCACGGCGTCAGGGTGGTTGAAAACGGCAAAGATGCCGCAGGCTTCACGGGGCGCGCTCATCGTTCTCCTTACGTACCCGTTATAGCAAGGACCCAAAGGGTGCGAAGTGCGGGGAAAAGCGCCGGCGCGAAGTCGGAGCGCGGACCTCCGGTCCGCTTTTGCTGCGCTTGTCGTTGCGTACAAGCTATCGGACCACGAAGGCTGTATTCTTGGGTCGCCCGCTCCGCCGCAGGCGTTACGTTTCCCAGTGGTTGAAGGGCGGTCGCGAACGGTAGTATAAGAGCCACCGGAGCGAGCACATGGCGACACGTCAGGCGAAGCCGTTTAAGGTGAAGGTACACGAGACCCTGCGCTACATCATGCGCCTCACGGAAGAGGGGTATGAGGCATGGTGCATTGATGCGGGCGCTGTAGGACTCGGCGACACGCAACAGGAAGCGTTTCGTGATCTGATCGTCAACCTGGAAGCGCTGTACAAGTACGCCAGTGAAGAAGGGTTGAAGTGGCTCGATACAGCGTCCGACGAAGAGGAGCGGCTTTACGCCAGGCTCGCCGCAAGAAAGCCGGTGGATCCGGCCGTGCTGGGATACGGTGTGGTCCAGCGCATCGAGATTGTTCCAACCGCTGCGGGAAGGAAGCTGAAGCTGCCTTCACCATCAGGCTTCGAAATCTCCCAGCACACGTCCTTGGCGGCGTGATTGCTGACTTCCGGACAGGCCGCATTACAAGCTAAGGGTGTTTAAACCCGGCTGTTAGATTTTCGGGCAACGGAATCCAGCCCTATGGGTGGAAACAGTCCGATCCGGTATGCGAAGCTGCGTCGTGCGCTTCTGAGGGGCGGCGCGAATGAAGGCGCCGTCAATGGTTCCCATCACAACTGGAACTATAGAGGGATCGCCCAATCGATCCCGGTTCACCACAACCAGGTTAAGGCCAGCTACGTTCGGCGCTTACGCCAGTCGTGGGGTCTGACCAGCGAGGACGGCGTTTCCGACACAGACTTCTGGAACGGCGACTGGGGCGCATAGGCCGGAACGCGGCCTTTCAGCCTGCTTTTACGGGCGCGGCGCAGGCGTCTCTGTCTGCCCGCAAATCCTGAATTTCACACGCCTTATTGCGCTTTCTCCGGCTTGACACGGGTTGCCGCCTCCTTACACTTTCTCGCTACGTTTCAGGGCAGTATCGACCCGGAGCGGCCGTTGGGCTGGCTCCTTTTTTATTCGCATGAAGCAGGTGAATTGAGATGGACGGAGTAAACGGCGCGGAACTGCTGCGTTTCGTCGAGATGATCGCCCGGGACAAGGGGATTGAAAAGTCCGAAGTCCTGCAGGCGATCGAGCAGGCCATGATCGTGGCCCTGCGCAAGCGTGTCGAGAACCCCGACACCCTGGTCGTCAGCGTTGATCCCAACAACGGCAAGATCACGGCGCGCGAAACCGACCTCGACGGCAACACCTTCGACGTCAAGCTCGATGACATGGGCCGCATCGCAGCCCAGACCTTCAAGCAGATCTTCGTGCAGAAGAACCGCGAGGCCGAGCGCGACAACATTTTCGAAAAGTACATCGGCCTGAAGCGCGAGATCCGCAGCGGCACCATCCAGCGCATGGAAGGCCCCAACTACCTGGTGAACCTGGGCGACGCGGAGTGCTTCTTCCCCCGCAAGGAACAGGTGCCGACGGAAAGCTACCAGGTCGGCGAGCGCGTGCGCGGCCTGATCCTGGACGTGCGCAAGCAGGGCCAGAAGGTGAAGATCATCCTGAGCCGCACCCACCCCGAGTTCGTCAAGAAGCTGTTCGACCTCGAGGTGCCCGAGGTGGCCGAGCGCATCATCGAGATCAAGGCCATCGTGCGCGAGCCCGGCTTCCGCAGCAAGGTCGCGGTCGCCAGCTACGACCCGAAGGTGGACGCGGTGGGCGCTTGCGTGGGTGTACGCGGCTCGCGCATCAAGGGCATCATCGACGAGCTGAACAACGAGAAGATCGACATCATCCGCTGGAACGAGTCGGCGGAAATCCTGATCACCAACGCGCTGAAACCCGCGCGCGTTGACAGCATCACCCTGGACTACGACAACCGCCGCGCCCGCGTGGTGGTGCCGGACGACCAGCTGTCCCTCAGCATCGGCAAGCGCGGCCAGAACGTGCGTCTTGCGGCGCGCCTGTGCAAGTGGGACCTCGACATCGTGACCGTGACGCAGGAGCAGGACTGGCGCAAGCGCACTCTCGAGAAGTTCCAGCTCATCCCGCTGGTCGACGACCTGCTGGCGGAGTCGCTGTTCAACTCGGGCTTCGACAGCTTCCAGGACATCCTGGCCGCGGGCCCCGAGGCGCTGATGAAGGTGCCGGGCATCACCATCGACATCGCGGCGCAGATCATCCAGCACTGCACGGAAAACCCGGAGCCGCCGGAAGAGATCAGCGACGTGGTGCACGCCGACGGCGCCCAGCGCCGCGCCGACAACACCTTCGTCGAGCCCGGCCAGGAAGTCGAGGAAGAGGAAGCGCCGGCCGACGGCGAGCAGAAAGCGCCGGCGAAACCGGCCGGACCGATCGATCCCTTTTCCCGCGCGGCGGAGTATGCTGCGCAGGCGCCGGTGCGTGAGTCGCTGGAGTCCGGCGGTGCGGGCAAAACCTCGTGACGCGGGGGCATGGGTCTTGCGCCCCGCGCGTTAACGAATGCATTGAAGTTGTGAGGAAGGATTCCACGCCATATGGCAGTGAACTCGGCAAAAACGGAAGAGGCGTCGATACCGGCGCACCAGATCTACAAAGACCTCGGCATGTCCTTGAAGGATTTCAAGGCGAAGTGCGCCGAGGTCGGTATCACCATTAAGGGCGCGATTTCCAAGCTCACCGAGGAAGAGTACGCACGCCTGCGCAAGCACCTGGGGCTGGACGCCGCCGCAGCCGAAGCGCCCGCGCCCGTGGAAGCGGCCGAGGCGCCCAAGGTCGACGAGAAGGCCGCCCGCGAGGAAGCCGAGCGCAAGCAGAAGGAAGAAGCCGAGCACAAGCGCCTGGAAGCCATCGGTGCAAAGCTGAACGCCAGGCCCGAGCACGTCGAGTTCATCGCGCAGGTCCTGGGCGTGGAGCTGGAACGCCCCGAGGACGTCGACGAACAGATCATCACCCGCGCCCAGAAGCTGGACGTGGTCTTCAAGCTGTCCGCCGAGTTCAACATCATCCCGCGCGAGGTGGCGCGCATCGCACGCAGCCTGGGCCTTGAGGTCGGGCGCAAGGGCTTCAAGGGCCTTTCGCCCAACGAAGAGTTCATGCTGCGCGCCATGGTGAAGCAGAAGCACACCACCCAGGAAGAACGCCTGGCCGAGGTGCGCGTCGAGCAGAAGCCCGAGTACAAGCCAGCACCCCCCACCGGCAACAAGGCCGTTGAGCCCAAACCCGCGCCCGCAGCCGAAACCCAGCGCAAGGAGCGTCGCGGCCGCGTCACCCAGGAACAGACTCGCGAGGTCATCCCGGAGCGTTTCCGTGAGCAGGCCGGCAAGGGCCGGGGGCGCCGCGAACGCTTCGAGGTCAGCCAGCTCAGTTACGACCGTCCGCGCGGCGGGCGTTCACGCCGCAACCGGCGCGAAGAGGAAGAGGAAAAGAAGCCCGAACTGCCGACCGGTCCGGTCGCCGTTGAGCAGCCGCTCAACCTGCGTCAGCTCTCGGAAGCGATGGGCATCAAGACCAGCGAAATCCAGGTGCGCATGATCAAGGAGGGGCTGCCTCCACTGCGCATCAACGACTCGCTGTCCAAGGACGTGATTGAGCAGATCGGCATCATCTTCGAGCGTGAAATCACGGTGCGCGAGCCAAAGGCCGCGGAAGACCTGATCGCCGAGCAGCTCGAGCAGTTCGAGGAAGACGCCGGCACCGAGGAGCCGCGCGCGCCCATCGTCACCATCATGGGCCACGTCGACCACGGCAAGACCAGCCTGCTTGACGCGATTGCCAGCCTGGACCGCGTCAGCGGCGAATCCGGTGGCATCACCCAGCACATCGGCGCGTTCCGCCTGGACCTGCTTCAGACCGACGGCAAGTTCGTCCCGGTGCGCGACGAAACCGACGTCGACCCCTCTGCCAAACGTCTGCGTGTCACCTTCATCGACACCCCCGGCCACGAAGCCTTCACCGCCATGCGTGCCCGCGGCGCCAACGTTACGGACATCGCCGTGATCGTGGTTGCTGCCGACGACGGCGTGATGCCCCAGACCGAAGAGGCCATCGCCCACGCGCGCGCCGCCGAGGTCGAAATCGTGGTCGCGATCACCAAGATCGACAAACCCGAGGCCAACCTCACCAAGGTGCGCCAGCAGCTTGCCGCCCGCAACCTGATGTCGCCCGACTGGGGCGGCAACACCGAAATCGTCGAGCTCTCCAGCATCACCGGCGAAGGCGTCGACCGCCTGGTGCAGGTGCTGTCCGACTTCTCCGACCTGCTCGAGCTCAGGGCCGTGGCCGAGAAGCCGGCCGTCGGTACCGTGCTCGAGGCGCACCGCGACACCGGCCGCGGCATCGTGGCCACCATGCTGGTCAAGGAAGGCAGCCTGCGCAAGGGCGACGTGATCGTGGCCGGCCACGGCTACGGCCGTGTGCGCGCGATGCAGGAACCGCGTGGCGATGGCCTGCACCCCATCGACGGTGCCGGTCCCTCGGTGCCGGTGGAGGTTGCGGGCCTGGACGAAATGCCCGAGGCGGGCAGCCTGTTCCACGGCATGAAGGACCTGAAGAAGGCCGCCGAGATCGCCAACATGGTGCGGCAGCAGGAAAACGAGCTGGCCCGCAGCCGCGGCTTCAGCCTCGAAGAATGGTCCAAGGCGCGCGCCGGCACGATGGTCAAGGAGCTGGTGATCGTGCTGAAGGGCGACGTGCAGGGCACGGTGGAGACCCTGAAGCAGGAGCTTGGAAAGCTCACACACGCCGAGGTGCGCGTGAAGGTGATTCACGCCTCGGTGGGCCAGATCACCACCACGGACGTGCATCTGGCCGAGGCCTCGGGCGGAATCGTGGTCGGCTTCCATGTCGGCGTCGACCACAAGGCGCGCGAGCTGGCGGACAACCACCACGTGGATATCCGCACCTACGACGTGATCTACAAGCTGATCGACGAGATCCGCGACGCGCTCGCCGGCCTGCTGGCGCCCGAGCTGGTCGAGCAGTACGAGGGCACGGCCGACATCCGCAAGGTGTTCCGCGTCAGCAAGGTGGGCACCATCGCCGGCTGCATGGTGACCAAGGGCGTGATCAAGCGCGACAGCAAGGTGCGCCTGCTGCGCGACGGCGTGCCGATCTACGAGACCGTGATTACCAGCCTGAAACGCGAGAAGGACGACGCCAGCGAAGTGCGCGAAGGTTTCGAGTGCGGCATCCAGATCAGGGGCTACGAGGACTTCAAGGAAGGCGACCAGATCGAGGCCTACCGCATAGAGGAACACAAGCGGTCGCTGGACAGTTGAACGGAGACTGGAGGTCAGAGGCCGGGGAGAGACAACTGCGAGGCAGGTGAGGTGTTGCTTTTCCCTGAGATGCGGCCTCCAATCTCCGGCCTTTGCATTGAATCGAGGACGAAGTGCAGACACTAATGACATTCCTGGCCCAGGAGGGAGCTCCTGCGGCTGATCCACTCGGGGGGATGGCCCCGTTCATCCTGCTGATCCTGGTGTTCGGCGTGTTCATCTACTTCTCGCGCCGCAGCCAGAAACGCCAGGAGGCCGAGCACCGCAAGATGGTCGAAAACCTCGACCGCGGCACGCGCGTGATGCTCAACAGCGGCCTGATCGCGCGCGTCGAGAAGATCGATGCCGAAGCCAAGGAGGCCAAGCTGCTGATCGATGAAGACAAGAAGGTCTTCGCGATCTACAGTCTGCTGGCCATCGCCAAGGTGTTCGACGAAAAGAAGTCGAGCGTCAAAGAAGACTAAGGAAGTATAAGTGGCAGGCTGGTACCGCAAATCCGTGATCGCCACGCTGCTGCTTGCGGCGCTGGCCAGCCACGCGAACCTGCCGCGCCTGCAACTGCTTGGCGGCCTGGGCGACACGCTCAACGCCGTGCGGGTGATGGACCCGCTGCAACACGTGCGCATGGCGCAGCGCCTGCTGGGCTTGGCCGACGCGGGCGAACTCCAGCGCGACCTTGATGACGGCCAGCAGTCCCTTGAGTTGATCGGCGACACGCCGCTGCTGCAGGCGGTACTTCCCGCCGCGTTCAGCGTTTCCGCGCCGCTGTTCGGTGAAGAACCGGGCAACTTCGGTGAAAGCGGCGACTTTCAGCCGCTGACCGCGCTGCCCGGCGCGCTGCTGCTGCTCGACCTGCCGCCGCCGCGCATCGAAGCTCTCTGGCAGCCGCCCCGGCTGCAGCTGCCGTTTGCCCCGGCCCTCACTCACACCGCCCGCGCCCCGCCAATCCGCTAGTTCGCGCTGAAGCTGCCGGCGCCACAGGTCGATCCGACAGTGTTTCCGGCCGGGACACCCGGCCTCTGTGCAACGGTACGAAGGCCTGTACCTCTCAAACGAAACCGAACGTAACTACTTCGAAGGCTATCTCATGTGGGACTTCATCAAACGTTGGCACCCGGTCATCTTCCTGGTGCTTGGCATCTACCTCGCAATTCCAAAGCCGGCACCCAACCCGGCCGAAATCGACGAAGAGTTCCTGAAACTCTACGACAAGAACGACAACGGCGTCGTTGACCAGGACGAGTTTGAAGGCAGCAGCGTCGACTTCAAGCTGCGTGACCGCAACGGTGACAACGTGCTGACCGTCGGTTCGCGCTTCCGCTGGCCGCTCCACGATTACAAGTGGAACCTGGGCCAGGACCTCAAGGGCGGCAGCTCGCTGCGCTACGTGCTGATCCAGCAGGACATGGACGAGGCCGAAAACCAGATCCGCGAGTTGCTCGAGCCCCTGAAGGACAACCTGGAGCGTCTCTCGCCCGAGGCGCGTGAGAAGTTCGGCAGCGTGATTCAGGGCGAAGAGCTGGGCGTCGACATCTGGACCACCGAAGACTTCGAGTTGATCTCCAACGTGCCCGGTCTGTTCGATGAAGGGCGCGCCGACGCGCTGCGCCGCTACTACGAAACCTGGAACTCGGCAAAGCAGCGCAAGGAAGACAAGAACCTGGTGGGCCCCACCATCGAGACGCTGAACCGCCGCCTCGGCACCACCGGCATCACCGAGCTGAACATCGCGCCGCTGGGTGAAAACCGGCTCGAGGTCAAGCTGCCCGAGTTCAGTACGCCGGCCGAGACCGACCGCTACAAGCAGTTGCTGGAAACCACCGGCAAGCTGGAGATGCGCGTGCTGGCCGCCGAAGACGGCGAGTTCAGCAAGCTCAACGTCAACGAGTACCCCAAGGACGAAGGCTACAAGTACAAGTGGCTCGAGCTCGCCCGTGATGAAGTTTCCAGCTCACTGGTCAAGGAACTCAACGGCCGCAAGTACGTGCCGGTGCAGGTGATCGACGACTACAACGTCGGCGGCCGCAACCTCGACAACATCCAGCCCAGCACGGACCAGCAGGGCCGCATGGCGGTCAGTTTCGACCTGAAGGGCACCGCGGTGGCGCGCTTCGAGGCGCTGACCGAGAAGCACAAGAAGGCTGGCTCGGGCGGTGAAGACCCGCGCCTGCTGGCGGTGATCATCGACGAGAAAGTGTACAGCGCTTACAGCATCGAGAGCACGATCAGCGGCTCGGTGCAGTTGAGCGGCAACTTCAGCACCCAGGAGCGCAACGACATCATCAACGTGCTGAAGTCCGGCTCGCTGAACGTCAAGCTCGAGCTGGAGGGCGAAGAAAGCGTCGGCCCCAGCGAAGGCGCCGAGGCCGTGCAGCGCGGCCTGTGGTCGCTGCTGGTGGGCGCGCTGGCGGTGTTCGCGGTGGCGCTGTTCGTCTACCGCGGCCTGGGCCTGCTGACGATCTTCAACCTGATCATGGTGGTGGTGCTGGTGATGGGCGCCATGGCGGCCGGCCTTGGCACCCTGACCATGCCGGGCATCGCGGGCATCGTGCTGACGATCGGCATGGCGATCGACGCCAACATTCTGATCAACGAGCGCATCCGGGAAGAGCGCGAAAAGAACCAGAACGTCCGTGGCGCGGTCGAGGAGGGCTTCAAGAACGCCTTGTCGGCGATCGTCGACGGCAACGTGACGACGCTGCTCACCGCGCTGATTCTGTTCAAGGTCGGTTCCGGCCCGATCCAGGGCTTCGCACTGACGCTGGCGATCGGCATCGTCGCCACCCTGTATACCGCGCTGGCGGCGTACAAGGCCATGGTGACCGGCATCCTGAACGTCAAGCGCGACGCGCAACTCAACATGGCGGGCCTCAACTTCGCCCGCAACCGCAACATCAACTGGCTGAAGTGGATGATGCCGGGCGCCATCGCGGCAGCCGTGCTGGTGCTGGGCGGCGGCAGCTTCCTGTTCACCCACGGGGCCGAGGTGCTGGGTATCGAGTTCCGCGGCGGGCACACCTTCCGCGTGCAGATGAAGCAGGGGTACGAGCGTGACGAGATCGCCTCGATGCTGGTGGATGAAGCCACCGGCGAGGCGAAGTACGAGTGGGCCAAAGACGTGGAGATCCAGCCCGTGCTCCGCCTGGGCGGCGGACTGGAAGCCGGCAAGGCCGACCGCTTCGACTTCCGGTTCCCGATGCGCGTGGAGTGGGAAAGCGAAGATCCCGAAGAAGTCACCCGCATGCTGCGCGCGGAACTGGAGACCGTGTTCGCGGAGCAGATGGTGCAGGAGGGCTGGACGGCCCGCACCACCGAGGTCAAGCAGGTCACGCTGCGCGCCACCATCCGCATGATGCTCAAGGAACCCGAAAAGTTCCGCGAAGACAACCCGGACAGCTACGACCAGCTCTGGCTGGCCAGGGACCGGGCCTGGAACAACAACGTCAACGCGCCGCGCACCAACCGCGAGCGCTGGTTCGGCACGCTCGCCGCCACCGACAACGACGTGATCGGCGACTTCACCAGCAACGCCGCCGGCGACCGCCAGACTTACACCCTCAACATCACCAACGTGTCGGTGATTGACGAAAACGACCTGGCCAGGAAGCGCAAGGAATTCGAAGACGCCGTGCGCAAGAACTTCCTGAACGATTCGCAGACCGTGATCGCCGATGGCGAGCCGAAGTTCCAGCACTTCCCCACCCAGGCGAGGCTCGACATCAAGGTGGTGCTGCTCGAGCCGGTCCCGGTCAAGGATTTCACCGAGACCGTCCGCAACGTGAAGGAAGGGCCGCTCGCCGCCGAACTGCTGGATGTAAAGCCCGTCAACCCGGACGCCGAGATGGCCAAGGAGTTCCAGATCAGCAGCGCCGGTCCGCTGACCTTCAGCGCCGACCCCGAGAACCCGGCTAACTTCGGCCGCATCGAGGGCGCGCTCAACTCCGCCATTGCCAAGTGGCTCAAGGACACCCCGCCTGAGGGCAACGAGATCAGCCGCCGCTTCCTGCTCAGCAGCGCGATCGGCGCGACCGTGGCCGCGGAGTCGCAGTGGCGCGCGCTGTTCGCCATCGTGGCCGCGCTGGTCGTGGTGGTGATCTACATCCGCATCCGGTTCGCCAGCGTGGCGTGGGGTATCGCGGCCGTGATCGCGTTGCTGCACGACAGCTTCGTGGTGGTGGGCCTGATCGGCCTCGCGGACTACATGGGCGCGGACATCAAGATCGACCTGACCGTGGTGGCGGCGATCCTGACGGTGATCGGTTACTCATTGAACGACACGATCATCAACTTCGACCGCATCCGTGAAAACCTGCAGCGCGATCGCCTGGCGACGGGCGGCAAGACCCCGCTGAAGGAGATCATCAACACCTCGATCAACCAGATGCTGTCGCGCACAGTGATGACCTCGGGCACCACGGCGCTGACCACCGTGGCGATGCTGGCCTTCGGCGGCCCGCTGCTGAAGGGCTTCGCGTTTGCGATGACCGCCGGCATCGTGGTGGGCACCTTCAGCTCGATCTACATCGCAGGCCCGATCCTGCTGTTCTTCGACCGCCGCGGCGAAGGTGCGCTGCTCGACATCACGGAGGAGGAGGAGGAGGAAACTCCCAAGGCCGAAGCCGCCGAGGACGAACAACCCGAAGCGGAGGAGGCGGCCGGGGAAGAAGCCCAGCAGCCCAAGCCAGAGGACAAACAGGACACAGACAAGAAGGACTAACTCTCGCGCGCAATGACACTAGAATGGGGCGACCTGCAAGGGTCGCCCCGTTCGTTTCAGGAGACGTCATGGACATCGCGCAGCTTCGCGAGCACATCGACCGTGTCGACGCGGAACTGCTGCTGCTGCTGGAGCGCCGCCTGAAGCTGGCGTTACAGATCGCCGCCCTCAAGCGCGAGCAGGGCCTGCCCGCCTACGATGCCGCACGAGAAGAAGCCATGCTGCAGGCGGGGCGCGAAAGGGCCGCCGGCGAGCTGGCCCCCGCCGAGGCAGCCGAGTTCCTGCACGGCGTGCTGCAGCAGAGCCGCCGCTGGGTAGCGCGTCGCGCCGCCGGCGAAGGCGTGAAGCCGCTGCGCATTACCATCATCGGCCTGGGGCTGATCGGCGGCTCGCTGGCCCTGGCGCTCAAGCGCGCCTCGCCCGCCCACGTTCTGCGCGGCGTTGACCTGGCCGAACGGCTTGCTGAGCCCGGCCGCGGCGGCCTGTTCGACAGCCTGCACCCGCCTGAAGAAGGCGCTGCCGCCATGGACAAGGCCGACGTGGTGTTCCTGTGCACGCACCTGGCGCGTACGCTCGAGCTGCTGCCCCGGGTCGCAGAGGACACCCCCACCACGGCGGTCGTCACCGACGTGTGCGGCGTGAAGCGCGTCATCACTGCCGCCGCCGACAAGGCCTTTGCCGGGCCCAGCGAGCCGTGGTTCGTGGGCGGTCACCCCATGGCGGGCGGGGCGCTCGGCGGTTTTCAACATGCGCGCGCGGACCTGTTCGAGGGCCGCCCCTGGGTGCTGACACCCACCCCCCACGACCCGCCCGAGCGCCTGCAGTCGCTGTGCAGCCTGATCGAGAGCATCGGCGCGCGCGTGGTCCTGCTCAGTCCCGACGAGCACGACCAGGCCATGGCCGTGGTCAGTCACCTGCCGCAGCTCGTGTCCACCGCGCTGATGCTGGCAGTCGCCGGTCGTGACCAGGGTGCGGCCGGGCCGGCGCTGATGGAGATGACGAGACTGGCGGCGTCGCCGGCCGCCATGTGGAACGAGCTTGTGCGCGAGCTGCGCCCGGAATTGATCGGCGAGCTGCAGCGCATGCAGTCGTACCTGACGGAACTCGAGATAGCGATCAACTTCAATGAGCCGCTGGACAAGTGGTTCCAACGCGCCAACGCCCTGCGCAAGCGGCTCGAGGGAAAGGGGTGAACATGGCTGACGCGCAGCTTGCGGAACTCAGGGCGGCGCTCGAGGACTTCCTGCAGACCCGCGACCTGGAGGAAGGGCGCGAACTGCCGGCGGAAGCTCCCGGCCTTGAGGATCGCCGTTCCCAGCTGAATACCGCCTACTGGGCAGCCGCGCGATCGCTGGTGTCGCAGGCAGAGCTGGACGGCACGCTGGCGCTTGCCGACGAGCAGCGGGCGCTGCTGGATTACGGGCTGTTCAGCGCGCCGGCGCTGGAGGAGGCAGCCCGCCGGTTGTGCACGGGCGAGCAGGTTGATGGCGTGCTGCTGATGCACGAATCACTGCAGGCGGTGCTCGATGACTTGCGACGCCGGGAAGTCATCGGCGACTTGAACCGTGACCTTGAGGCGCTTGCGCGCGACATCGAGCTGTGGCCGGAAACCCACCTGGCGCACACGCGCTACCGCGACGCCAGGGTGCAGGAACTGCTGGGCGGCACCCCCCGCGGCGCGCACGTGATGCGCCTGCTGGCGGAGATCGACGAGAAGCTCGAGAGTTACAAGCGGCTGCAGTCGCGCGCAAAGAACGGTGGAATCAGCGTTCAGGACCGCAAGTCCTGGGGCACCCTGCGGCATTTCGTGGAATCGCGCCGTGAACAGGTGGCGGCCGCGCTCGTACCACCTGCCGCAGAGCCCGACCCCGCATACGCCGCACTGGCGGCGGAAGTGCTGGCAACCATGGAGGCGGTTGAAGCCAGCACCGGCCACCTGCTTGAGATGCACGCCAAGCGTCGCGCCCTGGAACAGCAGATCCTGGAACAGCAGATGGCCGCCAGGCGGCTGACCGACGTCGAAATCCGCAAGTCCCTGCTGCGGGAACTGGACTCCGTTGCCGGGCTGCTTCGGCTGGCGGCGCGCTACGCCCATGTGGCCGAGTGCGCGGTGCCGGTGGACGATGGCGTAGAGTTCATTGACGCGGGCGTCGCGGCCGACGCCATGGGTCACATCCTGCGATACGACCCGCGGCTGATCGACAACCCGCTGGCCGCGCGTTTCGGCCCGCCGGAGTTGCTGCTGGCGCCCGGCATCGGTGACGGGGTGTACGACGGCGGGCGCAACCGCTGGGTGGTGCCGCAACGCTGCGCCAGCGGCGCGATTGAGAGCCTCGCCCACGCGGCTGTGATGTACCGGCTCGAGGTGGACGCGGTTGAACTGAACAAGGCGCTGCTGGCCAGCTACCGCGAGAGCATCCCGGCCAACCGCGGAATCCGCGCCAACCTGAAACTGCGCAACGGCCTGATCCGCGATTACTTCACCTGGATGAGCCGCGAGGCGCTGGGGGAAGAGGTGCTGCCGCGTGAAACCCGCGAGTGGTTCGAGCGCCATATCGGCCCCAACAAGGAACAACCCTGGGTGCCGCCCGAGTACCGCGGCCGCAACGAGCACCAGCTTGTGCGGATGCTGCGCGAACTGGAAGCCGGCGCCGTCAGCGCCGAGCGCGAATACCGGGTTGGCGTGATCGAATGGCTGCTGGCGCCGCGTGACCCGCAGGCAATCCTGGAGCGCGCGCTGCCGCGCCTGCAGGCGGCTGCCAGGCTGGATCCCGCACACCAGGGCGCCATCTGGTCATGTGCTGCGCTGCACATGCAGCTGGGCCAGTTCCAGCATGCAATCGACGCCTTCCAGCGCTTCACCGGCATCGCGCCCCGCAGCTGGTGGACGCGCAAAGCCATTGAGCTCTGCGCCCAGTGCCGCTGAGCCTGGCGTCAGCTTGCCGCTGCGATCAGCGCTTTCATGTCGCGCACGGCGTTTTCGATGCCGCTGAACACCGCGCGGCTGATAATCGCGTGGCCGATGTTGACCTTCTCGACCGGCAGCTTTCGAACCAGCAGCTCGACATTTCGGTAATCCAGCCCGTGCCCTGCGTGCACTTCCAGTCCCAGTTCCCAGCCACGGTGGGCTGCGGTTTCCAGCCTGTCCATTTCGGCCTCCAGCTTGTCGTTCGATCCGGCGTGGCTGAAGGGCCCCGTGTGCAGTTCGATTGTACCGGCGCCGGCCGCGTGCGCGGCCTCCACCTGGGGCAACTCGGCGTCAATGAATACGCTGACGCCTATACCCGCTTCGCGAAAGCGCTTGATCACGCCCCCGAGATCCTGCTGGCGCGCGACGGCATCGAATCCGCCCTCGGTGGTAAGTTCCTGGCGGCGCTCGGGCACAATCATCACTTCATTCGGCCGCACCTCGAGCGCGAGGCCGATGAGATCTTCCACAAGCGCCATTTCAAGCTGCAGTGACGTTTTTACCACCTGCCGCAGCAGCCGCAGGTCGCGGTCTTTGACGTGACGGCGGTCCTCGCGAACATGACACACGATGCTGTCCGCACCCGCCATTTCTGCCTGCAGCGCGGCCAGGATAGGCTCCGGTTCGGTTCCGCCGCGCGCGTTGCGCAGTGTGGCTACGTGATCGACGTTGACTCCCAGCAGGGTCATGTTGCTTCTCCGTTCGCTTTGCCGGTTTGTGTGTCTATAATTTTTACAATGCTAGTGCTCGGAATCCATGACGGCAAGGACCCCAGTGTGGTGCTGCTTCGCGACGGAGTCGTGGAGCGTGTCGGCTTTGAAGCTGACTACGTGGCCGATCCCTTCGAGGTCACCGGTTTTCCCTCCCGCGCCACCGAGCACCTGATGGCCGTTGAGGGCCTCGGCGGCGGCGAGATCGACGTGATTGCCTTTGCCGGCCAGCACCTGCCAGAGCCCCGCACGCGCCGCGAATTGCTGAAACAGTTCGCCGAGTCCGGCACTTTCCGCGCCTCCGCCAAGAAGCTGCTGCGCACGGCCGTGCCGTTCACGGGCCGGAAACCCAGCCGGCGCGACCGTCTGCGACACCTGGACAAGCTGGGTCTGAAGCCGGATCGCAGCACCTTCATCGACCACCACCTGGCGCAGGCGGCGGTGGCCGCTGCCGGCACCCACAGCCCGGACGGCCGGCTGCTGGTGCTGTGCTGCGAGGGTTCCGGTGACGGGATCGCGGCCTCGGTGCACGTCAGTCGCGGCGGTCGGCTGGACCGCGTGGCGACCGTCGGCGACGACAACAGCATCGGCGCGTTCCTGGAGACGATCACCTACCTGCTGGGCATGGTGCCGGAGCGAGACGAGAGCCTGCTGATGGAACTGGGTGCCATGGCGCGCGGCCCGCAGTTGAGCAAGGTGACCAAACGGCTGAGCATCCTGTTCGAGTTCGATCCGCTGCTGCCGCTGAACTGGAGACGTTCGGGCAACCTGCCGGAAACCTACGATTGCGTCGAGTTCCTGCGCGTGCACTTGCGGCGCCGTCGCTTCGACCACATCGCGGGCGCGGCGCGGCGCTTCCTGGAGCAGTTCCTGGGTCAATGGATCGACCGCTGCGCGCAGAAGACCGCTTGTGATTCCGTGGTGCTGACCGGCAGCGTGTTCGGTTTGCGCTCGCTGTATCCGGCGCTCTCCAGCTGCACGCGTGCCACGCAGTTGAGCATCTGCGCGTCGCCCACCGACGCCGGCAACGCAATCGGCGCGGCCATCCTCGCGCTGGCCGAGAAGAAAGGCGTCGAGCACGTTCTGCCGCTGGGCCAGCCGTGGCTTGGCGAAGACGCCCGCGAGGGAGACTGCGCCGAATTCGTCCGCAAGGAGGACGCCAGGGGCGGCGTCTGGGTGGACCAGCCCGAAAATCTCGAGGCCCGGGTAGCCGAGTTGCTGGCCGGCGGCGCGCTGCTGGGCCGCATCGCGGGGCGTGTTGACCTGTCAAGACTCGGGCTGGGCAACCGCTCGCTGCTGTGCCGCGGCGATCTGCCGGAGTTGCGGCTGGCCTCCCAGCAGCTGCTTCGCCCCGACGTGTTCTGGCACGAAGTGCCGTCGCTGGTGCTGAACTCTGAGCTTGAATCCGAGTTCCTGGGAACAGACAAGTTGCCCCCAGGCACCAGCGGTGAGTACTGGCTGAAGCCGCGACGTCCCCAGGCCTGGACCGGCCGCATGAACCCGTACGGCCCGGTCCCCGTGCAGATCGTGAGCGAGGGCGCGGACCCGGCCACCGCGGCCCTGGTGCGCAGGTTCCGGCAGGCTGTCGGTCGCACGCCGCTGCTCTGCACCCCGTGGCTGAACCGGCGCGGTCAACTGGTGCGCACGGTGCAGGACGCGCGTGAAAGCTGGCGCGCGCAGGGGCTGGATGGCGTGATCGCCGGCCCGTACATCGTGCTGCGACGCGCCGACCCGGACCTCACCAAGCCCAAACACGCCGAGCTCGCCCGCCGCGCCTTCTACGGCGGTCTGTAGGCTACTCACGCGAAGAAGCGATGGGGGCGAAGCACGCGAAGGCTGTTCTCCATGCGGCTGAAGTTCCGGCCCATGCAACCTGAAACAACAAAAAAAAGCGTTCAACCACAAAGGACCACGAAGAACTGCCGAGGGCAGATTGAATCCTTCGTGGTCCTTGGTGGCCCTTCGTGGTTCATGGCAGTTGCAGCTGAGTGACCGCACCTGGGCTGGTACGTAGACAGCTCCGGCGATCATGCCTTTGCGTGCTTCGTCCCCTTCGCTTCTTCGCGTGAAGTAGCGAGCAGGCCGCTTACTCTTCGCCCTGCAGCAGGCGGCGCATGGTGGGATTCAGCAGCAGCTTGAACGAGGCCTTCATTCGCTTGCCGGCCTGGGTGCCGTACATGGCCTCAATCGCGTCCATCATCGCGTAGGCCTTGTCGTCCGTGTACGGGAACCAGCCGATGCGACGTCCGGCGTCCTCGCTGTGCACCACCAGCTTGGGGCGCAGCATGGAATGAGGCCCGCACATCGTGCGCGGTGTCTCCGCTCCCACCGGGGCGCCGCCGCTCAGCGCCGCTCCCGCCAGCAGCGGCTCGTTGAACGCCACACGCGCGGCCGGCAGAGCCTCCAGCCGCGCCGTCAGGCCGCGGTCCGGCTTTCCCAGCACGGTGATGTTGTTGGCGGGCAACAGCCGCAGCAACTTGTGCGCCTCTTCAGCTACCGACTCGGAGCGGTACAGAACGCAGCCGGGGCCTTCGAAGTTCTCGGTCGACAACTTGGCAGACGGCGGCAGCGCCTCCACCACGGCCGCCTTCCAGTGGATCCAGCGGCCCGGGTTCTCGCCGGCAGGGTATGTTACGCGCGCACCGCCGGCGATTGCGTCCTCGACCAGCAACTGAGCGCGGCGCGGGTTGAAGCCGTCATGGATGGCAGCAAGCTGCGCGTGGTGGCTGTTCATGGTCCGGACCGCGTCGATGAAACGCATCCGGAACTCGTCATAGACCGCGGCCTCCACCACGATGCGCTCCACCGCACCCTGTCGCAGGCCGCCCGAGGCAAACGCGCCGGAAAGCGCGGCTGTGATGGCGCGCTCAATGTTGGCCGAGGCCAGCACCACCAGCATGTCCTTGGCCTTGCGTATCACCTGCAGATCGGCGCCTGAAGCCACGCAACGCCGCGCCAGGCGGGCCGCCAGCTCGGGATCGCCTTCGAAGATCACTTTGTCGGCGCCCATTTCGGCCAGCACCCGGATGGTTTCGCTGTCGCCCCCCACCACCTGCACCAGGCCCTCCGGAAACTCTGCGCGCCGGAACAGCTTGCGCATGGTCTCGTTCACCCGGGGGTGAACCTCGGCGCCGCACAGCACCACGGCGTTGCCGGTGGCCAGGGCGTCGATCGCCAGCGTCATCGGGAACGCGAATGGCGAACGCGCGCCATTGGCGAGCAGGATCACGCCCCACGGCGTCATGCGCACCGCGGCGCTGAGCCCCTGGTGCGTGGCGGGCGGTCCCGCGGAATGCTGCTCAACCAGCAGCGGCGGCACGACCTCGTCCAGCGTGCGCAGCGCCTCCAGCACCGGCAGGTACTCGCCCGCCAGTGTCTCCACCATCGGGCGGCTGATCGCCGTGGCCATCGAGGGGACGTAATCGCCCCGCTGCAGGACCAGTTCGCTGCGCAGCCTGTCAAAGTACGGCAGTCGCTGCTCGAAGCGCAGACCGGCCCACTCGGCCTGCGCGGCGCGCGCCTTCTCAAGCACCGAGCCGGCAACCTGGTTCGACTGCCCGGCCGGCAGCGTGGGTAATTCGCCGCTGGCGGCTGCAACGGAAGCGGCCAGCGACGCGTCAGGCGCCTCCTCGTCGCCGAAGGGGCCGATCACTTCAGCCGTCTCACCCATCGCCTCGGCAACTTCCGTGGCGCGACGTTTCCAGTCGTCGCTCAGCACCGGTACTTCTCGTGTTTCCAGGTCATCAAAGGCATCGGCCTTGCGGGTGGCCATGGCCGTGGCGTCCTCTTCGTCATCTTCGTCCGCCTTTTCGAAGGCGCGGGTCTGGTCGTTGGAGCCGTCGCGGCCGGGGAGGGCCGCGACGCGCTCGACGCTTTCGAACTCGTCGCGGCGGGCCACAAAGGTGTCGTGGTTGGAGCCCGGGCGGGCCGCGTCCACCACCACGCCGTGGATGCTTTCGTCGGCCTTCGCTTCTTCCGGATCGTCGGGCAGCGCGGGCATCTCGCGGGTATCGAATTCGGAACCCGGGCGCTCAGCGTCCACGTAGTTGTGGACGACGCTTTCGCCGCCTTCTTCCTGGCCCGGTTGTTTTTCCGGCTCACTCATGGGTGCCGATCGCCGCCCGCATGCGCTCCATCACATCGGCCGTGGGGCCGTCGTCAACCACCAGCCCGTCCACCAGGCGGATGATGCGGTCCGTCCGGGCCGCCAGGTCGAGGTCGTGGGTTACCACAACGATGGTCTGGTGCTCTTCTTTTACCAGTTTCTCGAAGATTGCGAAAACGTTGTCGGCGTTGCTGGTGTCCAGGTTACCCGTCGGCTCATCCCCCAGCACCACCAGGGGCTGGTTGGCCAGCGCCCGGGCGATCGCCACGCGCTGCTGCTCGCCGCCGGACAGCTTGGCGGGCGGCCGATGGGCCTTGTCGCCGATGCCCAGGTGGGTCAGCAGTTCATTGGCGCGCTCGATGGCGTCTCCGCGCCCCAGGCCGCGCTTGAACATCGGCATCATCACGTTTTCCAGCGCGCTGAACTCGGGCATCAGGTAGTGGAACTGGAAGATGAAACCCAGCCTTCTGTTGCGCAGCTCAGCCAGTTCCAGGTCGTGCATGCCGCGGGTGTCGTGGCCGTCGATCAATACCTGCCCGCCGGTCGGGCGGTCCAGCGCCCCCAGCAGGTACATCAGCGTGGACTTGCCGGAACCCGAGGGCCCCACGATGCTGCAGAACTCGCCCTGCCGGATGGTCAGGTTGAGGCCTTTCAGCACCAGGTTCGCGGTCTCGCCTTCGCCCAGCGTGCGCGTAAGGTCGCGCAACTCGATCACCGGTTTGCCGCGTTCGCGTTGGTTCAGCTCGATCATCAGCTATGGCCCCGCAGGATCTCGACCGGGTCCAGCCGGCCGGCCTTCAGCGCAGGCAGCAGCGCCGCCAGCATCGAGACGCCGACCGCCACGCCGCCCGCCAGCACGTAGTGCTTCGGCAGGTTGTTGACCAGCAGCGTCTCGGTGTCCACCACCGCGAGCCGCGGGATCGGTATCGTGCCCAGCAGTTCCACCACATAATAGCCGAGGCTGCAGCCCACCGCGACTCCAAGCAAACCGACCACCAGCCCGAGCCCCAGCCAGGCCAGGCTGACCTCCAGGGCGCTGTAGCCCACGGCTTTCAGCAGGGCGATCGAGTTCAGCTTGTCCAGCACGGTCATCATCAGCACGTTCAAAATGCCGAAGCCGGCCACGATCAGCACACCAACGCTCACGATGTCGGTCAGCATGCGGTTGGTGTTCAGTAGCGAGATCACGTGGGTGTTGAACTCCTGCCACGAGATCGCGCGCTTGCCGGTCAGGGCCTCAATGCGCTCGGCCACCTCCAGCGCGTCATCAAAGTCATGCAGCCGCACGGCCACCCGGTTGACATCGCGGCCTCGGCCCATGATGCGCTGCGCAACGCTCAGCAGTGTGTAGGCCGAGCGCAGGTCGGTCAGGGTGACGCCGGTGTGGATCACCCCCGTGACGCGCAAACTGTGGCGCTCGCCGATACTGAGCCGCACTGTGACGAAATCACCGCGCCTCGCGCCCAGGGTGTCGGCCAGGCCCTGGCCCAGGACCACGCCGTCGCCCGAGGCGTACAGGTCCGTCAGCGTGCCCGAGACCAGGTCCTTCTCGAGGTCCACCACGCGCTGGTGCTGCTCGGGCTCGATGCCGCTCAGGTCGGCGCGCGCTTCTCGGCCGCCGAACTGGAAGATGGCCGAGCCCACCATGGCGGGTGCGGCCGCGCGAACCTCGGGCATGGCGTGCAGGGCGGCCAGCAGTTCGGCGGGCTTTTCGATGCGCGGGGGCTGGTCGGGCGCAGGGGCGCTGGTGACGGTGACAATACCCAGTTGGTCGGACCAGTCGTCGGCCAGATCGCCGCCGCCGGCAGGGTCGTCGTAGACCATGATCTGGGGGCTGGTCTCGATGGTTCGCAGCACGAACTTGGTTTCGAAGCCGGACATCACGCCGTTGATGGCGACGGTGATGATCACGCCGCAGGCCACCGCGCCCACGGACACGGAAGTACGAAACAGGTCATGAGTAACCTGCCGCCGGATCAGCAGAAGCAAAGCCCCGAAGACCCCCATCGTCGCAAGCTACAAGCGGGACCAAGGCGGGAGAAGTGGTACCGCAGTGAGTGGCACGGCCTTCCAGGCCGTGAGTAGTGCCATGGCCTTCAAGGCCATGGCCAGCCACGCGCTGGAAGCGCGTGGAACTACTCATGTGCTTGAAGCGCATGCCACTGTTACGCGTGGCCGCGGAGGGTTACTACCGGGTCCATGCGGCCGGCTCTCATGGCCGGCAGTACTGAGGCTATCAGGGTTACTACCAGCGCGGCGGCGCCTGCCCTTGCGTAGAGGTAGAAGGCGTTGTTCATGGTCAGGTGTTCGCTCTCGACCAGGCCTCGCTGCGGGATCGGCAGGCTGCCCACGAACTCGGTCAGGTAATACCCGAACACGCAGCCGGTCAGCACCCCCACCGTGCCGATCGCGATGCCCTCCAGCAGGAACACCAGGGTGATGTCACGGCCGGAATAGCCCATCGACTTGAGCATGGCGATCTCGGGCATCTTCTCCATCACCAGCATCACCAGCACGTTCAGGATGCCGAAGGCCGCCACGATCATGATGCCGCCGGTGACCAGGTAGGTGACCACCTGCTGGATCACGAAAATCGACAGGAAGTTCGCGTTGGCCTCCTGCCAGCTTTCGGTGCGGTAGTTGATCATGGCCTCGACTTTCGCGGCCGTGTCGTCGGCAGTTTCGTAGTTGCGCAGGCGCACCACGATCTGGTTCACGTCGCGCCCCATGCCCAGCAGCTGCTGCGCTACGCTGATCAGCGTGTAGGCGCGCGCGTAATCAATGGTCGTGACGCCGGTCTTGAAGATGCCCACGATGCGCAGCGGCCGCGCGTCGCCGTCGCGCAGCTTGACGTTCACCGTGTCGCCCTTCTTCACGCCCAGCAGCTCGGCGATGCCGGCGCCCAGCAGCATGGCGCCGCCCGACGAGTACAGGTCGTAGATGCGGCCGTCTTCAATGTAGGTGTCGATTTCGTTGACGGCTTCCTGTTCTTCGGGCTCGACGCCCATCAGGCTGACGCCGCGCTCGCGCGAGCCGAAGCTTACGATTGCCGTGCCGACGGCGTTGAGCGCCGCCGCCTGGACCTCGGGCATGGCGCGCAGCATCTGCACGATTTCTCCGGGCTTCTTGATGCGCCGCAGGCGATCCCGCGGGCGCGCGCCCTCAACCACGGCGACGCCGTTGTGCTTTTCGCCGAGCCACTGTGCAAACTCGTCGGGCACCTGGCGCTGCTCGTCGTAGATGGTGAGGTGCGGGCTGCTCTCGATAGTCTCGGTGACGAACCGCTCCTCAAAGCCGGTCATCAGGGCGCTGAGCATCACCATGAACATCACCCCCACCGCCACGCCCGCCACGGAAATCACGGTGCGGAACGTGTTGTGCAGCAGGTGCCTGCGCGCGATCAGAATCAACGGATAGAGGTCGATGGTTACTCCCTGGGTTTCACCAGCGCGCCGTCGGACAGCCTGTTCAGCTCGCTGACGGCCACCTTATCTCCCTCTTTCAAGCCGCTGAGGGCCTGGCAGGTGCTGAAGTTCACCAGCCCCAGGGCGACCTTCACCTCGCGAACGCGGTTGTCATCGCCGACCACGAACACGGTGTTGTCGGCTGTCAGCGCCGGGCGGGGAAAGGTGATGGCATCCGCCTCCTGCTTCACCACAATGCCCAGCTCGGCCGTCATGCCCGACAGGGGGCGCGCCGCCTGCTCGACTTCCAGCCAGCCCAGCAGTTCGCTGCCCCGCACGGGCACCCACTGCGCGTTGCTGAATTCTACCTTGACCGTGAAGCCCTTGGTGGCGCGGTCGGCGTCGGGCAGGATCTCGAACACACGGCCCTTCACCAGCGTGTCCTCAAAGCCCGCCAGGCGGATGTTCACGGCGCGATCCACGGCCACGCGGCCGATGTCGTCTTCGTTCACTTCGGCCTCGATGATCAGCGTACGCAGGTCGCCCACCTTGGCGACCTCGGTGCCGGCGGGCGCGAATTCGCCCGGCTCGAGGGGCAGGGTCAGCAATACCCCATCGATAGTCGCGCGGATCACGTCGTCAAGCTCAAGCGCGTTCAGGGTGTCGAGTTCCGACTGCGCGCGGATGTGCGCGGCCTGCAGGTCTTCCAGCACCTGGGCGTACTCCTGCGTAACCTGGTGCAGCTGCTGTTCGGCGACGTCGGCGCGGGTCTTGGCCTGGTCGTAGGTGTCGCGCGAGATGCCGCCGGTATCAAGCTGCGCCTTGAGCCGCTGCTCGCGGGCGCGGTCGTTTTCGGCATTGTTGCGAGCTTCGCCGACGCGCAGCTCGTAGGTCCGGCGGAAGGGGCTGTCCGGCTGAAGCTGCTCGGTGACCCGCTTGATCTCAGCCTCGGCAGCCTGCTTGCGCGCTCCCAGTGTAGAGTCGCGCAGGCGCAGGATCGCATCGCCGGCGCGCACTTCGTCGCCTTCCTTGAACAGTTTGCCCGTGCGCGGCGAGTTGAATACTTCAGCGATTACGGCCGCGCGCTGGGCGCGCAGCACGCGGCGTTCGCGCGCCTCGACGCGGCCGGTGGCGTAGACGGTTTCCAGCGCCTCGCCCCTCTGCACGGTGCGCACGTCGATCTCGACGGGCTTGAACAGCACGCTGACCACGGCGAACACGCCGAGCAGCAGGATCACTCCGAACACCACCAGTACGAGTATGCGCTTCACGGCAAATCCCGGCTAAGAATCAGCCGGGATTATGGCCACGGTTTGGCAAAGGGACAGTCCCAATTACGCCTTACGCCACTCGTCGCGCAGGACGCCCATCATCAGCAGGTCGACGTACTTGCCGTCCACGAAGATGGCCTGGCGCAGCACGCCTTCATCCTTGAAGCCGGCGGCGCGGTAGGCGCGGATTCCCGGCTGGTGGTCCGCGTTTACGCGCAGGTAAATGCGGTGCAGGTTCAGCGTGTCGAAGCCGTAGCGCAGCAGCGCGCCCGCGACTTCGCGCCCGAGGCCCTTGCCCCAGTGCTCCGGGCGGCCGATGAAAATGCCCCATTCGGCGTTGCGGTGGATCATGGAAATGCGGTGCAGGCCGGAGTTTCCCAGCGGCGCGGACTCGCCCTTCAGGCCGAAGGTGAAGACGACGTCGGTGAGGCCGTCGGCGGTGGGCGGCTCGGCGTGGCGTTCCATCCACTTTCGCTCGCCCTCTTCGCTGAAGGGGTAGCGGCCGATCAGCAGGTTGCGGCGGATGCGCGGGTCCTGCAGCGTTTCGGTAAAGAAGCCGGCGTCCTGGATGCTGGGCGCGCGGAACCACAATCGTTCTGACTCAAGGAAGGCTGTCATGGCGTCTCCGTTTCACAGGGCACAAACGGCTGCAGGTTTCAGCGCGGCTCGCTAGAATACGCGGGGAGGTTTGCATGGATATGGTCAGTCGAATTCGCGCATGGCTGCGCAGCAACCCGCCGCAGTGGTTCAAGGCGACGTTTCGGGACGGAACCGTCGTAGATGTTGTTGAATACGGCATGTTCAGCATTTCGCCCGATGGTTCACGCGGGCTGACCCGCAGCGCTGACGGGCGTGAGTTCTTCTTTGATGTGGCCCAGGACCTGGTGAACGTCGAACTGCTCTCGGCTGAGGAGGGCCGTAAGGCGGAATGACCCGTGGGACAATACGACGGTGGGTTCAGCATCACCCGTTCATTCCCTTCCAGGTGAAAACCGCTTCCGGCGACCAATACGAGGCATTCCATCCGGACGATGTGTTCCTGTCTGAATCGGGTCGGGAACTGACGATCTGGACGAAGGGTATGCTGCCGAGGGTGCTGGACGTGTTTTTGATCTCGGCGATCGAGCAGGCAGAATGACAACAAACCCGAACGAGAAGCTGATCCAGGCCAAGCAGCAACTGGCCGAGAAACGCAGCGCCGAAGGGCGCGGCACCGGCCGAGATGCCGCCTCGCGCGACAGGCTGCCGCCCGGGCAGACGCTTGCTACAAACGGCTGGCCGGTGCTGGACCTTGGTCTGCGGCCGGATATCCGGCGCGAAGACTGGAAGCTCGAGATCAGCGGCGCGGCCCAGGCGCAGAGTTTCGACTGGGCGGCATTCGCCGCGCTGCCGCAGGTGAAGCTGACCACCGACCTGCACTGTGTAACCAGCTGGAGCATCTTCGACGCCGGAGTGGAAGGCGTGCTGTGGGCCGAGTTCCTGAAGCACATCAAGCTCGATGCGAACGCCAGCCACGTGATGTTCCACGCCTATGACGGCTACACGACCAACCTGCCGCTGACCGAGCTGGCGATGCCGGATGTCGCCATCGTGCACAGTTTCGGCGGCGCGCCCCTGACCCGTGAACACGGCGGCCCCGTGCGCATGTGGGTGCCGCACCTGTACGCCTGGAAGGGCGCCAAGTGGCTGAAGGGCGTGCAGTTCCTGACCGAGGACCATAAAGGCTTCTGGGAGGTGCGCGGCTACCACAACCACGGCGACCCCTGGAGGGAAGAGCGCTACAGTTGAGTGGGACGGTGCTGAGTGATGGCCGACAAACAGCCTGGGCGCATGTACACCGTCTTCTATGACGGCATGTGCCCGATCTGCAAACGCAGCAAGCGCACCATCGAACGGCTGGACTGGCTGGGGCGCTTTCAATTTGCCGACATCCACGACCGCGCCTACGCCGAGGCCGAGCTGCCGGGCGTCAGCTACGCCGACATGCTGAAGCAGATGTACGTAAAACGGCCGGACGGCAGCTATTTCGGCGGCTACGAAGCGTTCCGCGCGATGGCGCCGCTGCTGCCGTTGTGCTGGCCGGTGGTGCCGCTGATGTGGCTGCCGGGGGCCAGGTTTCTCGGCTCAAGGGTGTACAACTGGGTGGCGCGCAATCGGTTCAAATACGCCAAGTGCGACGACGAGTTCTGCAGCCTGCACCTGAAACTGCTGGCTGGAAACAAGGTGGACGATGAAACCATCCGCAAGGTGGTTGAGCTGCACGAGAAGTATCGCAGGAGTAAACAAGAGCCCGGAGCGCCAGCGACGGGTTGATTCCCCTCGGGGTATAGGTACGTCTACCCGTCGCTTGCGCCCCGGGCTCCTGTTCCGTGCTAGCGCTTCAGCAGCAGCTCACCGATCTGGATGGCGTTCAATGCCGCGCCTTTCATGATCTGGTCCCCTACCGCCCACAGGCACAGGCCGCGGTTGCCGTCGACGCTGATGTCCTGGCGGATGCGGCCGACCGCGATCTCGTCCTGCATGCTGCGCTCTAGCGGGATCGGGTACAGCTCGCTCTTGGGGTCGTCCTGCACGATCACGCCGGGCGCCTTGCGCAGGATTTCCCGCGCGGCCTCAGGCGTGACGGGCTTTTCGAACTCCAGGTTCAGGCTGACCGCGTGGCTGCGCAGCACCGGCACGCGCACACAGGTGGCCGTGGCGCGCAGGGCCGGGTGGTGCATGATCTTCTGGCCTTCCCACAGGAACTTCATCTCTTCCTTGGTGTAGCCGTTGTCCTGGAAGGCGTCGATGCGCGGGATCACGTTGAAGGCGATCTGCTTAGGCTGGTGCTTGATGGTCAGGGGCTTGCCGGCCGCCCAGTCGCGCATCTGCTGCTGCAGCTCTTCCATGGCCTGGGCGCCCGCGCCGCTGATGGCCTGGTAGCTGGACATCACGGCCCGCTTCAAGCCGAACTGCTTGTGCAGCGGGAAGGTGGGCAGCAGTGCCACGATGGTGGTGCAGTTGGGGTTGGCGATGATGCGCCGCTCGCCGTATTCGAAGGCGTCCTGCGGGTTGATCTCCGGCACGACCAGCGGGATATCCTTCTCGTAACGGAAGGCGCTGGTGTTGTCGATGATGATCGCGCCGGCCCTGGCGGCGTGAGGCGCGAACTCCTTGCTGATGCTGCCGCCGGCCGAGAAGAAGGCGTGGTCGATGTCTTTAAAACTGTCGGCCTTGAGTTCCTGGACGGGGTACTCGTTGCCGTTGAACTTCAGCTTCTTGCCGGCGCTGCGGGCGCTGGCCAGCAGGCGCAGGGATTTGATCGGGTAGTTGCGCAGCGCCAGCAGGCGCAGGAATTCTTCACCCACGGCGCCGGTGGCGCCCGCGATTGCAACGTTGACGGACATTCATGCCTCCTGGCGGGTGACGCAAGCGTCGCCCCTACAAAAAAACCGCCGCGGTCTCCCGCGGCGGCCTAATATACAGCCTTCCCGCGGGTCACACGGTGCGCTTCTTGCCCTTCATGTTCTCGCGGTTGCTCATAGCGGGGAACGGTAGCACGCGATTTTGCCCGCCGCAAGCGCGGGCAAAGCGTTCATGGCAGCCAGGTGCGCGGGATCAGGAACAACGCCGCCAGCCACAGGCCCATGACCAGCAGCGAAAGCAGCGCAATCGCGGCCGACAACGCCAGCCCATAAACCAGCCAGCGCGGCGTGGGCCTGTCGTCGTCGGTAAGCGCCCAGTCGTCCATGCCTGTTGAACGACTGGGCGCCCCGATCGTTGCCTAAGCCTTTGCCGCCTCGATCAGGCAGACCGGGCTGGGGGTGTGGTGCACCTTCACCAGTTTCAGGCCGGCGCGCTGGAACAGCTGGCTGAACTCTCGTTCCGTGCGCTCGCAGCCGCCTTCCGTCATGGCGAGCATGTTCACGTCCATGAACTTCACCGGGTGCGGCTCGACGCTTTCCGGCATCACGGCGTCCACCACGATCACGCGGCCGTCCGGGTTCATGGCGCCGGCGATGTTGCGCAGGATCTGCACGCTCTGGTCGTCGCTCCAGTCGTGGATGATGTGCTTGAGCAGGTAGCAGTCACCGCCCACGGGCACGGACTGGAAGAAATCGCCGCCCGCGCGCTCGATGTTGGCGGGCAGGCCGTTGGCGCCTTCCACCACGCCGGGCAGATCGCAAAGCACGCCGGAGGCGTTGGGCGCGGTCTGCAGCACGGTCTTGAGTAACAACCCGTGGCCGCCGCCTACGTCAACGATCTTGCGGAACCGGCTGAAATCGTAGCTGGCGGCCACCAGCGGCGCCGTTGACGACGAGAAGCTGGTCATGGCCGCGTTGAAGATTTCCCACTGGCCGCGGTTTTCCTCGGCCTGGAACCAGGTGAAGACATCCACGCCGAAGGCGTGGCGCGGGCCGCTTTCGCCGGTACGCAGCACTTCATCGAGTTTGCCCCAGGGCAGCCAGTGCGAGTCCGAGGTGATCATCACCGCCATGTCGCGCATGGAGGCCGGGTGTTCCGTGCGCAGCAGGTCTGAGACCGGTGTGTTGGCGTAGGTGCCGGGCGCGACCTCTGCGAACACGCCAGCCGAAGCAAGCATGCGCATGGTGCGGTGCAGGGCGCGCTGGTCGGCCCCCACCACACTGGCGAGGTTGGTGTAATACAGCGGCCCGCCGTGCAGGGCGTCCGGCACGTTCAGCGCGGCCGTGGCAGAGATGGCCTTGGTGACCATGAAGCCGAACAAGCCCTGCATCAGGTGCATCTCGGGCGGCATGGGAGGCGGGCCGCCGGCGGACTTCGTGGCCGGTTGTTTCGATGCTTTCTTTGCAGCCTTCTTCGCGGGTTTTTTCGTGGCCTTCTTCACAGGTTTCCGCGAGGGCTTCTTCGCCGCCTTGCGTGCGGTTTTCTTGGCGGGCTTCTTGCCGCTCATCTTCTTTGCCATGGCTCTCTCCGGGAATGGTGCGGGAAGCTTAGGCTTCAACCAATTCGCTTGCCAGCCCGCACCGGCAAAACAAAAGGGGCGGACAAGATTGTCCGCCCCACTTGATGGTTTTCTGGGTGCTGCCGATCAGGTGCCTTCCTGCCAGCTGGCGAGGTACTTGACCTGCTCGGGCGTGAGGGTGTCGATGCCGATGCCCATGGTCTCGAGCTTCAGCTTGGCAACCCACTCGTCCACTTCGCGCGGCAGGTTGTGCACGCGCTTGTCCAGCTTCTTCTGGTTCTTCACCGCGTACTCGCTGGCCAGCGCCTGCACGGCAAAGCTCATGTCCATCACGTTGGCGGGGTGGCCCTCGGCCGCTGCCAGGTTGACCAGTCGGCCTTCCGCCAGGGTGAAGATGGTGTTGCCGCTGGGCAGCTTCCACTCGTCAACGAAGGGCTTGGGTGTGCCGACCTTCTTGGCGACCTTGGCCAGGCCCTCGAGGTTCAGTTCGTTGTCGAAGTGGCCGCTGTTGCAGGAGATCGCGCCCGGCTTCATCACCTTGAAGTGCTCGACGTCGATCACGTGCTTGTTGCCGGTCAGCGTGCAGAAGATGTCGCCGATCTTGGCGGCTTCCGCCATCGGCATCACCTCGAAGCCGTCCATCACGGCCTCGAGCGCCTTCACCGGGTCGATCTCAGTCACGATCACGCGCGCGCCCATGCCGCGCGAGCGCATGGCGAAGCCGCGGCCGCACCAGCCGTAACCGATAGTGACGACCACGCGGCCGGCGAACAGGCGGTTGGTGGCGCGGATGATGCCGTCCACGGTGCTCTGGCCGGTGCCGTAGCGGTTGTCGAACATGTGCTTGCAGTCGGCGTCGTTGACGGCGATCACCGGGAACTTCAGCACGCCTTCCTTTTCCATGGCGCGCAGGCGGATGATGCCGGTGGTGGTTTCCTCCATGGAGGCGACCACGTGCTCGGACAGCTCGGCGCGCTTGGTGAGGATCAGGGTCACCAGGTCGGCGCCGTCGTCCATGGTGACGTTGGGCTTGGAATCGAGCACCGAGTTGAGGTGCTTGTAGTAGGTGTCGTTGTCTTCGCCCTTGATGGCGAAGGTTTCAATTCCGTACTCGAGGGTCAGCGCCGCGGCCACGTCGTCCTGCGTCGAAAGCGGGTTGCTGGCGCACAGGAACACTTCCGCGCCGCCGGCCTTCAGCGTGCGCACCAGGTTGGCGGTCTCGGTGGTGACGTGCAGGCAGCATCCCATGCGGATGCCCTTCAGCGGCTGTTCCTTGGCGAAGCGCTCGCGCACGGCGCGCAGCACCGGCATGTCGGCCTCGGCCCACTGGATGCGCTGGATGCCCATGGCTTTCAGGCCGGGATCCTTCAGGTCGCCCTTCTTTTCCTTCGTCGTCGTCATCTGTTCCTTTCAGTGTTCAGGTCCGCCCTCAACCAGGACGGGAAGGCGGGCTTATAAACAATCACAGGGCTAAGAGCCATGAGGTGGTTGGGCAGAACCGGGCGGCGGCCCGGAAGCAATTCCCATGGATGAATCATAGCCGGGGATGGCGTGGTCGCCCCCTGAGGCCACGCTCTCCAGGTACTCTTTCACGGCCGGGCGTGTCATGAAGAACAGCAGCAGGCCGTTGATGATGAGGATTCCCAAACCGACAACAGCCACTCCAGCATACTGTGCAGCCTCCGTTACAGGCTGCATCATCTGAACCTGACGGAGCATGTCTGTGCGGCGCTTCTCCCGCTCTTCGTCGTTCTTTGAAGGACTCCGCGCTTCCTCTTGGCGGGCCATGTCGTCCACCATGATCCGCTGCGTGCGCTCCGTCAGCTCGTTGCTCATGTCCGCCTTGTCCACGCTGGCCAACCCGTAAAGGGGCAGCGCAAGCAACACCAGCAGAGCTCGCGCTAGAGCAAGCTTTCGACCGACCGGACGTGGCTTGACCACCAACAAGAAGCCGGCGATGAGAGAGAGTATTGCGATCACCAACTCCGCAGCCAGGTTTGCCCAAGTGGACCACTGATTCATGGATGCCGCAGCAACATCAGCCACCAGTTTGTCAATCTCAACCTTGGCCTCGGGAGACAAGTTGAACCCGAACATCGATGCCTTGAGTCCGCCGCCGAACATGCTCGCTACGTTCATGGCCATGAACACCAGGCCGAGGAACCCCAGGACGAGAAGTAAAACACCCCACACCTTGGGCGCTGTGCCGCCGGGCTGTCGCCCTACATGGGGCGAGAACTGGGGCATGGGCTGCTGGGGTGGGCCGTAGGGCTGCTGTGGGGTGCCTGCCATGGGTAGCTCCTGAGCGGAACGGAAAGGGTAGCGGGGTTGAAAAGAGCGTCCATAGGTGTGATTGACCGGGGGTGTGTACAAGGTATAGAGTGTCAGTTACAGTTCGTCATGGACAGTGTCTTCGTGGACAATCCATTACAGAGGAGCCATGGTCGACGCCACCCATCAAACGTACTATGACAACCTCTCGGAAGAGGCGAAGATGCTGTTGGTCCTGCGGGATGAGCTTTACATGGGCTCGTGGGACAAGATGGTCGAGGACTTGAAGAACAGGCTGAAGGGTCGGCCTTACATCTTCAAGCTCGTGAACCGCATCGAGGAAGACCTCGAGCGGATTGAAACGCTTCGCAGCTACGAGGGAAAACACAAGATCAACCTTCGCGACCACGACAAAGGAGAAGCCACGTGAAGCCTTTGACACGTGCAATGACGTGTCTCCCCCCCGCACTCATTACCCTGTTTGTACTTACATCTTCCTGTGCCATTCCGCCCCAGGCCCGCGCGACCACGCGTAACCCGCTGCCGCCGGACCCGGTGAACCGTCAGCCCGTCAGCTACTACGAGGCGCAGCTGGCCGAGTTGCCGTTAAGGATCAAGTCCTACGACCTGACCGGCACCCAGCGCCGGCAGCCGGTGGTGATCCGCGACCTGCACGTGATCCATGACGACGTGCGCGACGAGATCCTGGTGATCGACGCCGACAACGGCGAGCATCACATGTGGAGCATCGACGCCTACGACTTCACGCTGCACTGGAAGACCATGATCGAGAAGCGTGTCGACTTCGACCCGCTTCCCAGCGGCAAGTTCATCCACCTGATGAACCGCGACGGTGAGTACCAGGGCTACGACCGCCTCTCCAGCCCGCGCGAGGGCGAGTCTCGCCTGGTCAGCAAGGGCCGCTTCGAGGGCGATATCTTCCCCAGCGCCGCGCCGGCCAGCAACGACACCCACCTGTTCGTGCCTGCCACCAACAACAACGCAATCCGCGGCCTTTCGATGATCAGCAAGGCCAACGGCGAAGGCGCCGAGACCTGGACCTTCCCGCGCGTCGGTGAAGGCAGCAACGGCAAGTTCATGCAGATTTCGATGCAGCCGGCCGCTGACCGCGAAACCGTGGCGTTCGTGAACAACAACAACTTGCTGTACATGGTGGACGCCCAGAGCGGAGAGTTCCGCGCCAGCCCCAACCTGGACGCCCATTCGCGCACGCCGCCCGTGATCAAGGACGACCTGGTGTTTGTCGGCTCCGACGCCGGGCAGCTGTTCGCCTGGCAGAAGTCGGGCGAGGCCGCCTGGGTGCTGACCACCGAGGGCGTGCCGTACGGCAAGGTGTTCGTTGAAGACCGCTACGTCTTCGTGCGCACCCTCGAGCTTTACGACGAGGAAGTGCTCGCGGAGGACGGCAAGACCAAGCTGCTGCGCACCGCCACGCGGCCCGGTCTGCTTTCGTGCTACCGCTACGAGGTGGTGGACATCACCAACGACCGCCCGGTGTACCGCCTGGTGGATGGCAACCCCAAGACCAGCTGGAAGATCGACCCGCTCTGGAGCGAGCCGGACGTCGGCCAGCAGGTCCTGATGGTCCACAACGACCGGGTGTTTATGTTCCATGAGCAGACTGAAGAGTTCCTGACCGAACGCGAAAAGGCCACCCTGCGCGGGCTCGGCCGCATCGTGAAGAAGAAGGACGAGTTGCGCACTCTCAGCCGTGAGCTGCGGGTGCAGGACGTAAACACCGGCCTGCTGCAACGCCCGGAGTGGAACTTGAACCTGATGGACTTCGACTTCGTGCAGGGCAGCATGGAAGAGCGCGATCGCGCCATCTACCTGGCCACGAAGGACGGTTACGTGTTCAAGATTTACGGCGACGCCAGGCGTTCCGCCGGCGGCAAGTAAAACCGATAGCGCATCAAACGGGTCGGCGGAAACGCCGACCCGTTCGTTTTAACGCCGGAGGGAAACATGAGCGTACGCGACAAGATGGGAATCAAAACCCGCGCCAAGGCCACGTTCAACGCGCGCTGGGATGAATACAGCAGCGGCGTGAAGCTGGTGAGCGCGGTGATCCGCGCGCAGATACGCCACGGCACCGGCGACCTGCACGGCGAACTCAGCAAGGCCTTCCGCCAGTTGGGCAACGACATCATCGAGTGCATCGTGGATGAACTCTAGGCACGGCGCCGCTCATCAGCGCTTGCGAAGCGCAAATCCCACCAGCAGCAACAGCGTGGCCAGCAGCGCAGGCAGCCATGTCAGGTCGGCCGGCTGCTCTGCGCCTCCCAGCACGCGCCGGGGCTGCCAGGCGCCCAAGCTGCTGAAAACCCGGATGCCACCCTGCTGCGCCGCCGCAAAGAATACCTCGTCGTCTCCCGTTATACGCAACTCCTGCGCCACGGGGCGCCCCAGCGGGATGCGCTGCAGCAGGCGCTCGCCCGCGAAGACGCTGAGCTGTTCGCCGTCGGGCCACTCCGCCAGCAGCCATCGCCCCGGTGCGTCCAGGCTGGCCGTGAGTCCGGCGCTGGTGCGCAACTCCTGTGCCGGCGCTTCCTCCGCGCCGGTCCACACCAGTTCCGCCCCCTCCTCGAGCGGGTTGAGCACCAGGCTGGGCCGTTGCGCGCCGGCCAGCAGGAATTCGAGAGTATCCGCCAGCCGCGTGCGGAAGTCCCTGTCCTGCCAGAAGGCGACCAGTGCTGCGTCGCCCCACGAATCGGTGCACAGGCAGGCCGTGCGCCCGACCAGGCGGCGGCTCGCGAGCAGTGGCCAGCTCTGCTGGGCCTGGCGGGCCTGCAGGCGCAGCTCCACCCCGGCCTCGGCGCGCGGCGCGGTGCGCACCAGCAGAGGCAGCGGCTCTGAGACATCCCCAACCGCGAACTGCCCCTGTATCACCCACTCGCGGTCCGCGTCAGCCAGGGCGCGGTCCAGCAGCTCGATCAACTCCTCGAAGTTTCCGCCCTGCAGACTCCAGGTCTGGACCTGCAGCGGAGCCTCGCGCTGCAGTTGCCTGGCCCACGGCAGTTCCTCCCCACCGGTCAGCACCAGGTCCAGCCGCGAATTGCGTCGCACCAGCTGGGCCGCGACGGCTGAAAATGCCGCCTCGCCCGCGTTCTCGACATCCTCGCCGTCAGTGATCATCAGGATGCGAGCGCTCTCGACTTCCGGCAGCAGCGCAACGGCTTCACCCAGCGAACTTCCGATATGCGTAGAACCCTGCGCATTCAGCGAAGCGATCGTCACTGCCAGCCCGGCATCACGCGGCGGCAGAAAGCGGACGTCGCCCCGCATGCCTTCACGGAATCCCGCGACGGCCGCGAGGTCCTCCGGTCCCATGGCCTCCAGCACACGCGCCGCGGCTTCCTGCAGTCGCGCGAGCTTGGTAACCCCGCCGGAGAGCTGCTGGTTCATGCTGTCGGAGGTGTCCAGCAGAAGCAGCGTGCGGCGCGGCGGGGTGTCGTCAGGACGGAAGCGCACCGGCATCACGGCCTCCAGCGGAGAACCGCGGTAACCGCCGGGGCCGAACGCGGCGTCGGTGCCGAGCATGAACAGACTGCCGCCGGCGTTGACCCAGTCGGCCAACCCGCGGGTCTGCTCGCGCGCCAAGCCGGCCTGCTGCAGCGAGAGATTGTTGATGACCACCAGTCCCGCGGATTCGAGGTCGCGGTCGCCGGGCAGGCTGGATCGCGTGTTGACCTCGAGTCGCCCGTCCGACTGCAGGAGCTGCAGCAGGCCGTCATGCCCCTGCGTGGTGCCGGGTGCGGTGCAGTACTCGACGCGCAGGCGCCCTCCCGCCTGCAAGGCCGCGACAGCCTCGTCATTGGCGGCTTCGCGGTCGTTTTCCAGATCCAGCACAAGGCGGAACCGCGTGACGCCGCTGCCGCTTACGATATGCGGCACCCGGATCTCGGCGGGTACATGGGCGCGAAGCGGAGCCAATCCTGAGGCAAGCTCGGTGGTATCCCGCAGCAGGCGCCAGGGCACGTCGGCGTCCTGGTCACAGCGGATGACGCCGCGCAGCAGCACCGCGGCACCCTCCGGAACGTACCCCGGCGCCTGCAGCGAGAGCACCGAGGCATCCGGCGCCACAGGGACGGGAGCCCGCACCAGGATCAGCCTGTGCGGGTGCAGGGACTCGTACAGATGATCGATGCGCCCACGCCCGTCCGTAACCAGTACCACCTCTCCGTTGATCCGGGGGTCGGCGGCCAGATCTTTCAAGCGCGCATAGTCCGTGCCCTCGCCGCTGGGGCTGCCCACCTCGCGCAGCGCATCCGACAGCTCGAAACGCACGAACTCGTGGCCGGCCGGCAACTCCATGCCGTCCAGCAGCTGCTCCAGGTTAAGGGCGCGGGACCGCATGGAAGCGCTGACGTCCAGCACCAGCGCGTGGCGCACTTGCGGAGGCCGTGAACCCAGTTGCGGCCTCGCGCCGGCTGCGAAAAACGCAGAAGCGCCGAGCAGAAACAGCAGCGGCGCAGCCCTTCGCGTCCGGAATCCAAGAGCGGAAGCCGCCAGTGCGAGGGCTGCAGCAACGAACACCAGCCACGGATGCAGGAACTGCAGTTCCATATGACTAAAGCCCGCCATGCGCTGCGACCGATAAAGATGCGGATGCCGCCAGTCCGGCATCGGCCCCGTATGCCTTGTCCTTACCAGAGGGAGCCATGTTAAGACTAAACGCCCTGCGCATGCTTATGTTCAGCCTGTTACCCGCTACGCTGCTGCTTTCGGCCTGCGTTCAGCCCGCCTCGAGCCGCGGCGAAAGCGTGTTGCTGGCACCTATTCCCGTCTATGGTGCGGCGCCCCTGATCCGCGTCAAGCTGTCAAAGCCCAGCCAGGCCGAAAGCCTCACCGTTAAGGCCGGCAAGGCTGCCGTGACCATCGACGGCCGCCGCGTTGAAACGGATGGCGACCTGCTTCTGTCACTGCAGAACGGGAGCATCGGCGCGGGCCCGCTGGGTGACGCCGCCAGCGTCGAAATTCAGCCACTGGGTCGGCCCACCTGGTTTGACGTGGATGGCCGCATCTACCGCGGCAAGTTGCGCGTCGTGGCGGCTGCCGGCGGCTGGGAGGTGATCAACGTGGTCGACCTCGAGCAGTACGTCGCCGGCGTGATCGGATGGGAGATGATTGCCGGCTGGCCGATCGAAGCGCTCAAGGCCCAGGCCGTCGCGTCGCGCACCTACGCGCTGTTCGAAATGGAGGCCGGACGGGGCAGCGGACGTGCCTGGGACGTGGACGACACCACCCAGTACCAGGTCTACGGCGGCGTGGGACCGGCGGACAAACCAAAACAGTGGCGCGAGACGGCCAATGTGATGGCTGCGCGGGAAGAAACCACCGGGATGGTGCTGACCTATGAAGGAAAGGGCTTCCGCGCCTACTTCCATAGCACCAGTGGCGGGCGCACCACCAATCCGATCGTCGCTTTCGGATTGGATGAAACCATCGAGCCCCTGAAGGGTGTCGAGCTGGGCAGCTTTGATGCGGACAGCCCCAAGGCCGAGTGGACTCTCACCATGGGGCATTCGGAACTCAAGGCCCGGTTGCTCGAGAACAGCATTGCCCCCCATGACATCATCCGCATCGACGACGAGGTGTCCGCGGAAAGCGGCCACGCCATCACCCTGGCGCTGTTCGATCGCACCGGCCATCACAAGCTGGTCGACGCCATCTGCGTGCGCCGGGCGCTGGGCCTGTACAGCACCAACTTCACGGCCGCCAAGAACGGCGACCAGTGGGAGTTCAAGGGTAAGGGTTACGGCCACGGCTGCGGCATGTGCCAGTGGAGCGCGCGCGGCATGGCCAAGGCAGGCTGGGACTCCAAGCGCATCCTGCAGACCATGTACCCAGGCGCCGACATCACTTCGATTTACTAGGCGAACCGAAAACAAGACAACGCCCGGCACAAGCTGCCGGGCGTTCAGCTTTCTTGTGCTCTACTCGGGTAACACGGCGCGGCGATCCGCCAGACGCTTAAGCTCAAGGATTCTGGTCTTACCGGTTGCGTCAGTCGGCAGCTTGCGGGTGAACTGGATGGATGTTGGGCGCTTCTTCTCGTCCAGGCGCTGGGCCAGGAAGACCGCTATCTCTTCGCGCTTTGCGTCCAGCTGGGACTCGTCCACAGGCATGCGACCGTCGTCGGGGCCGCCGGGGAAGGTCCCCTTGCGCATCACCACCCAGGTCGTGACCGTTGAGCCGCCCGACGCCTCCAGCGCCACGGTGGCTGCCTGCTCGACCTGGCCGTGGGCGAACAGCTGCTCATCCACTTCGCGCGGCATGAAGCGCTCGCCATCCAGCTCAACCTGCTCGTCCTTGTTGCCGAGAACGTAGAAAAAACCCTCAGCGTCCTGGTAGCCGATGTCGCCGGTGTGGAACCAGCCGCCCGCGAAGGCCTCCGGGTTGTCCTGCGGGCGGTGGTAGTACTCTTTCAGGACGTTTTCGCCCCACACGCAGATCTCGCCGGGTTCATACACCTCGGCCGTGGGGAACACGGCCGGGTTCATGCGCGGCAGGCTCATGGGCAGCCAGTCGTCGTTCAGGGGCCGCGGACTGGCTTGGTTGTTCTGGATCGCCGCCTTGTTACCGACGGCCAGACCGACGGAGCCCAGCTTGCGGGTGCCGTTGCCCGGATTGAGCATGGCGAAGCAGGTAGTCTCGGCCATGCTGTAGCCTTCGATCACCGGCACCAGGAAGGTCTGCTCAAATCGCTTCTGTACTTCACTGGGCAGCGGGGCCGCGCCGCACAACACGCGTTCCAGGCTGCTGATGTCGTGCGCGCGTGCAAGGCCGGCCTCGCGGGCTTCGACATCATTGCGCTGGCACAGCGTGCCCGGGCTTTCCTGCGGTGAAGGCCAGCTTGCCGGGCCGGGCGGCCTGGCGCCGCGCGCTTCGGCCAGTTCGCGATCGGCAAGGATTCCCAGCATGGCAGGAACAGCTGACAGTGTGGAGACCCGGTAGCGTTCCACGGCGCGCCAGACGCGCGCCACGCTGAATTCTTTTGACAGTACCACGCTGCCGCCGATCTGCAGCGGCGTGAACAGCGTGACGATCTGCGCGTTGGCATGGAACAGCGGCAGCACGCTCATGAAGCGCTGCTGCGCGTCCAGGTTCAGCCAGATTGCAAGCCAGCGCGCGGAAGTCATGAACTGCCGATGCTGCAGGATCGCGCCACGCGGCTGATCAAGATGATGGCCGGTGTAGACGATCTGCGCCTCATCCCACCAGCCCAGCGCCGCGGTCTGCAACTCGGGCTCCGCCGCGGACAGGCAGCCGTGGAAATCCATGATGCGATAGGGCCCGCGTCCGGGAGTTCCGGTATGGTTGGCCTCGACCTGGACACCCGCCCCCGCTCCGGGCCTGTCCACCAGCATCACGGCCTCAAGCCCCGGCAGCGACTCCAGCAGCGGTGCGATACGCTGCCACACCGCGGAACTGGTGATCACCATGCCGGCGCCGCAGTCCTCAAGCATGAAGCGCAAATGGTCGTCGGCCAGTTGCAGGTTCATCGGCACCGCGATGTAGCCACCCTTCATCGCGCCCAGGAATGCAAACGCAAACTCCGGCGAGTTCTCGAGCAACAGCGCCACGCGCGCGCCCTTGGCGAAGCGCAGCTCATGCAGCACGTTGGCCACAGCCGTGGTCTGACGGTCGAGGGTGCGATAGCTGTACTCGCGGCCGTCAACCTCGTAGATGAGGAAGGTGCGGTCTTCGTACTTGTCAGCCTGGCCCTGGATCAGGTCGCGCAGGTTTTCGTAGGGGCTGAAGCGGCGCAGCGGCTCAGTGAAGCGCGCGCGTACTCGCACAACGTCGGTGGGTCGGCGCTGTCCGCCGCGTACGTAGGTGGGTGGCCGCGTCGCCGTGGCCGTCGGCTTCGGATCGGTGCGTTTGCGAACCGTGGTCTTGCGCGTCGACGACTGCCTGGAGGCCTTACCGGCGACTTTCTTCGCCGACTTCTTTGCAGGTTTGTGTGCCGACTTCCCGGCAGGTTTTGTTGTGCGGCGGCTGGTGGCCTTCCCGGCGGATTTCTTCTTTGCGGCGCCGGCGGCCTGGTTTGCGCGCGACTTCCTGGAAGCGGAAGCAGGCCTCTTCCCGGCCGGCTTGGCTTGCGACTTCCCGCGTGTGTGTTTCTTGCCTGCGCGCGCCATGATGGGTCCGGGCCGGAACTGCGCCGGTCAGGTTATCGAAGCAGCGTTTCTGCACAAGCGCCTTAGGGGAGTGTCAGAAAGTAAGGTTGTACTTCCCACAGGGAATGTGGATAAACTGTCAGGATCCAGTTTCGGCGAATCGGGTAGGCCGCGAATGTGAAGAAATCAACATCTGCGAGCCAACTATCCTCTGGAGGGGGTAACTGCTGAGGTCTACGCTAACATACGAAAATGGCGAGGCTTAGGGTGTGTCGGTACAGATCCAGTTTATAAAGCATATGTTGTAAAGTTCGTCAAACTCGGTACCTTTCAATCCTGACACACCAATCACCAGTTTTCCCATCTTTTGTGGATAACTGGTCGGCAATCGTCCACGCGCCCACAAAATGCGGGCTCGCTGCGACTCAAGGCAATTTTGGGAAACTACGAACCGAGCGTTTCTTTCAAGGCCGCGGTCAGTGCAGGCACCACGTCTTCCACCGTGCCGACGATGCCGTAATCAGCCACCTTGAAGATCGGTGCGTTGTCGTCCTTGTTGATCGCGACGATCACCTTGCTGCCGCTCATGCCCGCCAGGTGCTGGATCGCTCCCGAGATGCCGCACGCGATGTACAGCTTCGGGCTGACCGTCTTGCCGGTCTGCCCTACCTGCTCGCCGTGTCCGCGCCAGCCTGCGTCCACCACCGCACGCGAGGCGCCGATCGCCGCGCCCAGCGTCTCGGCCAGCGCCTCGAGGTTCGCCCAGTTCTGCTTGCCTTCGCCGGCCGGGTCTTTCAGGCCGCGTCCGCCGCTGACCACGATCTCGGCCTCTGCCACGTCCAGCTTGCCCTTCACGCCGGCCACGATCTCTTTCACCACTGCCTTCAGGTCGCCGGGGCCGAAGGTGACGGGCACCGTTTCCGGCGCCGCGTCGCTGCCGCCGCTGACTTCCGCGAACACGTTGGGGCGCAGCGTGGCCCACAGCGTGCCGGGCGCTTCCACGGTGGCGAGCGCCTTGCCCGCAAACACGGGGCGCACCGCGCGCGGTTTGCCGCCTTCCACTTTCAGTTCAACGCAGTCAGCCGCGAGGCCGCACTTGGCGATGGCTGCCGCCCGCGCGAAGAAGTCCTTGCCCATGGGCGTGGCGCTGGCCAGCACCGCCGCGGCGCCGGTTGACTTCGCATGCTCGGCCACGATGCGCGCGAAGCCGTCCGGGCTGTAGCTGCCGACGGCGTCGCCACCGGCCACCAGCACGCGATCAGCGCCGTGCTTGCCGAGCTCACCGGCGTTGTTGCCGATCACCAGCGCGATGGCCTTGCCGCCAAGCGCCTTGGCCAGCGTGCTGCCGGCGCCAAGCGCCTGCAGGCCCGCCTTGGTTGCTGCGCCGTCCGAAAACTCAACGAAAACCAGAACGTCCGACATGGCTCTACCTCGACCCGGATTCAGATTACCTTGGCTTCTTCACGCAGCAGCTTGGCCAGCACGACGGCCGCCTCGGCGCCCTTGCCGACGATCTTGCCTTCGGGGCGCGCGGGAGGCGGATCAAGCTTCGCCACGGCCACGCCGTCAGCAGGCGCGTTGGCGGGCGTCTCGGGCACGGCCGTCTTCTTGGCGGCCATGATGCCCTTCATGTTTGCGCTGCGCGGCTTGTTGAGGCCCTTGGTGCAGGTGACCACGGCCGGCAGCTTGACGCTGTAGCGCTCGCGGTTGCCGCCTGCGGCGAGTCGATCCACGGTTGCCTGGCCGTCCGCGACATCGAGCGCGACGGCGACGCTGACGCTGGGCAGCCCCAGCAGCTCGGCGACCATCTGGCCCGTGGCGGACGACTGGTTGTCAACGGAGTTCCAGCCGAACAGCACCATGTCGTGCGGCAGGGTCTTGATCTTCTCCGCCAGCGCCTGCGCGGTGGCCCAGGCGTCGTGGTTCCCGTCGCTCACCAGCAGGTGCGCGGCGTCGCAGCCCATAGCGATGGCGGTGCGCATCTCCTTGGTCGCGGCCGAGGGGCCGAGCGTCAGGATGGTGACGGTGCCGCCGTGCTTTTCCTTCAGCAGGATGCCGGCCTCGATCGCGAACTTGTCGTATTCGCTGATGTCGTAGTTCACGCCGGCGGGATCGTAGCTCTTGCCGTCGGCGGCCGGCTTGATGCGCGCGTCGGTGGTAGGCGCGCGGCGGATGCAAACGATGATGTCCATGTTTCTCTCGCGGTCTGCAGGCTGGTTTCGGCCGGTTGCCGAAGTCCTATGATGCGAAGGCCGGAGCATATTCGCCTGCGCCGAAACGGCAAGGACATAGTCAATGACGGAAGTACAGGCACCACTGAGCGAAGCGGAGGGCCGCGAAGGCTTGAAACTGGCGCGTCGCAGCCTTGAGCACTGGGTCAGGCACGGCGAGAAATTGAAGGTTGAAGTACCCTTCAGCGGTGGCCTGGCGCAGCCCTTCGGCGCCTTCGTCACCATCCATACCCGCGACGGCGAGTTGCGCGGCTGCATCGGCCACCTGATCGGCGAAGGTCCGCTAGGCGAATTGCTGATCGAGCTGGGCATCGCGGCCGGCACCCACGACACGCGTTTTGATCCGGTCACGGAAAGCGAACTGCCTGACCTGACCTACGAGATCAGCGTGCTGTCGCCCATGAAGCGCACGCGCCCGGAAGACGTGAAGCCCGGCCTGCACGGCCTGCTGGTGCACAACGGGCCGTTTTCAGGCGTGCTGCTGCCGCAGGTGGCGGAACGCTACGGCTGGGACGCGGAGACCTTCCTGGGCGAAACCTGCCGCAAGGCGGGGCTGCACCGGGGGGCCTGGAAAGACCCCGCGACGCACATCTTCACGTTCACGGCCCAGATTTTTCACGAGTAGCTTCTTCTTCCTTCGCCACGCGGTTGATGTACGTGATGATGAAGATGAAGATCCCGATCCCCAGCAGGATCGACAGCGCCAGCAGAATGATCTGGTACAGCGGCATGGCATCGTTGTAGTGCTGTCAGCCGCGTTCGCAACCATCAGTCGCCGAGCTTGACGTCCAGTTGATCGATCACGGCGGCTACACGATCCACTTCGTCGCGCTTTCCCGTCAGTACAATCATGCGCGCATTGGGGTGGATGCCAACCGAGACGTCTTTACCGGCAGCTGAAATCACGGCGGCCTCGATGTCGCTTGTCTTGGTATTCGAAAGCGTGAGCACCTTGCTGACCTTGGCAACCGTGTTGTCGATGTCGTCCAGAACCTTGATCAGCTCGCGCAGGTTCTCGGCGTAGTCGCAGATGATGATCGCGTTGGTGCCGCCTGAGCCAGGTTGCGAGACTACCGGGTTCACCACGCCTCCCTGGCGCGTGGTCAGGTTCTGCAGGGCGCCGCGTACGGCATTGGCATCACTGTTCTTGAGGTGGTACACGATGCGCGCATACGCGAGGGGCGGCAGTTTCTCCAGGTCAGAGATCGCCACCGTGTTGCACTCGGTGATTGCCTCGGATGCCGGGATGATCGCATCGAACTCGCCACGAGGGATCAGCGTGAGTCGATATTCAGCCAGCGCGGCGCGCAGCATGTTTTCGGCGGTGGTGTCGGCGCCGCGCAAGGGGCTGCGGAAGCTCAACGTCCCGGCAACCTTCTTGGGGTCGTAGACGATCGTGCGGCCTGACTCAGTCGTATAGAAGACGATCAGCTCAGCGAGGCTGACTTCTTCCGTCTTCATGCGCAGGGTTTTGGCGTCGCCCGGCGCCTTCTCATCCTGCGCGCTGCTTCCGGCGGCGAAGAGAAGTACCAGCACCAAACACGCAGCTACCAGCCGACTCATGTTCGACATGTTCCACCTCATGGAGATTGGGTTGGTGATTCCCCGGGGCTCGCTGCCCCGGGCGCTTCCGTTGACAGCATCTGAAACGCCTGTCGGCGCGAACCGTTGGCTATTTCACCAGCGGGCCGGGGCCGAGGATGTTTACGGCCAGCAGCACGTCTTCATGCACCTTCTTGCGCGTCTCCACCGTGTAGTTGCGCAGCACGTATGCGGGGTGGTAGGTGCAGATCACCTTGCGGCCGTTGACCTCGTGCACTTCGCCGCGCAGCTTGCCAATGGCGATCTTCTTGCCGGTCAGCCACTGGGCCGGGAACAGGCCTACGGCAAGGATCACCTTGGGATTGATGATCTCGATCTGCCGTTCGAGGTAGCCGCGGCAGGCCTCGATTTCGTGGGGCTCCGGGTTGCGGTTGCCGGGCGGGCGGCATTTCAGCACGTTGGCGATGTAGACGTGCTCGCGCTTGTACTTCATGCCCTTTTCTATGATGTCGGTCAGCAGCTTGCCCGCGCGGCCGACGAAGGGCAGGCCTTTCACGTCTTCGTCGCCGCCGGGTGCTTCGCCGATGATCATCAGGGGCGAGCGCGGGTCGCCGGTGCCGAACACGGTCTGGGTGCGGGTTTCGCACAGGCCGCAGCTGGCGCACACGCGCACGGCTTCGGCCACGGGCTCAAGCGCGCGCGCCTGGGGGCTGTCCTGCCCTTTCAACTCGGCCAGCGCCACGGAAGGCACGATCACGGGCTTGAAGCCGGCGGCCGCGGGCTGAGCAGTCTTTTTCGGCGCCGGGTGAGGGTCAGCCCCCCGTTTCGCCTGCTGTTTCACCGGAGGATCCGCCTGTTTCTTGGCAACGCGCTTGGGTTTGACGCCGACCTCACGCATGCCACCCGCCGCCAGCAGTTCCACGTGGCCGCGAAGTTGACGTGCAAGTTGCGAGCGCGAAATGGGCATGGTGGCAGTGTACCGCGTTATGGACGCTGACGACTACTGTGGAAAATCACAGACAGTTGTTCAGGTTTTGTCCGGCGCCTCGACGCCGGCCCACTTAAGGGCTTCGCGCTCGTCTACGAAAGTGTGGAACTGTACGAATCTGCCGTTGCGGTATGTGTAAACATCCACGGCGTGTCCTTCGCGCCATTCCGTTTCGCGGGTCAATCTTACGCGTACATGAACGAACGCGAGGATCTTGTCGCCCGCAACGAGGAACCGCTCCGGTTCGCAACCGCCCTCGGCCCAGGTTCTGCGGCCCTCTTCGACGTGTGCCTTCACGGCCTTGAGTCCGTGGTAGGTGCGGCCCCCAGGAAACTCTGGAGTCCTGATGCGTTCGACACGTTCGATTTGCGGATCAAATGCAGCAACAAACCCTTCAATGTCGTTTCGATTCAGTGCTGCATATGCCTGCCGGAGCGCGTCTACTTCAGCTGCGTGTGACGGTGTGGATTCGTCCATGATTTGTATCCCCAACGGACCGCACGCTCTTCAGACGATGATACGGCCGCCGGTTTGCTTGAGCGTGCTTTCCAGCGCGCTGCTGACGGCTTCGATGATCTCGGCCTCGGCCTCTTCCACGGGAAGGCCGTGGACCTGGAAGCCTGCGGCGCGCAGGTGTCCCCCACCGCGGAACTTGGCGGCGATGTCGTTGACGGCCATCTGGCCTTCGCTGCGCAGGCTGACCTTCAGCTCGCTGGGTCCCATTTCCCGGAACAGGATGGTGACCATGCCGCCCTTGAGGGACTTGGGAATCACAATCATCTCGGCGGCCTCGGCCTCGCTGCAGCCGGTGGCGTCCAGCATCGCGCGGGAAACCCGCGCGATCACCAGCTTACCATCGAGGCGCGTCTCGACGCCCGCGGCGACCATGGCCTCCAGTTTCAGGCGCTGCGGGGTCTTGGCGCGGTAGATCATGCCCGTCAGTTCGGAGACGTTCAGCTCGAACTGCTCAATCAGGTCCGCCACGATGCGGTACGAATCAGGTGTGCTGTTGCTGAAGCTGAAGCGGCCGGTGTCGGTCACGATCGCCGTGAACAGCGCCTCGGCGGCCCGGCGGTTCAGCGGTATGCCCGCCAGCTTCAGCGTGTTGTAGACCACCTCGCCGGTGCTGCTGGCGTCCGGTATTACCACGGCCGCGTCGCCGAAGCCGGGGTTATCGATGTGATGGTCAAGGTTGACCACGCGTGTGCCGGGCGCGAGGCGCTCCAGGATGGCGCGGGCGCGGCTCTGTGCGCCGCAATCGACGATCAATGCGGTGTCGAAGCCGTCCAGCGTGGCGGGCAGTTCATCGAGCGTCTTCAGCACCATTGACCCGTCAAGAAACGCGTACTTGCCCAGGCCGGCGTCTTGGGTGACGGCCAGGCACTCGCGCCCGGCCGCCGTCAGGGCGTGGTGCAGCGCGTACAGGCTGCCGATGGCGTCGCCGTCCATGGACGGGTGGCCGCCGATCACGAAGCGCCTGCCGGCCTTGATCAGCTCGGCGGCGCGCTGGTAGTCCCTGAAGCCGGTATCGATCACTTGGTCCTGCCGAACTTGCCCGGATGTTGCCGTTCCTATGGCGCCGGCCGTGAGACCGGGTTGCGCAGGATGCCCAGGCCTGCGATTTCGCACTCGCACACGTCGCCGTCGCGCAGATTGTAGACGCCCTCCGGCGTGCCCGTACAGATAACGTCCCCGGGCTCCAGCGTCATCCAGCGCGACATTTCGGCCACGATCTTGTTCACCGGGTGGATCATGTCAGCGGTGGTGGCGTCCTGGCGCGTCTCGCCGTTCACGCGGCACATGATCTTGAGCGCCTGCGGGTCCGGCACGTAGCGCGCCGGCACGAAGTACGGCCCCATGGGCGTGAAGGTGTCGAAGTTTTTGCAGCGCAGCCAGGGGTGCTTGTTCTCGCGGTCGTCCTTCTGGATGCGCCTCGCACTCATGTCGTTCGCGACCGTGTAGCCCGCCACCAGCCCCAGTGCCGTGTCGGCCAGCACTTCCTTGGCGCGCTGTCCCATCACGGCCGCGAGCTCCACTTCGTGGTCAACGCGGCCGTCCACCCAGGCGGGCACGCGGATGGTTGTGCCATGTCCGGTCAGCGAGCTGCTGAGTTTGCCGAACCAGACCGGCGCCGGCGGCGCCTCGTTGCCGAACTCGGCGGCGTGCTTGCGGTAGTTCTGCACCATGGCCAGGATCTTGCCGGGGCGCGGGATGGGCGGCAGCCAGTTGAAGTGGCCGGGCATCTCTTCCAGCAGCAGGGACTGGTCCTCGATGGCGCTGATCAGCGCGTCGAGCTCGTCCTCGTGCAGGAACTCGATAAGCAAGCGCTTGCCGAAGTCGCGCACGGCGCCGCGCGTGATGTCGTGCTGCACGCCCCCGCGCTCCACGCCGAGGCGGGTGTCGCCGTCCAGTTCAAAGGCGAAGAATCGCATCATGGCTTGATGTCCTCAAAACGTTGCGCTACGGGCAGGATTTCACGGCGCAGGCTGGCGTCCACCAGCTCGATGATCTGCGCCGCGATTTCCTTTTTGCCTGCGGGTGGAATCTCTTTCACCACGCCGTGCCTGTTCAGGATCCAGACGTGCTCGCGCGCTTCGCCGAAGTGGCCGGGGCTGTTGACCACCATCAGGTCGCAGCGCTTCTGCGTCATCTTCTTGCGCGCGTTCTTGAGCAGGTTGGTTGATTCCAGGCTGAAGCCCACGATCACCTGCTCGCTGCTGCGGCCCTTGCTGACCGTTTTCAGGATGTCAGGGTTCTTCACCAGCTCAAGCGTTTTGGCTTTCGGCCCCTTCTTCTCCTTGCCCTTGATGCGTTTGGCCGGCCGGTAGTCGCTGACCGCGGCGCTGGCGATGAACACGCGGCTTTCCGAAAAACGTTCCTTCACTGCCTGCAGCATCTCCTGGGCGCTTACCACCGGTATCCAGTGAATGCCCGGCGGCGGCATCAGTTGTGTCGGCCCCATCACCAGCGTGACGATCGCGCCCTTATTGCGCGCGGCCTCAGCCAGTTCCAGGCCCATGCGGCCGGTGCTGGGGTTGCCGATGTAGCGCACGTCGTCGAGAAACTCGAAGGTGGGACCGGCCGTGATCAGCACCTCGACGCCTTCTATTCCGCCAGCCATTGCTTCAGCTCCTGTGGGCCCATGCCCGCGCCGAGTGCCGCCATGGTCAGGATGCGCGCCTTGTGCCCGGGGATGCCGGGGGCGAACACGATGCCTGCTTCCTTTAACCGTGCGCCGCCGCCTTCATATCCATATGTGCCGCTGACGCGCCCGCCCCAGCAGCGTGAAGTCAGCACCACCAGCACGCCCGCTTCCACGGCGCGTTTGGCGGCGGCGGCCATGGGCGGAGGCAGGTTGCCGCGGCCCAGGGCCTCAATCACCAGGCCCTTGTCGCCGCGGCGCAGGCAGTGCTCGATCAGGTCGCCGTCGTCGCCTGCGCTGGCGACCACGATGCCCACGCGAGGCTCGATGTTGTCGGCCGCCAGCGAACGCCGCCGCGGCACGCGGTTCCAGAGCAGCTCGCGCCCGTCAAAGAAACCCAGCGGGCCGACGTCCGGCGCCTGGAAGGTGTCCAACGCGTCGGTGTAGGTCTTGGTCACCTCGGCGGCCGCGAACACTGTGGAGTTCATCACCACCATCACGCCGCGCCCTCGAGCGCGCGGGTCGGCGCCGACGCGGCAGGCCTCGTACAGGTTGACGGGGCCGTCCCAGGAGAGCTGGCTGCTGGTGCGCATGGCGCCCACGAACACCACGGGCTGGTCGCCGCGGTGGCGCAGGTCGGTGAGGTAGGCGGTTTCTTCCAGGGTGTCGGTGCCGTGGGTGACCACGGCCGCGTCGAAACCTTCCTTGAAGGTGTGCTCGATCAGCCGGGAGAGCTCGAACATGCGTGCGGGCGTCATGTGCGGCCCGGGCAGCTGTCCGAAGTCGTGCACGTCCACTTCGCAGAATTCGTCCAGGCCGGGGACGTCCTTGAGCAGGTCGGCGCCGGACAGCACGGGCACGGCGCCGCGGCCGGCGTCGTCACGCATGCTGATGGTGCCGCCGGTGAAGATCAGCCGGATTCTCGGCTTAGTTCCCATGCCGATGAATGTAGATTGCGCCAGTCAACGTGAAAGGGCATTTGACGCGAAGAGCGCGAAGCTACGCGAAGAAAGGCAACTGCTTCGAAACCATAAGTGCAAACCTGCGGGAGTGTTCAACGCGCATGATGTGCACCTGTGTTCAGCTGTGGTTGCTTTACGTTTCTTCGCGTCTCTTTGCGAACTTCGCGTCAGGCAGTTGGAGCCAGCTATGCACGAGATATCCGACTTTCGTTCCGACACCGTAACCCTGCCCACGCCCGAGATGCGTGAAGCCATGGCCAGTGCCGAGCTGGGCGACGACGTGCTTGGAACCGAGCCCACGGTCAACAAGCTGGAGGCCATGACGGCCGACCTGCTGGGCAAAGAGGCCGCGTTGTTCGTGCCCAGCGGCACCATGTCGAACCAGATCGCCATGGCCCTGCACGCCCAGCGCGGGCAGGAAATCATCTGCGAATACAGCGCGCACACCTACAACAACGAGTCGGGTGCGCTCGCGCTGATTGCCGGCGCGCAGGTGCGCCCGCTGCACGGCGAATTCGGCGCCATGGACCCGGAGGCCGTGGAGCACCTGGTACGGCCGGCGAACATCCACAACCCGCGCACGGCGCTGATCACGGTCGAGAACACGCACAACGCGGCCGGCGGCACGATCATCCCCCACGAGAACGTGCTGGCGCTGGCGGAAGTCGCCAAACGACACGGTTTGAAATACCACCTGGACGGCGCGCGACTCTGGAACGCGCACGTCGCCACCGGCCTGTCACTGAAAGAGATGTGCGCGCCCTTCGACACCGTGAGCGTGTGCCTGAGCAAGGGGCTGTGCTCGCCTGTGGGCAGCGTGCTGGTCGGCACGCGTGCGGACATCGAACGCGGGCGTTATCTGCGCAAGCAGTTGGGCGGCGGCATGCGCCAGAGCGGCCTGCTGGCGGCCTGCGGGATCGTCAGCATCACAAAGATGATCGGCCGGCTGAAAGACGACCATGCCAACGCGCACAAGCTCGCGGCCGGTTTGAAGAAGCTGAAGCCGCTGAAGCTGGACATCGGCACAGTGCACACCAACATCGTGTACTTCAGCGCGCCCGGGCGAGAGGCAGAGTTCGACGGCTGGCTCGACCGGCTGAAGGAGAAGCAGGTGCTTGCCCTCTACCTGGGCACGCGCTGGCGCATGGTGACCCACAACGACGTGGACGGCGAAGACGTGGACCGCGCCCTGGCAGCCTGGAAGGAGATCCTGGGCTGATGCAGCAGGTAGTGGACTGGATCTTCGGGCACGCGCTGCAGATCATCGGCGGGGTGATCCTGTTTGTGGGCATCGCGGCCGTGATCGTGTACGCCTCGAAGCAATCCGCCCGCGCGCACCAGAAGCAGATCGAAAACAAAGACCCGCGCGAAGGCGAGTGAGACTTACCCCAATCGCTCATCTCGTTTACGGCGCCAGGTTCGTGGGTGACGGGACGCGTGGATGACCGCGAAAACTCGAAGCTCCTCGGAATCCTCAACGAAGTACACCTTAAACGGAAAAGGTTTCCGCCAGGCAACGCGAACGCCGCCAGACAACTGTCGAAATCGTTCCGGCGAGGACTGAATGTCTGAAAACAGCAGCTTCATCGCGCCAAGAAAACGATCCGCCAAGCCGGGCTGTTGGGTCTCGTACCAGTCGGCAGCTTCCGCGAGGTCGTCAAAAACCTCGGCTTCAACTCGGAGGCGCTTCACTTCTTGCGGCTCGCCAGCTTTGTGAACAGCTCATCGACGCTCATGCCGGGAGTTGGTTGCTCCCGCATGCGCTTCAAACGGCGTTCGATGATTTCCTGGTGCCAGTCGGGAACGGATTGGAAGTCGGTCTCGGACTCCAGACTGGCCCAGAGTGCCTCCAGCCACTCGATCTTCTCGTCGAGAGTCATGCTGGCGATGAGTGACTTGTCCGCGGTCATTTAGCCTCCGCGGACAATGATATCACGGCAGCGGTTCCACCGCATGCTCAGGTTGCCGCTTCAACAGAACATGAGAACGGGGACAGTCCCCTTAACGCAAAGCCCCCGCTTGCGCGGGGGCCTTTTCTGCGACCGTGACGGGCGCGTTGCTTACATCATGCCGGGCATTCCACCCATTCCGCCCATGCCTCCCATACCGCCCATTCCACCCATGCCGCCCATACCGGCGCCTGCGCCGGCGGCTTCCTTCTTCTGGGGGATTTCGCTGATGGCGACGTTGGTGGTGAGCACCAGGGTCGCCACGCTCCCCGCGTTCTGCAGGGCGGTGCTGGTGACCTTGGCCGGGTCGATCACGCCGGACTTCACCAGGTCCTCGTACTGCTCGGTGGCCGCGTTGTAGCCGTAGTTGAAGTCCTTCTTTTCCAGGATCTTCATCGCCACCACGCTGCCGTCCAGGCCGGCGTTGGCCGCAATCTGCTTCACCGGGGCGCTCAGGGCGCGGCGCACGATGTCTACGCCCACCTTCTCGTTCTCGGTGCCGTCCACCTTGTCCAGCGTCTCCGCCAGGCGCAGCAGCGCTACGCCGCCGCCCGGCAGGATGCCGCTTTCCACGGCCGCGCGGGTCGCGTGCAGGGCGTCCTCGACGCGGGCCTTCTTTTCCTTCATTTCGACTTCCGTTGCCGCGCCGACCTTCAGCTTGGCCACGCCGCCCGCCAGCTTGGCCACGCGCTCCTGCAGCTTCTCGCGGTCGTAGTCGCTGGTGGTGCGGCCGATTTCGGCATTCAGCTGGTCGATGCGCGCCTTGATGTCCTTGGCGGAGCCTGCGCCTTCAATGATGGTGGTGGTGTCCTTCTCGATCAGGATGCGCTTGGCACGGCCGAGCATGTCGAGGCCCGTGGTCTCGAGGCTCATGCCCATCTCTTCGCTGATCACCTTGCCGCCGGTCAGCACCGCGATGTCGTCGAGCATGGCCTTGCGGCGGTCGCCGAAGCCGGGCGCCTTCACGCAGGCGCACTTCAGCACCTGGCGCAGGTTGTTCACCACCAGCGTGGCGAGGGCTTCACCTTCGATGTCCTCGGCGATGAACACCACCTGCTTCTGGCCGCGGGCGAGTTGCTCGAGCAGCGGCATCAGGTCCTTGATGCTGCTGAGCTTCTTGTCGTACAGGAAGATGTAGGCGTCTTCGAACTCGGCGCGCAGGTTGGCGCGGTCGTTGATGAAGTGCGGGCTGACGTAGCCCTTGTCGAACTGCATGCCCTCGACCCACTCCACCTCGGTCTCGAGGCCCTTGCCCTCTTCCACGGTGATCACGCCGTCTTTGCCGACCTTGTCCATGGCCTCGGCCAGCATCTTGCCGATCTCGGCGTCGCCGTTGGCGGCGATGGTGCCGACCTGGGCCACCTCGGCGCTGGTGCTGATCGCCTTGGCGCGCTTGGCCAGCTCGGCGGTCAGGTAACCGATCGCCTTGTTGATGCCGTCGCGCAGGCCGATCGGATTGACGCCGGCCGCCACGTTCTTGAGGCCTTCGTCAACGATCGCCTCGGCCAGCACGGTCGCGGTGGTGGTGCCGTCGCCGGCCTTGTCGCTGGTCTGGCTGGCGACCTGCTTGACGATCTGGGCGCCCATGTTTTCCCAGGGGTCCTTGAACTCGATTTCCTTGGCGACGGTCACGCCGTCCTTGGTGACGGTCGGGGCGCCGTAGGACTTTTCGATCACCACGTTGCGGCCGCGGGGGCCGAGCGTGGTCTTGACGGCGCGTGCGAGGTTGCGCACGCCGTTACGGATTTTCTCGCGGGCGTCCTGGTCGAATACGATCTGTTTGGCTGACATGAGTCGGTTCCCTCAGGTAGTAGGTTTTAGGTTGTAGGTTGTAGGGTTGAGGCGGCGGCTGCGGGATACGCCCTGCAACCTGCTACCTGTCACCTGCAACCTGCTGTTCTACTCGACGACAGCGAGGATTTCTTCCTCGCTCATCAGGATGTAGTCCTTGCCGTCGATCTTGACGTCCGTGCCGGCGTAGCTCTTGAACAGCACTCGGTCGCCCTTCTTGACCTGGAAGGGCAGGCGCTCGCCCTGCTCGGTGATGCGGCCCTGGCCGACGGCCACGATCTTGCCTTCCTTGGGCTTTTCCTTGCTGCTGTCGGGCAGGATGATGCCGCCCTTGGTCTTTTCCTCGGCCTTGGCGCGCTCGATGAGCACCTTGTCGTTGAGGGGACGAACGTTCGTTGCCATGTGCTTGCTCTCCGCGGATCTAGTTCAGGTAAACCGTTTCCAGTTTGTCAAAAATGCTGCGGCGCTCGGGCGTGACCTGCGCGAGCGCGCTCGATACGAATTCGGGTGAGATGCCCGTGCCGGCAATCAGCGCGGCCATCGGCGGCAGCATGCCGCTGTCGGCCATCTGTTTCAGGATCGCAAGGCCCATCACCAGCGGCTGGGCGCTGCCGGCGTCGGACATCTGCTTCAACTGCATCAGCGTGTGCGCCAGAGGGTCTTCGGCGCCTTCATCCACGGCGCTCTGGAAGGTTTCCATGGCGACGGTCAGCGGGTCTTTGCCGTCCGGCGTCAGGCTGACGGGCACGGCCAGTTTCACCATCCCCAGCGGCGTCTGCACCACGACGAGCTTGGTGACCGGCGGCTGCTGGTCTTCGGGCTGGGGCTTGGGCAGTCGGTTCGTGCTCATGTTCATCAGTTCGCGACGGCGCGGCGCACCAGGTCACGGAATACGTTTACTTCAAACGGCTTGCGCAGCAGCCTCAAGGGGTGCAGGCGCAGGGCCTGTTCGATCAGTTCCTCGCTGGCCTCGGCCGTCATGAAAATGCAGCGCGGCTTGGCCAACTCCTCGGCGACGCTTGAGTACACTCGCACGCCGGTCATGTCCGGCAGGTTGAGGTCCAGCACCAGCAGGTCGAAGCGGACTTCCTGCACCAGGCGGATGGCCTCTTCCCCGCGCTCGGCCTGCACTGTTTCCAGGCCTTCGTCCTCGAGTACCATGGCCAGACCGGCGCGCAGGCCGACGTTGTCGTCCACCAGCAGCACGGAATGATGGGTCGAAGCCATTGGGTACCTTTCAGCGCCCGGTAAGTGCAAAGGCAATGCCATTCACCTGTTGCGTGCAGCTACTGGTGTAAGCCGCTATGATAGCGGCACTTACGTTGACGCACTTGCCTGCCCGTGGTACAAGTCGCTGTCGCTATGACAGTCGATTCGGCAGTGTGAACTAAGGGTGCCAGCATGGCAGCCATGCGCCAGGTAGTCGCGGTGATCAAGCCCTTCAAGCTGGAGGCCTGCTTGCGCGCGTTGAATGCCGCCGGTGTCGAGAACGTCACGCACTCCGAGGCACGCGGTTACGGCCGCCAGAAGGATCACCTCAGGGACTACCGCAACGACCGTTTTGCTGTGGCATTCTTGCCCCGCATGCGGGTGGAGTTCGCGGTCGCGCCGGACGACCTGAAGCGCGCGGTTGATGCCGTTTTGCAGGCCTGCCGCACCGGGCGCCAGGGCGACGGCAAAATCTGGGTGCTTGATGCGCGCACGCCGGGATAGGAAGCTCCGGCCATGAACGAGGCCGTGATTTCGCGGGTAAGTTTCTGGACGCTGGCGAACGTGTTTACGTTCGCGCGCTTTGCGCTGGCGCCGGTGTGCGCGGTGTTCTTCCTGCAGGAAACGTACTGGGGCCTGTGGGTGGGCGGCTGGGCAGGCGGTTTGGCGATGTTCACGGACGTCTGCGACGGCTACTTCGCGCGGCGCCAGAAGCAGGTATCCGACCTGGGCAAGATCTTCGACCCGCTGGCTGACGCGGTCTTCTTCGTGATGGTGTGGACCGCGCTGGCGCTGGCCGGCGCTTACCCGATCTGGTTTGCGCTGCCCTTCATGGTGCGCGAGTTTGTGCAGCACGTGTACATCCGGCCCACGGCCTCGGCGCTTGGCGTGGTGCTGGCGGCCAATATGTGGGGCAAGCTGAAGACGCTGGTGCAGACGCTGGTGCTGATCGCCCTGTGCTGGCTGGAGTTTTTCACCCATTACTGGCCAAGCATCGCGAGCTGGGTGAAGCCGCTGAACATGGTGCTGATCGGCATCACGGGCTTGGTCAGCATGCTCAGTATCATCCCCTACTTCGGGGCCTTGCGGGACGCGCGGAAGGCGCAACACTAGCGCCATGTCGCGCTACTCACGCCAGGAGTTGTTCGCAGCAATCGGCCCCGAGGGTCAGCGGCGCATTCGTGCTTCGCGCGTGTTGCTGGTCGGCTGCGGCGCGCTCGGGACGCACCTGGCCGAGTTCTGTGTGCGCGCCGGTGCCGGCGGCCTGACCATCGTGGACCGCGACATCGTCGAGTTCAGCAACCTGCAGCGCCAGTCGCTGTTCACCGAGGACGACGCGCGGGCAGCCCTGCCCAAGGCCGAGGCCGCACGGCGTGCACTGGCCGGCGTGAACAGCGACGTGGAAATCCGCGCCGAAGTCAGCGACTTCAACTTCCGCAACGCCGAAAAGCTCGCGCACGGCGCCAGCATCATCCTGGACGCCAGCGACAACTTTGAAACGCGTTTCCTGATCAACGACCTGGCCGTGCAGCACGGACTGCCGTGGGTTTACGCCGGTTGCGTGTCGGCCAAGGCCACCTGCATGCCGATACTGCCGGGCCGAACCGCCTGCCTGACCTGCCTGCTGGAGGACCAGCCCGCCGCGGGCGGGGAAACCTGCGACACCACGGGCGTCATCATGCCGGCCGTGCTGCAGGCGGTGGCATGGTCCAGCGTGGTGGCGCTGAAGATCATGAGCGGCAATGAAGCCGCCCTGTTCTGTAAAATGCTGACCGTTGACCTGTGGAGCGGCGAGCGCACCGGCATTGACGCGTCAAAGCCCAGGGCTGACTGCCCCACCTGCGGCGGAAAACAGTTCCCCTGGCTGGAAGGCAAACGCGCCAGCAGGTACGCCGCGCTCTGCGGCCGCGACAGCGTGCAGATCAGCCCGCAAGGCGACTTTGACTACGCCTCGGCACGCGAACGCATCGGCAAGGCCGCCAAACTCAGCACAGAGAACGACTATCTGCTGAGGGCCGAGTTCGAAGGCCTGACCATCACGCTCTACAAAGACGGCCGAGCACTGGTGCACGGCACGGGCGATGTCGCGCGAGCAAGGTCGATGTATTCAAGACTCATCGGTTAGGTTGGGGCGCAAGGACCGCTGCCTGATTCGGTCGGCCTCGATCACCGTGAAGAAGCCTTCGAACGTGAACTCGCCGGAGTTCAACACATGCAGTACTCGACTGCTGCGGTCCGCATACGGCATGCCCTTCAGTCTCAGCAGCACAACGCCGGCTTTTGCCCAGTCCGCTGGAGCTGTTTCCGGCGGGGCGAAAACGAGTTCTCCGAAGTCCTTGTCATAAGTAATGAGCAGGCGGTCGTCGGAAGAGCAAAGCATCGCGATGTTCAAGTCCGCTTCGCCCCGAACTTCTTCCCTGATGCTGCGAACGTCATAGCCCGCTGCTCGCAGATGTTGGACGAGCTGAAGTGGTATGTTCTCGTCGGCGAGGATGCGCACTACGAGGATGATACGGGGTATACACGTTCGCTGCGGAGAGTGTCAGCCGCATACGCAACACACGCAAGAATGTCTTCCCGTGTAATGTGCGGATAATCTTTCAACAGTTCCTCGACTGTCGTGCCACTGGCGAGGAAGTCCAGGATCAATTCCACGGAAATCCTCGTACCCTCAATCACGGGCTTGCCGCCGAGAACACCGGGTTTGGCTTCAATTCTGTCCCTGAGCTTCATCACCTGCTCCTGTGTGAATGATACGTTCTTGCCCGCCTCCGCGGTATCCCGATTCATGCAACCAGTGTTTGAGTCTATTGGATGGAGACCACGACCCAGGCCAGGTTCGCGTACGACGCAGCAGCCGCAATAGCGGCAATCCAGCGCACAACGCCGCGCGAGACCAGCACGCCCAAGGGTGAGATCGCCAGCAGGAACACGGTGATCGGGAACAGCGGATAGGCGCTGCTTTCCCACGGACCAATATCCTGCACCACACCCAGGATCAGCAGCAGCGCGATCAACAATAGCCCGGGACAGGCGAGGACGAGTCCCCACAGCCGGCGGGTACCGGGATCCACAACGGGGTTTCGTTCGGCATCCAACTGCATGCGAAACGTATCGTACACACTCCCAGCCCTTGCGGGCTGGGCTTTGATTAACCTGCCTTGGTTTCAGCCTTGGTGCCGTTGGCGAATTGCAGTTGGTACAGCTTGGCGTAACGGCCGTTTTGTTGCAGCAACTGGGTATGGCTGCCTTGCTCGACCACTTCGCCCTTGTGCAGCACCAGTATGTTGTCGCTGTGGGTGATGGTGCTGAGGCGGTGCGCCACCACCACGGCCGTGCGGCCTTGCATCAGCTGGCTCAGGGCGTCCTGGATCAATGCTTCCGTTTCGCTGTCGATGTTGCTGGTGGCTTCGTCCAGCACCAGGATCTTCGGGTTGAACGCCAGCGCCCTCGCGAACGCCAGCAACTGGCGCTGGCCGGCGCTGAAGGTCGCCCCGCGCTCCGCCACCGGGGCGTCGTAGCCGCCCTTCAGGCTGCCGATGAAATCGTGGGCGTGAACCACGCGCGCGGACTGTTCAACCTGCTCGCGCGTAATCTGGTCATTGCCCAGCCGGATGTTGTCCAGCACCGTGCCCGCGAACAGGAACACGTCCTGCAGCACCAGGCTGAAGGCCTCCCGCAAATGTGCCTTGCTCATCTGGCGGATGTCCACGCCATCGATCAGGATGCTGCCCTTCTGGATGTCGTAGAAGCGCATCAGCAGGCTGATGACCGTGGTCTTCCCGCTGCCGGTTGCCCCCACCAGCGCCAGCGAGCTGCCGGCCGGCACCTTGAAGCTGACGTCTTTCAGCACCCAGTCTTCACCCTGGTAGGCGAACCACACGTTGCGGAACTCGATCTCGCCGGTGATGGCCGGCGCCTTGGGTTGCGCCGGGTCTTCCACGTCATTCTTCGTGTCGAGAATGCGGAACAGCCGCTCCGCGCTGGCCATGGCGCTCTGCAGCACGTTGTACTTTTCGCTCATTTCCCGGATCGGCCGGAACATCATGGGCGTGTACAGGAAGAAGGCGAAAAACGTCCCGAAGTCGAGTTGCTGTTCGAAGATGCTTTTGGTCCCCCACCACACCACCAGCATCACGCACAGGGTGCCCGCGAACTCCACGATCGGGAAGAACAGGCTGAAGTTGAACACCGTGCGGTAGGTGGCGTCGCGGTAGTCGCTGCTGCGGGCGTCAAACTTCTCGGCCATCTGCTTCTCGGTGCCGAAGATGCGCGTGATGCGCCAGCCCTGGATGGTCTCGTTCAGGAAGCTGTTCACCACGGCCAGCTTCACGCGCATGTCGCGGAAGGCGTTGCGCGCCCGGCCGCGGAAAATCCAGGTAAGCAGCGCCATCACCGGGATTGAGCCGACCACGATCAGCCCAAGCTGCCAGCTCAGCAGCATCATCATGGTGAGCGCGCCTACCACCACCAGCGCGTCGCCGGCCAGCTGCACCAGGCCCGAGGCAAACACTTCGCCGATCGCCTCCACGTCGCTGGTCACGCGGGTTACCAGGCGGCCGACCGGGTTGCGGTCAAAGAAGCGCAGGGGCAGGCGCTGGATGTGGGCGTAGGTGTCCTGGCGCAGGTCCAGCACAGCGCGCTGGCCCAACTTCTGGAACAGGTAGGTGTTGCCGTAACGGGCGAAGAACTGCACGGCCACCAGGGCCAGGAAACCAAACGAGAACCAGGCCAGCGTGGTCCAGGCCGCCTGCTTGTCGGCGTCGCTGGCGAGCTCGCTGCCCATCACCGTGAAAGGACCGTTGACCGTATCCCTAACAATCAGCGGGATCACAAGCTCGCAACCGGCCGCGAGCAGCATGAACAGGGTGCCCCAGACAACCAGGCGGAGGTAAGGCCGCGCGTAGGGCACCAGGCGCTTGATCAGCCGGGCGTCGTACGCCTTGCCAAGGAACTCGTCGTCGTCGTGATAAGCTTCCGCCAACTGCCGCCTTCCAAGCCGCCCAAACCGGGCCCCAAACTAGACGCCGCCGCGCCGGATGCAACGCGTCGCCCCTGTACCAGCGGCGAAATTAGTTATACTCGGTGCGAAGTGAGGCCGATGGGCGGCCTCTGGAGCCGCATGACCGATCGTTCCGCCGCGCTTTCCGCCATGCAGAGCCTGTTTTCCGGGCTTGAAAGCCGCATTGTGCGCCAGCGCATGCTGCCCCACCCGGCGGAAGGTTCGCTGTACGATTTCGACCCCAACCGCGTCAGCCGCCGCAGCTATCGCTCCGGCGACCTGTCCCCCACCGGCAGCGGCGGCTTCTGCCGCCGCGAAAGCGTCGGCCTGCTGCATAAGCCGATGCTGGGCCTGGCCACTGTCAAGGTGTGCGTCGTGCTGGACTTCGCGTTCAGCAAACGCCGCTTCACCGCCGAGGCAATCCAGGAAACTCTGCGCTGGTCGCTGGCGCCGCTGCGGCCTGACATTTACTTCATTATGGGCATCGCGGGCGTGCGCGAACCGCACGGCCTGGGCCATGACGACGAGCTGATCCGCGCCCTCAGCGGCGGTCCGAACTGGCGTGCCTGCCTAGTCGAGTACGCAAGCCCGGGCTGGTCGGTGACCACGCCGATGGACGGCGCGATCCTGCCGGCGCTGTTCGAGAACCTGTTTGACCCCGAGCCTGTTGACCAGAAGATCGCCCGCGTCGATGCTGCACTGGCCGCGGCCCTGGAACTGAAAGAGCCGGGTGGTTTCCTGCTGATTGAAGACCTGGCGTCGCGGGTGGCAGTCGGGCGCGACCTGGTGACGGACCGCGCCCTGCTGTACGCCGAGCGCACACCGGGGCTAGGTGTGAAGCATGTCGGCGGCGACCTGATCATCCAGCGCGACCGCTTCGAAAGTGTAAGGGCCTGAGCAATGAACCTGCTGGAACGGATCAAGATGATGCTCACGGGCTCTGCCGGCGAAGCCGAGCAGGTGATCAAGGACGCCCACAGCACGCGTGAAATGCTGGAGCACCTTGACGAGCTGATCACCCAGAACGAGGTCGAGCTGCGCAAGACGCGGCAGGAACTCGCGCGCCTGGAGTTGTCGGAGCGCGCGAGCATCGAGAACATCAAGTCAGGCCGCGTGGGCGACCGCGAGAAGGAATTCGTGCTGCTGCAGATCAAGCGCACGCGCACGCAGATGTCCAACCTGAAGCTGAAGGCGGACATCCTGAACAAGAACATCGAGCTGCACATGAACCTGGTCGGCAAGATCCAGGCCATGGAAGCCATGGACCTGCGCGGCATCGAGCAGAACGTGGTGGAACGCGTGATGCTCGATTTCGAAGAAGGCATGGAGAAGTTCCGCGATTCGGTCCACACCGGCGAGGGCGTGACCCAGACCCTTGAAGAGGTGCTGACCAGCAAGGACAAAGAAGACCTGCGCAAGCTCGAGAAGGAAATCATGGGCGAGGCGCCGCCGGCGCACCGCACCACCGACGACGAGCTGCGCGAAATTGAAGAGGAAATCATGCGCAGCGAGAAGGCGCGTGAAAAAGAAGCCAAACAGGCAACCCCGGAAGAGCCCGAAGCTGAGCTGGAGTAGCGAATGGTAACCGATTTCTTCGCCGGCCTTTTCGGCACCAAGGTCGACCTGCGCAAGCTGAAGGTGAAGCTGCGCGAAGTCGAGCGCGAGCGCCGCAAGTACTTCATGGAGATGCGCAAGTTCAGCACGCGCCAGGCCGCGCTCATTGAGCAGATCAAGCGCGCCCGCCGCGAGGGCAACCAGATCGAGGTGGACTACGTCTGGGAAGAGTTGAAAGACATCAAGCACGACTTCGCCTTCCATCGCCGCGCCGCCAAGGTCAGCAACCTTGAGGGCATCGCACTCAAGAAGTACGTGCGGGGTCTCGAGCGTCTCGAGAAGCGCAAGGACAAGGACGGCATCAACAAGCTGCTGCAGCGCATCCGCAGCAGCGGCCTCGACGCCAAGCTGGCCCTGCAGCAGATCGACGAGCAGTCCTACATGGATGAGCTGAATGCCACGCTGGACGACCTGGGCCTCGAGATCGAAGGAGAGCTGGAGGACAGCGATCCCGAGAAGGCCCGCTTCCTTGACGAGATCGACACCATCAACCAGGCCGAGGAAGGCGGCGACTTCGAACAGGCGCTGAAGGCCGAACAGGAGCTGCGCACGAAGCTGGAATCAGAAGAAGGGGCGATCTAGCGGTCGCCAGTTCGCACGCAGATGAAAGTCCGATGAGCTTCGAACAGCGAATTACCAATAACCAATTACCAATTACCAATGCCTCCGAATTGGAAATTGGTTATTGGTTATTGGTAATTTGCTGTTCAGCCACGACCCCATTGCCCGCTGCCTCTTCATCGAGGACCGCCTGATGGATCTGGGCCCCAAACTCAAGCGCGCCTGCGACGATGCTCTGCACAAGGCCAAGATGGCCTGGAAGTCCGGCGATTCGGAAACCGCGGCCGCGAACTTCGAGGCCGCAAGCAAGACCATGTTCAAATACGCCGAGTATGCCCAGTCGCGCAGCATGGAGTACGCGCGCAAGCGCAAGGCCATCGAGTACCGCGACTTCGCCCGCCGCCTGCGGGAAGTGGGCATCGAGGCGCCCGCCGGCAAGGCCAAGCTGCCCACGCCGCCCAGCAGCAACGTCGATGAAGACGCCCGCCACGAAAGCGTGCCCGGCGAAACCGACAAGAGCATCAGCGAGGCTGTCTCCGCCCTGGTACACACCAGCACCATCACCTGGGACGACATCGGCGGCCTTGAAGAAACCAAGCGCGACATCAAGTACACACTGGGACTCTCGCTGGCCAAGCCGCCCGAGGGCGTGAAGATCACCACCTTCCGCAACATGCTGTTCTACGGCCCGCCGGGCACGGGCAAAACGCTGCTCGCGGCCGCCACCAGCAACAGCCTGAAGGTCACCACGGAGGGCCAGGCACTGTTTTTCAACGTCAAGGTCAGCGGCGTACTGAGCAAGTACTTCGGTGAAAGCAGCAAGATCATCAGCGAAATCTACGGCGCGGCGCGCGACAACAGCCCCAGCGTGGTGTTCCTGGACGAGTTCGAGTCGCTTACCAGCAACCGCGACGGCGGCGAGCAGACCGGCGCCGAACGTCGCATCCTGAGCACCATCCTGGCCGAGCTTGACGGCCTGGCCGAAAAGGGCCGCAGCGACATCTTCGTGCTGACCATCGCCGCCACCAACCGGCCCTGGGAGATCGACGCGGCCGTGATGTCGCGCTTCGAGAAGCAGATCCTGATCCCGCTGCCTGATGAAGAGACCCGCCAGGCGATCCTCGAAATCCAGCTGTTCAAGAAGGGCTACCAGATTGACTTCGAGCTGCACGAGCTGATCGACGACACGGAAGGTTACTCCGGCCGTGAAATCGAGCGGCTGTGCAAGCAGGCGACCTCGCAGATGATCGGTGAACTGAACGTGGACCTGCCGGAGCTGATTGACCGCGGCCTGGCCGCCACGCGCGGCTACCAGGTGAAGGTACGGCCGCTGACGCTGGCAGACTTCGAGCGCGCCAAGACCTACATCAAGCCGGTCACCAGCCCCGCAGAAATGCAGCGCTACCTCGACTGGAGCGTCGAGGCGGATTAGTCGCCATGCACCATGGCTGAAACGCGCATCCTGGTTGATCCCGCCCTGCAGGCCGAACTCGCGGCCGAGGGGATGCTTGACCTGGATGCTCTTGCCGCGCGGGATGATCTGCACACCATCAAGGCCCGCCTCGAGTCGCGCCAGACCTACCGGCTGCAGACGTCCACGGGCCTCACCCTGTACCTGAAGCTTTACCGCGAGATCGAGCCGGAGTCCCGCTTCATGGGCCTGTTCGCCCGGCGCTTTGACTCGCCCGCTTCCCGCGAGTGGCACGTGCTGCAGCGTTTGCACGAGTTGCGCGTGCCCACCATGCGCCCGGCCGCGTGCCTTGAGGAGTTCGAGGGCAGTAGGGTCACCCGCGCGGCGCTGTTGACTGTGGGCCTGGATGCCCCGCGCAGTCTGCAGAAGCTGGTGCAGGAAGAACTGGCTGAAGACCCGCAGCCGGCGCGGCGCCAGCAGATCGCCCATGAACTGGGTCGCATCCTGCAGCGCATGCACGAAGGCGGTGTGAATCACCGCGACTTCTACCTGGTGCACATCCGGGTGGGCCCGGACGACGAGTTGTACGTGACCGACCTGAACCGGGCCGACATCCGCAAGCGCGTCACCCGGCGCTGGCGCGTCAAAGACGTGGCGGCACTGCTGCACAGCTGCCCGTCGCTGGTGACCGCCACGGACAAGGCCCGCTTCGCGCGCGCCTACTTCGGAGGTCGCCTGCGCCAGCACCGTGATTTCATCGAGGCCGCGGTCCGCAAAGCCGAGCGCATGACCGCCCACACCCGCAAACGCATGGCCCAGGGCGAGGCAAACTATCACGTGGTGGAGTGAAACCCTGCGGACCGCGCGGGTAAAAACAGTTACACTGGCCGCGCACACGAGAGGCTGACGCATGGGCATATTCAAGAGCAAAGAAGAACGTCGCATCGCGCGCGACATGGAAATCAAGAAGGGCATCCAGCGCATTCGCCGCCAGATCAAGGAACTGGGCAAGAGCGAAGAGGAGTGGCTGGAAAAGGCCCGCCAGGCCGCGCGCATCAAGGCCAACGACCAGCTCGCCTTCGTGCGCAAATCGCTGAAGGCTACCACCTTCCAGCGCCGCATGCTGGAGCGCCAGTTGCTCACTATCGAGGCCGCCTACCAGATGAAGAACCAGGCGGAAAGCTTTGCCACTTTCGCCGAATCCATGGGCGTGGTCAGCAAGAGCATCAACGAGGTCTACAAGACCACCGACCTCGAGGCGACGCAGAAGAATTTCGAGCACGCCATGATGCAGGCCGAAACCATGAGCCAGCGTATGGACCTGTTCCTGGACATGAGCAAGGACAGCCTGTTCGAGACCGACAGCGTCGCCGGCGAGCAGCTGGTGACGGACGACGAGATCGACCAGATGATCGGCGTCAGCACGGAAGAGCGCAAGAAGCTCACCCGCGAAGAGCTGGACCGCGAAATCGCCCGCGAACTGGGCGAAGACGTCGAGAAAGACGAAGTGAAGTAGCCCGGTGCGTAAGCGCCGGGCATCCGGCCGGAAACTGTGCGATGGCCTTCATCGAAGCGCCTTGTAGAAGCCTGCAACGTAATTGTAGGGGTACCCGCCAGACGCCCACCGCTGACGCAGTGGGCTACACCACGGGCATCTGCGCCAGGTTGGCGGGGATGCGCTCCTCGACCCAGGCCTGCAGGCGCTCGAGTCGCGCGCGGGTTTCCGACTTGTGGTAGCCGAAGATGCGCCCTGCGTCAGGGCCGAAACTCTCGAAGTTGCTGTGTTCGATGCTGACGCGTACGCCTTCGTCAGTCTTTACCACGATCAGCATTTCCTCCACGGCGCCGCTCAGCCAACTGTACTCCCAGCGGCCGCCGATGCGCCAGTTCTGGTCCCAGGTGGTGTAGGTGAACTTGTCTTTGCGGTCACGGCCGACGTAGCGCAGCTCGAAGCCGCCGCCGACGTCCAGCTTGTGGTTGACGACCGGCACCGCCCACCAGGCGCGCAACTCGTGCAGGTCGGTCAATGCGCGCCAGACCGAGGGCAGGTCGGCGCGTACTTCACGCTCCATGCGCAGGTAATGCGGGGCCAGGATCTTGGTCGTCATGCGACAACTTTACGCGCTATTTGAAGTGTGTGCTTGTACTAACAACTTAAAGTGGCGTCCACGGTGTTCGAAGTTTGTGAAGCGCTTGTTCGGCGCGTATTCATAGAAGCTGGCTGAAGCGGGCGACATCAGGAACACGTCACCGGGCTGCAAGGCGGCAAACGCCGCCTCACAGGCTTCATCAAAAGTAGCGCAGCGATTCAGTGGCGCGGACATTCCTGTCCGCGCGAGCGCGGCTTCAATCGCATCCGAGTTAGCACCCTGCACGTACACGCCCTTGATGCCGGGGTGCGCGGCAATCGCGGCCGCCAACGCATCGAAACTCAGACCTTTGTCGCTGCCCCCCAGCAGCAGGTGAACGCCGGACTCGAAGGCGCTCAGGCCCGCAATCGTGCTTTCCGGCGTCGTCGCAATGCTGTCGTTGAAGCAGCGCGCGCCGTTGACCTCGCCGCAGAACTCCAGCCTGTGCTCCACGCCGCGGAAGCGGCGCATGGCCCTGGCGCAGTTCTCCAGCGCGCTGAAGCCGCCCGCCAGGCCGGCCATACAGGCCGCTGCTACCGCGTTGCTCCAGTTGAATTCGCCGGGCAGGTGCAGGTCGGCGCGCTCGGCGATCTTCCAGCCGTTGGCGTGACGCGGCAGTTCTTCCCGCGCCAGCTCTTCTTCATCGAGCCGCAACGTAAACGGCACGTTCACCACCAGCTCTCCGTCGGCGCCGGAAGCCTCCACACGGCCGAAACCCTCGTGCCGGGCGTCCGGTTGAAACGCGTCGCATGCAAGCCGCGTCGAAAAGGCGTCTGCGTGCAGGCCCATGGCCAGGCAACCGGCGTCATCGGCATTGATGTAGCACCAGCTGGGCAGCAGGTCTGGGTCTGCTTGCTGCTGCTCGTCGGTCGGGTACATGGCGATGGCCGACTTGGCCCAGATGTACTCGGCCATGTCCTTGTGCCAGTCCAGATGGTTGGGCGTGATGTTGGTGACCAGGCCGAAGTTGCAGGACTTGCGGATGCGGTGCCAGTCCTGGAGCTGGAAGCTGGACAGCTCCAGCACCACCACGTCGCGTTTGCCGATTTCATCCAGCCGGTTGATCAGCGGTTCGCCGCAATTGCCGCCCAGCCAGACACGGGGGAGGGGGTCAGACCCTCTTTTCGTACCGAAAAGAGGATCTGACCCCTTTTCGGTTCCTGGCCCCTTTTCGGTCCAGCGTCCGGCCAGCTCAGGCTGGGCGCGCTCCAGCACCTCGCACAGCATCTCGTAGCAGAGCAGCGCCGTGGTTGTCTTGCCGTTGCTGCCTGTGATGCCCACCGTGCGGGCCTCGCAGGCCTCGATGAACAGGCTCATCTCCATGGTGACTTCGGCGCCGTGGGCGCGCGCGGCCTGCAACAGCGGGTTATCGGGGCGCACGGCCGGGGAGTGAATCACCACTTCAGCGTGCTCGAAATCCTGGCGCCGGTGCTCGCCCAGGCGGTACTCGATGGGCAGGCCTTCAAGCTCGCGGATGCTGTCGGCCAGCACCTCTTCGTTGCGCAGGTCGGTGACCAGCACGCGGTCACAGTAACGCGCCAGGAACTTCGCGGCCTCGGTGCCTCCGCCGAACAGTCCAAGGCCCATCACCAGGCCGCGCCTGCCCCTGAAGCGTTCAAACACTGCGGTCAAGGTTGAACCCCTGCTGGTGTGCTAATCTTTTCGTGGCTCCCAACGCCGTGGCCGCCACAGGAAGTCGTACTCGTAGCGGTCTTCCGCCCTTGAGGCATATCGGTAATCCCGGGCGCGCTGGTACAGCCCATCCACGTCGGCGGGCCTGGCCTTTTCCATCTCCACCCTGATCTCGTGCTCGTCCACGATGTACCAGGGGGTCAGCACCTCGGCAAAGAAGTCGATCGGCGGATACTCGTACCAGGGCGCTTCAAGCTCGATGCGGCCGCTGAGGGTTTCATAGCCCGGCTTGCGGATGGTGTACTCGCGCGTGCCGTAGAAGATAAAATTGGCGTACAGGGGGCCGTCCACGTGGTTGTCGGGACGTGTGCGCCCGATGTATTCGCCGTCGATGTAGACGTCGGCACCCGGCGGCTCAGAGCGCACGTAGATGCGCCGCTCTACGCAGCCGGTAAGCAGCATCAGCGCCGCAAGCAATAGTGGAATCGCTGCCCTCTTCACCGCGTTGATGCTAGCGGGCACAAGCCGGCTGTGGAAGGTTGTACGCGGGCGTGCCGCTTGTAGAGTCACGCCAAAGTTCAGGGGGCGCCATGATCAACAAGTTCAAGCGCATCGTCGTACCGACCGATTTCAGCGATACCGCCGACACGGCCATCAAGCTGGCCACCGACCTTGCCGACTATTACGCGGCCACTCTCGACCTGGTGAACGTGGTGGATGCCACGGTGTACGCCTACGCGGGATATCCGTTCGCGTCCCTGAGCAAGGAGCTCATGAGCGGCGCCGAAGAGGCACTCAACAAGGTGAAAGTCGGCGTCAAGAACGCCAAGCTGAACCGCTACCTGCTCAGCGGCGCGCCGGCGCGCGAGATTGCCGACCACGCCAAGCGCCACAAGGCCGACCTGATCGTGATCGGCACCCACGGCCACGGCGCCGTGGCCCGGTTCTTCCTGGGCAGCGTGGCCGATCGCGTGGTGCACGAGTCGGACTGCCCGGTGATCGTGACCAAGGCGCCCAAGGGCAAGGTCAAGCACGCCAGGAAGCGGAGCAAGCCGTTCGAGCGCATCCTGTTCCCCACTGACTTCTCGGACACCTCCAAGCGCGCGCTGGACGCCGCAGTGGCGATGACCGAAGACATGGACGCCGAGCTGTTCGTGCTTCACGTGATCGACGACAGCCTGATCAGCACCCACGTTGAGGAAGAGCGCCACATCATCCTGAAAGAGCTGCGCAAGCACGCCCTGGAAGAGATGCGCAAGCAGCTCCCCGCCGAGCTGATGCGTAACTTCGAGACTATCGGCGCCGTAAAGCGCGGCGACCCGGGCAAGCAGATCGCTTCCTACGCAGAAACCCACCACTGTGACCTGGTAGTGATGGGCACCCACGGCCGCACCGGCGTGGAGCGAGTGCTGATCGGCAGCGTAGCCGACAAGGTAGTACGCCGCGCCAACTGCGCCGTCTACCTGGTCCGCCCAGGCAAGTAGCAACGTAAAAGACAAACCGCCCGGGACGCCCCGGGCGGTTTTTGTTTGCGGGGTTCAGCTTTCGCCGAGCATCTTTACCAGCAGGGCTTTCTGGGCGTGGAGGCGGTTTTCAGCCTGCTGGTAGACTACGCAGTCGTCGTGGTCGAGCACGCCGTCCGTGGCCACCACGTTGCGGCGGATCGGCAGGCAGTGCATGAACTTGGCGCGGCTGGTCAGCGCCATCTTTTCCTCGTTGATCGTCCAGTTCGGCAGCGTGGCGCGGTAGGCAAACTCCTCCTCCATGCGGCCGTAATGCTCGAGGCTCAGCCAGCTCTTGGCGTACACTACTTCGGCGCCGCGGAAGGCCTCGTCCTGGTCGTGCGACACCTTCACGTTGCCGCCCGTCTTGGCCGCGATCTTGCGGGCCTGCCGCATAACGGCGTCTTCAAGCTCGAACTTGCGGGGGTGCGCGACGGTGATGTCGCAGCCGCCCATGGCCGCCGCCAGCAGGAAGCTGTGCGGCACGGCCAGCGGCAGCGGCTTCACGTGCGGCGCCCAGGTCAGCACCACCTTTTTGCCGCGGGTGTTCTGGTTGAAGATTTCGCGCAGGGTCATCAGGTCGGCAAGGCCCTGGCAGGGGTGCTCGACGGCGCTTTCCAGGTTGATCAGCGGCGCGGAGGCGTACTTGCTGAACGAGCTGAGGATCGGGTCCTGTCGGTCCTGCTCATAGCTCTGCATGCGCGGGAAGCTGCGCACGGCCAGGATGTCGCCGTAGCGCGAGAGCACCTTGGCGGCGTCCTTGATGTGCTCGGGGCTGTTGCCGTTCATGATCACGCCCTCCTGCCACTCCAGGTTCCAGGCGTCCTGCCCCACGTTCAGCACCACGGGCTGCGCGTCCAGCTGCGCCGCGCCGATCTCGAAGCTCGTGCGCGTGCGCAGGCTGCTGTTGAAGAACAGCATGATGATGGTCTTGCCCTTCAGGCTCCAATGGCGCTGCTCGCGCTTCATCTCGAAGGCGAGCTTCAGGATGTCGTCAATCTCGGCTGTCTCGAAATCGGCCAGTTTCAGGAAATCGCGGCCGCGGATGTCGCTCATGTTGGTCCCCTCTCGTCTGCTTGGCGGTGGTCCTGCAGCCTTAGTCAGCGTCGCGCTTGCAGGCGTGAGGCGGGAGGCGTGAGCGGTGCTGCCGCCCTACGCCTGCCGCCTCATGTGCATGTCAGCATGCACCGCGCGCAGTGATTGTAAAGGCGCAGGCTGTGGCGTCGCGCGCGCATCGTCTTATGCTGTCGGCCAACACCGGAGATACGCATGGGATTGTTCAAGGCTTACGACGTTCGCGGCACGGTGCCGGATCAACTCAACGCCCCCATCGCGTTCCGGATCGGCTACGGCTTCGCCAAGCTGCTGGCTGAAGACAGCGATCACCCCCGTGTCGTCGTCGGCATCGACGCCCGGCCCACCGGGCCTGAGCTGGCCGCCGCGTTCATGGACGGCCTGGCCACCGGCGGCGCGATGGCCGAATTCGTGGGCCCCTGCAGCACGCCCATGCTGTACTGGGCCGTGGCCGGGCGCGAGCAGCCGGCCCAGGGCGGCGCCATGATCACCGCCAGCCACAACCCCGCGCGCTACAACGGCATCAAGTTCTGCCGCGAAGACGCTGTACCCATCGCCTACGACACCGGCCTGACCGAAATCGAGGAACTGGCGAAAACCGCGCCTGAGCCGCCGGCCAAATGGTCAGCCAGCCCCGGCATTTCGCTGTTTCCCGTGGGCGAAAAGGACGAGCACCCGGTTGCCACGCCGTTCGGCCTCAGCCCCAGCGTCTTCCAAGGCTACGTGCAGCACATCCGCCGCTTCGTGAAGCGCACGCCGGATGCGCTGAAAGTCGCCGTGGACCCGGCCAACGGCATGGGCGGCATCTACCTGGGCTTCCTGCGTTCGCTGGGGCTTGAACTGCACGTGATCAACGGCCAGCTCGACGGCAGCTTCCCCAACCATGAAGCAAATCCCAGCAAGCTCGAAAACCTGAAGCCGCTGTGTGAACTCGTGAAATCTCGGGCTTGCCAGCTTGGCATCGCCTTCGACGGCGACGCCGACCGCGCCGTGTTCGTGGACGAAACCGGCGCGCCCGTCGGCCAGGACATGATCACCGCCTTGCTGGGCCAGGAACTGCTGAAGCGCCACAAGGGCTCGGCCGTGCTGTATGACCTGCGCAGCAGCCGCGCGGTAGCCGAGGTGGTTGAGGCTGCGGGCGGGCGCCCCCTGCGCGAGCGCGTGGGCCACAGCTACATGAAGGCCACGATGCGCAAGATCGGCTGCATTTTCGGCGGCGAGCTGGCGGGGCACTACTACTTCAAGGACAACTTCTACGCCGACAGCGCGATTATCGCGGTGGTCGAAGTGCTGAACGCCATGGGCCTGAGCGGCGAGCCGCTTTCTGAGCTGGTAAAACCGATCAAGCGCTACGCACAGACCGGCGAGGTCAACTTCAAGGTGAAGGACAAAGACGAAGTGTTCGCCCGCGTGGCGGAGGCCTACAGGGACGCCAGCATCGATCACCTGGACGGCGTCACCGTCAGCTATCCCGAGTGGTGGTTCAACCTGCGCGCCAGCAACACCGAACCCCTGGTGCGCCTGAACCTGGAAGCCAACACGCGCGAGCTGCTGCTCGAGAAATTCAAGCAGGTCACCGAGCTGATCGGCCAACCCGAAGAGTAGCAACGGCGAAGACCAAAGCCCGGGGTGCAAACCCCGGGCTTTTCCGTTTGATTCATGCCGTGCCCCGGTTCGGGCTAACTCATCCGCGGGCTGCGCAGCAGGGCCGCGGCCCCGCCCAGCTTGCCGTGAAAGTCATTGTTTTTCACGAATTCCAGCTTGGTGCCGAACTTCACGGCCGTGCGGGTGACCACTTCCTTCAGGTCCACGGTGGTGACGTCCTTGCTTTCGCAGGCGTGACAGCTGTCGGTGTGGTCCTTGAAGATCATGCCGCAGGCGTTGCACTGGCAGCCCTGGCGGTTCAGCTCCGCGGGGAGCAGCACCTCGTAGGCCTGGCCGCGCGACAGGTAGGTCAGCGTGTCCTCAAGGCCCGATACGCCCATGGTGCTGGAGTGGATCTCGCGCACGATGCGCTCGATCTTGTGGCTTTCCTCGTCTGACTCCGCGCTGCGGAAGTAGTCCACGGCGGTCTGCAGCAGCTCGTGGTCCGCGGCGCGCGAATCCGCGCGTTCGCCGTCGATCACGCGGCGGGCGACGTCGGCCGTGAGGCAATCACGCAGGATGCTGCGCGACTTGTCAGGCCCGATCACCACGATGCGCTTGTAGCGGTGCTTGGAAACCAGCCCGGCCAGCGCGTCGGCCACCTCCTGGATGTGGGCGTGCTTTTCGCCCTCGATGCCGCGCTGGAAGCGCATCTGCGACCAGCCGCCGCGGTGGATGCGACGGTGCACCTCGCTCTTGATCGCGCTGGTGTCCACCAGCTCGCCCAGGGCGATTTCAAAGATGCGCGCGCTGCGGCTGTCGATGGCGACCACGGCGTAGGGCTCAAACTCTTCGCCGATGAACGCCAGCTGGCTTATGAACGGGAAGCGGCGGTAAGCCACCTGGTCTTCGAACGGGATCGAGGTTTCGAAGCGCTCGATCACCTTGTCGCCCTGCAGGAACAGGGCCAGGCCGATCACGTTCGGGCTCAGGTCCTGCTTGCGGATCAGCTCTACCTGCGCGATGCCCTGGCGCAGGAACTCGATGCCGCGCTTGTCGCCGCCGAGCACGCGCTCGAGCTCGGCGGCGCGGTTCTTGATGAAGATCAGGTTTTCCTTGCGCCTGTCATGGCCGCCCTCGCGGCAGCGCAGGTAAACGGACAGCACGTGCGGATACTGGGTTTCCAGAGTAGCCAGCGCCTGCAAACGACCCTTGAGGTCCATCGATTTCTCCTGACGGCCAGTTGGCGGGCGGAGAGGATAGTCAAAGCTGCCCGGAGTGCAAACGGGGGACTGGCATGAACTCATCCAAAACCGCTATATTCGCGGAATCATGAACGCAGCCAACGCTGAACCCGCACCACGCCAACGCCGTCTGCCGCCATGGCTGAAACGGCCGTTGCCCCGCAGCCGCGGCCAGAAACCACTGGACGAGCTGCTTGACCACCAGCGGCTGCACACCGTGTGCGAAGAGGCGAACTGCCCCAACAAGGCGCAGTGCTTCACCCATGGCACGGCCACTTTCATGATCCTGGGCGACACCTGCACCCGCCGCTGCCAGTTCTGCAGTGTGAAGTCAGGCCGTCCGCCCAACCCGCCTGATCCTGACGAGCCCCGGCGCCTGGCGGAGACCGCGTCCGCCATGAAACTTTCCCACGTGGTGGTGACCAGCGTGGACCGCGACGACCTGGCCGACGGCGGCAGCGCCCACTGGGCAGCCGTGGTTGCGGCACTCAAGGCGTCATTGCCGGAAGCGACCATCGAGGTGCTGACGCCCGATTTCCAGGGAAAGCCCGAGCAGATCCAGCGCGTCGTGGACGCCGGTCCGCGCATCTTCAACCACAACATCGAGACCGTGCCGTCGCTGTACCGCAGCATCCAGCCCGGCAGCGTGTACCAGCGCAGCCTGGCCGTGCTGGCGCGCGTCAAGCAGGTCGCGCCGACCATGACCACCAAGAGCGGCCTGATGGTCGGCCTCGGCGAAACGCGCGAAGAGGTCAGCGCCGTGCTGCGCGACCTGCGCGCGGCCGGCGTGGACATGCTGACCGTCGGGCAGTACCTGAAACCGGAGCCAGGCCTGGCCGAAGTGAAACGCTACTACGAACCCCGTGAGTTCGATGAAATCCGTGATGAAGCACTGGCACTAGGCTTCCCCAAGGTGGCCAGCGGCCCATTCGTGCGCAGCAGCTACAATGCCAAAGAGCAGTACCTGCTTGGTTGAACCGGCGGTGGTTGAACAGCAAATTTCCAATAACCAATTTCCAATTACCAATGCGATTGGCAGGGATGATTGGGATCCTCGTCCGAAGGGCAAGCATGGCGACAGACAACAAAGAACGGCCGATACGGGTGCTGGTGGCCAAGGCCGGTCTGGACGGCCATGACCGGGGCGCGAAAATCGTAGCCGCCAGCCTTCGTGACTCTGGCATGGAAGTGATCTACACCGGTCTGCGCCAGACGCCGGAGATGATCGTGCATGCCGCCATCCAGGAGGACGCCGACGCGATCGGCCTCAGCAGCCTGTCCGGCGCGCACATGACGCTGTTCCCGCGCGTGCTGGAGCTGCTGAAACAGCAGCACGCGCAGGGAATTCTGCTGTTCGGGGGAGGCGTTATCCCCGAGAAAGACGTTCAAGAGCTTTTGAAACTAGGCGTCGGACGGCTGTTCGGCCCCGGTACAGACACACGCGAGATCGCAAAGTACCTGAACGAAGAAGTTCCCAAACGGCGCGCGAAACAGGAGGTTTGACCATGAACACGCCACAGCCGACCACCGGCCCGACAGGCGCCTACCCGCCGCCCCCACCGCCCCCCGGCGCGTTCCATCAACCGCCTCCGCCCCCGGGGCCGCAGCCCGGGTCACCAATGCCGACCTATCGGCTGTCACGCCCGCGCACGAACATCTGGCGCGTGCTGGGACTGCTGATTTTCGTGGGCGTGATCGGCTTCAACCTGCTGATCATGCTGGCCATGTTCGGCGGAGCAGGCATGCTGGGCGGCGGCCACCGCGATCCCCACGGCCTGGTGGAATATCGCCGCGAAGCCGGTGACGGCGGCAAAATCGCCGTGATCAGCATCGAAGGCGTGATCATGGAAGGCGGCGGCGGCGGCCTGTTCGGGGGCGGCATCGACCCGGTGGCGCTGGCGATCGACAGCCTGAATCGCGCTCAGACGGACCCCGATGTGCGCGCGGTGATCCTCGAGGTCAACAGTCCGGGTGGCGGCGTCACCGCCAGCGACTACATCCACCACGAGATCCTCAAGTTCCGCGAGAGTGGCAAGCCCGTGGTCGTGTACATGAAAGACCTCGCGGCCAGCGGCGGCTATTACGTCAGCGCCCCGGCCGACTGGATCGTGGCCAGCCCCACCACGCTCACGGGCAGCATCGGCGTGGTGATCCAGGGTTTCAACTTCCATGGCACGCTTACCGAAGTCGTGAAGGGGCAGGACGCCACCATCAAGGCCGGCGGCAACAAGACCATGGGCAGCATGTTCGCCGACCCCGAGTCAGAAGAGTACCGGCAGGGTCGCCAGCTGCTGCAGGACCTGGCCGACGAAATGCACGGCAAGTTCAAGCAGATCGTCAAGGACGGCCGTGGCGGCGTCCTGCAGCCGGATTGGGAGACCTACGCCGACGGGCGCATCCTCAGCGCCGAGCAGGCAAAGAAAGTGGGCCTGGTGGACCAGATCGGCTACTTCGAAGACGCCAAGGCCAAGGCTGAAGAACTGGTCCAATTGAAGGGTCTGACCGTGGTGGAGTACGGCCGCGACGTGAGCCTCGGCGCGCTGCTGGGCCTGGGCGCTGAAGACGTACAACCCAGGGTTGAAAAGGCCGTCGGCGAGCAATTGAGCGCGGAGCTGCAGGAGCAACTGAGGCTCTACCCCGGCCGTCCTATGGCGATCTGGGTGCCGTAGTCGGCGCAGTGTCGCCGCTGCGTCGCTCGAGCGGGTTGAGGCTCAGGACTTGAACACCTGAATGATGTCAGCGGGCGCCCTTGCAGCCAGGATCGCCTTGCGGTTGTCCTCATTGCGCAGGACGTGCATCACGGCCGCGAGCACACGCAGGTAGGTGTTCTGGTCGTTGTCGGGCGCGGCGATGGTGACGATGATGCGCACGGGCTGGCCGTCCAGGCTGTCGTAATCGATGCCTTTTTCGCTGCGCGCCAGGCCGAGGGTGAAGCTCTTTACGCTGGAAAGCTTGGCGTGCGGCACGGCGATGGTGAGTCCTACGCCGGTGGACATGATCTCTTCGCGTTCCAGGATGGCTTTTTTCAGTGCCTCGACGTCGGTGACGCCCTCGGACTTGCCGAGGTTGTTTACGATTTCGATCAACGCATCACGCTTGGACCCGCTCTCCAGGTTCATGATGATGCGCTCAGGGGAGAGCATTCCGTAGATGTCCATGTTGCTCCAAGAGACAGGCCGTTCAGGCTGCGGGTACCGGCTCCGCGGCAGGATTGTTCCGCGTCGGAACCCAAGGGCGAATTTAGCGGAGCGCAGGACGTTTGCAACATGAGGTCTCGGCTTGCAAAGGACGACGCCGGGCGTAATATCGTTGGAAGTTTCAGTAAATGTGGGCCAAGGAACTCCCCCGTTCCCCCAGGGTGCGTACGCTCGCACGTGCTTTTGGATTTCCCTTACGGGAGGCAGGGCTAGATGCCTATTTTCGCCTACGAAGCAATCAACGCACAGGGCCAGAAGGAAACCGGCGAACTGGAAGCGGCCAACCGCAACCAGGCGATCCTGGACATCCGCAACGCCGGCCTGAAACCGACCAAGGTTGCGCAGCGCGCCGAGACCGCGGCCGCCAAGAAGTCCGCCAAGAAAGAAGAGGCCGGACCTGCCCGCACCAAGGGGGGCAAGATCAAGGGCAGGGCGTCAGCGCAGCAGCTGACCGACTTCACGGCGCAGATGGCGGTGCTGATCGACGCCGGTCTGCCTGTGGTGCGCTCGTTGAAGGTGCTGGCACGCCAGCAGAAGCCGGGCGCATTCAAGTTCATCATCGAGGACGTAAGCGAAAGCGTCGAGCAGGGTTCAAGCCTGTCCGAGGCCTTCGGCAATCACCCGCGCACCTTTGACCGGCTGTACGTCAACATGATCAAGGCCGGCGAGGCGGGCGGTATTCTCGATACCATCCTGCAGCGCCTGGCCGACTTCATGGAGAAGGCCCAGCGCCTGAAGAAGAAGGTGATCGGCGCGATGATCTACCCGATCATCGTGATGTCCGTGGCCGTGATGATTCTTACCGGCATCATGATCTTCGTGATCCCCGCCTTCAAACAGATGTTCGAAGAGCAGGGCATGGAGCTGCACATCATGACCGCCGCCCTGATCTGGGTATCGGAAGGCATTGCCAGTATCTACGGCATATTGTTCGCCGTGGCTGTCGCGCTGATCGGTTTCGGCCTGGCGGCCTGGGGACGCACGCCGAAAGGCGAGCGTGTCCTGGATACAGTCAAGCTGAAGCTGCCGATCTTCGGCAACATCATCAAGAAGGCCGTTACGGCGCGCTTCACCCGTACGCTGGGCACCCTGGTGATGGCCGGCGTGCCGATCCTGGAGTCGCTGAACATCTGCAAGAACGCCATCGGCAACGTGGTACTGGGTGAAGCCATCGACAAGGTCGCCAACTCGATCAAGGAAGGTGAGACCATCGCCGGCCCGCTGTCCGAAACCGGCCTGTTCGACGACCTGGTCGTGAACATGATCGACGTGGGCGAAGAGACCGGTGAACTCGACAAGATGCTGATGAAGGTGGCCGACACCTTCGACACCTACGTGGACATCGCGGTGGAGTCGCTGGTCAGCATCCTTGAGCCGGTGCTGATCGTGTTCATGGGCGGAGCCATCGGCTTCATCGTGATCGCGCTGTTCCTGCCGCTGGTCGGCCTGATCGACGCAATCGGCGGGGCATAACGAATTCGAAGCAATCCACCATCGGGCGGGGTGCAGAGCACCCCGCCCTTTCCTATACTGTCGACGGAGGACAGCCGCCGGCATGGCACAGTCGGGCGACACCGGAGCAGTTACCTACGCGGGCATCGCGATCATCCTGCTGGTCGCGATCGGCGCGCTTGCGTTGTTCCGCTTCAACCTGTTCAACATGAAGGACCTGCTGGCCGGTCCCGAGGACGACAAGCGCACCGGCATCCCGCGCCGTCCGGCGGACAACGGCGGCAGCGGGGGGACCAGCGGCCCCGTTGAGTCGAGCTGGGACAGCACCATGCCTGATCCCGACCGCTACCGTGTGCAGCACGAGCGCCCTTTGCCTGAAAAGCTGACCTACACCCGCCACGTCGGTAACTATGACGTGGACGTCGAGCTTCGGCTGGTGCCGCAGGGCTGGTTCATCATGGGCGAGGATGACGGCGTGCGCAGCAACATGCCCAAGCGCTGGGTATGGCTGGACGACTACTACGTGTCCACCGTCGAGTTCACCAACGAGCAGTTCTACGCATTCATCCTTGCGGACGGCTACCGGGACGCCACGTATTGGACCCAGGAGGGATACGGATACATCACCCGCAGCGTCGGTGAACGCGGCAGCCAGTACGTGGGCTGGAAGCCGCTCGAGAACGGGGCACGGCTGTGGGCATTGGCCTCGCCGCGGGAGCAGGTAACGCTTGAGGTGCTGGAGAGCGACAAGATTCTGGGTAAGCCGGATTGCAAGGTACTGGTGCTGCCCGCCGGCGGCAACTGGAGCAGTTACCTGACCTTCGACCGCATGGCACGCACCGTCAGCCTGAAGTACCGCGACACCTGGGCTTTCGTCAACGGCATCGACCTCGCCAACTATCCGGATCACGACCTCTCTCGCCTGGGCCTGTTGCGCGTCACCGACCGGCAGGGGCGCATCGACCTGTCCGACCTCTCGGACGGCACGTCGTACGACGTCATCGCCTTCGCCGACGGCGATAGCGAACCGCCCACCTTCGGCGAACTCAAGCGCAGCGCCGCGCCTTATCTGCGCGGGCCGAAGATGCCCGTCGTCGGCGTTTCGTGGTTCGAAGCCGATGCCTGTTGCCGCTTCTTCGGGGGCATGCTGCCCACCGAGGCGCAGTGGGAAAAGGCAGGCCGCAGCATCGACGGGCGCCTGTTCCCGTGGGGCAACAAGCTCGAACTCACGCCCGGCCCCGACGGCAAGCGCTTCACCACCGATCTCGCCAACCTGAATCGCTGGCGCGTGCTGGAAGCGGGCAGCCTCCCGGCGGGCGCCAGCGTTTACGGCGTGCAGGACCTGGTCGGCAATGTGTCGGAGTGGTGCCGCGACGTGTACATTGAGATTCCGGTGTGGTCCGAACGCAACCCGTTCAATGCCGGCGGCGCCAAGGATCGCAGGGCTGAACGCGGCTCCAGTACCCACGACGACGACGAGCAGACTGCCAAACTGCACAACCGTCGCAGCAGCGACCCCTACACCCGCGGCGTGGAGTCGCGCGGCTTCCGGGTCGTGTTCGACGCCGAGACCGCACTGAAGCTAACGGGCTGGAAGTAGGCCAGCGGCGGGTGGCAGCCGACAGTAAACCGGCCTGTTCCCCCACTTCCCGACCGCTGCCTTTTGCCTGCCTCCTTTTTCTTTCCGCTCAAGAAGTGCGCGCCTTCTTGCCGATTTCCCCACGGAGATCGACATGGCCGCCAACGAACAACCGCGCTCGCGCCCCACGCGCATTTCTGCCGCAGAATTCAGCGCCATGGCAGGTCGCCAGGCCCCGCGCAAACCACGCATCCAGCACCGCGACTGGACAACCAGGGTTGACAAGGGTCCGCAGCAGCCGTTCCGACTGCGCCTGCCCTTTCTGCCGCCGTCTGTGAACAAGCTGTTCACCACGGTGCGCGACCCCCAGAGCGGCGTGATCAAGCGTGTACTGACCCAGAAGGCTCGCAAGATCCGCCGCCTGATAACCGCCCTCGTCGACCGCCAGCTCAGCCCGAACGCGATCTACGAGCTGCAGATCGACATTCATCTGCCCTGCTTCACCAAGAGCGGCGCCGTGCGCAAACTCGACCTCAGCAACCGGGTGAAGTTCATTGAGGACTGCGTCTGCACGGCGCTGGGCATCGACGACAGCCACATTTTCCGCGTCGTGCTGACCAAGCACGACAGCGACACCGAGCTGACCGTGCTCGAGATCAGAGAACGCGACCAACAGGCCGGGCGCGAAGCCGCCTGAACACTGGAGCCGTCATGGACAACCTGCTTGCCCGTCTGCAGAAGGCCGACCCCTACCGCATCTCCCTGGCTCCGCTGCTGGGGTTGCTGGCCGGCTTCCTGGTCAATCGCGCTCACGGCGGCGCCACCGGCTGGGCGCTTCTGGTCGAAATGCTGATCGGCGCTGTGATGATCACCTTCGCTGCAACGGTGCTGGCCAACGTCGCCCAGCTGATGCAGGAGCGCGAACAACAGGCCTCGCAGGCGGCTGCTCAGCAGGCCAGCCGTGTGACCGCCCGACGCCAGGCGCTGATGGACGCCGAATCAGAACGCTACCGCATCGAGCGCTTCTTCCGCGAGCAGATACTCACTGCCGCCCTGCGCGCCGAGCGGCTCGAGCAGGCCCTGATCGAGCAGCGCGCCGAGGCCACGACGCTGCGAGGCATGCTGGCGCGTTTCGACGCGGCACGCCCCCAACTGGAACTGGGCGCGTTGGCGGCACGACTCGAGAAGCTGGAGTCCGCCACACGAGTCGCCGAGGACGCCCGGTCCAAGATCCTGGCACTGGAACAGGCGCAGGAACAGATGCGCGCCCAGCAGGTCGCGCTCGACCGCCGCGCCGCCCAGGAAGCCGAGGAACTCAAGGCTTCGCTGCTGCAGCTCGCGATCAGCGAAAGCCAGCGCATGCGCAACATGGCCGCGCCGGAAAACGACCAGTCCGGCCGCATCATCGAGCTGGAGTCGCGCATCCACCGCCTGGCCCGCGAGATCGAAGCGCTCAGCAGCCGTCGCGACGTGGTAACTGGCGCGCCCGCGGCGCAGCAGGCCGCAGCACCCGAGAAGGCCCGCATCGGCTTCCTGCAGGCAATGCTGGACGCCAACAAGACCCTGCGCAAGCAGATCAAGGAAGCGGCCTGAACTGCAGTCAAGTCAAAAGCCCCGGGCCGATGCCCGGGGCTTTTTTTGGTATGGGAACCGCTACTTCTTGTTCTTCTCGGCTTCTTCCTTCAACTTTTCGATGATCTTGTTCTTCTCGAGCAACGTTTCGTAGGCCTCGAAGAACTTCACCGGCTCCTCGGCCCAGGGAGTTGCGGCCGAATTCTCGAACACCGCCCAGGTCATGTTGGTGAAGCCCTTCTTGTAGTCGGTTTCATCACCCTTGACGTACATGGGATCCTTGGCGCCGTGCACGAACAGTGTTGGAACCTTGATCTTCTGGTTCTTCACCGCGTCCGTGAAGTTGTATTCCGGCACCAGGATGCGGGCGTTGCCCTCCGGTTCAACCTGCCAGGGGCGCTGCGCGTAGAAGATCGGCTCCAGCGCTTTCGGGTCCGCCCAGCGGCGCTTGTAGCTGCCGGTGTGCGCCCAGAAACGCTGTTCGTCGTTCAAGCTCTCTGAGCCGGTGCGTCCGCTGGGATCGTACAGCAGGCTGATGCCATAGTACTTGAAGGCCTCGTCTTTGCTGCCCTCACAGGCGTTGCGAGCCTGCTCGCGGGAGCCCTTTCCCGACCAGGTGCCGACGATGATCGCGAACGCGACGCTTTCCGGGTGAAGGCGCAGGTACTCAAGTGCGATCCAGCCGCTGACGCCGTGAGCAATCAGGCCGACCTTCTCCTGCTTGGACTGCTTGCGCCGTTCCTCGAAGGTCTCGACCAGCTGCTTGAGCGGGTAGTAGTAAGCGGTGCGGTTCACGCTGCCGTCGCGATTCTTCATCCACTCGATGTCCTTCATGCGGCTGCAGTCCGGCAGCTTGACGAAGGTGCACTTGAAGGTCTTGTTGATCTGGAAGATGTACGGGTACCAGTAACGGTCCGAGGCGCCAAGGTCGGGCAGGATCAGGACTTCCATGTCCACGGGGCGCGGCTGCGGGCTGCTGAAGCTGTGGCCTTCCAGCTCGACGTCTGTGTACTGGTCCTTGAAGGCGTCCGCGCGGCGCGGCTTCAGCGGCTCGGCTTCCTTCAGGCCGTCAGCAAAGAAGCGCCACTTGGCAAGGTCATCGCCGAAGTCCTGGCTGCTCAGGCTTTCCAGGGCATCGCTGATCAGGAACTTCAGCTCGCGGCTGAACTTCTTGTCGGCCGAGGCCAGTTCCAGCATCCCGACCAGCAGCTTGACATTCTCCTTGGCTTGCTTCTGCGCCTCCGGATTGTCCGGCGCGCCACGGAACACGCCGAGCTCGCGCAGCATGCGGGCCTTCACCTTTTCCGGTACCTTCTTGCCCATCACCAGCTCAGGGGCGCGGCCCCACTTTTCCGCGGTGGCCCAGGTGGCGTTGTTGTACAGCGCCCATACCAGGTGCTCGCCGGCCGACGGCTTCTTGCCGACTTCCTTTTCGTCGAACAGGAACTTTTCTAGCGTGGCCAGCAACTCCTGGTTGCTCTCGCCCTGTAGGCGGCCAGTAACCGTTGCGCGGTACTGCCAGACGTCGGACTCGAGAATCTCCAGGTACTCGTCCGACAGTTCGGCGCCGCCCGCCAGCGCGTCGATGGCGTCTCGCTTGACGAGGTTCGTGGATTTCTTGTCGCGCCATACCTTCCAGAAATCATCATCCGGTCCGGCTTCCGCAGTGGTGAATGCGATCACCAGCAGCAAGGTGACCAGCGCGGGTATGGCCAGGGAACGTAGTCTCATGTCTCAACCTCCAGTGCCTCAGGGATGCACGTAGTCGCTATCAGGGGACGGCCTCCAGCGCAAGATTATAGCCTTGCGCACCGCCCCGCGCAGCACAGACGTTCATCGCCCGGAACAATACATGGCATGGCCCTGAGCTTGAGACGAATTCGCAAGTCATTTACCGCAAAGCTTTTTGGCGTTTTTTTGCTCCCGCGCTGATGTTTCGCCTGTAGTTTTCGGACATGGCCGAAGCTCGGAATCAGCGTCTGCTTACCATGATCACCCTGCTCGGCAGCGGGGGCCTGGTCGTCGGGCTGTTCTGGACCTACTGGGCCTTCGGCAGCCAGCTTGCCCTGGCCCAGGCCGCCGACAGTTCAATGGACGTGATCATGGCGGGCGTGCTGGCCTGGACCGTTGCGGTGGCCGCCCAGAGCCCAGACAAAGAGCATCCGTTCGGCCACTCACGAGCCGAGCCGATCGGCGCTCTTGTGGTAGCGGTGGTCGCGGGCGTTCTGGCATTCGAAGTCGGACGCAATGCCGTGGAAGCGCTGCTCGAAAGCAAGCCTGTAAAGCTTGACTGGCTGCTGGTTGCGGTGTTCGCCGCCAAGTCGGTGTTCAAGTCTGCCATTTTCGTGTTCTCGTCCGCGACCTTCCGACGCACGCGAAGTCCCGCCATGAAGGCTCTGGCTGTGGACGCCCGCAACGACGTGATGGTGAGCGTACTGGCCATCACGGGTTTCTTTGGCGTGCAGGCCGGCTACCCGGCTCTCGACGCCTGGCTGGCACTGCCGGTGGCCGTCTGGATCGCCTGGACCGGTTTTGAGCTGGCCCGCGACAACATCCGATACCTGATGGGCGAAGCCCCTTCCGAGGAACGGCAGGACCAACTGAAACTCCTGGCCTCCAACGTGGAGGGCGTGCTGGCGGCGCACGACCTGCGTGCGCACTACATCGGCACCGTATTGCAGGTTCAAATCCACATCGTGGTCCAATCCGATCTCAGCGTGCTGCAGGCCCATGACATCGGCGAAGCCGTGCGCGAACGACTCGAATCGGAGGATGACGTGGGGCAATGCTCCGTCCACATCGACGTGAAGTAAGCTGGTAAGCCGCGACGCGGTTCGCCTATTCCGTACCAACCACCCGGGCCGAAACCCCTTCCGCTTTGCTATGCTGCATCCATGACCAATTTTCCCCCGCCCTCCGATTTCAAGGGTCCTCACGCCGAAAGTCTGACCGGTTGCGTTGACCTGCACCTTCACTCGCGACTCAGTGACGGCGCCTGTGAGCCTGAGTACCTGGTGGAGTGGGCCGCTGCCCTGGGACTGAAGGCAATCAGCCTCACAGACCATGACACCACGCGCGGCATCCAGCGGGCTGTCAGGCGCGGCACGGAACTGGGTGTCGAAGTGATCCCGGGTGTCGAAATCAGCGTCAAGCTGAGCCACGGCACCTTCCACCTGCTTGCCTATTACTACGACCCTCACGATGCGGGCTTTGAAGCCACTCTGCGCGACATCGCCGGCAAGCGAGAGGCCCGCAACCGGAGAATCGTGCAGGCCCTAACTTCGTACGGAATGCCCATTTCCTACGAGGAGGTGCTCGAGGAAGCCGGCGAAGCCGTGGTGGGACGCCCGCACATCGCAGCCGTGCTGGAACGCAAGGGCTATGTGTCCTCGCGCCAGCAGGCCTTCGACGACTGGATCGCGGACGACGCGCCGTGTTATTTCGAGAAAGACACCTTCGGCCCCGAGCAGGCGCTGCGTTTCGTGCGTGAGCACAAGGCGGTGCCGGTGATCGCTCACCCGATCTGGCTGAACCGCGGCGGGCTGGACAAAACCGAGGAATACCTGAAGCAGCTCAAGACCTGGGGCCTGCTTGGCCTGGAGGCCATCTACCCGGACCACGACGAAGTCTGGACCCGCGGCCTGATCGAGATCGCCCAGCGGCTGGGCCTGATCGTGACCGGCGGAAGCGACTACCATGGCGGCAGGACCAA
>JAANMX010000076.1_pt1 | contig 109911 bp, 83 predicted proteins | sample 7279681 | NCBI WGS metagenome assembly JAANMX01 (sample SAMN14094542, study PRJNA606508) | bioreactor metagenome | isolation source: A lab-scale SPAN reactor treating ammonium-rich wastewater day 351 | place: Ireland: Galway | collected 2018-01-01 | reverse complement strand
GCGACGCGAACCCGCAGATTCCCGAGCGCAACAAGGCCCTGATGCGGACGCGGTTGGAGACATTTCGCAAAGCCAGAGCCGGGGGTTAGACCGCATGGTTCGCCGGCTGATGGACGAATAACACGCCCGGAATCTGTGCCGACGGACTGTTGAACAAGCGGGAAACGGGACTCGAACCCGCGACCCTCTGCTTGGGAAGCAGATGCTCTACCACTGAGCTATTCCCGCAATAGATTGGTTATTCTAACCCATCATCGACTCGGTGTCAAGATATGTGGATCCAACACATACCCGACGGATGCTTGACAACCGTTTTCGTGCGCGGGTATGATCAGCCCAATAACCGAGTCATAAGGCTGTGACGAGGCCAGTACGGGTCCTGCTTCCGTTTCAGAGAGCTGTCGGATGGTGCGAGACAGCAAGGGCAGACCGGGAAACTCCCCTCCGAGCCGACAGGCTGAACGGCAACGCTCAATAGGCCTGTACGGGTACGCCCGTTATCGCGTATAGAGTGGGATTTGGGAAGCTGCGTCCAGCGGTTTTCCAAGCCTACAAGGGTGGTACCGCGTGAGTCAACCTCTCGTCCCTTGGGATGAGGGGTTTTTTGTTTGTGGGCTGGAGCAGGGTCGCTGCACAGCGGAAAAGGAGCTTGATTCATGAGCATGACGGGCGCTCGTATCCTACTGGAGTGTCTGAGACAAGAGGAGGTTCGGCACATATTCGGATATCCGGGCGGTGTCGCCCTTCCCCTTTATGACGCTCTCTACGACACCGAGGATGTGCAGCACTTCCTCGTTCGGCATGAGCAGGGCGCGGCCCACATGGCGGATGGGTATGCGCGTGCGTCCGGCAAAGTCGGCGTCTGCCTGGCCACCAGCGGCCCCGGTGCAACGAATCTCGTCACCGGACTGGCCACGGCCTATATGGACTCCGTCCCTGTGGTTGCCATCACCGGTCAGGTACGCACTCATGTGATCGGCAAGGACGCGTTTCAAGAGGCCGATATCACAGGCATCACAGCGCCGATCACGAAGCATAACTACCTGATTAAGAACGTCGCCGATCTGCCCAGGATGGTTGCTGAGGCGTTTCATATCGCCCGGACCGGCCGGCCAGGTCCCGTGCTGTTGGATGTCCCGATGGATGTCAGCATCGCGACACTGGACTGGGAGCCGAGCCAATACGTGCGGGATCCGGATATTCCCAGCTACAAACCAACCACGCGCGGGCACGAGCGACAGATCCGCAAGGCGGCCGAAGCAATCGATCGCGCCGAGCGACCCGTCATGTTCGTCGGCGGAGGGGCCATCATCTCCGGAGCCGATGAAGAGGTCCGTGAACTGGCCCATCGCCGGAACATCCTCGTCACCACAAGCTTGATGGGTAAGGGCATAATCGACGAGACGGACCCGCTGGCGCTTGGCATGCTTGGCATGCACGGAACGGCGTACGCCAATCATGCGGTCCACAACTGCGACCTTCTCATCGCGATCGGTGTCCGCTTCGACGACCGCGTTACGGGCCGGCTCGATCGCTTTGCCACCGGAGCGTCGGTCATCCATATCGACATCGATCCCGCTGAGATCGGCAAGATCCGAATGCCGGATGTTCCCATCGTGGGCGATGTCAAGAGCGTGCTCAGCGAGCTGCTGCAGCACATCCGCCCTGCCGAGCCGACGGAGTGGAACGCTAAGATTCGTGAATGGCAAGAGCGCTTTCCACTGGCATATCCCTCCGACGGCAAACTGTATGCCGAGTATGTGATCAACCGACAGATGGAGGCGACTGGCCGGGACGCGATCATGGCCACGGACGTCGGCCAGCATCAGATGTGGGCCGCTCAGCATTATCGATGTCGTCGCCCCCGGCAATGGGTTACTAGCGGCGGATTGGGAACGATGGGCTTTGGCCTGCCAGCCGCGATTGGTGCGCAGGTTGCCTGCCCAGATAAGAGGGTGCTCTGCCTGAGCGGCGACGGCTCGTTCCAGATGTGCGTCCAGGAGCTGATGACTGCCACGGTCTACAAACTCCCGCTGATTGTATCGATCATCAACAACCGCTCGCTCGGCATGGTCCGGCAATGGCAGGAGCTGTTCTACAACCAGCGCTACAGCGAGGTCGATCTCGAGGCCTCTCCGGATTTCGTCAAGCTGACCGAAGCCTATGGCGGAGTCGGACTCCGTGCGACGACGCCGGAGGAGTACAACCAGGCGCTCGAAATCGCCCTCAAGGTCGATGATCGGCCCGTCGTGATCGATTGTGTCATCCCTACGGAGGAGCTGGTATACCCGATGATCCCGTCGGGCCAGAGCGTCGACGACATGCGCACGCGCGCCAACATCGAGGAGCTGAAGCCAAGCGTCGACGAGGATGCAGAGACATGGTCCTTCGAGGATACGGAGAAAGCGCTTGAGGAGTACGTCGCCAAGAACCAGACGGACGACGATCTCCAGAAAGGAGAGAAGTGATGGCGGATCCTGGCGCGACAGCGGTCAAGGGCTCGGCGCAGCAGCATGTGATCTCGGTACTGGTGGCCAACCATCCAGGCGTTCTGGCCCGCGTCGCAGGCCTCTTCGCCCGGCGTGGGTACAATATCGAATCGCTCGCGGTCTCGATCACGGACAAGCCCGATATGTCCCGTATGACGATCGTCGTAGGCGGCGATGAGTCGGTGCTTGAGCAGATCACCAAGCAGCTAAACAAACTGATCGAGGTCGTTCGCGTCGCCGACTATAGCGATGGTCCCGCAGTCGAACGCGAACTCGGATTGATCAAGGTGAACGCCGAACCAAAAAACCGGGGTGAGATACTGCAGATCGTCGAAGTGTTTCGCGGACGGGTTATCGACATGAGCGATCGCACATTCGTGATCGAGGTCACCGGGAGCGCCGACAAGCTCGACAAGGTCGCTGAACTGCTCGGGACCTATGGTATTCGTGAAATGGTCCGGACGGGTGCGATCGCCATGGCGAGAGGCGCAAGAACCGCATAGCCATGGATGATATGCGGGAGCTCATCACCGTGGAGCAGGCGGAGGCCGCGTTCCGGCTTCTCGCCCTCCTCGGTCCGCTTGTCGGTCTGGTCGTCGGCGGCGCGATTGGCGTTCGCCGCGGTCTGATCGTTCGGCGAGCGCTGATTGGCCTCGCACTGGGTGGCCTGACGGCGCTGAACTACGGCCTATGGCGGCTCTATTGCCTGAACACGGACCGGCTGGGAGTGGATACAGTGCGCAATCTGGTAACGAACCTCGTACTGTTTGTCATGATTGGGGCCGTTGCGGGGATTGCCTATGGTCTGTTGGCTCGGCGTGTGTCAACTACCGGCATGGGATCAGCCGGCGAGGGAACGGATGGGTTGGGTGGATCGTGATCTACCCGGCGCTCTGGTCACGAAGTCCGTATTGGATGGCCTGATGCATCGGTGCGGCGGATCGGTCAGCCGCACGGTCTATAGAGAGGAATGAGGAAATGCCAGCGAAGGTGTATTACGAGGCGGATGCCGATATGTCGCTACTGAAGACCCGGCGGCTCGCCGTGATCGGTTACGGGAGCCAGGGCCATGCCCATGCTCAGAATCTGCGGGACAGTGGTCTCGATGTTCGGATTGGCCTTCGCCCCGGCAAGAGCTGGGATGCGGCGAAGCGGGACGGCTTTCTTGTCACGGATGTCGCGACGGCGGCTCGCGAATGCGATGTGATCATGATCCTCGTAAATGATGAGTACCAGGCCCGCCTGTACCACGAATCCATCGCACCAGGGCTCACCGCAGGCAAAGCGCTCGCCTTCGCCCATGGCTTCAACATCCACTTTGGTCAGATAGTGCCCGCCGCCGACGTCGATGTCTTCATGGTAGCCCCCAAGGGTCCGGGCCACCTGGTGCGTCGAGTCTACGCCGAAGGCCGTGGGGTGCCCTGCTTGATCGCGGTTCATCAGGATGCGACCGGCCATGCGCGTGATCTTGCGCTTGGCTGGGCTATGGGCGTGGGTGGGGCCCGAGCCGGCGTCCTGGAGACGACGTTTCAGGAGGAGACCGAGACCGACCTGTTCGGCGAGCAATCGGTCCTGTGCGGAGGGACGACTGCCCTGGTAAAGGCCGCGTTCGAAACGCTGGTAGACGCGGGCTACCAGCCGGAAATCGCCTATTTCGAGTGCCTGCATGAGCTGAAACTCATCGTCGATCTGATGTACGAGGCGGGCATCGCCGGGATGCGGTATTCGGTGTCCGACACAGCCCAATACGGCGATATGACCCGAGGGCCACGGGTCATCGACGAATCCGTCCGCGCCCGAATGCGGGACATCCTGGGCGAAATCCAGAGCGGCGCCTTCGCGAAGGAATGGATCCTGGAGAATCAGGCTGGCCGACCCGTGTTTCGAGCGCTGGCCCGAAAGGATGAGCGTCATCTGATCGAAACGGTGGGCAAGGAGCTTCGATCCCTGATGAGCTGGGTCAAAAGCCCTGTCGATGGCCCAGTTGATTGATCGGCGCTGATCCGATGGATTTCGTTCGAATATTCGACACCACCCTTCGGGACGGCGAACAATCCCCTGGCGCCTCGCTCAACGTCCATGAAAAGGTCGAGATTGCCCGGCAACTCGAACGGCTGGGAGTCGACGTCATCGAGGCCGGCTTCCCGATCTCCTCGCCGGGCGATTTCAATGCCGTCCGCGAGGTCTCTCGTGTCGTCCGAGACGCTGTTGTATGCGGCCTGACCAGAGCCGTGCCGAAGGATATCGACGTAGCCGTCGAAGCCCTCAAGGATGCGGTTCGACCCCGGATTCACACGGGCCTCGGGGTTTCCGACGTTCACCTCCGGCACAAACTGCGCATCTCTCGCGAGGAAGCCAAGCGGCGCGGCGTGGAGGGCGTTCGATACGCGAAACGGTTTGTTGAGGATATCGAGTACTTCCTCGAAGACGCAGGACGAGCGGATCCCGACTACCTTTGTGAGGTGGTTGAGGCGGTCATCGAGGCAGGAGCCACCGTCATCAACGTCCCCGATACGACCGGCTTCGCCACGCCAGACGAGTTCGGAGCGCTCATCAGGTCGATCATCGAACGGGTACCGAATATCGATCGAGCCACCGTGTCGGTTCACTGTCACGATGATCTGGGAATGGCGGTAGCCAACGCGCTTGCCGGCGTTCGCGCCGGCGCCAGGCAGGTCGAATGCACGATCAACGGCATCGGCGAACGAGCCGGGAATACCAGCCTCGAAGAGGTCGTGATGGGACTGAAGGTCCGGGCAGCGCACTACCAGCTGCAGACCCGGATCATCACTCAGGAGCTGTACAAGACCAGTCGGTTGGTCTCGAACCTGACCGGCATCCTCGTGCAACCGAATAAAGCCATCATCGGCGCGAACGCCTTCGCTCATTCCTCGGGCATCCATCAGGACGGCGTCCTGAAAGAACGGACCACCTACGAGATCATCGATCCGAGGGAAGTCGGGATCCCCGAGAGCAAGATCCTGCTGACCGCGCGATCGGGACGACACGCGCTAACCCATCGACTGGAGCAGCTTGGCTATACGCTGGACGAAACGCAGCTCGATCGCGTCTACGGCAGGTTCCTGCAAGTCGCGGATCAGAAGAAAATGGTCTATGACGAGGACCTCGAGGTCATCGTTGCCGATGAGACGTCCTCGGTGCGCGTCACCTACGAGCTCGTTCAGGTGCAGGTTACCAGCGGCGACCGCAGCATTCCGACCGCCACGGTTACCTTACGGGGTCCCGACGGTGTGGAGTTGACCGATAGTGACCACGGAACCGGTCCGGTCGATGCGATCTACAGGGCCATCAACCGGATCGTACAGACCGAGAACGAACTGATCGAGTTCTCGATCCAGGCGGTCACCGAAGGCATCGACGCTCTGGCCGAGGTGACTATTCGAATCCGCCATGGCCATAATATCTATACAGGTAGAGGTTCCCATTCCGACATCTGCGTCGCCAGTGCACGAGCCTATTTGCACGCGCTGAATCGCCTGATTGAGAACCGCGAGAGCACCGCGCCTGAGGTTGCTCTGGATCAGGTTTGATGACAACCACAACAAAAACCCTGTTCGAGAAAATCTGGGAGAGACACATCGTTGGCGAGGCCTCAAGCCACGAGCCGGCCCTCCTGTATATCGATCTCCAGCTCCTGCACGAAGTGACGTCGCCACAGGCCTTCGATGGGCTCCGCTTATCGGGCCGGAGCGTCCGATGCCCCGCACAGAATGTGGCGACGATGGACCATAACGTACCCACGACGGATCGTACGCAGCCGATCGCCGATCCTGTCAGTCGTGCGCAGATCGAGGCGCTCGTCGCCAACTGTCGGGAGTTCGGGATCAAGCTGTACGATCTCACCAGCCGGGATCAGGGCATCGTCCATGTGATCGGCCCGGAGCTCGGTCTTACCCTGCCCGGGATGACCATCGTCTGCGGCGATAGCCATACAGCCACGCACGGCGCCTTCGGAGCGCTTGCTTTTGGGATCGGTACGTCCGAAGTCGAGCATGTGCTGGCCACGCAATGCCTGCTCCAATCCCAGCCACGTACCATGGAGATCCGTGTCACAGGATCCCTGCCTGTCGGGGTATCGGCAAAAGATATCATCCTCGGGATCATCGGGCAGATCGGCACGGATGGCGCCACCGGTCATGTGGTCGAGTACACAGGCAACACAATCCGCGACCTCAGTATGGAAGGGCGGATGACGGTGTGCAACATGACGATTGAGGCCGGAGGCCGCGCTGGAATGATCGCCCCGGATGAGGTTACGTTCCGGTATATCCATGGGCGGGCCTGCGCTCCAAAAGGCGAACAATGGGACCGCGCACTCGAGGATTGGAGCACGCTCACCTCCGACGCCGGCGCCGTCTACGATCGCTCCATCACCTTCGATGCGCGCAGTCTGGAACCCTTCGTCACATGGGGCACCACCCCTGCCCAGACCCTGCCGGTATCCGCCTCGATTCCTGATCCCGACAGCCTGGAGACAGAGGCCGAGCGTGAGTCCGCGCGGGCGGCCCTCGCCTATATGGATCTGCGACCGCGCATGCCCATCAGCGACATTGCGCTGACGCATGTCTTCATCGGTTCCTGCACCAACGGGCGAATCGAGGATCTGCGCGAAGCGGCTCGAATCGCTGCCGGAAAACGAGCATCCTCTGCGGTTCGTGCGCTGGTCGTACCGGGGTCGATGGCGGTCAAACGTCAGGCCGAGGCCGAGGGCCTCGATCGCATCTTCATGGAGGCTGGAATGGAATGGCGCGAACCCGGGTGCTCCATGTGTCTCGGTATGAATCCCGACACACTCAAGCCGGGAGAGCGGTGCGCCTCGACATCGAATCGCAACTTCGAAGGGCGGCAGGGTAAGGGAGGCAGGACCCATCTGATGAGTCCTGCCATGGCAGCGGCGGCCGCCATCGCCGGCCATATCGTCGATGTCCGGGAATGGGAGTAGATAGCAACGATGGAACCACTGATACGCCTTGATGGTCTCGCCGCGCCTTTGAACCGGATCAATGTCGACACGGACCAGATCGTACCCAAGCAGTTCCTGAAGCGGATCGGGAAGACCGGCTTTGCCGATGCCCTGTTCTTCGATTGGCGGTTTCTGCCCAACGGAGATCCCGATCCTGATTTCGTCCTGAATCGACCGGAGTACCGTGGCGCTGAGGTACTCATCACCGGACGGAACTTCGGTTGCGGCTCCTCTCGGGAGCATGCTCCGTGGGCGCTGAGGGATTTCGGGTTCCGCGCCCTCGTTGCGCCTTCGTTCGCGGACATCTTCCGCCAGAACTGCTATCGCAACGGTCTCCTACCTATCGAAGTGCCGGAAGCAATCGCCCAACAGATGCTCATGCATGCGGAACGATCCGGATATCGCGTTTGCGTCGATCTGGAAACCTTGACCATCTCGGACACGTATGGGTTCGCACACACCTTCACCATGGACGACTTCTGGCGGCAATGCATGATGAACGGCACCGACGAGATCGAGCTAACCCTTCAACGACAACCAGAGATCGTGGCCTACGAACGTACTCGCCCCGCCTGGATGCCTGCCGTGTCCCGGACGGCCTGATATGGAGAGGGTTTCGGTCTTCGTCGATGGCGCCAATATGTACTATGCCCAGAAGCGACTGGGCTGGTACATCGACTATCGCCGCGTACTCGCGCATTTCGCCTGGCAAGGGGATTGCGAACTCAGCGAGGCTTACTACTACACCGGTACGGATTCCCCCCCGAGAAGTCGGGAGACGGCATTCTTTGAATACCTGAACCACGCGGGATTCACCGTGCGGGCGAAGAGCGTGAAACAGGTAACGGACGATGTGACGGGTGAAACGGTTGAGAGGGCCAGCCTCGACATCGAGATGGTCATCGATCTCTTCAACACGAGCAGCCGCTACGACACCTGTGTCCTGATGAGCGGCAACGGCGATTTCGAGCGGGTTCTTGAGGTTCTCCGTGCCCGGGGTAAGCGCGTCATCGTTGTCGGTCTGCCCGAGATGACCGCACGCGAACTACGTAACGCGGCGGGAGCCAACTATATCGAACTAAGGCGACTCGAGCCGACGATCGCTCGTACCGATCGACTTCCTGAGCCCGACGCCGAAGCCGAGGAGACCGAGGAGGCCGGGGACCCCCTGCCCCCGAACGGATAGGCCGAGCTCTCTTGCGCGGTGGTGATACTGGACCAGCCCCTACGAATAATGGCGAATCTCGAATCCGTACCAGAGGTTCTTGTTGATTGGCTGCGACGCTAGTACCCTTTCCTGCCACGCGATGATTCGTACCGGCGCCAGACGGGATATCGATGCGATCGTGGCCCTGTGGTCTGAGATGGCCAACGAGCATAGAACGATGGATCCACGATACACCTTCGCGCCCGAGGCGCCCGCTGCGGTCGCCCGACATATCAGGCGCTCTATGGCCTGCAACGACTCACGCGTATTCGTTGCCGATCTGCATGGTCGGCCGATCGGCTATATCCTCGCGGAGGTCCACCGTCGGTCGCCGATCTATCCGATCGGTGTCTACGGCTGCATTTCGGACCTGTGCGTAACGATCTCGGAACGACGCCGCGGGATCGGGAGCGCGCTTGTACGCCACACGTTTCGATGGTTCGAGACGCGAGGCGTAACGGCAAGCGAACTCCACGCAGCCGAGCTCAATCAGACGGCGCAGGCGTTCTGGCGAGCGATGGGATACGAACCGTATATACGGCTGATGCGCCGTTCGATGTACGCAGGTGAGGAGATGGAACAGTGAAGCGAGTGGAGTGTGTCATCAGGCCGATCAAGATGGATGATGTAAAGGAAGCGCTTGTGGCCATCGGTGTCTCGGGCATGACCGTAACCGATGTTCGGGGCTACGGACGACAGCGGGGACGCACCGAGAAGTACCGAGGCAATACCTATATCATCAACCTACTGCCAAAGGTAAAGGTGGAGTTCGTCGTCGCGGATGAACGAGCCGACGAAGTCGTTGAGGTGATCCTGGAAGCCGCACGGACCGGCGAGATCGGTGATGGTAAGGTGTTCGTTTCGGATGTCGAGGAAGCAGTACGCATCCGGACGGGCGAACGAGGTCTGGCCGCCCTATGAAGCGTAGGATCGAACTATACGACACTACTCTCCGAGATGGCGCCCAGACGGAAGGAGTCAGCTTCTCCGTCGCCGATAAGCTACGGATCGCCCGTCGACTGGATGAGTTCGGCCTGGACTATATCGAAGCCGGCTGGCCCGGTTCCAACCCGAAGGATATCGAGACCTACGAAGCGCTTCGAGGCAGTCGATTTGTCCACGCCAGACTCTGTGCGTTCGGATCGACACGCAGGCCGCAGACCCATGCCGCAGACGATCCACTGCTTCAGATTTTGATCGCTTCTGGCGCGCCCGTCATTACGATCTTCGGCAAGACCTGGGACTTTCATGTCACGCACGCACTCCGGACAACACTGAACGAGAACCTAGCCATGATCCGAGACTCGGTTGGGTTTCTGGCCCAACACGCCGAGGTCATCTTCGACGCCGAGCACTTCTTCGATGGCTTCAAAGCCAATCCGCGTTATGCGCTCGAATGTCTCAAAGCCGCTGAGGAGGCCGGAGCGCGCGTGGTCGTTCTTTGCGACACCAACGGCGGCACGCTCCCGGATCGTGTGGCCGAGGCCACGCATCGCGCTCTGGAAGCGGTTTCCTGTAACGTGGGTATCCACGCCCACGACGATAGCGGTTGCGCGGTCGCCAACAGCCTCGCGGCAGTGATGGCCGGAGCTTCGCATGTTCAGGGAACCATCAACGGCCTCGGCGAGCGCTGCGGCAATGCGAACCTCTGCACTCTGGCGGCGAACCTCCGATATAAACTCGACATGGACATCCTCCAGACGGATTCACTGGCACACCTTACAGCCATCTCTCAGTTCGTGGACGAGGTTGCCAATCTCCACCGCAATGATCTCCTGCCCTATGTGGGCCGATCCGCATTCGCCCACAAGGCAGGCATGCATGTCGATGCGGTCACCAAGCATAGCTCGATGTACGAACACATCGATCCACGTTCGGTGGGCAACACACAGCGCATCCTGGTCTCTGAACTCTCTGGAGGCGCCACTGTGGCCAGCAAAGCCATGCTCCGGGCCATGGACGTGACGAAGAAATCACCGGAAGCTCGCCACCTGCTGAAGCGGATAGCCGAGATGGAACATGACGGATACTCCTTCGAAGGAGCAGAAGCTTCCTTTGAACTGCTTCTGATGGAAACCGCCGGTGAATGCCGACATATCTGCGATATTGAAGGGTTTCGAGTGATTGTGGAGAAACGGGGCAACGGCGAGCCCACGACGGAGGCAACGGTCAAGCTTCGTATCGGCGACGAGGAGAGGCTCACCGTCGCGGAAGGCGATGGTCCAGTCCATGCCCTCGATCAGGCGCTTCGCAAGGCGCTGCGCCGCGCCTATCCTGAGCTCGAGCACATCAGGCTAACGGATTTCAAAGTGCGCGTGGTCAACGTTCGCGAAGGAACGGCAGCGCGCGTCCGCACGATGGTGGAATCACGACAGGGCGAACGTTCGTGGTCGACGGTCGGTGTCTCCACCAATATGATCGAGGCAAGCTGGCATGCTCTAGTGGACAGTATCCGTTATGGTCTGATGCTTCCTCCCGAATCCTCTGATAACCCGACCTATTCGGCCGACGCACCGTCAACGAGCTAAGGGAAGCAATATTGCGCCGCAACACCCCCGCTGGCTTGACCATCGCCGCAATCGACCCTTCCGGCGCGGCCGCCTGGGCGGGGCTCCAATCCGGCGATACGGTCCTGCGCGTCAACGGCCACGAAGTTGCCGACGAACTCGATGTGCGGTTCTATTCCTCGGACTCCGATGCGGTGTTCGAGATCATGCGCAACAACGAGATGATGTCCGTTACCCTGGAGACGGGCGAAGGACCGCTCGGCATCGAGTTCGCCGACTTGCTCGCCGATGGCGTCCACACCTGCAGCAATCACTGCGTCTTCTGCTTCGTGCATCAGATGCCGAAGCGAATGCGGCGATCCCTCTACTTGATGGACGACGATTATCGCCTCTCCTTCGTACACGGCAACTATATCACCCTGACCAATCTGTCGACGGCTGAGTTCGACCGGATCATCGAGCAACGCCTATCGCCTCTGTATGTCAGCGTGCACGCCACGGATCCGGAGATACGCGGTCGATTACTCGGCCAGAGAACCGATACGCCGATTCTGCCGCCGCTCCAACGCCTCGCCGAGTCCCGCATTGACATACACGCACAGATCGTACTCTGTCCAGGATTGAACGACGGTGTGATCTTAGATAGGACACTCGACGATCTTACCGCTCTTCATCCGGCGGTTTCGGGCCTTCGCTCCGGCGTACACTCGGTAGCGATCGTTCCCGTTGGCATAACCCGCTACCGTGATCGTCTCAGCGAGATAACGCCACCTACACAGGGCTATAGCCGCACGCTGATCAAGGATATGCGCCGTAAAGGTGCGATGATGGAGAAGACCCTTGGGACACGCTTCGCCTGGCTATCGGACGAGTGGTACTACATCGCCCAGAAGGAGGTGCCGGGCCTGAGGCATTACGAAGGGTTTCCTCAGCTTGAGGATGGTGTCGGAACAACGCGATTGTTCATCGAGGAGATCAAGCGCCTCAAGCGCCGCCTTCCCGACAAGGCTCCGCAAACAGTATCCGGGACGGTCGTTACTGGGGCGCTGGCGGCAGCCTCGGTAGATCGATTGGTCCAGGCGCTCAACGAAGTCGAGGGCGTCGACCTCAAGCTCATGACGGTGCCCAATCACTGGTTCGGCGGGACGATCAGTGCAACCGGGCTCCTGACTGCTGATGACATCGCCCGCAACGCCAAGGAGATCGATGCGCCGCCGCCCCTCTGGATTCCGGATGTATGTCTCCGACACGGAGAGCGGGTTTTCCTCGATGACGTGACTCCGGACGATCTCGCCAGCCGCACAGGCTATGGTATCCATATCGTTCCGAACAATCCCGTTGGCTTTGCCTCAGTTCTGGGCTTGACTTGACTACGCCGCATAGGCTAAACTGCCGTCTATCGGGATGATGTATCACTATCGTTCCGATTGATCCAGCGTAGGCAAAGAGCTCGCCGCAGCCATTGCCGACGCAACGCCACGGAAGGAAGAGGGAAGGATGTATTCCCGCCGACTTCGCTGGGCGCTGATTAGCGTCGCGGCTTTATCCGGGCTGATGCTCGGACCTCACGCGGAAGCCACTCGTACAATCACGATCGGCCCGACTACCACTCTCGACGGACTTGCACGGCGTTACAACGTTCCCAAGCGGGACATCGCACGGGCAAACGGAATCGACGTCGATGCACTCCTTATCGACGGACGCAGGCTGATCATACCGGATCCGCCGGCAGCCGTCCATCTCCCGGAGATAACCTCGCAACAGGCCTCCATTAAGGGCAATCGCGTCGCCCTACGAAGCGGTCCAGGTACCACATTCCATCGCCTATGTTTGCGCGACCATGGCGCAGCGATAATCGTCACGGCCCGCAAGGGCGATTGGGTACAGGTCAAAGCGGACGAGGATGTTCGTGGATGGGTTCGGTCGGACTTTATCACGCTCCATGGCCCTGGAGCTCCGCCCTCAAAGCAGGTGGCACGCAAACCCGGCTCGACGACGAAAAAGACCGCCTCCGCGAACCGTACATCGCTGTCATCGTCGGATCTGCCCGTGCGTCGAGTAATCAAAGGCGATCGCATCAGTGTACGTTCTGGCGCTAAAACCTCCGCGAAACGGATTGCTCTTGTCGACGATGGCAAGCAGGTCACGGTAGTGGCCCGAGCTGGCGACTGGTGCAAGGTTCGATGCGCCGGGGGGACGGTTGGATGGGTCCTGGGGTCGTATGTGTCCAATCGTTCGCGAACCGGGATAACGCCCCAACAAGCTGTTGCCGCAGTCACCCATCAATCGACCACACGCCGCACAGCACGCTCTACCGTCTCCAAAACCCGGAAGACGGCCTCAAGCCAGCGTCGTAAGACCGCATCGACGTCCGGCCAACAGCGCAAGAAGGGCTCATCCTCCGTCGCCGCTTCCGACACGGCTCATCGCTCCAGCGCGGGCAGCCCGTCTGTGGTTCGCACTGCCTATGCGTATCGCGGAGCGCGGTACCGCTATGGGGGCGCTTCGCGCGGTGGATTTGACTGTTCAGGCTTTACCTCCTACGTATACCGCAAGCAGGGTGTTTCCCTGCCTCACCGCGCAGCGGCTCAATCGAGGATTGGCAAGAAAGTGGCGAAGAGCGCTTTGAAGGCCGGAGATCTGGTGTTTTTCGCCACTACGGGCCGGGGAATCTCTCATGTCGGGATCTATTCCGGCAACGGGCGATTTATCCATGCATCGTCGGCGAGAGGCCGCGTTCGTGAGGACTCGTTGAACAGCGGTTATTACAGCGAACGCTACCGTGGGGCACGGCGCGTGAAGTAGAGCGGACCGTACGCCTTGTCTGAGGCGGCTAAAAACTGCTACACTTTGTTCTGCATGGCGCAAGCCAGACACTCGCGAAGCGGGGAGCCACAAGCTCCCCGCTCTTCATGAAGGAGCCGTCGACGTATGGCCATCGGCAAGATCGTCCAAGTACAGGGTCCGGTCGTTGACCTTGCGTTCTCCCCGGGGGAACTCCCTCCATTGCTGAACGCAATCACCATCAGCGAGCCTTCTCGAGACATACACCTGACCGTAGAAGTCGCTCAGCACCTCGGCGATGATGTGGTTCGCTGTATTGCGATGTCATCAACGGATGGCCTCGTACGGGGCATGCCCGCGGAAGATACCGGAAGCCCGATTACCGTACCCGTCGGACGCGAAGCCCTTGGCCGCGTCATGAACCTGCTTGGTGAAACGATCGATGATAAGCCTCCCTTCGAACCCAAGCAGCGATGGGCCATCCATCGCCCTGCACCGAGCTACCAGGACCAGGCCGGTTCTACCGAGATCCTCGAGACTGGCCTGAAGGTCATTGACCTCCTGACCCCTTACCTCAAAGGGGGAAAGATCGGGCTCTTCGGCGGTGCAGGACTCGGCAAAACGGTCCTGATCCAGGAGCTGATCACCAACATCGCAACGGAGCACGGAGGGTTCTCCGTCTTCGCAGGCGTCGGCGAACGGACGCGCGAAGGGAACGACCTGTGGCTGGAGATGACCGAGTCGGGTGTGATCTCGAAAACGGCCATGGTGTTCGGACAGATGAACGAGCCGCCGGGCGCACGGCTTCGAGTCGGACTATCGGCGCTGACGGTCGCGGAGTACTTCCGGGACGTCGAAGGTCAGGACGTGCTGCTGTTCATCGACAACATCTTCCGATTCACTCAGGCAGGCTCCGAGGTCTCTGCGCTTCTCGGTCGTATACCGTCGGCCGTAGGGTACCAACCGACACTCAGCACCGAGATGGGAACGCTGCAGGAGAGGATCACATCGACCCGAAAGGGTTCGGTCACCTCAGTTCAGGCCATCTACGTGCCTGCGGATGATCCGACCGACCCTGCACCGGCGACCACTTTTGCGCACCTGGACGCCTATACGTACCTCGATCGCGCGATCGTAGCCAAGGGCATCTACCCGGCAGTAGATCCGCTGGTCTCCAGCTCCCGCATTCTGGACCCCCACATCGTCGGTGACGAGCATTACAACGTCGCCCGTGAGGTACAACGGGTCCTCCAGAAGTATCGAGAGCTTCAAGACATCATCGCGATTCTGGGTATCGACGAACTATCGGATGAGGATAAGGTAGTCGTCGCCCGGGCTCGGCGTATCGAGCGATTCCTCTCTCAACCGTTCCGTGTCGCGTCTCAGTTCACCGGAATCGAAGGCAAGTACGTACCTCTGGCGGAAACCGTGCGGAGCTTCAAAGAGGTGATCGAAGGCAAGCACGACGACCTGCCGGAACAGGCGTTTTACATGGTCGGTAATGTGGACGAGGCCGTGGAGAAGGCCCGGTCGCTCAAGGACTGAAACACAACCATGTCCACCTTCTCCCTGGAAATCGTGACGCCGGAGCGAGTCGTCTTTCGCGGTGTCGTTCGTTCAGTTCAGCTTCCTGGCGAACAAGGTTCCTTTGGTGTTCTGGCCCGACATGCGCCGATGATCGCGGGACTTGCAGCTGGCGCTATTCGTGTGGTCCACGAGAACGGTGATGTCGAACGGATCGCTACCTCTGGCGGATTCGCTGAGGTACGCGCCACGCAAGTGCTCGTCCTCGCCGATACCGCCGAGCGTGCGAAGGACATCGATATCGCTCGGGTCGAAGCCGCCATTGCGCAGGCCAAGGCACGACTTCTGGAAGGCGGCGCCAGCGCCTACGAAGAGGCCCAGGAGGCCCTGAAACGGGCAACGGCGCGGATGAACGTCGTCCGGCAACAGGAAGGCATGTAAGCGGCTCAGCTGCTGCTCAATACGTCCAACAACACGATCAGGGCAGGCCCTCGAAGAGATGGCCTGCCCTGATGATTCCGCTCGTTCGGCACGATCGGCGTATCGGGAGGTTACTTCTTAATCGGATCTCCTGTACCGGGTGCGCCGGATTTCTCGTCGGCTGGCGGCGGAGTCTGAGAACCCTCTGGGTGGCCGCCTTGCTGCTTGAGCTCCGAGCGTTCCCGATCCAGGCTCGGCACCAGTTTGCGAACGCGCTTCGATACATCATCGGTCATCGCGCGGGCGGAGGCATCGCCAGAGACCACGTGCGGCACCAGGAAGATCATCAGCTCTGTTTTTTCCGTCGTCGTCGCGGTGGAGCGGAAGAGACTCCCCAGAATCGGGATGTCGCCAAGCAGCGGTATCTTATCGACCCGGGTGTTCTTGCTATCGCGCATCAGGCCCGCGAGAGCAACCATTTCGCCGTCACGCACACTGATCGAGGTATCCGTATTGCGTTCAGACGTCCTTGGCGCCAGAATGCTGGTCGCTCGGCCGTTGCTATCGACGCTGCTCTGCATGGTATCGAAACCGAGGAGCTCGCTAGCCGTGGCCACCACATCAATCGTGACCAGGCCATCGGCAGTGATGCGGGGTGTAACGTCCAGGGTAATGCCGACATCGATCCAGTCATAGGTTACACTGGAGCCGAGATTCAGCCCGCCCGTGAACGAACTAGTAGCATAAGGTACCCGTGTCACGACGGAGACGGTGGCCTGCTGGTTATTGGACGTGAACACGCGAGGCGTCGACAGGATATGCACCCGGTTATCGCTGTTCAGAGCCTGGGCCAGGGCCGTGAACTTCTCGCTCGCGACGCCATACTGAACACCCGGCGTAATCGGTGACGCGATATTGGCTGAGGTCGATCCTGCAGAGCCGAGTGGAAAGCTCGAGTTGCCTTTCTGCGTAATCGAGGAACCGAATAGTTTGCCGATGCCCTGAGCGTCGAACTGGAAGCCCAGTTTCTGGGAGGCGTTCACGCTCGCTTCTGCGATCACGACCTCGATCATGACCTGCTGCGGGACCATATCGAGCTGACCGATGATCCGACGAAGCTCCTCGATCGTATCGGGCGTCGTCGTAACGATCAGGCTATTGCTCGCGGGGTCTGCGGCGATGTTGACGTTGTCCCGGAACTGCAATAGGTTGACAAAATCGCCCGACTGACCACGGCCATAGAGCTGTGCCTGCTGCTGCTGCTGCCCACCGCGCTGTCCACCCTGTCGCCCGCCCTGATCGAAGAAGAACTGTCGCGTCTGCTCGGCAGCCTCTTGCTCTACCAGGGCCTCCACATCTGGCACGAATCCCTGCGGAGTGAGAGAGCCCGGGATCGTCTCCGGGGCCGCACGGCCGCCAGAGCGCATACCGCCGCCAGTCGGGGTGCGGCCGTTGTTCGTCTGGCGCCGCTGGATATTCTGACGCTGATTCGATCGGTTTTGGCCGCCGAACGGATTGAACATTACCCCGCCGAACTGGCTCGACGAGCTGCCGGTCATACCGGTACCGAATGCCCGCCCGAGGATAACCTCAAGATCCGCCGCCTGGGCGTTCTTCAGCGGGATGACGAAGGTGGTCGTTTCCAGAGGAACGTCAACGTCGAGCGCGGCAATCATCTCGTCGATCCGGGCGCTCCGCTCTGCGGTTGCAGTGATGATCAACGAGTTAGTCCGTGCGTCCGCAACGACCTTGGCAAATGGGTCCGAACTGGATTGGCCGCGACCCGTATTCCCACCCCCACCGAAGATCCGCTGCATAAACGAAGCGCCGGAGCTCTGGCGGGAGGTCCGCGCTGAGGCGGCTTCGGAAAGCACAGAGGAAATCGTATCGGCAACATCGACCGCGTTGGCGTACTTCATCTTGACGATCCTCGTCACCAGCGCCGTAGCTTCCTGGTCGTCAAGGCTATTGATCAACTGTTCGACACGGGCCATATTCTCCTTGGAGGAGACGACAAGCACCGAGTTCGTACGGGTATCCGCTACAGCAACGATGGCGGTACGTTCCTGCCCCGTAGGCATCGGCTGTCCGCCCGGTTGGCCTGGCATTCCGGGCGGCATCCCTGGCTGTCCCGGGTTCATGCCTCCTTGATTGCGGCCCGATCCTCGGGAATAGACCTGCCGGAACAGGGTGTTGATCGCATCGGCCACATCGGTCGCATCGGAGTACGATAGCCGAAACATTCGGAGTTCGTTATTGCTGGCTGCTTTGTCAAGGAGCTTGACCAGTTCTGCGATCCGCTTGACGTTCGTGGCCGTATCGGTAACCACGAGAGCGTTCGTTCCGGCGCTGCCTACCATGCTGGCGCCTTTGTTGATCAGGGACTGCAGTTCGCGCGATAGCGATGCCGCGTCGACGTTTTCTATCGGGATCACCTGCGTAATCACCTGCCCCTGAGCCGTATCCGGGGTGACGCCGCCTTCAGGCCCTCCAAGCAACGGGGTGCTCTGTACCGCACGATCAAGTGGAACGATTTTCAGAATCGTTGTCTCGCCGCGCTTCTCGATCTGACCGCTGTACCCGCGAACTTCGAGAGTGGATTGCAGGACCTGAAAGGCCTGATCCAGCGTCAGGGCCTTGGGACTGATGATCGTCACCGGACCCGTCAACGCCGCATCGGGCACAATCTGCCAACCGGTAGCCATCGCAAAGAACTTCAGGACGTTGCCGATATCAGAACCGCGAAAGTCCATCGTAATCGCAGATCCGCTGGTGGGGAGAGCCGTTCCGCCCTGGCGATTCCCCCATCGACTGGCCCTGGATGCGCCGTTGTCACCACCTTGTTGCGGTGGTGTCTGCTGACCGCCCTGCGTTGGCGGAGGCGTCTGCTGTCCGTCCTGCGTTGGCGGCGGAGTCTGCTTACCGTCCTGTGCTGGCGGCGGAGTCTGCTTGTCGTCCTGCGTTGGCGGCGGCGTCTGCTGTCCGTCCTGCGTTGGCGGAGGCGTCTGCTGTCCGTCCTGCGTTGGAGGCGGAGTCTGCTTGCCGTCCTGCGCCTGACTCAGTTCACCGAGTCGAGTATCTGGTGTTCGCCCGGAATCGATGGCGCATGTCCGCGTCGTGTCCTTCCCAGCCCTGGCCCCGGCCCATTCGTTCAGCGCCGGCGACGTACCGTACGCTTGCCCGGGTGCCGGTGTAACGAACAACATGATGCCCAACGCGGTGTACGCGATACCAGGTAATCTAAGCGCACTTGCCATTAGCATAATCTCCTGTCTGGCGCCGGGCTCAGAAGAACCGGCGGCGGCGCTCCCCGCCCCGCTCGAAGGACCGGTTCATCCATCGATTTCTCATATCCTGCATCTGTTCGGGGCTCATACCCTGGAAGCGTTGCTGCATACGGGACTGGAAGTCGGCCGGCATACCCGGAAAACCCCCGGGCGCACCGCTCATCCCGGGCATGCCCGGAGTACCTCCCGGACGGCCCGCACCCGGGCCGAACTGGCCTTGTTGAAGCTGCTGGGTAAGGTATGCAGCATCCTTGTCGAGAGGCGTCAAACTGAAGTCCTCGGTCTTGCTCAGAGTACGAGGCCTCCCTGCTATCGTGAGAGTAACGCCGCGTTCGGTTACCTCTGTTACGGTCCCACCGAGAAGCTGATCCCCGACCTTCAGATAGGTTCCTTCCTTGGTCTTGCTGTTCTCGACGAGAGCCATGGGCTGACCGCCCATCACGATCGTACCGGTGTACGCGTAATCTACGAAGGGATCGATGACCGCGGGCTCTACCGGCGCCGGCGGCGTCGTTGGGAGCGAGGGAGTGATGACAGGCGTTGGAGCTGCCGGCGGCGAGCCGAAGATATCGGCCCGAACTCCGGCTGTATAGTAACTGAGCGGTTTCCGTTGCGCCGCCTTCACCTCGGTCTGACCGGCCGAGTTTTTCCGCGATGCGTCGCGCTTGCCCGTTGTATTCCTGGCGCTGGGTCTCGGCTGAGCGAGGAGCGCTGCCGTAAGAGCTATAGCGCAGCCCAGGGCGATGATCGCGCCCCAGCGCCCTCGTCCTGTTGTTACGGTGCGTCGAACCGATCGCTTCTTCATACCCGTGTATTCCCTTCTGTTGCAGGTTGGCTTTCCGCAGCAAACAGCCCCACTTGCACCTCGACATCGACCATTCTGCTCTTATTATCAGGCGCCGAGACGTTCAGTTTCTCAACCACTAATCGGCCCTTTGGATCCTCAATGTAATAGACGAACGGCACGACTTTACGAAACTCACTCGTAAACCGTACTGTAACTGATACTTTCGTCAGTCCGCTTATCTGTCTCGGCCGCAGCGGCTTGATCTCGCGCAATCGAATGTCAGAGCGCGCCGCGTATTCATAGAGCGTCTTCAGTACCGCAGGCATCACTCTTTCAGACGTATCTTTATACGTCGCGGTGTCAATAATGGGCTTTAGGCGCGCGATCTGCTTCTCATCCTCGGTCTTCCGCTTTGCAGCGTCGCGATATTGGCTGCGGGCGGCGGCCAGAGAAAGAGCGCCTCGCTCGGCGCCACCCTCAGGGAACGCAACAAGATAGACGGCCACTGCACCGACGAGTAGGCCCAGAACGATCAGACCCCGTTCTCGAGGGGATCGACCGCTCCATACGGTTCCGAGACTCATTACTCGATCACCTTTGCTGCAGCCCCGACGCCAGCACGTCGAGCCCGGATCTCTGTCGTCGTCTTCTTGGAGACGGACGGACGTTCTGGAAGCCGGCAATACACCATGAAACTCATCGTTTGATCCGCGTCCTGTCCCGGCTCATTGCCTGCCATCCCTGTAGGGGAGCCCTCTTTGGCGTCGCCCAGGTACCCGAGCCGTGCTTCAGCGAATACGCCGGCGCTCTGGAGGCTCGTGAGCAATCGAGTGACCTGAGCCTGCGATCCGGCATTGCCGTGCAATACGACGGGTCCATTCCGATCCATAGTCATCTGTGTGAGGTGCAGTGCGCCCCCCGACGGTATCGCGTCGCTGACAGCCTTGATCACGTCCACCAGGGGCTCATCACGCCCGAGTCCTTCGCTCACTGCTGCGACTTTATCCTCCAACCTGCTGCGCTCATCACTAGCTTTCTTGGCGAATGGCTTGATCTTTCGCAATCGAGCGTTCTCTATAATGGCCAGCCGACGCTCTGAGGCGCGGGCCGTGAGCGCCTCCTGGGCCAACCAACCGGCAACGATGAGTACGGCAACCATTACGAGTGCACTGGCCCGGGTCATGGTGCGACGCTTGACCTCGGCCCTCCGTTCGATCCGCTCGGATGGCAGCAGGTTGACGGTGCTGAGCGGGGCCGATGAATCATGCAGGGCAAGACCAATCGCGAGCGCCTCCGCTCCTGAGATCACCCGCCCATCGGAGCCGCCTTTGAGCTTCTGAGCGTGCACCTGGAAGGTCCGCTCTACGGCATCGGCGGCTGCCGCAGTCGCCGCGTTATCGCCGATCAAAATAACCTTCTCGACCGGGCGGGTTCGATACTCGTTCTGATACGCGGCGATGGAGCGGGTCAGCTCTGTCGTTAGCTCGGTCCACTCGCCTGTTTCTGCCGAGGCGTCGGCACCGATATCCGCCGATCGGGTAAACAGGATTTTGCCCGCGGCTGCCACAGCGATGTCGAGTTGGCCATCCTCCGCCCGACAGATTGCGGTCGGCATGGCTTCCTGCGCCAGGTGCTCCGCCAGCGCCAGTGACGAAACGCCGATCGTGAGGATCTCAACGCCGGCCCGGTCGAATGCGGCCAACAAGTCCTTGATCAAGGGTTTACGCGCTGCAGCGATCAGGACCGTACTCATTTCATCGGTGGAATCCGAGACGATCTGGTGATCGAGTACGACCTCATCGATCGGAAACGGCACATATTGCTGAGCCTCGAATCGGACCATGCCGGCGACGTGGTCTGGATCACCCTGCGGCAATCTAGCGTATTTGATCGTGACGAAACGGCGGGGCAGGACGGTGACAGCCTTACGGTCCCTGATTCCGGCATTCGTCAGGGCGGATCGAATCGCATCGGCGAGGAGATCGCGGCGCCCAGCCAGGTCATCCCATACGTTCGCTGTCAACGAAACCTCGGCCTCCCGTACGATCCTGGGAGATCCGCCTCGCGACTCGATCTCGACAGCACGGACACCATCAGCGCCGACCTCGATGGCCACGGTTTTACCACGATAGCGCTCCCGTACCGCCTCGCGTTGCCCACTGCTATAAGCCAATGCTGCCTCCTGTTGCGAACACTCCGGTCGTCCAGGACAGCCAGCCCGGGTTCCGGCCTACACGATGGAACTGATAGATGCTCGCTTGCGTTTGCGAGGATCCTGCCGCAGCGCCTTCCTCGGGCTCCGGCTCCGGCTCGACCTCCACCAACGCCTGGTAGGCCCGAACTTCGCTGGATCCCCTCGCCCGTACCTTGAGCCGAACCAGATAGACAGACGACTTCACACTGACATTGTCCACCAGAGTCTGGAGTTGTTGACGGTTCAATGCGGTGAGTCGAAACAGATCATTCAGACCGGTGAAGACTGTACCGCTGTTCCGCGCTTCTATCACCGCGCTGTAGGTCGCCTGGTCAACGCCCGGGATGGCGGCTAGCACACCTTCCGGTGCCGTATTGAGATTGATCATCCCGTCTCGATACTCACCATCCGTCACGGTAAGTTTGTCGCCGATCTCAGACATGAGCTCGCGGGTGAACCCTGAGATATTCAGCAGATCGGCTATCGAGTTCAGGTTCGCTCCATTCTGGCCACGCGCCTGGATCAGGCGCTGGGCAAGGTTCGGATTGAGGCCCAGCTGCACCAGAGCTTCGGCATCGGCCGTTTTCAGGTTCACGCGTTTCGTGCCATCCGAAGCGACATTCCTCTCTCGTGAATACGTGGTCAGCATCTCCGCTAGCGGGACTCCGGCGTCCGCTGTGTTGATCGGATCACCGGTCTGACGCGATGCGACCTGGATCGGATTCTGCGCGAGAGGGATTAACCCACCGCTCGCATCGCGCGCTCCGAAGAGTAGATTCGCGGTAACGCCGCGGACGAGCAGCAGCTCCTCGATCGTATCGAACGGTGCATTCTTCACCGCATACGGCGGACTCAGGCTATTGTAATACTCGAGTTCAGCGCCGACCGCGCCATCCAGGTTCGTCGGTGTGTCGTCGGCATCGCGCCAATCCACAATGGCGGCAACAGTGGCCGGTGAGGCGGAGAGGCCCGGCACGCGCACAAGAGCGTCCGCCGAGGCAGTATTCACGTTGACGCGGGATCCGGTATCGATGATGTCGATCTTATACCATCCATCCCCGAGCTGGCTCCAGCCGTTCGCGTCCGTGTCGGGCGGCAGTGAGAGCTGTGCCGCCGTCAAGCCGCCGCCGGTCACCGTTTGCAGGCGCACCGCAGCGTAATCGAGCGCGCCGCGGGCGATCATGTGCATCCGGGCGCTGCGAAGTTCCGCTGCACCCGCGCGCATCTCCCTGCGGGCGACACCTGCCAGCGTAACGGCGAAGGCGGTCAGTATCATCACGACAAATACGACGGGAACCAGCGCCTGCGCGCGCTCGGAACCGCCGCCGCGCCGCGTCATGGAGTACCTCCGCCTATACCGGGCGTACCGCCCGTACCCGGGGATCCGCCCGTACCCGGGGTTCCGCCCGTACCGGGCTGGTTGGTCGGCGGCGCCGGGCGCTGGCCCTCCGGTTGCACAGTCGGGTTGTCGAGGGCAATGGTGGTCCTGAAGACGACGGCTTCGCGCGTCGACCTCTGGAGTTCGAGTTCCACTTCGATGGCCACGGGCAGTTCCGTGTCGCCGGCGGTAGCCTCCCCGCTTTGATCGGCCGCTACATTCTGGAGATTCCATTCGTTTCGCACCGTACCATCGCCCGAGACATATCGCAGGGTGATATAGGACACACGACGCGAAACGATGGTATTCGGGGTTTCTGCAGGCGGCAGGTTATCGCTGTCCGGCACTTCGGTAGCCAAACGGCTCAGCACATGAGTCTCCGGATTATAGTCGTAGGTCACCTGCAGGATATTCGATCTTGGATACGCGCCCTCATCTCCGTAGGACCCCGAAGTCGTCGCCGTTGCATCGAGACCGATTCTCGGCGTCAACGTAGTGAACTGCAGGATCGGACCGCTATCCGCGCCACTCGCGACGAGGTATGTCGATGGACTGCCCATGATGTGGTAAGCGCTTCGCAGGTCCCGCGTTAGCGCGCTCAGTATCGCCCGCACTTCCTGTGCCTCCGCGGACTGTTTGCCAAGGCGGTCCTGGCCTCGAAGGGCAGTGGTCATCATGAACCCGGTCGCTACCATGATCAGCGTGAACATAATCATGGCGATCAACATCTCGATGAGCGTATAGGCTTGCCGTCGACGCCGCCCGCTCCTTGAGTATCCGGCCACCGTCAGGCGCTCGGTTTCTCGCGAAGCAACGTGACGAAGACGGCACGCCCCTGACGCACTCCCAGCGGCCATGTCACAACGAGGGTGATCCGGGAGACGCCTGCATAATCGGTCGGCTCGACGGTCTGAATCCATGCGAAGCCAGGATACTCATCTCCGAAGTCTCCCTGCTGCTCGCCGGAGTTGAGGCTGCCTGTCTGCAAGCTAAGCTCAGCGATACGCTTTTCCGCGAGCAACGCGGCTTTCGAGTAATCCCCGGCAACCCCCACCGAGCGGGTGCAGGCTGATATTGCCAGCATGGCCGCCACGCCTCCGATCGCCAATACGATCGTCGAGACGATCGCTTCGATGAGGGTGAACCCCCGTATGCAGCGCCGCCGTCTCATCGCCGTGTGGAGATCGGCTCAATATCGACGGTGGCCGTCGAAGGCCAGATGGTAACCGTAGCTGCGGCGCCCGTGTCTCGCGACACGGTACATCGCATGCCGTCTGAGGTCCCGTCCTCATGGAAGTAGAGTACGGAATCCGCGCGGTTGTCGCGCGCATGCATCCCGACTTCAGGTCCGAAGATGTCGACATCCATGATGCGGTAGTCACGGGGCAGCGCCAGAGTTGCCTGATACGCGACGGGCAGTGTATCAGGCTCTTCAGCAATAGCCGTCGGCACATCATTGGTCGAGAGCGTCGCTGGAGCCGAAGCGACGAACGTCTCCGATTGGGTGTCATAGCGGACTTCGACATCCGCTCCGAGCTCAATCGCCCGGGCCCTTGCCTCGGCGAAGAAGCCCTGGACTTTACTCAGCTGGGTCTCGAAATCCGCCCGGTCGCGCAGGCGTGAGTACGCTGGCACGACGACGGTCGAGAGGATCGCCATGATGATGATCAGGACGAGCATCTCGATGAGCGTAAATCCGGCCGAGACCCGACGAACGATCACTGCTGCAGATTCCAGTTCCCGATATCGTCCTGTGTCCCGGGCTGCTTGTCCGGCCCAGCCGAGTACACATCGTATTCCAGGCCCTGCTCGCCAGGGATCCGATATTGATAGGGATTACCCCACGGGTCTGATGGAAGGCCGTTCTTCAGATAGGGACCATTCCAACGGTCGCTGCTCCCCGGGCTGGTCACCAGGGCCTGCAAACCCTCATCGCTGGTTGGGTACTCACCGACATCGATCTTATACTGATCCAGCGTGCCGTCGATGGTACTGACATCCGCTGCCGCCTTGGCGATGCGGGCGTCCTCCGTTCTGCCGATTACCCTGGGAATCACCACGGCAGCGAGGATCGCCAGGATGATGATCACGACGAGTAACTCGATGAGCGTGAAGCCGGACGGTCGACTGTGTCGTTTCATGTCTCACTGCTCCTTCAAATGGTTACGGTATTCAATCATGGATTGGTCGGATCTTGGCCAACCGTTGATGATCACTTGACGATCGTGTTGGCCTGGAAGATGGGTAGTAGGATCGATAGGACTACGAAACCGACGAAGCCCCCCATCAGCAGGACGACAAGGGGTTCGACGAGACTCGTCAGCCTGCGCATGGCGTTATCGACCTCAAAATCAAGCGTCTCAGCCGTACGAGTGAGCATGGCCGGCAGCCGACCGGTTTCCTCACCGACCGCCGCCATGTGAACCACAAGCGGGACAAACACGCTGTCTTCACGCATGCCCGAAGAGAGCGTTTCGCCCTGACGAACCCGATCGCGGATTTCGGCCACGGAGGCGGCAGCCACGGTATTGCCCACGGCTGTGGCCGAGATATCCAGCGAGTTCAGAATCGGCACACCACCCGCCAGGAGCGTTCCTAGCGTTCGGGCGAACCTCGCCATCACCATCTTGCGGGTCAACGGACCGAAGAGCGGCGCAGCCAGACGCATCCCATCGAATGTGCGACGACCGGCGACCGTGCCAAGCCACCCGCGAAAGAGGGTAGATAGGACAACGGCGGCGATCGCGATCACCCACCATCGCGTTGTGACGAAAGCCGAGATACTCAGCAGCATCCGTGTTGGGGCCGGCAAGGCGGCGCCCAGATCCTTGAAGACGGCTTCGAGCCGCGGAATAACGAAGGTCAGCAGGAAGGTCACCGCTAGAATCGCTACGCTGATCAGCACCGCCGGATACGTCAGAGCCGCGACGACCTGGCTCCGCCGGACCTGTTCCTTTTCCTGAAAGTCGGCGAGGCGCGCCATAACATCCGGTAGCTGCCCGGCCACTTCACCAGCATGGATCATGTTCGCATATAGCGGCGGAAACTCCCTCGGAAACTTTCTAAGGGCGTCGGAGAACGCCTGCCCCGCGCGGACGTCGCCCTGTACCGCTCGCAGCATCGATGCCATCGCCGGACTATCTGTCTGCTCGATCAGTACCGAGAGGGCGCGATCGATGGGCAGACCTGCATCGATGAGGTCGGCCATCTCTCGCGTAAACAGCAGAAGCTGGATCCGGGTTGGTCGCTTCGCGCTTCCAGCATCGGCATTGGCCTCAGCGGTATCGACTTTCGCCCGTGCGGTTGGCCGTGGAGCGGCAGGTCGACCAGCCCGAGCGCCGCCGACGGCCGTTAGCTCGACCGGATAGTAGCCGAGGCCTCGAACGCGAGAGGCAGCGTCTGTCGAGTCCCTGGACGTGACCACGCCGGTTACCTGCTTGCCGGCCCGATCCAATGCGATATATTGAAACTCAGGCATTACGGACCTCGCCTAGTCAAAGTCTTCGCGCTGGCATACGCGGAGAACTTCCTTGACCGTTGTATCGCCTGCGAGAACACGACGTCGGCCATCCTGAAGCAGCGTCCGCATCCCTTGCACCCGCTGGGCGTGATGGCGAATATCCGACGACGGCGCCCGGTTGACGATCATCTGCCGAACGGTGTCATCGACGGTGAGCATCTCGAACAGGCCGCTGCGCCCGCGGAAGCCGACCCCGCGACACTCATGACAACCGGCGCCCGTATAGACGCTTCCTCCATTGAGCATTTCAGGACTGATTCCAACCTGGTTCATTTCGACCGGCGATTCAGTGATCGGCGTCTTGCAGCGAGGACAGATGACGCGGACCAGTCGCTGGGCGATGCTCCCGATCAAGGAAGACGCTACAAGGTACGGTTCGGCGCCCATATCGAGGAGTCGCGATATTGCTCCCGCCGCATCATTGGTATGGAGGGTGCTGAACACCAGGTGCCCTGTCAGGGCCGCGTGGATGGCGATTTCGACGGTCTCTGTATCGCGGATCTCGCCGACCATAATGATATCCGGGTCCTGGCGCACGATATGCCGCAGACCGTTGGCGAAGGTCAGGTTAATCTGCGGATGTACCTGGATCTGGTTGATCCCGTTCAGCTGGTACTCGACGGGATCCTCGATGGTGATGATCTTCTTCTCTGGCGAGTAGATCTCGTTCAACGCTGCGTACAGCGTCGTGGTTTTTCCAGATCCGGTCGGCCCTGTGACAAGGATGATCCCGTGGGGTTCGGTGATCAGACTCCTGAATCGATGGAAGGTATCGCCGACCATACCCAGTTCCTGCAGGCCGAGCATGGCGGTCTGCTTATCCAGAACACGCATCACGGCCGCCTCACCGTACAGAGTGGGCACCGTCGAAACGCGGAGGTCGATCTGACGCCCAGCTGATCGGATCCGCATCCGGCCGTCCTGCGGCAGTCGACGTTCCGCGATGTTCATATCGGAGAGGATCTTGATACGGGAGATCACGGCTGCATGCAGCCGCTTCGGAGGAGCGTTGACTTCGTGGAGCACGCCGTCCACGCGGTACCGCACGCGCAGCTCCTTCTCGAATGGTTCGATATGGATGTCCGAGGCCCGATCCTGAATGGCTTGATTGATCATCAGGTTGACCATCTGGATGACCAGCTCTTCCCTGGCCATCTTCTGCAGGTCGGCGATGTCGATGCTGTCTTCCTCGCCGGCGCCTTGATCCACTGCATGGACGTCTTCGAGCATCTGCTGCATGTACAGCTGCTCGGCAGCGCGGCGAATCTCCGTTGGACTCGCCAGCATCGGCACCACGCTGAAGCCTGTCAGTAGGCGGAGGTCGTCGATCGACTGGATATCGAGCGGATCGGCCATCGCCACCGTCAACGTATGGTCCGCTTGACGGATCGGCAGAAGGTTATGGCGGAGCGCGAACTCGCTCGGCACAAGATGAATGGCCTCGGGGTCCGGAGGCTCACCGGCCAGATCGATCATCGGACAGCCGAGTTGTTCGGAAAGCACGCCCAGCAGCGCCGACTCCGATAGGGCGCGACTCTCGACGAGGATCTCGCCGAGCCTTCGGACATTGTCCCGGCGGCGCTGATCGGACAGAGCCTGATCCACTTGCTCCTGCGTCACGAGGCCGCGTTCGACGAGCATCACGCCAAGCGGATCACGATTGAGTTTGAGCACCTGAGACCTCCGACCAGCGTTCGCAGCGCTTTACCCATGTCGCCGCCGTACGTATAGACGAGGAGCCCGGCGTTCTGTTACAGTCGGAATCGAGTCGTCGCTGCATCGAAACGGATTGGGTTACCATTCCGTCTCTATTGTACGTAGTGTATACCAATGGGCAGCCCTCTGGACCCACGTCAACGATGATAAGGAGAATCGCAATGTCCGACGATCCATCCTGTACGATTGGCGCCTCTCTCGTGGTCTTCCTTCTCGGGGTCGCGGTCGGCGCTTCCGTAGCCATCCTGTACGCTCCCTCGGCGGGCTCCGATACCCGAGCGCGATTAAACGATACTGCCTCACGACTGCGTGAACGGGTTGCTGACCTTGGCCATGAGGTAGCAGAGAAAGCGCGAGGCCTCCGCGATCGTGCTGCAGCTCATCCTGCCGACGATCCGATCATCGGAGCGGATACATCGGCCACTCCGTCGGAAGCCTGATGCCTCGATTGTCGGGCCGCCGCCCTGCCCGCGGCTGGTCCATATTATAGGAGGTTCTCTGTGACACAAACGCGAGATGCGGCTACGGTCCTCGCCGCGCCACAGAGAGGCAGGTTCTGGCGGACACACTCCGATCCCTATCGCGAGGCGTGCGATCTATGGCCGGCAGGCAATGCGTCGGCTCCGCTTCTTACTGCGGCGCAGGAGATCGCCCTGGCGCGCAGATTGGAACGCGGCGATGCTTCGGCTCGCGATCGCCTGGTGCATTCGAATATCCGGCTCGTATCTTCGATCGCACGACGATACCTTGGGCGTGGCCTTCCCTATGAGGATATGATGCAGGAGGGGGTGGTTGGGCTTCTCCGTGCCATCGATAAGTTCGATTATCTCCGGGGATGTCGCTTCAGCACATACGCGACGCATTGGATCCGCCAGGCGATCACCCGCGCGATCGCCAACCAATCCCGCTCCATACGACTCCCCGCCCATGTGGTGGACACGCTCGGGCGGATGAATAAGGCTCGAGAAGCCCTGGCCCAGCAACTTGGCCGTACCCCGACGGAATCGGAGATTGGAGCGGCGCTGGGCCTGCCGGAAGTGCGCGTTCGGCAGTTGCTTCGCTGGTCCGCGATACCGGTATCCCTGGATGCACCGAACGGCCTCGCTCAGGATCGTCGATCTGCGCTGGGCGATTCGATCGAGGATACCGTCGAAGAGTCCCCGATCACGCTCGCCTTCCGAGCGGTGACGGGCAACAAGGTCCTGCTGGCTCTGGATGGTCTGCTGCCGAGAGAACGAGACGTGCTTCGTCTCCGTTTCGGGATCGATGACGGGATCCCCCGAACGCTGCAGGAGACAGGCAGGGCGCTCGGCATCACCCGCGAACGGGTGCGACAGATCGAAGCGGAATCGCTGACCAAGCTTCGCAGCCTCTGTCACGGGATGGTTACGGATACGGAAACGGATCGGGTATCGTAAGCCCCGTCCCTATGTCTCAGTCATCGCCAGCTATGATATCGTGAGCGATACGAACGGCGACGGTCGTATAGCCGGGTCCATCAATGGACTTGCGCGCGCCTCCGATCTTCCATCGAAGCCGGGCCCCTGTGCGCTGGTGCTCTTTGGAGCGACGGGTGACTTGACCCGCCGGAAGCTGCTGCCAGCCCTGTACAGCCTGCATGTCCAGGGTCTATTGCCCGAACGATACGCGATCGTGGCGGTCGCCCGGCGGGAACGGGACATCGACGGCTACCGCGAAGATGCCCTAGAGGCCGTGCGGGCGTACGCTCCCGCCGTGCCGGTGAACCGCCAGGCCTGGGATACCTTCGCCGATAAGATCCACTATATCAAAGCGGGATTGCACTCGGATGACGACTTTCGACGCCTGGGCGAGACCCTGGCGCCCATCGAACAGGAACACGCTACCGAAGGCAACCGATTATTTTATCTCGCTACCCCTCCGGAGGCGTTCAGCGTGGTCGTTGAGGGCCTTGGCCGCCACGCTCTAACAGCAGAGCAACCGGATGGCCCCTGGCGAAGAGTGGTCATCGAGAAGCCGTTCGGCTCGGATCTGGCATCATCCCTGGAGCTCAATCGTAGGTTGACCGCCGTTATCTCCGAGCGTCAGATATTCCGAATCGATCATTATCTGGGCAAGGAGACCGTCCAGAACATCCTGGTGATGCGCTTCGCGAACCGGCTGTTTGAACTCCTATGGAGCCGCCTGTACGTGGACAACGTGCAGCTCACCGTGGCGGAAACGCTCGGCGTCGAGGGACGCGGAGGCTACTGCGATGAGTCGGGCACGATCCGAGACATTATCCAGAACCACGGCCTCCAGATCCTCACTGCCATCGCCGCTGAACCGCCGGTGACGCTCGAAGCCGATGCGATCCGCGATGAGAAGGTCAAGGTGCTCCGGGCCATCCGCACTCCTCTCCGACACGATGTTGCGTTTGGTCAGTACGATGCCGGTCTCGTAAACGGTCAGCAGACGCCGGCCTATCGGAGCGAGCCCGGTGTGGCTGCCGACTCCTGCACCGAGACATACGCTGCGCTCCGCCTGTACGTTGACAACTGGCGCTGGGCAGGCGTACCGTTCTACATCCGTTCCGGCAAACGGCTGGCAAGGCGCCTGACCGAGGTAGTGCTGCAGCTGCGCGATGTCCCCGATGTGCTCTATTCCCGCCTAACCTGTTCCGAGATGCCAGCGAACAGGATCACCATACGCATCCAGCCCAATGAGGGGATCGAGATCCTGATGGGCGCCAAGGAGCCCGGGGCTGGTATGCGCGTACAACCGGTCCGGATGCGATTCGCCTATGAACAGGAGTTCGGCAAGGCGATCCCCGACGCCTACGAGCGGCTGTTGATCAATGCGATGCTGGGCGACGCCTCGCTCTTCGCGCGCCACGACGAGGTGGACCTCGCCTGGCAGATCCTAACGCCCGTCCTCCATCGATGGGGCGATCCGTTGACGCAACCGAATGCCTATGCGCCGGGTTCGTGGGGTCCGAGCTCAGGAGACCAATTGCTCGCCGCGGACGGCCGCAACTGGTGGAACTCAGGCTAGCCGTCGGATCCCTGCACCGTACAGATGGCGACCGCTTCGCGGAGTGATCGGAGCGGATCCCGCTTCGGCACAAACTCATGAGCCACATACCCGGTGTAGCCGGCGTCGACAAGGGCGCGACAGACCCTCGGATAGTGGATCTCCTGCGATCCGTCGATCTCGGCTCGCCCCGGCACGCCTCCGGTGTGCACATGCCCGATCCACTGGATATTCTCCCGGATCGTGTCGCAGAGGTCCCCCTCCATGATCTGCATATGGAAGATGTCATAGAGCAGCTTGATCCGCTCGGAACCGATCCGGCGGCAGACCTCGACGCCCCAGCGGGTATGGTCGGCCTGATAATCGGGATGGGTCCGTTTGCTGTTGAGAAGCTCGAGACAGACCGTCACCCTGTGCTTCTCGGCTGTCGCAGCGATCCGTTTTAGGCCGGCGACGCTATGCTCGATCCCAGCCTCGTCGGCCAGACCGCGCCGGTTGCCGGAAAACGTAACGATGTTCGGAACGCCTGCGGCCGCCGCCTTCGGGATCAGCGCCTCGGCATCCCGGACCAGCGCATCATGGTTCTCGGTCCGGTTCCATCCGTCCGGAATGGTCCCAATCGCCGTGGCCATGGTGCATATAAGCCCGTAGGGCCGGAGCGCCGGCCAGTCGCTCTCGCCGAGAAGATCGACGCCTACCAACCCCATCTCCCTGGCGGCCTTGCAGAGATCCTCGAGCGACAGGCCACCGAAACACCACCGGGACACCGACTGCTTGAGCCGGCCCTTCGGAGGATCGTCGGAGGCCTGCACCCCGAGCCCGATAAGCGCAGCAGCCCCAACTCCAACGGCCATGATCTCCCTCCTGTTCATCCGTACGGCCATAGCCTACGCTCCCGATTCGATATCACTCTGAAGCCGCGCGATCAGCGCTTCGACAGACATCGCCCCGAGGTCACCCTCACCGCGGCGTCTGACGGAAACCACGCCCGCCTCGATGTCCCGTCGCCCCATGATAACCATATACGGGATCTTCTGCATCTCAGCCTCACGAATCTTCAGACCGACCCGCTCCGACCGTGAATCGATCTCCACTCGAAGACCGTCCTGTCGCAGCCTCGCGCCGACGGCCGATGCATACTCGACCTGGGCATCGGCGATCGGCAGCAACATCACCTGCACCGGCGCAAGCCAGAGCGGGAATGCTCCAGCGTACTGCTCGATGAGAAGGCCGAGGAACCGTTCGGTACTGCCCGTCACGGCACGATGGAGCACCACCGGCGTCTGCTCGGATCCGTCGGCGGCGATGTAGCGGCAACCCAATCGAGATGGCTGAATGAAGTCGACCTGGATCGTCGAAGCCGTCCACTCGCGACCGAGCACGTCCCGCGTCTGAAAATCCGCTTTTGGCCCGTAGAAGGCGGCTTCGCCCGTGGCTTCGTGGTAGGTAACGCCATTGGCATCCAGAGCCCGGCGCAATGCGGCCGTAGCGCGGGTCCACTTCTCGTCATCAGCAACATACTTGCCGTCAGGCTCATCTCCTCGCAGCGAGAGCCGTACGCTGTAGTCAGTGAATCCATATCGGCCGAGCACTTCGTGGATCAGCTGCAGCGCCAGACCGAACTCCTCCTCGACCTGATCCTCCGTACAGAAGATATGGCAGTCGTCCTGCGTCAGCGAGCGGACCCTCGTCAGTCCCGTCAGCTCGCCGCTCTTCTCATACCGATAGAGCGTCGCGAACTCCGCCATCCGCAGCGGTAGATCCCGGTAGGACTTCAGGCCGCTTTCGTTGTAGAGCGTCATGTGCGAGGGGCAGTTCATCGGCTTCAGACGATAGGTCACCCCGGCGTCCTCGTCCACCATCGGGGGATACATCACATCCGCGTAGTTATCGTAGTGGCCCGAACGCCGATAGAGATCCTCCCGCACCACATGGGCCGTCCAGACGTGCTGGTACCCGTACCGCGTCTGCGTGTCGCGGACGTAGGACTCCATAATGTGGCGGAGCATCTCACCCCTGGGCAGGAATAGGGGTACCCCCTGCCCAATCTGCTCGGCCGCGAAGACGAACAGGCCGAGATCCTTGCCGATCTTCCTGTGGTCTCTGGCCTTCGCCTCTTCCAGTCGTTTGAGATAGTCCTCGAGCTCCTGTTCCGAGTTCCATGCCGTGCCATAGATGCGCGTGAGCATCTTGTTGGCCTCGCTGCCGCGCCAGTAAGCGCCGGCCACGCTCAGCAGGCGGAAATGGCCTGTATCCGCCGTCGTCGCCACGTGGGGTCCTCGACAGAGATCCGACCAGCCGCCCTGATCATAGAACGTAATCGGCTCCCCTTCGGGCAGATCACGGATGAGCTCCACCTTGTAGCTCTGCCCCGCACGACTGCACTCCTCGAGGGCTGCCTCACGGGTCATCTCCCGTCGGACGATGGGAGCGCCGAGCGCGGCGAGCTCCCGCATCCGCGCTTCGATCCTCGGGAGATCGTCCTCCTTCAGCGGGCTCGGGAGATCGAAGTCGTAGTAGAACCCATCTTCGATCGGCGGTCCAATGGCGTACTGAACGCCCGGATACAGATCGCCCACGGCCTGCGCCATCAGGTGCGCAGCCGAGTGTCGAAGGCTATGGAATGAATCTTGCGATGACGTCTTCATCATAGATGCTCCCTGGTATCCTCTCCGATGCCCTGCAGCTGAGCTCGGAAATGCGAGAACGCCGCCCCGGATACCCTGGGCGGCGTTCTTTCGTGAATGGCACGCAGGCGCGGTCAGCGCCGACGGCGACTGAGAACGCCGCCGTCGGTAGTTGCCACCGACGCTCGCAAAGCCTCTCTCATCATGGAAGTCAAAGCGTCCGGCGCCCGACGCGCCGGATCACAGCGTCATTATACACACAGCCCTCAGCGTTGTCAAGGGACTGACCCGGGCTACTTGGTCTCCGGAACGCCGCCACCCAGGATCAGCACTCGCTCCATCTCATCCTCATCATCCATTCGGACGGTCGGCATGGTACGTGCGCGGGCATAATCCGGATCCGTTGGATCCTTGGCCTTCTCCGGATCGAAGATGCGCGGATCTACGGGCACACAGGTGTACGGTCGATAGTCGGGCCTGGTCGTGAAGCAATCGGAGAAGTCGTTGGCCAGAGCGTCAAACATATTGAGCGGCGGCAATCCGAAAATGCTGTACAGGGTTCGATGCATGCTGACGATGGTGGTATGCCGGTGTGACACATACCCCCGACGCGCCCACGGGCTGATGATCATCAGGACGCTTCTCTGGCTATCGATATGATCGGGCTCCCCGCCGGAGTCGTCCTGCGTGACGAAGATCGCCATGTTCTTCCAGTACGGTGTACGGGATAGGAACTCCACGATCCGCCCGAGAGCGAGGTCGTTATCCGCCATCCACGACGCGAGGTACGGATAACCCCGGTCCGGCCGGGTGCCGGTGCCATGGTCGTTGGGCAATGTGATATTCAGGAACCGCGGAAGCGGCTTCTTCTTGGCCAGGTAGTTTTGCTCGATATCCTGGATGAACCAGTGTGCGCGGTATTGGTCCGGGATATTCATGTTGAAGATTGGATAGTCCCGACACGTGCTGTCGTAGAGCACCTTGGACATCGGTATGTTGACCACCTGGCGTCCGCCGGTTCGGTGCATCCCCTCGCCCTCATCGACTCCGGGGAGCTCGAAGCCCTCACCGTAGTTGCGGAAGGTGATGCCGTGTCGCGCGAGATGCTCCCACATGGATCCTGCCTCGGGGTAATCCTCCGGAATCAACGATCCGTTCGAGCCCATCGCATAGCGGCGGCCCGGGGCCGTGCTGTTCACTTTGAAATCCCATCCAACGGTATAGGTCATCTGCATCAGGTTGTTGGGCTGAACGCCAACGAGCCAGCGATGCCCGACACCCGACATTTCGGGCTCCATATAGAAGTTGTCGCTGAGGGTGAACTGACGAGCGAGCGCATTGTGATTGACCATCACCGGCACGTTCTCCAGCGTCGGCTGTCCCGAAGCGCTGACCGTTTGGCTTAGCCCCCAGCGCAGCAGCGACGGATCGTGCTTCGCACCGGGCACTCGGTCGAAGATCGCATCATAGGTATGGTTCTCCTTCGTGATGAAGACGACATACCGGATCTCCTCGGATGCCTTGCCGAGGACGCCTGGTATCACCGGGGATGACATGGCCTTCCGCACGGAACTCCTGTCGACGATCCCGTTGCAGTTGAGCGCCCGTTGGGTCAGGGTCGGCAGCTCACGATCGGTCGGAACGTTCGCGATGGTCAGCGCCCCACGCATATTCAGGAACTCGCTTTTCGGTATCGACTTGCCTGCGTTGGGGCCGTTGCCAAAACCGCGGAAACTGATGTGGGCCGTCTTACGCCCGTCCCGGGAAACTACGACCCTGTAGGGATACCATGGTGTCGGATACCGCCCGAGGGTGCGAAGTGTCGTCGCGTCCAGAACCGCCACCGAGTTGATTCCCATCTCGGTGACGTAGAGCCGTTTGCCGTCCGGCGAGAGCGCCATGCCGGCCGGGGCAACCCCGCGCACGCTCGCCACGAGAGGCGAGGGCACCAGGCGTCGGCTCACCGCAATACGGTTCTTCTTAAGATCGATCCTCTCGATCATATCGTTGTTGCCGTTGGAGACCCATAGACTGTTGCCTCGGGCCACGAGGAAGTTCGGCGCGCTCCCCCCCACGGTCTTGCCGTTATCCGAATGTGCGCCCACAAGCAACCCGGTCTTGAGTTTCGATACGATTTTGGGCGAGCGCGGATTCGACACATCGACGCCCCAAACGGAAAAGGACTCAGGGACATTGGGCTCACCCAGCCCGGGAATCCATCTGCCCTCCATTTCAACCCCGTCCCGAGCCTCACGACTCGGATAGCCGAACGGCGGAAAACTCAACCCGCGAGGGTCCGGCAACGACGCTCGTCCATCCTTACCCTTGATCGTTCCTTCTGCGCCCGGCTTCAATGGTGGGATCGCGGAGTACTCAAACAGCCCGATGTTCGCCACATAGACGCGGCTCCCCGAGGCAGCGAGAGCATACGGATATCGGCCCACCCGGATGGAGGCGACAATCGCACGAGTGGTCGTGTCGATGACGACGAGCCTGAAGTTCGCGACGTCGGCGCCGTACAGGTGCCGTCCGTCGGCCGAGCAAAGGACATCGACGACATAGCTGTCTTCATACGGCTTTCCGGCTATGGGAACATCTAACGGCACGTCGCCCTGTCGTTCGCCGGTTGCAGCATCGAACACCATAATCGTGCCCCCGTCGCCGCCGCTCCAATAGAGGGTCCGACCGTCAGGGGAGAAGTCCGCGCCTCCGGCGTTCAACTTGCGGTTGGGCTGCCCCGGCGCCGACGGAACGACCGGAGCGAAGGACGGCGTCCCGCCCATCCAGTCCCGCACGATGAGGCCCGTTCCGTCACTAGCGACAAAGATTGCCGCCCCATCGCGCGAACTCACGAGTCCGTAGGGCCATTTGCCGACCGGGTAATGCTTGCCGATCGGCTTCAGGAGCCGACCGTTCGACAGGATCGTCGTTCCCGCAGGATTGTGCACGGCATAGGTACTCACGGAAGGCGCATGGAGATAGGGGCGCGGCGGCGCCGTCATGGCTAGGAGCAATGCGAAGGTGAACATGGTGGACAACCTCCCGACGTTCTCTCCATGGATTGTACCGGAGAGATCGATGAGTTGGGACTGCCAGCTCCTCGACGGCGCTGACGGCTGGTGGCTCGTTCGAGGTCTGGGTGATCCGAAGCGGATAGAGCCCTCGTCCTTCGTTCTGGTCCGATTGTCCTTTACGATTCGAACTCCTGCAGGTATTTGACCGACGGCGGCGAACCAGTAGGCAGCAGCCATGAGCGAGATCCATCGGCAATCCGTTGGATGTCACCGCTCGATACAGGATGTTCATTCTGGAGGACCTAACATGGCAAGACCCGTAACACTCGTCACCGGCCAGTGGGCCGACCTAACCCTATCAACCCTCGCCGAAAAAGCGTCCGATTTCGGCTACGACGGCCTTGAACTCGCGTGCTGGGGCGACCACTTCGACGTGGCCGAAGCGGTTGGCCCAAACGGCGCCGCGTACTGCAAGAGCCGACATGAGATCCTCGCCAAGAACGGCTTGACGACATGGGCGATCGCCGCGCACCTGGTCGGCCAGTGTGTCCTCGATCGAATCGACCCTCGGCATCAAGCGATACTGCCCCCGCGGATTTACGGCGATGGGGACCCGACCGGGGTGAACCTGCGCGCGATCGAAGAGATGAAACAGACGGCCAAGGCCGCGAAGAACCTGGGCGTCAGCATCGTCAACGGGTTCACCGGTTCCTCGATCTGGCATCTCCTTTACTCCTTCCCGCCAAATCTCCCCGGTCAGATCGACGCCGGTTATGAACTGCTGAAGGAACGCTGGACTCCGATCCTTGATGTGTTCGCAGAGTGCGGCGTGAAGTTCGCCCTCGAGGTCCATCCGACCGAGATCGCTTTCGACCTCGCCAGCGCGAGGCGGACCCTTGACGCCCTCGACAACCATCCTGCCTTCGGCTTCAACTACGACCCGAGTCATCTCGGTTACCAGGGCGTCGATTACGTGAAGTTCCTCTATGAGTTCAGCGATCGGATTGTGCACGTACATATGAAGGATGTCTACTGGTCCGATACGCCGACGCGGGTCGGTGTGTTCGGCGGGCATGTCGACTTCGGCAATCCGGAACGCTTCTGGGATTTCCGATCGCTGGGCCGTGGTTCCATCGATTTCGAAGCGATCATCCGCGCGCTCAACCACATCAACTATCAAGGGCCCCTCTCCGTCGAATGGGAGGATGCTGGTATGGATCGCGAACACGGCGCGGCGGAGGCGTGCGAGTTCGTCAACGGCCTCGATTTCAAGCCTTCCGAAGTCGCCTTCGACGCAGCGTTCGACGCCAGGTAGCCCTCTGCCCGCTCGTCTGCGCCGGCCCTGATCTCCACGGGCCGGCGCGGCGACCTGATGCAACCGGCCTCCACTCGATACCGTCTATAGAGATACGGGATTGGGAGGCCAGCGACCGCAGCCATCCCAACATTGCGTACCGCGATTCCTGCGCGACGGCTGGCCGCCCGGGAGTGCGAACCGTGTCGACACTGGTACACACGGACCACGGTGACGATCGATCGTCGCGCCAGCCCCGCTCGACGAATCGTGTCCGGTTACCCATCTGGGTCCTCGTTCTCATCCTTGTGGTCTTCATCGGTACGGCCGGCGTCTTCATCGCCTCGTTAGTACGATCTCCAGACGACGCTGAAGTCGATGCAAGACTCGCTCGTGTCCGCTCCGAACTCGCTCGAGCACGGCGAGACCGACGGCGCGGCGATTCGATGGCAGGGGTTGCAGATCGCATCGTCGGTTCATCGTCGGGCCGCCGCGCCCAGCAAGAGTGGTTGGATTGAGGTTCGAGACGATCAATAGCCCTGAGGGAGCGATCGATATCGAGAAAACCGATCGAACGGTTGCCGTCGAACCGAGTATCGAGCCGATGGTCGCAGTCTGAAATGGCGGACTGTTCGATCTCCATCGGCCGGGAGACTCGGCGTTTCCTCCTGCATCTCGCGCGCCGGTCCATCGCTGCAGTTGCGCATGCACAGCCGCTGCCCGAATGTCATCCCGAGCAGGCGCCGCCCGGCTGTCGCATCCCGTGCAGCTGCTTCGTCACCATCCTGTCCGATGGCGAGCTGCGCGGTTGTACAGGTTCCACCCATGGGACCCATCCGCTCTACAGGGAGGTTATGACCAACGCCGTGAAGGCCGCGTTCCACGATCCACGGTTCGCGCCGGTCGTGCCGGAGGAACTGGACAATCTGGCGCTCGAGATCTCCGTGCTGACCGCGCCGAAGCGACTCGGTGCGATGTCGCCTGCCGACCTACGCAACTCCATCGAAGCGGGCACCCATGGCGTAACGCTCGAATGCGGTTCGAGACGCGCCGTATATCTCCCTCAGGTATGGAGTCACTTCGAAGAGAGCCGCGACCCGCACGTAGCATTCCTCACCAGTCTGAGCCGCAAAGCCGGTGATCGAACGGGACGGCTATGGACCGATGCCAATACACGATTTGAGACGTTCGAAGCAACGACATTCGGCGAAACAGAGCTCGCCGGCGACGGGGGATAATCCTCAGCCCAGCAGGTGGTCCGCGAAGCGCCAGCGGAACAGCGCACCAGGACGAGCAGATTCGCGTCGGAGCGCCGTCCGCAGCATCGCGACAGGCATGCAGTTCTCTCGCAGCACGGCATCATGGAAGCTTCGATCGTCAAGCCCTCCCGGCCCGACCAGTTCCCGATGCAACGCGCGGAACTGCAGGCCGCCGATCAGGTAGGCGCACTGATAGAGGGGCGGATAGTCGCCCCCAAACGAACGGCGCACCTCTCCCTCGGCGGTCGACCGCTCATGGCCGACATCCCGAACCAGCATCTCGACGCACTCGCCAGCATCCATCTGGCCCATATGAAATCGGAGGGAGAACGCAACTCGCGCGGCCCGGTGTGCGCGCCAGAAGAGCATGCCGATCCGCTCCTCCGGCGTGCGCGGGAACCCCAGCTCGTAGAGCCTCATCTCCCAGTAGAGCGCCCACCCCTCCGTCCAGAACGGCGTCCAGAAGAGACCCCGGTGCGGTCTGTAACGGCGCCCGCTGAAGCTCTGCATGAAGTGGCCGGGCACGAGCTCGTGCTGTACCGTGGCCCTGGAGAAGTGGCGATTGTTGCCCCGCATCGCCATTCGCTTCTCCTCGTCGCTCATAGCGTCGGTCGGATAGGAGATGCAGATCGCCGAGCCGCCGAGGAAGAACGGATTCGCCTTCTGCCGTTCGGGCGACATCATCTCCATCCGCCAGCCGTCGCGTGCCAACGGCGGGATGGTGAGTAAGCCGCGCTCCTCAAGGAACGCCACCGCCTCCCGGGCAAGATCCCGAACGAAGAACGCCTGCTGCCCGGGTTCCACGTGATCTTCCTTCACCCGATCCAGAGCGTTGCGCCAGTCGCCGCCGCAGCCCAGGTCCGACGCGGCACGCTCCATCTCTCGGCGACACCAAGCCATCTCCGCATCGCCGATGGCGATCAGTTCCTCGGGCGTATAGGGGATCAGGGCGGCGTCCAGATCGTCGACAAGGGCCTCTCGACCGACAGGATCGCCTCCGATCGCCCCCTCGCCGGCGGACCGACGCGCTTCCGCAAACCGTTCCATCGACTGCTGCATCGCGCCGAACGGCTGAGCCGTCCACCATGAGAACATCGGGTGGTAGCCGGCGTAGAAGGTGCGCCATTCCTGCAGCTGCGGCCAGAGTCGTTCCAGCAGTCTAGCGGCGCGGTGGACCTCAGGATCCGACGCCGACGAAGAGAGGCTCTGCTTCAGCGCCTCGATCCCCTTCCAACCCTCCGCCAGAAGCTGCGCGGATGCGGCAGGATCGAGGTCCGCCTTGGCCCGATGAGCGTCGAGCAGGCGGATGATCTCGGCGAGCCACGGACGCGCTGCCGCGACGGCCTCGGTACGGTCCCGTTCCCGCTCTATGTCCCTGGCACGACAGGCCAGATGGTGATCGAGGAGAAAGGCGTCCAGCCGCTCCGCGGCCGTGAGATCGGCCAGCGAAAGCGCGGCCAGCCACGAGCGCCAATCGGCGATCAGCGGTTCGAGAAGCTCCCGTCGTCGATAGGAACCCGGCGCGTCATACAGCCATTCGACCGCCGAAAGGTCCGACTCGCAGACCTGGATGGCTGAAGCCAGTCTGCCGTCGCCTTCGAACGAGATCGGGCTGATCAGAGAGTCCCGTGAGCCCATCATCCTGCCTCCCGAAGCGTCAACGGTCGATCATCACCCGCATCGGCCGCCTGCCCCTTCCGTTCTGCCGAGGCGAGGACGGCTTCGGGCGTCCGGAAGAGCACACCGATCGCGAACACGACGCTGGCGCCGGCCATGGCGAACCATGTGAATGAGATCCGCGGGAGCCAGTCGGGCCGGACGAAGGTCGTGGTCACGCCGAACCAAGGGCCTATCGTGTTGGCCGCTGCGATGTGGAGCTCGCCGAGCACCACGGTTGCGACCAGGCCGCAGGTGACGGCAAGGATGTTGCCACGATCGGATCCCCTTCCGCGGGTGAACATGCCGATCAGGAACACCCCCAGCATCGGACCGAGGATGAACCCTGCAATCCCGAGGACCACCGGGATGATGCGCACATCGGGATTGGTGACCTTCGCATAGGCGAAGAACCCGGCGATAACGATCATCAGGATGGCGAAGATGACCGTGAAGACCCTGGCCGCCCGCACGTGCTGGGCCTCATCGCTCCGACGGGCGAAGTAGGGGATCCACCAGTCGTTGGTCGCGCTGGTGGCCAGCGCGTTGAGAGCTGCCGAGAGCGAGCCCATGGCCGTCGCAAACACCCCTGCAAGCACCAGACCCCGTATACCTACCGGCATGACGTGGAGGATGTAGGCTCCGAAGACGTCCGAGTTGGCCTCGGGCCTCCAGGTCGGGTCCTTGGTGTAGTAGACATAGAGGAGGATGCCGATGAAGGTGAACGCCGCAGCGATGGGGAGATCCATGAAGGCCGCCGTGATCAGACTGCGCCGCGCCTTCTGGTGCGTCTCCGCTGTCAGGAGCCGCTGGACCATGTCCTGGTCCGTCCCGAACGCAGCCATATTGGCGACGACGGTGGCGATTAGAGCCGAGAATACGGTGTAGTCGCTTGCGAGAATCAGCTTGACATACTCCCAGCCGTTCATCTGCGAGACGCCTTCGGCCGCTTTCCACGCGGCCACCTTCGTCGCCTCGAAGCCGGTCAGGAAATATCCCTCTGGCTTAGCCATCGCGGGAACCGCTCGTACGAGCGCCTCCAGCCCGCCGATATGATAGAGCAGCGTCGCGATCGCCACGAGCGCGCTGGTGAACATCAGCGTCGCCTGGATCACATCGGTCCAGATCACCGCCTTGATACCGCCGATGGCCGTGTAGGCGCACGTCACAATCGTCAGCAGGACGATCGCGATAACATAAGGGGGCACGGTATTGACGGCCTGCTGGCTGAACTGGACATCGCCGCCGGTGAACATCCTCCAGGCGAGGACCATTACGAGCGACGGTACGAACAGCCTGGTCCCCGATGCCAGAGTCCGCATGATCAAGAACAGCGCCGAGACGTAGTTCTTCGTGATGGGGCCGAACCGGACGCCGAGGTAGTCGTAGACGGTGTAGACCCTGTACCGATAATAGGGCTTGAGAAACAGGTAGCCGACGATGTAGCGGCCGATGATCAGCCCGAAGACGAGCTGCACATAGGCCAGGCTTTTCTTATCATAGCCCTCACCGGGGGCGCCCAGAAACGTCGCGGCGCTCGTCTCGGCTGCGATAAGCGAAGCCATCACCGCCCACCATGGTACGCGCCTTCCCCCCAGTGCGAAGTCGTGAAGGCTCTTCTCCCTGCGTCCCATGTAGAGACCGATGGCGGTGATCGCCACAAAATAGATGATGATAATCGCCCCATCGATAACCAGGCCCACGCAGCGCTCCTGTAGTATGGACTATTACGTTCCCACGGCTCTGAGTTCGGCCCAGAGCAAGGCCTCTCCTGCGACCATATCCCTGAGATCATGATCAAAGCGAGAGGACATGGGAAGGACAACGCGCCCTGGCGGCGAACCTCGCGGCTATGGACCGACCTTTTCCAATCATCGATATAGCCGTACTGCTCACGTATCTATCCGGCATCGTCGGCGTCGGGCTCTACTTCGCCCGGCGCAACCGAACTGCAGAACAGTATACGACTGCCGAGAGATCCTTTCCGGGCTGGGCCGTCGGTATGTCGATGTTCGGCTCCTACATCAGCAGCATCAGCTTCCTTGCCAACCCGGGCAAGGCGTTCAGCGACAACTGGTGTGCGGCAGGATTCACCCTGGCGACACCAATCGGCCTGATCATCGCGACACGCTGGTTCTGCGGATTCTATCGCGCCACCGGGACTGTCTCAGCCTATGATCATCTGGAGAAGCGCTTTGGCGGCTGGGCGCGAACCTACGCCGTCGTCTGCTACCTCCTCCTTCAGATGGGACGGATGGGGATGATCACCTTTCTACTCGCCAAAGCAGTAGTGCCACTGATCAGCGCTGGGAGTCCTCCGCCCTGGTTGTTACCTGCGATCATCATGGCGATCGGGGCGCTGATGACGCTCTACACCCTCGCGGGAGGCATCCAGGCCGTCGTATGGACGGGTGTCGTCCAGAGCGTTGTGCTCATCGCCGGGCCCCTTATCTGCATCGTCGTACTCATCGTCGGCATGCCCGGCGGCCTGCCGAACCTTGTTCGGGTCGCTAATGAACACGGCAAGTTCGGATTCGGTCCCTTTGACGGTTCGCTCGTATACCAGACCTTCTGGCTCGTCGTCATCAACGCGATCATCGAGCATATGCGTAACTGGGGAGTCGACCAGAGTTACGTCCAGCGCTACATCAGCGCAAGGAGTGAGGCCGAAACCAGAAAGAGCATCTGGATCGCCGGCCTTCTATACACGCCTGTCGGGTTCTTCTTCTTCTTCATCGGTTCGGCGCTCTTCGCGTTTTACCACGCCCAGCCCAACCTCCTGCCTGCTGCTATCGACGCGGCCAAGGACCCGGATGCGGTATTCCCTTACTTCATCACCCACCAGCTTCCGATTGGGCTCAGCGGCCTGGTGATCGCGGGCATCTTCGCCGCATCGATGGATACCAACCTCAACAGTATGGCGACGCTCACCCTGTACGACATCTACAAGCGCTATGTCCGACCGGCGGCCGGCGATCGAGAAGCCCTTCATGTCCTCCATGTTTCGACTCTCTTCTGGGGCGTCGCATGCATCGGTTTCGCCCTGCTGATGACCCTGAAGATCGGACCGACGATCGATTTCGGCTGGAAGGTGGGCGGCCTGCTCGGCGGCGGCATCCTCGGGCTGTTTCTTCTCGGTCTGCTCACCCGCGCAGGAAGCGCTGCCGCAGCGATCGGTGTGATTACGGGCGTCGTGATCATCCTGTGGATGACCCTATCGAAAATGCCCATCTGGCCAACCGCGCTGAGCCGATGGGTATCGCCGTTTCACGATCTGACGATTCCCGTCGTGGGTACGGTCGCGGTTGTCCTCGCGGGATGGCTCGCCAGTATGATTGCCAGGGGCGATAAGCGCCTTCACACCGATCCGCCGGCTCGATAATAACGGCCTATCGAACTTACCGCCGTTTGGTAAAGCACGGGTATATTGCATTATCGTCGGTTCGGAGGTAAGACTCGTGCCGTACCATCACGTCGTTTGTGCGATCGTCGGAGCGTGCCTTACCGTGAGCGCCTCCGGTCTAATGCCGCAGGACACGGCCCGGCAGGATCTGGCTCGTGCCCGCGAGCGGGTGTATCCGGCGCTGGTCAATATCTCGGTTGTTACCCGCTACTTCGCGGACGGCCGTTCCTTCCGCAGCCCTTCTGCCGGCAGCGGTGTGATCGTCACTCCCGAAGGGCATGTCCTTACCAACTACCATGTAGCCGGCCGCTCCACGCGGATCGAGTGCGTGCTGCCCGACGGCGAGGCGATCGAGGCCACGGTCGTCGTACACGATCCGCTCACGGACCTCAGTGTTCTGAAGCTCCGTACGGAGAAGCGCAGTCAACCGGCCAAGCCGCTGCCCTTCGCTCCTCTCGGCGACTCCGATAAGCTAGAGATCGGTGACTACGTCATGGCTCTGGGCAATCCGCTCACGCTCGCCTCGACCCTCACTCTAGGAGTCGTTTCCAACCCGCGCCGGGTGTTTCTCAGCCAGGGTCAGAACGAGATGGAGCGGATGACACTGGACGATGGCGAAGCGACGGGTCTGTTCACTCGATGGATCCAGCACGATGCTGAGATCGCGCCGGGCAACTCGGGTGGTCCGCTTGTGAACCTTCAGGGCGAGGTGATCGGGATCAACGAGCTCCGGTACGGCGGCGGTATCGGCTTCGCAATTCCCTCCAACATCGCATCCAAGATCCTGCGACAGGCGCTGGCGAACGGCGCGGTGAATCGGGCATGGCTCGGCATCACACTCCTGCCCGTGAAGCAACTCGATCGAACCAACGGCGTCCTCGTCTCGGATGTGATGCCAGGATCCGCGGCGGATCGTGCGGGGATCAAGCCGGGCGATATCGTTCTCAAGATTGGAGAGGACGACGTGTTTGCCCGGTTCTTCGAGGAAGTGCCGGTGGTGTATCAACGCATTGCGGACCTCGACATCGGCAAGCCGGTGGCGCTTCAGCTGGAACGAAGCGGCAAGCCGATTGCCATTCAGGCCACCCCTACGCGGATGTATACCGAGAAGGGAGACGAAGATGAGATCCGCGAGGTCGGGGCTACGGTCGAGGCGATCACCCACCTGCGTGCGCTCGCGAATCGCCTCCCCGTGGAGAACGGCGTCGTTGTCACGGGCGTGCGCGCGGGTTTTCCGTTCGAAGCGGCGCGACCGTCCATCCGGGCGGGCGACATTCTGATCAGCGTGGGCGGCAAACCCGTCACCGATCTGACCACGCTCCGAACAGCGATCGCGGATATCTCGGAGACGGGTATCGGAGTTGTATTCCGACGTCGCGGCGAGGTTCTTGTCACTGAGGTTAAGCCGGTCGAACCGAAGGAACCGGGGATCGACACGGAGCTGCCTCGCGCCTGGCTCGGCGCAAAGGTCCAGGTCCTTACTGCCGAAGTGGCGCGGGCGCTGTCTCTGCCGAAGCCCGGAGGATTCCGCATCACCCAGGTGCTGGAGGGCTCCAGGGCGGCAGCGGCCGGCCTCCAACCCGGCGATATCATCACGGCCATGGATGCGGAGCCGCTGAGGGCCGCGCGGGAACAGGATCTCGACGACCTCAAACGACTCGTCGAAACGCGCTCGGTGGGCGAAACGGTCAAACTAACGGTCTTGCGTCAGGGTGCGCCGATCTCGATCCCGGTCGTGCTGGAAGCGGTCCCCAAGCCGGTCGATCAGGCGCGCTCGGTGAAACAGCCGGATCTCGAGTTTACCGTCCGCGAGATTATGCCGATCGATCGTATGGAGTCTCGCAGGTATGAGAACATCGAGGGCGTGCTGGTGTCCGATGTAACCCAGGGTGGCTGGGCGTCCCTCGCAGGTCTGATCGTCGGCGATATCGTACTGGCGGTCCAGGAATCCCCGACTTCTGATACGACGGCATTCGAAACGGCAATGCACAAGGCTGTCGAGGCGAAGCCGACAACTCTGGCTCTTCATGTGCTTCGGGGCTTCCGAAGCCACTTCGTGTTCATACAAGCGGACTGGGAGCGGTCCAAACCACCCAAAGGATGAGCGGCTCTACACCGCAGGAGGAACGATGGTGAATAGAATCCTGTCCCTGGCGATCTTCAGTCTGCTGATGGCGCGTGCGGGAGCTCAGACGGACCTGAGCGGCGCCGATCGTGTGGTGACCAATGCAGGGCCGTCTATCGTCACGATAAAGACGATCCTGAAAACCGAGACAACGTTCGGCGGCGAGTCGCAGGCTCAGGAATCGCGGCTGATCCTGCAAGGCGCTATCGTATCCCCGGACGGATTGATTATGATCTCGAATCTGGCGTTCTCTCCGTATCGAGCCATGGCTCTGGCTGGCATGGGCGATGAACCAGGCTCCGCGCCCCAGATCAAGACCACCCCGACATCAATGAAGGTGATCATCGGCAACGAGGACACGGAGTACGATGCCTTCCTCGCCGCCACAGATACGAACCTCGACCTCGCGTTCATCAAGATCGAAAAGCTCGGAGACAGGACCCTTCCGTTTATCGATTTCGGCGCGTCTACATCAGCCATTACAGGTCAGACGGTCGTCCAGATCTGCCGCCTCGGCCGGGAATACGACTATACGCCCTACTACCAGTCCGCTACGGTGAATGGTGAGATCAAGAAACCCCGGGCTGCCTGGATGCTGCAGGGCTCCGTGAGCACGCTCGGACTGCCGGTGTTCGCGATTACAGGTCAGGTAATCGGTGTGTTGACGGTCGTCACATCGGGAGCGAAGGAGCAAGGAGCCGCCGAGTCCTTCGGCCTGGGTATGTTCATGCGGATGATCTCAGGCGGAGGAGGGGGCGCTCCCAACGCCACCTTCGTCATACCGGCGACCGTAATCAAAGGCGTCGTCGAGCAGGCCCGCCTCCGAGCCGTCGAAGTGGCAGCTCAGCGAGCCGCCAAACGTGATACCAAACCAGCTCAACCGGAGAAACCCGCAGCCAAACCCTCTAGCAAATCCAAAGGAAAGTAAGGGTTCTAGCAATAATGTCGCAAGATCGGCGCCTAACCATCGGCCTCGTCGGAGCTGGCATGTTCGGGGGCGATGTTCATCTCCGAACGTTCGCAGATCTGCAGCGCTCAGGCATCGCGCCCTTCCTCGGCCGAATCGGCATGGATGAGTTCGCCCGTCCGCTGGCCGATATCGAGATCGAACTAACGGCCATCGGCGCCCGAACTGAAGCGTCGGCGAACCGCGCGTGCGATGCCTTCTTAAGCTACACCGGGCATCGCCCGGCCCCGTGCTATGGCGATACACCCTGGCGGGATATGTTCGGGGATCCGTCCGCCATCGACGTCCTCGCCGTCGCCACGCCGGACCATCTCCATGCGATCCCGACACTGGATGCCCTGGCGCAGGGTTGTCACGTGATCGTCGAGAAGCCCCTTTGTCTGGATTATGGAGAGGCGCAGGAGATCGTAGAGTCGGCGCAGCGTGCCGGGCGAATCGTCGCCGTCGATATGCACAAGCGCTACGATCCCGACCATATGAGGATCCGTAATGACCTGCTCCAGCGGATCGGCGAACCGCTCTACGGCACCGCCTACCTCGAGGAACCGCTCGAGGTATCGACTACGACGTTCAAATGGGCATCGCAAAGCGACCCATTCACCTACGTCGGGCCGCACTGGGTGGATCTCTTTTACCATTACTTCGGCGTCGAGCCGATCGGGCTGACTGCGGTAGGGCAGAAACGACGACTGGTTGACCAGGGCATCGACACGTTCGATGCGGTTCAGGTACGGGTCGATTGGGCCAATGGGATGAGCGTGACGTTCCAGAACAACTGGATCACGCCGGCGGACTTCGAGGGGCCCGTCAACCAGGGCCATGAGATCGTCGGGACGCGCGGCAAGATCGAATGCGATCAGCAGTATCGGGGGCTCCGGTTCTGGTGCGAAGGTCAAGGCTCCAGAACCGCGAACAATCACTTCACCCGCGATGTGCGCCGCCCTGATGGGCCACCGGTCTATGTCGGCTACGGCGCGGACAGCATTATCGCCGGCGTTCTGGCCATCTGCCGTTCGAAGTTCCTGAACTCCAACCTCGACGACCTCGAGGACCACTATCCGTCGGCTCTGCAATCCGCCGTCACCGTCAAGGTGATTCATGCCGCCCGTCTTGTGCGGGATCTGAACTGGTCGCATGTCTCGGCCGGTCGCGCACCGGCGGCTTCAGCCTCATTCGACGCCATCGGCTTCGAGATTCTGGATCCCTATAATACGCTGTGATACGAACGGCGGAGATGTGCGGGTTATTCCCCGCATCCTCGTAACCCAAGACTACAGAAGGATGATAGACATATGAGATCTCCGTTCGCAGTAACGATGCTTTGCATCGTCGCACTCGGATCACCATGGAAGGCCGTCGCCCAGCTGCACGCGTCGACGTTCCTCGGAGGTAACGGCAACGATTATGGGCATCATGTGGTGGCCGATACCCTCGGCAACCTGTATATCGTAGGGCGCACCGCAGCCTCCGATTTCCCAACGACACCCGGAGCGCTATCCCGGACCTATTCGGGAGGCGATAACGACGTGTTCGTCGCGAAGCTGAGCCCGGACGCTTCGACGTTGATCTGGTCCACCTATCTGGGCGGCAGCGGTGATGATCAACCCGCTACATTGCTTCTCGATGGCGCCGGTTCGGTCCTCGTAATCGGCGCCACTTCGTCCACCGATTTTCCCGTTACGATCGATGCACAGCAATCGTCCAATGGAGGCGGCTATGACGCGTTCATCGCCCGGATCAGCCCGGACGGTGCGACACTGGAATATGGCTCCTACTGTGGCGGCTCGGCACAGGAAACCGCCAGCGGCATACGCCTGGCAGCCGGTGGTGATTACGTCATCGCGGGAACCACAGCATCCTCCGATTTCCCGACAACCGTCGGCGCCTACCAGCCGAGCTATGCGGGCGGCGACCCCGTCTACGGCGATCTCTTCGCGGCCCGCTTCACCGACGGCGGGAAGACCCTCGTCTGGAGTACCTACCTGGGCGGAGGGCACAACGATGAGTGCCGGGCGGTCGGCCTCGATGGTTCCGACAACGTCTATCTCGCAGGTTGGACCGCACATCGGACCGGCGGCCCGTTCAACGAGTTTCCTACCACCGCTGGCGCATACGATACATCCTATGCGGGCGACCGGGATGCGGTTCTTGCCTGTCTCTCATCCGATGGTTCGACATTGGCCTATGCGACGTTGCTGGGCGACACCGGTAAGGATCAGGCCAACAACATCCATGTGGGAGCCGATGGCACGGTTTGGCTGGCCGGCGATACCGACTCCTCTGCCTTCCCGACCACCGCAGGCGCTTTCCAGACAACCTACGGAGGCGTACGCGATGTATTCGCGGTCCGGGTCGCACCGGGCGGAGGCTCTCTCGATTGGGCGACGTTCCTGGGCGGCAGCGGAGAAGAGGGCTACGGGAGTGTCCGGGTCAACTCCGGAGGTGATGTTGTGATCTCGGGCTATACCCTTTCGACCGACTTCCCGGTCACTGCCGGTTCGTTCCAGACAGCGCTCGCGGGACAATCCGATGTGTTCGTCGTTCGTATAGCCGGAGATGGCGCGACGATGATGTACGGAACCTATTTCGGCGGTTCCCTGACCGACCGCGGCGGCGCCAATCTGGATCTCTCCGATAACGCGCTCATCGTGGGTTTCACCGCATCACCGAACTTCCCCATTACGCCGGGAGCCTACCAATCAAGTGTGGGCGCCGGCTGGGCCAGCTTCGTCAGCCGCCTGAGCCTGGCTCGCATCACGACGCGCATCTATGCCCTGAACCGCTCCGGCGCGATCGGCACGTTGATCTACCTTCGCGGGTATCTGTACCATTCCGGGTATACGCCTGTTATGTCTCGCACTCTGGAGTTTTCGGTCGATAGCACCCCTGCCGGCTCCAGCGTAACGGACGGTACAGGCCGCGCCACTTTGTCCCATATCATCCCCGAGGCCGCCGGCGCGGGCGCTCGATCCATCGTGACATCGTTCGCTGGGGATTCGAGCTATTACCCGTCCTCGGCCTCGGCTACGCTCTCCGCCACGAAAGGTTCGTTAACCCTCTGGGTTCTGCCTCGGACGATGGCAAGAGGCTCCACCGCGTATCTGCGGGCTTATGCACGCCAGGTGCCAACGATGGACTGGGTGCCCGGCAAACTCATCGAGATCTCAGTCGACGGCACACCGCTGGGCTCCGCACCGACCAACGCCTCGGGCATGGCGGCGGTTCTCTTTACCGTGCCGAACGCGTTTTCGCTCGGCGCACATACGATTGGTGCGAGCTTCTCAGGAGACGCCGCGTACCACCCGGCCACCGGCTCCGGCACGCTCACGGTAACCCCGTAGAAGCATCCAACCTGCCAGATGGAGAGGCGCGGCATCCCCTCGGAGCGCCGCGCCTTTTCTCTGCGCGAGCCCTCTGTCGGAGCCCTTATGAAGTGTATAATGCAATGGGCTGCGGCGTAAGCCCGAGCCAGATCCGAACCTGACCGTCTGGCTGTCAAGCTCGCCAACTCGCCCTCCACTTTGAGCGAAGGGGTCCGCTATGGCCAAGTTCATCTTCGTTACGGGAGGGGTCGTCAGCTCTGTTGGCAAGGGTATCACCACCGCCAGCCTGGGCCGCTTGCTCCGTAATCGCGGGTTCAAAGTCACCGTCCAGAAACTTGATCCCTATATCAACGTGGATGCGGGGACCATGAATCCCTTTCAACACGGAGAGGTTTTCGTAACTGACGATCAGGCGGAGACCGACCTGGATCTCGGCCACTACGAACGGTTTATCGACGTTAACCTGACGCGCCATTCCTCGATGACAACGGGCAGCGTTTATCGAGAGGTGATCGCGAAAGAACGGCGCGGCGACTACCTCGGCGGCTGTGTGCAGATGATCCCGCATGTCACCAACGAGATCAAGGAGCGAATCCTTCGTGCTGCCGATGATTCCGGCGCCGAGGTGATCATCGCGGAGATTGGCGGCACCGTCGGCGATATCGAAGGCCAGATCTTCATCGAGGCCATCCGTCAGTTCCGCAAAGACGCGGGCCCGGGGAATACCATCTACGTTCATGTCACGTTGATCCCCGAAGTCGGCCCATGGCACGAACTCAAGACCAAGCCGACCCAGCACTCTGTGATCAGGCTGCGCGAGATGGGCATCCAGCCAGACATCCTCATCTGCCGTACGAACCATCCGATGAGCGAGGAAATGCGGGACAAACTCTCCCTGTTTTGCGATGTACAGCGAGAAGCGGTCGTCGAATCGCTCAATGCTCAGACGATCTATGAAGTGCCCCTACGATACGAGGATATGGGCGTTGCGGATCTGCTCATCGACCGCCTTGGGCTGCCGAACAACCCACCGGATATGGCCGAATGGGTAGCCCTTGTGGATCGAATCAAGAACCCTCTCCATCGGACGACCGTCGCGGTCGTGGGCAAGTACACAGATAATGGCGATGCCTATATTTCGATTGCAGAAGCCCTCGGACACGGAGGAATCGCCAACCACGCTGCCGTGGACCTTCGTTGGGTGGACAGCGAAGAGATCGAATCCGGGGACCCGGCACGATCTCTTGGAGGGTCCGATGCCATCGTGGTGCCGGGAGGTTTCGGCAGCCGTGGTATCGAAGGCAAGATCAAGGCCATCCGCTACGCCCGTGAACACCGTGTACCGTTTCTTGGCCTGTGTCTGGGGATGCAAATGGCGGTTGTGGAGTTCGCGCGGAATGTCTGCGGATTGCGCGATGCGCACTCCGAAGAGATGGATCCGTCGACACCGCATCCCGTGATCCATATCCTCCCGGAGCAAAAGGACGTCGAAGTCAAAGGGGCGACGATGCGGTTAGGCGCGTACCGATGCCAGCTGGTAGCTGGTTCACGGGCCGAACAGGTCTACGGCGAACCGTATGTCTACGAACGACACCGACACCGTTACGAAGTGAATAACGACTATCGCGAAACGCTCCAACGATCAGGTATGACCTGCTCCGGCATCAGTCCGGACTACCGACTTGTGGAGATGATCGAGATTCAGGAGCATCCGTTTTTCATCGCGACGCAGTTCCATCCCGAGTTCAAGTCCCGCCCGAATCGAGCGCATCCGCTGTTCCGAGGGCTGATCGAAGCGGCTCTTACCTATCAGTCGGGCGAGTCGAAGATCGACGCCCCTTCCGTGATCTGATCCTATAGCCTCCAACCGCCCTATCTGCGAAGGCGGAGGCTGGCCGTGGATGGGAGGAACGCTCGACACGGCCGCTGAAGATTGGACTTATGGCAGCTCTGAGCTCCCATCGAGAGGGCATCCATCGGCATTCGTCACCGTTCCTTGTAGCGGCGATGCTGGGCCCCTCGGCAGCGCTGCTGCTCGTCTTCAGCTATACACCCGCCTTCATCGGACTTCAGCGTGCCTTCACCCATTGGGAGACGGGTGAACCCGCTGTTTGGTGTGGCCTCGCGAACTTCGCAGCCATGGCCAGGGATGAGTTTCTGCGCGTCTCGGTCTGGAATCAGATTCTCATCCTTGCCGCCAACCTCGTCAAGACCCTCACCGCCCCGTTCCTGGTGGCCGAGCTAATCGCTGGCCTCCGATCAACCCGCTGGCAGTACGCCTTCCGCACTCTCTTCATCCTGCCGATGGTCGTTCCCGGCATGGTCACGATGCTGCTATGGGCCTTCATCTATGATGGCAGTGTCGGCTTGCTGAACATGCTCCTTGAAGGAGTCGGCCTGCAGCACTGGACCCGGTCCTGGCTCGGTGAACCCGGCACAGCGCTGCCTGCGCTCGTCGGAGTCGGATTTCCCTGGGCTGGCGGCCTCGCGCTGTTGATCTATCTTGCGGGTCTGAACGGCGTTCCCACCGACGTATGGGACGCTGCAGCACTGGATGGGTCGGTTGGCCTGCGGCGGATTCTAGCGATCGATGTGCCCATGCTCATGCCGCAGATTCGGCTGCTGGCGACGTTGACCGTAATCAGCGCCCTGCAGGACTTCGGGAGCATCCTCGTCCTGACGGGAGGCGGCCCCGGTCTCTCGACCCACGTGCCAGCGTTGCATATGTACTACCAGGCGTTTCGATTCGGTCATATGGGGTATGCCGCGGCGATCGGATTCGCGCTGTTCGTCGTGATCCTTGCTCTGTCGCTCCTGAACCAGCGATGGGGCCGATCGAAAGCGGAGCGATGATCTATCTATTGCTGACCGTTGCATTCAGCATCCCGTCTCCTCCCCCCGGGCTGCGCATCGAAGGGACCTTCATACAGTTGAACGATGCTATGGCCAGGCGCACGACACTGGAATGGAAACGGGAGCTCGACGCCGCCCGTCGCGCGGGTCTGAAGACCGTCATCATCCAGCGGCTCCGAACGCCGGATGCCGACTACATGAACGCTCCTCGCCGCCCGGTGGAAACGATCCTCCGGTACGCGGACGAGCATGGCATGACCGTCTTCCTAGGTCTGACGGAGGATCCGCGATGGTGGAGCCGCTGCACGGACCCCGAGTATCTCACGATCGCAGCCGATGCGGCAGTGACGACGGCGGAGGCGGCATGGCAGCGCTACCGGCGACACCGCTCCTTCGTCGGATGGTACATCGCCCACGAGTTCTGGGATCTCCGCCTATCGGAAACGCAGACAGCCGCGTTACGCGGTTTTTACAGGTCGATCAGCGACCGTTGCCGCAGTCTGGCGCCCGGCAAGTCCATCGCCACAGCTCCGTTCTTCACCGGCGAGATGCCGCCAACCCATACGGCTCGGGTCTTTCAGGCGATCCTCGATGGTTCCGGCATCGATATCGTAATGGTCCAGGACGGCGTCGGCGCAAGGGGTTGGGATCGGGAAGTCGAGGTTCGGATAGCCCCCTACTTTTCGGCTATTCGCGATGCGTGCGTCGCCGCCGGCGTCGAACTGTGGTCGGATCTTGAGTGCTTTCGCCTGAGGGGAACTCCCGCGCAAGGATTCGTTCCAGCAGATCCCCCGCGGGTTCTGCGCCAGCTCGCCGCCGCTTCGCCCTTCGTGAAGCGCTTCGTGACCTTCGACTTCTTCCATTACATGAGCCCCACCATCGGCGGGGCAGCCCGAGAACTATACGACGGCTACATCGCCGGATGTGTGGATCGACCGTTCATGCCCGCCATCGGTCGATCGATGCAGATCGACCCGGCCTTTCGATACTATCGCGATCGCTCGCCTTCGAGCATCGCCGATGAGATCCGGGCGGCAGGATATTCCATCGTCGAGTACATCGTCGTCAACGATCGCGACATCGATGATGCGCTCGTCCGCGCGCTGACTCGACGACACATCGGGGTCTGGTATCTCACGTTTGGCAACGGCGTCTATCGAACGGAAGGCTTGCCCGCAGGATGGCGGAGCTGGAAGATGGTAACCCGCGCGGATCTCGCCGGCAAATCGCTCGAGGATGGCTACACCCGCCTGTGCCTCAGCAATCCGGACTACCGCAAATGGAAGAAGGATCAGATCGTTCAGTCGCTGACGCGCCATCCATTCCTCGGCGTGCAGATCGCGGAACCACACTGGCCCGAATATCCCGGGATCGCGTCGCCTGCCTATGGGTGTTTCTGCCGCGCGTGCCGGGATGCCTTCCGCGAGCGGTACGGCTCTGAGGCGGAGCTGCCCGATATCATCGATCCGACTTCGCCTCAACACCCCGACCGGGATCCTGCCCTCTGGAAGAAGTGGCTCGCGTTTCGACAGGCGACCCTTACGGCATTTCTGGACGATATCGTCAACGGCGTTGACGGAATACGATCGAGAGCGCCCGACGCGCGGGTCTGCACATGGTCGCTCGGACTGATGGAGGCGGACGGGGTGGCCCGCGTTCGTGATATCCATGGTGAGGACGCGGGTGAGATCGTGCGGGCGGTCAAGCCCGACGTCCACTGCCTCCAGACCCATTGGCCGGACTGGATCCAAGCGGAGCTGCCGGGCGACTATATCCGTGCGTACCAGCCCTTTCTAGATCAGATTCGGCAGGCGGATGCGTCGATACCCATCGTGTTTCAGGCGGATATCGGCTCACAACCGCAGAACCGCCGGTCGACTGCGTGGATCGAACGCTTCGAACGAACTGCATTGGAGCTTGGGGCGCACGGAAGCATGTGTTATGAGTACTTCATCGGATCCCGAACGTATGAGGATCCGCCGAAGGTGGTGGAAACCGTGCGTGATGGGCCCCGGGTTCGATTGCTCTTCACAAAGCGCCTGGACCCGGCCACCGCATCGGAGGCGCGCAACTATGAGATCGAAGGCGCAACCGTTCGCTCTGCGACCGTCGACGGTTCCGTGGTCACCCTCCAACTTACGAAGCGCCTTCCGGATCGGCCTGTTTCGCTGACCATCCTCAGGATCCAGGACGCAGAGGACCGGCGCCTCTTCCGCGATAAACCGGCGGCGATCCTGGACCACCAGCGGATCCGGATCGCCCGATGATCGCGACGTCTCGGATCCCGATCGCGTACGGCCCGGCCGTCATGGCGACCCTGCTGGGACTGGCGGGGTGCGCTCCGCAAGCGCCGAAGGGTGTAAGGGAGATCGTCTACTGGACAGGCTGGTCCGGACACGAGTACGAAGTCCAGCAGCGGATCCTCCGCGACTTCCACCGTACCCATCCCAGGATCCATGTCCGCATGCTGTCCCAGTTCGGCAACTCCGGCTACCAGAAAGTCCGTATCGCCTTCGCCGGAGGATCGACACCCGATATCATGTCGACGGTATGGGCCGATGAACTCGCCGGATACGCACGACGAGGCGTTCTCACCCCGTTGGACCGCTACCTCCAACGCGCTGGGCGCAACGTGGATCGCGAGTACACAACGGGCGTCGCGCGCATGCTGCGAATCGACGGACGCATCTACGGTCTGACCGCTACGACCAACACGCAGTTCATCGCGTACAATCGGCGCATCTTCCGCGAGGCGGGGCTCGACCCCGACCGACCGCCGCGCACGATCGCCGAACTGGACGCAGCGGCTGCGGCCTGTACGCGCTATGCCCGAGATGGATCCTTTGTCAGGTACGGGATCCGCCCGGCCGGGCTCAACACCTGGGCCTACGTTTTCGGCGGACGCTGGTACGATCCTGATACCGGTCGCGTCACCGCCAACGACCCGCACAACGTTCGGGCGCTGGCATGGCTCGCCTCCTATTCGCGCCGTTACGATATCCGCAAAATGGAGGCATTTCAGAGCACGTTCGGCAGCTCGGAGACTCCGAACGGCCCCTTCTTCGTCGGCAAAGTGGCCATGTGGCAAACGGGCGAATGGGCCGATCAATATATCCGCCGCTACGCGCCCCGGCTGGATTGGGCCTGGTTCCCCCTCCCATATCCGCCCGAAGGCAGACCCATGACCACTACGGCAGGTGGCAGCGTCTTTGTGATCCCTGAGGCCTCGCGAAATAAGGAAGCCGCGTTTACATTTCTGAACTGGTGGACGAGACCTCGACCTGTCGAACGTTTCTGCCGCTCCATCGGCAACGTTCCGCCGCTGATCCTTGCCGGCAGCCAGCCATCCTTCCAGCGCGATCCGCTGCAGCGCTTTGCGGTACGCCTCTCCCGGAGCCCCAACTCCTTCGGCCCGCCACCCCTGCCGTTCTGGCCAACCTATGCACGCGAGATCACGCGCGCCGAGGAGAAAGCCTGCCTCGGCGGACAGGACCCCGGCCGCCTTCTGGATGATCTTCAGCGAAGGATGGTGCAGGAGCAACGCAGGGTTGAGCGGGAACTTGCTCGATGATGAAAGGCGGGCGTCACCTCCGTTCCAGAGGATCGGCTCGGGCGCGGCGCGACTTCCGGACAGGGCTCCTCTTCGCCATGCCATGGATCATCGGGTTCACCGTGTTCGTCGCCTATCCCATCGGCGCTTCACTGTACTACAGCCTGTGTGAGTTTGACGGGATCCGAACGCCGAAATGGATCGGGCTGGCCAACTACAGGACGATGCTGCTAGAAGATGAGTTGTTCTGGCGATCCCTTGCGAACACCCTGTATATGGTCGTGATCGGCCTCCCGATCGGCATGATCGTGTCGCTGGTCATCGGGTTGCTGTTGAACCAGCGCATCCGCGGCATGACGTTCTATCGGACCCTGTTCTATCTCCCTTCCATCACGCCGATCGTGGCGACCTCGATCCTGTGGCTCTGGCTGTTCAATCCGCAGATCGGTCTCATCAACATACTGCTGGCCAGCATCGGCGTTCGCGACGCACCCGGCTGGCTCACAGACCCAACATGGTCCAAGTCCGCGCTGATCATCATGGGCCTCTGGGGGGCGGGCGGTTCCATGGTCATCTATCTTGCGGCGCTGCAGGACGTTCCGCAAGCCCTTGTGGAGGCTGCGCATCTCGACGGCGCGGGACCGATCCAGGCGTTTCGGCACGTTACTGTGCCGATGCTCTCTCCCGTCATCCTCTTCAACCTCGTGATGGGGCTGATCGGATCCTTCCAGTACTTCACACAGGCCTATGTGATGACTGCGGGCGGTCCGCAGGATTCGACGATGTTCTACGCGCTGCATCTCTTCAATCGAGCCTTCCTGGACTTCCGAATGGGCTACGCTTCCGCCATGGCATGGGCGCTCTTCATCGTCACTCTCGCCTGCACGGCGATCGTCCTTCGAAGCTCCGCTCGCTGGGTCTATTACGCGGGTGAGGAGGCATGAGGTGATTCGAGCTCCTTCGATCGCCCGGGCTGTGGTGACGCATGGGATCCTCGTCGGAGTCGGAGCCATCTTTTCGCTGCCGTTCTTCTGGCTGGTGAGCACGGCATTGAAGGCTGATACTCAGGTGCTGGCGATGCCGCCGGTCTGGGTTCCCAGGCCCGTCCGGTGGGACAACTTCCCTCGCGCACTCGAATACGTCCCGTACGTTCAGTACGCGCTCAACACCCTTCGGATCTGCGCGCTGTCGGTGGTGGGCACTGTACTCTCGTGCTCCCTGGTCGCCTACAGTCTCGCCCGCGTTCGATGGATCGGCCAAGAGCTGGTCTTCTTCTCCCTACTCGGCGTCATGATTCTGCCCGGTCAGGTGACCATGATCCCGACATTCACCCTGTTCAAATGGCTCCACTGGATCGGCACCATCCTCCCGCTCGTGGCGCCGTCGTTCTTCGGGAATGCCTTCTACATTTTCCTGCTGAGACAGTTCTATCGAACGATCCCGCAGGAGCTCAGCGACGCCGCGCGTATCGACGGGTGTTCGGATCTCGCGATTCTGCTTCGAGTGATCATGCCGCTGGCGCGACCGGCCCTCGCGACGGTCGGCTTGTTCACCTTCATCGGGGCCTGGAACGATTTCCTCGGCCCGCTCCTCTATCTCAACGACGAAGGATCCTATACTCTGGCGATTGGCTTACAGCGGTTCGTCAGCCAGCATGGCGCGGAATGGTCGATGCTCATGGCCGCGTCGACGGTCATGACGCTGCCGATCGTGGTGATCTTCTTCTTTGCGCAGCGCACGTTCATCCAGGGGGTTACGCTCACCGGGATCAAGGGCTGAGATCCGGGTTCGAGGAGGATCTGGGGCATGCTGCCGGACTAGGGCTCGAACCTAGAACCTGCTGATCCAGAGTCAGCCGCTCTGCCAATTGAGCTATCCGGCACTATAACCGTATGGTACCGCGAAGGTGGCCCGTTGTCAATGGACCCGGGCATGGAACGTCGGGTCCCTCTGGGAATCGGAACGTCCCTGAGGATCGGACCGACGCCGACGGCGGTCATGGCTCTCGCTTCTCGAGTTTCGCCCAGGTGTCCCTCAGGGTTACGGTGCGGTTCAGCGCCGGATGCTCCGGCGTCGAATCGCGATCGACACAGAAGTACCCGATCCGTTCGAACTGGTACCTGGTCCCGCACGGCGCAGCGGCAACCTCGGGCGGGACGAGGCCTTCGATTTCGACCATCGAATCCGGATTGAGATTATCCGTGAAGGTCCCATCCTCCGCAACGTCATCGGGATCCGCTGTTACAAACAGGGGTCCGTAGAGACGTATCGTCGCGGCCTTCGCAACCGCAGCGGCTAGCCAGTGGAGCGTTGCCTTCACTTTGCGCCCATCGGGCGCCGTCCCCCCGCGGGACTCCGGGTCGTAGGTACAGCGGAGTTCGACGACGTTCCCCTCCGCATCCTTGATGACCTCATTGCAGCGAACGATATACGCCGCGCGGAGTCGGACCTCCCGCCCGGGAGCCATACGGAAGTAGTTCGGCGGCGGGTCTTCGCGAAAATCCTCCTGCTCGATCCATAGTTCGCGCGCAAAGAGAGCCGTGCGGGAGCCGGCGGCCGGATCCTCCGGGTTGATGACAACCTCCATCTCCTCCGTCTGGTTCTCGGGATAGTTCGTCAGGACTACTTTCAACGGGCGAAGGACCGCCATCGTTCGGGGCGATGTTCGATTCAAATCGTCCCGGACACAATCGTCCAGCACGGCTGAGTCGACGACGCTGTTGCCCTTGGCGATGCCGATACGGCCGCAAAACTCGCGAATGGCGTCCGGGGTAACCCCCCGGCGTCTGAGGCCCGCCAGAGTCGGCAGTCGAGGATCGTCATAACCGCTGACATACCCGCCCTCAACCAGCTCGATGAACCGTCGTTTGCTCATCACCGTATGGGTCATATTCAGGCGACCAAACTCGATCTGTCGGGGCCGATAGATGCCGAGCTCGATCAGAAACCAATCGTAAAGCGGTCGATGGATCTCGTATTCCTGAGAACAGAGTGAGTGGGTCACTCCCTCAATCGAGTCCTCGAGGCCATGGGCCCAATCGTAGGTTGGATAGATGCACCAGGCGTCGCCCTGCCGATGGTGGGGCGCGTGGATGATCCGATACATCACCGGGTCGCGCAGCAGGAGATTCGGAGAGGCCATATCGATCCGGGCTCGAAGGGTCCGACTAGCATCGGGATATTCGCCCGCGCGCATCCGAGCGAAGAGATCGAGATTCTCCTCGACACTGCGATTGCGAAACGGGCTGTTGCGGCCCGGTTCCGTCAGGGTGCCGCGTGTCGACCGCACATCCTCGGCCGACAGATCGCACACGTAGGCCTTGCCCTTACGGATCAGATCGCACGCCCACTGGTACATTTGCTCGAAATAATCGGAAGCGTAGAACAGTCGGTCTTCCCAATCCGCGCCCAACCAGCGCACGTCCTCGATGACCGCATCGACGAACTCCTGCTCCTCTTTCAGCGGATTGGTATCGTCAAATCTCAGGTTGAACTTCCCGCCGAAGTCGCATGCGATGCCGTAGTCGATCCACACGGCCTTCGCATGACCGATATGGAGGTAGGCATTGGGTTCGGGAGGAAACCGAGTGTGTACTCGGTCGAAGCGCCCCGACGCGAGGTCTTCGCGGATCGCATCGCGGATGAAATCCGAAGCGCGCGGACGTCCCTCAACGTCGCTGTCTCTATGATCACGGTCTTCCATGCCCAACCCCTTTCGTATCCTCGAAAGCCGATGTCGCTCGGCGAGGAGTATACCGCTCCAAAGAGCGCGCCATGGACCAAGAAGGAATCGTCACCGACACTGCGGAATAGTTTGGGTGCGTCCGGTATGTACTCGCGCCCTATATCGTTGGGATCGATGGACTGCAGGACTAAGACTGGCGCAACGACAGAAGGATGCTGCCGCGATGCGCCGAAGAAAGAGGAGGATCGGAGGTGAAAAGCGGGCCGGAAATCCCACCCTGGGTCGCGATTGTCGTCATCGTGCTCGTAGTCGCCGTCGCTGGCGCCTTGATTTGGCGCGGTTCGGGTAAGAAGACAATGTCCACCGACCAGCAAGCGAAGATGCGCGAGATGATGAAGGAACGTGGCTTCACCCTAAAAGGCCAGGGCGCACCCCAGGCTACGACACGCCCGGGTATGACGAGTCAGACGGCAGCGCCCCAGAGCGGGTCTCGCTAGACTTATCCACTCCCATTACTCCAACGTTACACAAAGAGGAGAGCCTCACATGAACCGCCGTGGTTTCACACTGATCGAACTGCTCGTGGTCATCGCGATCATCGCGATCCTCGCAGCGATTCTGTTCCCTGTCTTCGCTCAGGCGCGGGAGAAGGCCCGTTCGATCTCCTGCCTCTCCAACACCAAGCAACTGGCCCTTGCCCAGCTCATGTACGTCCAGGATAGCGATGAGCGATTCTCCGGTTGGAACTGGGGCCAGCGATTCGTCATGGATTCGGCGTCGTACTGGGCAGTCGCCGCGCTACCCTACATCAAGAGCATCAAGCTGTACCAGTGTCCGAGCGACGGACTGGAGTGGCCAACCGTCAATGACTGGACCGGCCAGGGCCCCGACGCGGGCGCTCATGATCCCTTCGCGAGCTGGGCTGATCGATGGTGGTGGGAAAAGCCGAACAATCCGAACTACATCTCCTACGGCTTCAATGAGGCACTGGCCGCTGGCCGCAAGCTCGCCGCAGTCAAGAGCCCGGCCAACTACGCCATGCTGATGGATTCCTCTATTGGTCTGGTGAACATCTGGGAAGGCGGCGGAGCGAACATCGCGGCTCGTGCGGCCTTCTCCAATCAGGGTTGCTGTCTGATCTGGCAGGACGGCCATAATGCCGCATGGTTCAAGGCGAACTACAGCCAGACCGAACTCGAAAGCTCGACGCGCCACACCGGCGGCCAGAACATCGCCTATGTGGACGGCCACGCCAAGTGGCTGAAGTGGGAGAATATGACGGCCGACAACCTCTCACCCGCCCTCTAGCCCCATTCGCACCAAGGCCAGCGCCCGCTCCGGGAACGGGTGGGCGCTGGTCCCTCTAAGTTCCGTATCGCAGCCCCGAACCGCCGGTTCAGGGCTTCATCGAAGGACTTCAACACAGACGAGCTCCGTATTCGCCCGCACGAAGAGCCGTCCTCCTGAGTAGGCGGGCGTACACCAGGTCCGACCGCATGCCTTCGTCCTTGCGAGTATCGTGCATTCCTTATTGGAGGCGCGTACGAGCAGCAGATCGCCCCGTTCGGCGAGGATCAGCAGGTTGGCTCCAGCCACCAGGAAGGATGCGAAGCCGGCATCCAGCATGCCGCGGAAGAACCCGTCCTGAACCCAAGCACGGGCGCCGCTTCGCGCGTCGACACAGAACAAGCGTCCGCCCGGACCAATACAATAAACATACCCATCACGGGCAACCGGACTGGAGAAGTCCACTCCCAGAGAAGCGTCCCTCCAAGCTTGTTTCGCCTCCAGCCCTGCCGCCGACCGGGATACGCGTATGCCGATGAGGCCCGAGGTATGCGAACCGATCACTACCGTATCGCCCACGATCACGGGCGTCGTCACATGCCGGCCCAGGGTTGATCGGACCGGGAGACGCCAGAGCAGCCGTCCGTCTTCCGGCGATAGTCCCAACACAGCCTCCGCCATGAAACAGACCAGCTGACGGACTCCGGCGATCGCAGCCAGCACAGGCCCCGCATGGCCCGCGATATCATCCTGAGAACGCCAGAGAACCTCGCCCGTCGTCTTCTCAAAACAGACCACGGCGGCGTCGGGTGTACCGCCAACGGTGACGTACAACCGATTGCCTACAATCAACGGTGACGCGGTATAGCCATGCCGCTTCGCTCCCGGATTATCGCCGACCTCTACGGGCGGCGGAGCGCCGAAGTTCTGAACGAAACTAGTCCGCCAGACCACCGAACCGTCAGCCACCTTGAGGCACCTGAACTCGCCCCTGCAGGAACCGACATACACTCGTTCGCCGTCCACCGTGGGGGTACCTCGAGGACCGGGCGGTGAACCGCTGTCCGCGTATACCTCGTCGATAGGAACCGCCCAGAGCGCCTTGCCGTCGGAGGAGCGAACCGCACATAGGACCTCCTTGTCGTCGCGGTTGTCAAGATAATAGACGCAACCGCGACTGACAACCGCTGATCCGCTACCATGGCCAGCTGGCGCTTTCCAGGCTACTCGAGGCTCGGCTAGCAATGTCCTCAGAACCGCTTCAGTTCGTGGTATGTGTCCATCGCCCGTCGGACCGCGCCATCGGGGCCAATCCGAGGACGCTGGCGCAAGGACCGGGATCATCACCATTGCGAGGATCGCACTGTTCACCATTCCGTTATCTCCCTAAGCTGTACACGGAGCTTCTTCGACCTTGCGCGTTTCTCCTGTACAAAGGGCTGGCCGTGCGGCGGATTACCATGACTAACGGTTGAATCGAAGGGAAACGACACCTCCAGAGAGAATCGATCGTTATGCCACATCGTTACGATCTCCGTCGCATGCTCCGTGGAGCGACACTCATCGCTGCAGCCTATATGGCCTGTCTCATCACGGGATGCGGTCATAAGCCAGAAACCCCGAAGGTCCGCCTCGCCTTCTGGAGCATGTGGTCCGGGTCCGAAGAGCGGAGTTTTCTAAAGGTGCTGAGACGCTATGAGGAGACCCATCCTGGCATCGTTATCGATAACCTCGGAGCCATCCGAGATGACACCAAGACCGTACGCGCCATCGTGGCTGGCGTACCGCCGGACCTGTTCACTCTCGCCGACCCGTTGTATCTGGGTCCCCTCGCCGCAAACGGAGCTCTCTATGAACTCGACACGCTGTTTCGGGACTCGGGCCTGAGTGAAGCGGACTTCACACACGCATCGCTGAGCCAGTGTCGCATGAACGGTACGCTATACGCGATGCCGTATCTCGTCGACTGCTATGCGCTAATGTGGAATAAAGACGCCTTCCGCGCAGCCGGCCTGGACCCAGAACAGCCGCCGAAGAGCCTGGCGGAACTCGCGGACTATGCAGTCCGACTGACCAAACGCAAGGGTTCGGACATTACGCGTCTCGGCTTGCAGCCCCTGAGTGATCCGTACATCATCAATCAGGTGTTCGGCGGCCGCCTGTATGACCCGAAGGCCGGCAAGGTCACCCCCATGGATCAGGGCAATGTCGCCGCGATGAAGTGGTACCGGGATCTGGTCGAACGGATGGGCGGGTATCAACAGGTCAACGGGTTTGCGGCCGGGTTCGGTCAGGCGCAGGGTACGAACAATCCGTTCTTCGTCGGTCAGGTCGCGATGATGATCAACGGCGAATGGAATCCTTATTGGTGCAGCCGGTATGCACCGAAGCTGGATTATGGTGTTGCGCCGATCCCGCCCTTGCGCCCCGGCGACGACCGGCCTCCATCCACATGGCTTGGCGGCAATATGATCTGTATACCGCGAGGCGCCGCGCATCCAAAGGAAGCATGGGATCTTCTCGTCTGGATGCAATCAGATGAAGCGCAGCTCTTGTTCGCGGACGCGATGAACAACGTACCCAACCAGAGACGGCTGCTCGATTCGCCCCGGCTGCGAACCGGGGCCGACTACCGACGGAAGTTCAGCGTCTTCCTCGATCTGGCTGACAGCCCGGGGGGCGGGCACTTCCCCGCCCTTCCCGTATCCGGCCTATACAGTAACGAACTGATCACCGCACGGGATCTGGTCCTCGCGGGAGCCAAGACGCCGGAACAGGCCTTGAAGGATGTGCAGCGGCGGGTACAGCGGGAGCTGGATCGGTACCGATCGGGAACGCGCGAAGCCGGCCAATAGCTCCGATCCAACGCCCTCTGCTCGGATTCATGTACCAAATAGTCTGGGGCTGGAGGCAACACCCCGCCAGCCCCAGATCAGACCGGGGTCCTCAGGATGGGCTCACGGAATCAGCGGGAGCCTTTGCCCCCCATCAAGTTAGGCTTGAGGCCACCGCCCTCATTGGGATCAGGGATTGCGCCCCCCTTGCCCCCAGCATTGGACTGCGGTGTCTCTTCGGCGCCTCCGCCGGACTTCATCATCTCCGCCTTACCCTGAAAGCCACCAAGCGAACCCATGTTCTTGCCCTGGGTAGATCGGACCGTCCGGGTGATCGAGAAGATCGCGGCGGCGATCGCAAGAACCACAACGACCACGACGATCGCCATGCGGTTCGGTTCAGAGCCCGGCGCGTTCTTACCACCTCTGGATGGAGCCATCTTCGGAGTCCCTCTCGGTATCTAGCTTACTTGTACGCTTCGCTCCAGTGCAGATAGTTCGGCCGGGATCCGTCCCAGTTGGCGCCAACCACGCGGCACATGCTCAGGCGATCCATCGTCTTCACATGGCCGTCCGCGAAACCGAAGTTGGTCTTGCCGCTATGGGCGCCGATGCTGAACTTGGCGTCGCCGGTGCCGCACCAGTTGACCGTGAAGTAGTTCGGGGCTGTTGGCCAGGTTGGCGATGCGATATCGGCCTGGTTCCATCTCCAGTACGAGAAGTATCGGGCGTAGCTGACCGTAGTCCACAGTTCGTACAGATTGGCTGTTTGAGCCGGGGCGCCGACAGCCGCTTGAGGCCGCGAGTCGTCTGCGTCGTAGTAGGCATGGACGCCAAACGCCTGGCCAGGCGCACTCGCCTGATAGTGTGTCCAGGAATAGCTGATGGGATAGCCGATGCCCGTGCCGTAGCGGTCGTTGCCGCAGTCGTCACGCTGGATGCTGTCGCTCGGGCATTTCCAGAGCCCGCCGTTCTTGATGTAGGGTTCGAGGGCGTTCTCAGACCCCCACATCTGATCGGGATCGCCCGGGTTGTTGCTGTTGAACGATGCGACGCCGCACTTGATGCGATGGAACTTCTCATCGTAGTCCTGCACATACATCATGGCGGAGGTCATCAGCTGCTTCATATTGGAGAGGCAGGAAGTCTGTCGTGCCTTCTCGCGAGCCTGCGCGAAGACGGGGAAGAGGATCGCCGCGAGGATGGCGATGATGGCGATAACGACAAGCAGCTCGATAAGAGTGAAGCCGTGTGCCTTACGCATAGACGCGTTCTCCTTGCTCAGAGTTGGTGCAATGCACCGTTTGTGCACGATAGTATTGTAGCGGATGGAACGATATTCCGCAAGAGGTATGCCTGCCCATTGATGTATGTCATAACTCAGCATCGATGGATCGATCGTTCAAGGACCTCCGTTATCCACCGATATCGCGTCGATAATGCATACCAGCGAACTGGATCTGATCGATAGCCATATAGGCCGCACTTGACGCTGCGGATAGATCCTTGCCGACCGCAGTCACCCCGAGGACCCTTCCACCCGCCGTGCATATCCGACCGTCGCACTCCCTGGTTCCCGCATGGAACACCGTGCAGCTCTCCAGCTGTGCGGCGCGATCAAGTCCCTGTATCTCCAATCCGGTTTCGTACTCTCCTGGATAACCGCCGGCAGTCGCAACCACACAGACGGCGGCCTGATCGGATACTGCCAGATCGATCTCGTCGAGACGACCATTCACGGCCGCATCCATCACTTCGAACAGATCCGCCTCCATCAAGGGTAGGACCACCTGAGTCTCCGGATCGCCAAAGCGGCAGTTGAACTCCAATGCCTTGATGCCTTCGGAGGTCACCATCAATCCAGCGTACAGCACCCCTTTGTATGGGATGCCCAGGTCCCGAATCGCGCTGATCGCAGGCTTGAGCACGAGTTCGAGAGCGTCTCGGACGATCGTATCGGGAAGGGTGGGCACCGGCGAATAGGCCCCCATACCGCCGGTGTTCGGGCCCTGATCACCGTCCCGCACGCGCTTATGGTCCTTTGCGGGCGCCAGCGGCACTACGGTTTCACCATCGGTAATCGCCATGACACTGACTTCGTGTCCGTCGAGACACTCCTCGATGAGGACACGGTCACCCGCTTCACCAAAGACTCGACGGACCATCATGGCCTCTATGGTCTCGTGGGCCTCTTCCTCGCTGGTCGCTACAGTGACACCCTTGCCGGCAGCGAGTCCGTCCGCTTTGATCACGATACGGAAGCCGGGTTCGGGATGCGCCGCGTAGTGGCGTCGAACCGCGTCATGGGCGCTCTCGGCATCCCCGCAGATCCGGTACGGCGCTGTGGGTATTCCATACCGTACCATCAGCTCCTTGGCGAACCCCTTGCTCCCTTCGATGCGAGCCGGATCGGTGGAGGGTCCAAAGGCGCGCAAGCCTCGTGCCTCGAATCGATCGACGATACCGGCGATTAGAGACGCTTCCGGTCCGATGACGGTCAGGTCGATGTTTTCAGCCGAGGCGAAGTTCGCGAGCCCGGAGATATCCGTCGCCTGCAGATTGATGCACTCAGCCAGGCGCGCAATACCCGCATTGCCCGGTGCGCAGTAGATCCGATCGACATGCCGGCTCTGCGCCAGCTTCCAGACGAGGGCGTGTTCGCGTCCGCCACCGCCGACTACCAGTACTCGCATGGCCTACCTCCCAACCATCGCGCACACGCCTCTCAGGTATCTCGAGCATAGCTCGATGGAGTTCACCCTCGGGCCCGTGGCGCCCAGAGGCCCTCCCTGATCACGGCGCGTGCATCCAGCCGTCCGCAAGGTTATCGAACCGGGCATAGGCCGGATGAAACGCCACCTTCACCTTACCAGTGGGCCCGTTTCTTTGCTTGGCGATGATGAGCTCTGCAACATCCACATGCTCGCCAGTTCGAGCATCGGTGGTCTTAGTCGGACCGTCTTCATCCTCACCATCGGCGTTCGCCGCTTTCCGGTCCTTACCGATGGCCTGATAATAGGACTCCCTGTAGATAAAGATCACCATGTCGGCTTCGGCTTCGATGCTTCCGGACTCGCGTAGATCCGAGAGCATGGGACGCTTATCCTGACGGGACTCGACGGCTCTCGACAACTGAGAGAGTGCGATCACCGGCCGTCGGAGCTCCCGCGCCAGGGATTTGAGGGATCGGGCGATCTCGCTCACTTCCTGATTCCGGTTCTCTGTCGTCTTGTGGCCCCGCATGAGCTGCAAGTAATCAACGACAACCAGCCCCAGATCCTTCTGTTCGGCCACGAGACGTCGGCACTTGCCGCGGATATCAAGGGCCGAACAATCGGGACTATCATCGATAAATATCGGCGCTTCGGTCAGCCGGGCGCAGGCGGTGCCGATCCGGAGCCACTCGTCTGGTTGCAGCCGTCCCGTACGCAGCGTGTGGGCGTTCACACGCCCTTCGGAGCACATCATCCGCAGGCACAACTGCTCCTTGGACATCTCAAGGCTGAAGATCGCGACGGGGAGTTTACGTGTCAGGGCGATGTGTTGGGCCAGGTTGAGGGCCAGTGAAGTCTTACCCATCGACGGGCGGGCGGCGAGGATGATCAGATCCGAATCCTGAAGGCCAGCCGTCATCTCGTCGAGCTTCGGAAACGAGGTCGGTTTGCCGGTGATCGAACTACCGTCTTCGGAGCGGCGCTCCAGCTCATCCATGACTTCATGAGCGAGGGTATGCATCGGAGTAAAATACCGCGCCGATCGCCGCTGAGCGATCGAGAATACGACCTGCTCAGCCCGATCTACGACCTCGGTGACATCGGAATGGTCTTGATACGCGAGTTCGCGTATCTGCGATGAGGCGTCGATCAGCCGCCGCAACACTGCCGTCTGCTCGACGCGCCCAGCGTAATAGCTTGAGTTCGCGACGCTCGCGACGGCGTCCGTCAACTGGATAAGATAGGGAGCCCCCCCAGCCTCCTCAAGCAGGTTGACCCGCTTCAGCTGTTCCTGGAGCGTCATCAGATCGACGGGCTCGTTCCGTTCGTACAGCGACAGCATCGCCTCGTAAATAACGCGATGCGCTCGGCGATAGAAGTCCTCCGGCGCGACAATATCGCGTACACGATCGATCGAAGAACGATCGATCAGCATGGAGCCGAGAACGGCCTGCTCCATGTCGAGGCTCTGTGGCGGAATACGATCGTCGATAGCCGTCATCATGATACGGCCCTCGGCCCAGCGGCTTCATCCATACCGGTTCCCGTTACGCACCTGGGGAATACCAACGCACACAGGCATACAGGCCAGAATATGGAGGGGCCTCGTGAACGAAGTCGCGGGGCTCGAACCGGGGGTCCTAATCGGCTTCGATGGCCTGTGCGCCCGCTTCAGCGGCAGCCTGCGCCTCAGCTTCAGCGGCGCGTCGTTCGAGCTCCGCTTCGGTGGTGACATCGACGTTCACCGTGACATGATGATCGCTGCCCAGCCGTACCGGTACCGAATAGACGCCAAGGGACTTGATCGGATCGACAAGACCGATGCGACGCTTGTCGATCTCAATACCCGTCGCTCTCATGATGGCCTCAGAGACGTCCTGGGCCGTCACAGACCCGTACAGCTTCGTTCCGGATCCGACCTTGCCCAGGATCGTCGCGGTTACTCCGGCAAGCTTCTCCGCCTGCTGCTCCGCTTGTTGATGCTGCTGATCGCCAACGGCCTTCAGCCGGGCGTTCCGGGCTTCGTGATGCTTCAGGTACCCGCCCGTTGCGGGTACCGCGTATTGCCGGGGGAAGAGATAGTTCCTCGCGTAGCCATCCGCCACGGTAACGATATCGCCGCCACGCCCCACCTTCGGAACATCGCGCTGCAGAATAACCTTCATATCTTCTGTCTCCCATCGTCGGCCAACTGCCGACCGAAACCGTTTTGTGCTAACGCTCGAGCCGTAGACCGATGGTAGGCGTTGCATGCCGCAGCCATCCATCGACGCCAACCCAGAGCGAGAAGTCGCTGTTCAACTTGATAAACGCCCGGGAGTCTACCTGCAACTGATTGGGATTATGGGCGTCAAGCCGGAGCTGCACTCCGTAGGGCAAGGGTGTATCGAGGCCCACACCGAGCTTGGACGCATACAGCCCGTATCGGAACGCGCCGAGGCCTGTTCGTGTCTCGTACTGGGCTGTCAACTTGTTCGTCTCAGCCAGATCATAGATGCCAAGATGGAATGCGTTGTTGCCCATCGGAAATCGGAGCCCAATGTTGGATCGAAAGTACGGGTGTGAGCTCCTTCCTCCCATTTCGATACTCAGGCCAGGTTGGCCAATCCCAAAACTCGGTCGCGTACTCGAGGAACCCAATCGATCGACCAGCCGTGATACATCCTCCGCAACTTTCTTACCCGAGGCCGTGGCATCACGCACCGACGCAAGGGTCGTTTTGAGATCGCTCTGGACCTCGGCATCACCCAGGAGCGCATGGATATCCGACGCAACCTGATTGAACCGCGCGATCGTCGCCCTGGTTAGCTCGAGCGTCTCCTGCAACGACTGCTGCAACCGCGGATTGTTGACCTGTTCGGACAGCCTGCTCACTAGACTCCGCGCAGCATCCACCGTATCCGTAAAACGCTGAAGAAGATCAAACAGGCCCGTCATCAGATCGTCCACGCGGCCCCCGCTGCGAGCCATCAGCGATTCGAGCTCAGTGCCGAATGATACCGTTGTCCGACGAGCCTGACTTGAGATCACCTGCAGATCACGAAGCGATGATCGAAGCGTACGCTCTATCTGAGGATCCGATGCGAGATGTCGTGCGCGATTCGAGACCACCCCGAAATCCCCCATCATCACCTCGGTCCGTTTGAGTATACCCTCGATGTGCTCCATCGATCGATTGAGCCGCGGCGTCATCGCCTCCATCGCTGTGGAGAACTGCTTCACAACACGATCGGTTTCGGGCGATATCTGCGACAACATGCTCTCCGGATCAGCGCCTCTGTAGGTTCTGCCGGCCTTCATCATCACGGATGAGCGCCCCGGCGCCACCTCGATCTGCGGACTGGATACCAGAAGGCCCGTCGTGATCATGACGCGGGAGTCAACCGGGATCCCGCTTTCGTATTTTGACTGCAGTCGCAGCGTTACGATCGGCTGTCGCGTCCGCAGGTCGAGTTCAATATCCTTCACTTCCCCGATCTTGACGCCATTCATCAGGACTGGAGCCTGAATCTGCAGCCCCCTGGTATCCGTGAATCGGATCTTCAACGGGTAGGTGTTCCAGTCCCAATGGGCAAGATAGGACCATAAAACGGCAAGCATCACGCCGCTAACGAGGATCGTTATTCCGACTTTTTGCGCAGTACGCCGTTCGTTCATGGCCCTGCCCTCAGCGTCTGCGCAGACCGTAAATCGGGCGTTTCGTAGCCGGTGCGCAATGGAGCGATCTCCTCCATGAACCGACGCACTCTCGGGTCTGCGGCTTGAAGGAACTCCTCTGGGAGCCCTGTCATCACAACAGCGCCATCGTCAATCATCGTCATGCGGTTGCTAATCCTCAGCGCAGCGCCGATATCGTGGGATACAACAACGGAGGTTACTCCTCGGGCGTCTCTCGTGGCAACGATCAGATCATCGATGGCTCGCCCGATGACGGGATCGAGACCGCTCGTAGGTTCATCATAGCAGAGTATATCAGGGTCCATAGCCAGCGCCCGCGCCATACCAACTCTTTTTCGCATACCTCCGGACAGCTCCGATGGATACTGTTCTTCCACCCCCTCCAGGTTCACCTCGTGAAGACGTTGACGGACAACCTCGGGAATGTGACGCTCCGCAACCGTACGATGCTGGCGAATCCCGAAGGCAATGTTCTCGAAGACGGTCATCGAATCGAACAGCGCAGCATATTGAAAGACGAAACCGATCCGCCGGCGGATGCGATTGAGTGCGGTTTCGTCCATCGCTGCAATGTCCTCATCTCCGATGCAGATCGTGCCTGAAGTAGGACGGAGCAGGGCTCCGATACACTTGAGCAAGGTCGTCTTTCCGCTTCCTGAGAGGCCCAGGATCGAGTGCACCTCGCCTGGATGGATCTCGAGCCCGATATCCCTCAGGATCGCGCGACCATCCGGCAGGCGCATCGACACGCCCCTCGCCGTAATGCCGACGCCGCTCATCGCCCCGCGACCGAAGCGCCCATCAACAACTGGGCGAGGAAAAAGTCCGATACGAAGATGAGGACGACGCAGAGGACGACCGAACTCGTCGTCGAACGGCCAACTCCGGCAGCCCCTCGACTGGTCGCCAACCCCTGCCTACAGGAGACCGCGGCGATGGTAAGACCGAACCACAGCGTTTTTATCAAGCCCTTCAAAAGGTCGGTCTCCGTTGCCATGGTACGAACGGAATCCATATACGCCGCCGGAGGTACGCCGTTGCCTGCCGCCATGAGGATGGATCCACCGAGGCCCGCAACATCCGAAACCAGACCGCAGACCGGCAACATCAATACGCACGCCAGCACCCGGGGAACGACAAGGTACTGAACCGGCGACACCGCAAGAGATCGAAGGGCATCGACCTGCTCGGTGACTACCATCGATCCGAGCTCTGCCGATATTGCCGCACCGCTCCGGGCCGCCACCATGATACCGGCTAGGAGAGGACCGAGCTCCAGCAAGAACGAGAGGGCCAGGGTCCCACCAACAAACACACCTGCACCGAAGCGAACGAAAACGCCGCTGGTATAGAAGGCGAGAACGCCGCCTGTAGATACCGCTGTCACGACGATGATCGGTATGGCATCAACTCCGATGGCCGCCATCTGCGATACCACATCCCGCAGGTTGAAGCGCCCTCTAACAATACATCGTGCCGCCTGGAATACAAGCCCTGTCGTCTCGCCGACGAAGAGGAGGCCATTCTGAATGGTCTGGACCAACGGCGTTCCGGTTCGGCTCCCACTCGCAACGATCACAGCCGGATTATACTGAGGCATCCCTCGGGTGTCAACGAGACCACCTTGTGGATCAGGGAGGAGAGCTCGGGAGGAATCGGCGCCTGCGCCGGCGAATCGATCCGGCGCACTGGTCGACCTTGCGGCATTCGGTTCCGCTGGCACGACCGGGTACGCAGGAGTCCGTATGGAACACGCATCATGGACGGGAGCGATCCTACTCACGCTTTTGTGCGGCGCGATCGGCATGCGGATCGCGACCGCTCGGCGTGGCCGTCCGATCTACATCCGGAGAATCACGGGGCTCGACCATCTGGATGACGCGCTCGGTCGGGCGACGGAGATGGGCCGCCCGATCATCTTCAGCCCGGGGTTCGGCGATCTCGGCCAGATGTCGACGTATGCTGGACTGGCTTGCCTTGAGTATGCGATCCGCCGATCGGCCCGTTTCGGCCTCCATGTGATCGTCCCCGTAGCGGGCGCGACCATGTATCCGGTGACACAGGATATCGTCCAGGACGCCTATACGGCAGAGGGTCGCCCAGAACTATACGATCCCAATGATGTCCTCTATCTATCCGGCGATCAGAACGCCTTTGCGGCCTCGGTAAGCGGCCTCATGGAGCGGAGGCGTGTCGGTGCGGCGTTCTATTTCGGCAACTATGGCTTCGAGTCGCTTCTCATGGCGGAGACGGGTCAGAGGGTCGGCGCCATCCAGGTGGCTGCTACCGATTCGTTCTTTCAGGTACCGTTTTTCATCGCGGCCTGCGATTACACCATCATCGGTGAGGAACTCTACGCGGCGGGCGCCTACCTATCGCGCGACTCAACGATGCTGGGCAGCCTTTCAGGCCAGGACTTCGGCAAAGTAATCGTCGCCGCCTTGCTGATCCTGGGCGTTGGGGCTTCGCTGGTCGCGACCCTGATGGGCGAAACCGGAAGCTTCAATCCGCTCGTCGGGCTCCTGGGTCGCTGACGATTGAAGCGCCGCACCATCGTAACGGCGACGTTCGTCGCCGGCCTCTACTATCTGCTCGTTTTCCTCCTGCCGCCCCGCATTGGCGGCTCGGCTGATGCCGACGGAGCGTCTGGCGCGACTCTCGTCCATCGCCCAGGATCGGCTCAAGAGACCGTCATCTATACCGGTACGCGCACGGACCGATTCCCTGTCCTCCTTGAAGCGCCGATAAAGGGAACCGGACCGAAGCGACTCCTCCTGGCCCCAGCCTTCAACCGACCGGATGATTATCGCGGGGCGATGAATCCGCAGTTTGTTGCGCCCAATCGGCTCTACTACATCGGGCTGGGCTGGGACGATCGCATCCCGAGAGTGTGCATGGCCCAACTCTCGGGCGACCGTATTCGGCCATCGGCACGGGCGGTGCTGTCCAACGGGAAGGCGGGTGAACCGGACGTCTCCGGCATCACCTGGGCCTCGGTTGTGCGCACGGAATCGGGAGCTAATCCCTGGCGCATGTGGTATGTCGGTAGGCTCGGCGACGCATCTACGCTGTGTATGGCAGAATCGACCGATGGCCTTCGTTGGCGCAAACGAGGTCCGGTCACTGCGCCGGAGCTCGCGAACGACACCATCCTGAGCGTAAACGCCCGCGCAACTGCCGATGGGTTCGAACTGTGGCTTCTGATCGAGCACGCAGACGGGCGACGTTCGCTCGTCCTATCGGCCCTGCACGAGGACGGCCTCCGATTCCGCGGTCGTCCATATTCCGTAGCGCTGGTTCTGCCTGACGGCACCCATCTGGACGATCTCCGGCTCTCCGAAACGGGGACGATCCTGTACGGTAGTCTTCAGAAACAGAGCGAAGCGCCTCGCATCGGGATGTTTCGCGCCGCCCCCAGGAGTGTCTCCGCGCGCAGGCTCGACATCGTCGAACCGAACCTGATCGTGCCCGGAGCCAGGCCCCGTTCCACGCTTCTGTACGACGTCCGGGACCAGATCGACAATATCCTCGTCGTGATTGGAGCCTTCGCCGTCGGCCTCGGCTTGATCGGCTTGGCGCAGGTGCACGGCAAACGGGTCCTGCGAGCCCAATCGGGCTGGCCTGAGAGCGTCACGTTTTTTGTTGCCGCGGTGGCAATGGCCTCCTTCGCGGTCTACGCGCGCACTCATCCTGACACAAAGAACTGGGGCAGCCAGGGGTATCACCTCCTGTTTTACGGCTTGCTGCAGCCGCTTGGGGCATCGATGTTTTCTCTCCTGGCCGCCTATCTGGTCTCCGCGTCGTACCGCGCGTTCCGCATACGGAGCTTTGAGGGCGGACTGCTCGCCGGCTCGGCCCTTCTCATCATGCTCGGACAGGTGCCCGTGGGCAACTGGCTGACAGCCAACCTGCCCCCCTATCTCCAGATCCCGCGCATCATGGCCTGGGCGCTCTTCGTGAACAACACGGCCGTGGTCCGCGCTGTGAACTTCGGCATCTTCGTCGGCGCGCTGGCCACCGCGCTCAGGGTCTGGTTGAGCATGGATCGCGCAAGTATGCGGAGCATCGACTGAGATGCGCTGGTACACCCGGCTCCAGGCGATCGACAACCGTCTCCTCTATTGCCTGCTCGCCATAGCGGTCGCCATTCCCGTGTTCGTCGATGTGCGAATGCCGATCCGACCGACGGTTGAGACGCTCGGCGCCTATCGCGCCGTCGAAAACGTTCCGCCGGGTCGTCTCGTTATGGTGCAGAGCACCTGGGACGCCGGCACGATTGGCGAGTGCGAAGGGCAATGCAGGGCCGTCATCGAGCACCTGATGCGGCGGAGCCAGCCGTTTGTGATCTGGACGTCCAATCCCTCGTCTCCGCCGTTCTACAATCGGATCATCGAGGAGACGGCCCGACGATATGGCCGGCGATACGGCCGCGATTGGGTGGACTTCGGCTACAAAGTCCCGGGAGGTTCTCTGGCGTTCGGGGTTCAAGCGATGGCGAAGGACTTCCCCGGCTACATGGAGCGCGACGTGCGCGGCACACCGGTGAACCGAATCCCCGCACTGCGGGGCGTCAAGGACGCCACGGACTTCGACCTCATCATCACCATCGGCTATAACCCCATCGGCGAGTTCATCCAGTTCGTACAGGCAGTCTATGGCACCCGCGTGGTCTTCGGAATCGCCGCTATCAACTCGACGACGACCTATTCCTACCTCGATTCGAGGCAGATCGTAGGCATGCTGGTCGGGGCCCGGGGAGGAGCGGAATACGAGATGCTGGTGGGCCGCCCCGGTCGAGGCGTGCAGATCATTATGGCGCAGAGTTTCGGCCATCTGCTAATCGTAGTATTGATCGTCATCGCCAACATTGCCGCAACCGCTCAGCGACGCGCAGAGCGGGGCCAGAGCGTATGAACTCCCTGATTCCCCATCCCGTCAGTCCGTTCTCGCTCACCGGTCTGACCATATGGCTCGGTGCGCTCGCAACCCTCGCGATCCTTTCGTTTCTCTTTCGCGAGAACCGGCTCTATCGCTTCGCCGAGCATACGCTGCTCGGCCTAGGCATCGGATTTGGCGTCGCAACGACCATCACCGACATCCTCATACCCAAGTGGTGGGCGCCGCTCAGCGAGGGCTGGCAGCAGCGCCACTGGGGCGCCATCGGAGTTGGGCTCGCAGAGATCATCCTTGGGCTCGCCCTGTACGGCCTGTACCACAAGAAGACGGTCTGGCTATCGCGGGCCGTTCTGGGACTCGTGATGGGCGCGGGCGCAGGGATGGCCTTCAAAGGGGAGATCAACGACAAGCTTCCGCAGATCATCGCGTCCTTCAAGTCGCCCTACGTGCCCGCATCCCAGACGACGATGTTCAACAACACGCCGAGCAACATCGTGTTTATCATTGTGATGCTGAGCGTTCTCTCCTACTTCTTCTTCTCAGCCGACCAGCAGAGGCCGACGCTCCGAGTGAGCTCCCGTATCGGACGTGTTTTTCTGATGCTCACCTTCGGCATCTTTTTCAGCAACGCGATCATGACCCGTATGAGCGTCTTTATCGAACGGATCTGGTTTCTACTAACTGAGTGGCTTCGAATCGGCGTTCCGTGATTCCCGATTCTCGAGCCATGTAGCATTCCACCCGATATCCGTTGTACACTGAGGCGTACGAACGCCCCGGCTCTTCAGGGTGGGTGAATCGCAATAGGTCAGGAGAGTGCCATGGTACAGCCGAGATTACCGCTTCTCAGCGCGCTCATGCTGGCGGGCGCGCTGTTGCAAGGCTGCGGAGGAGGCGAGGAAGCCGTGACCACACGTGGACCCCGATCCGCGGATCTCGCGGTCGATTCCAAGCTCGTCACCGCGACCAATGACTTCGGCTTCCGGCTCTATCGGGAGCTGGCGGCGACTGAGGGCAACATCTTTTTCTCTCCGGTGAGCATTGAACTGGCCCTCGGCATGGCGTATAACGGCGCACGAGGCTCGACCCGCGACGCCATGGCCCGCGCTCTCGGCTACGGAGACCTCTCCCTCGATGCCGTTAACGGAGCGAATGCCCAGCTGCTCCAACTGCTGGCCAACCCGGATCCGAAGGTCGACCTCTATATCGCCAACGCCGTGTGGGCGCGACAGGGCGTGACCTTCGACACGGGCTTCATGGAGCGCTGCAGAACCAGCTTCCTCGCCGAGCCGTTCACGGTGGATTTCAAGAACGCCGACGCAGCCAACCAGATTAACGCCTGGGTCAAGGGCAAAACGCGGGATAAGATCAACGAGATCGTCAGCGCAGACGCCATCCGCGAGGCGCTCATGGTCCTGACCAATGCCCTCTACTTCAAGGCCGGCTGGACCGATGCGTTCCCGCAAGGAGCAACAACAGAGGCCCCGTTCACGACGGGCGACGGCAGCAAGGTGACCGTACCGTTGATGCATCGCTCGGGCTCCTTCGAGTATACGGAGAACGAGCAGGTCCAGATGATCCGAATCCCCTATCAGGGTCAGTTCGTCGGCATGACCGTGATCCTGCCAAAGCCCGGGATCACTGTGGCCAGCGTTGCGGAGAGCCTCAATGGTGAGACCTGGAAGACGTGGTCGAAATCGATGACACCGCAATCCGGACGTCTCGCCCTCCCTCGCTTCAAGACCGACTTCTCCACCTCACTGAAACCGGCTCTCTCAGCCCTCGGGATGGGCGTAGCCTTTGATCCATCCCAGGCCGATCTGAACGGAATCCTGCCCCCAGACGCAACGTCCGAACGGGTCTATATCAGCGATGCGCTCCACAAGACCTATCTATCCGTCGACGAGCAGGGCACCGAAGCGGCCGCGGCGACCGCGGTCATTATCGGGATAACGAGCGTCCCGGTCGATCGCTTCGAGATGATCGTCAACCGCCCGTTCTTACTAGCCATCACGGATAAGCCGACCGGCGTCGTGCTGTTTCTGGGTTCGATCAGCAAGCCCCGGTAATCGGATCCTCCTGGCCGTTACTTTCGGATCGGCCGGAGTCGTATGTTGCGAAAGTGGATCTCCGAGCCTTCGGATTGTAAACCGATCCTGCCGCTCAGGAGATCCGCACCGGTTCCTTCGTTGACCGTTTCGCCATTGACCTTTAGGACCACCCGGTCGCCATGGCACAGAATCTCGTAGGTGTTCCACTCGCCGATCGGCTTCTCATTCGTTCTCGTACGCAGACGGTGGCGGGGTGTGCCCTGATCGACCCTTTCGGGCGGGGTGTCCAGTCTCGCCCCCTCGATGAGCCAGAAATCGCCAGCCGCTTCGCTCTGGAGCTGGGCCTCAATGGACTTCGGCCAGATCATATCCTTGCCGACCATGCGGAGCAGCACGCCGCTGTTGCCCGCTTGCCTGGTAATCGGGTTGAAGCGCCACTCAAGACGCAGTATGAAGTCGGAGTATTCCCTGTCGGTCTTGATATAGCCGGCGGGATTGCCGCGACAGATCAGGATCTTCTCCGCCGTGTCGACGGTCCACACATCCGAAGCAGGGACGTTCGGATCGCTAAGAAACGGGGTCCAGCCGCGTAGATCCTTGCTGTTGAACAGCTGGATTTCCTTGCCCAGTTTCAGTCGCTCCGCCTTCTGAGCCATGATCGGTGAACAGGCAAGCGCCAGGGCTGACACAAACAACAACCGTACCATAACGATTCCCTCCTTATCCGTCTCGTGTCGTAGGTGCGAGCGCAACCGAACGGAGACCCGTCTCGTGGTACAGAAACGCCAGCACATGACTGCGACGTTGAACGCGGCTGGCGACGGGTTCGCCTCCAGAATGGCCGACGCTGGTTTCATAGTACAGCAGAATGGGTCGGCGCTGGTGTTCGAGTCCCTGCAGCAGAGCGGTCATCTTCCGGGCGTGCAGCGGAGCCACTCGCGTATCGGCGTCACCGGTGGCGAAGAGAACGGCTGGATACGCCCTGTCGGCGCGGATGTTGTGATACGGTGAGTACGCGTGAAGGATCTCAAAATAGGCAGGATCCTCTGCAGAGCCATACTCCGGCACCCACTGTGGACCTTGCAGGAACCGATGGTAACGGAGCATGTCCAGCAACGGCACCTCACAAACAGCCGCCGAAAAAAGCTCGGGGAACTGGCACAGCGCCGCGCCGACGAGCAGTCCGCCATTGCTCCCGCCCGTGATCGCCAGCCTATCGGGGCATGTGATCCCTTCCGCGATCAGATAGCGCAGCGTCGCCTGCAAATCATCGAAGACGGTTTGTTTCTGATCAAGCATCCCGGCACGATGCCACGCTTCGCCAAACTCGCCGCCACCTCGCAGCGCGGGTACAGCAACCACGCCGCCGTCCTCAATCCAGAGCGCCATCTCGGGATCGAACCACGGTGTGAGCGACACGCCGAAACCCCCGTAAGCCGTCACCCGCGTAGGGCGATCGCCGTTCATTCGAAGGCCTTTCCGATGTACTAAGAAGATCGGGATGGCCGTCCCGTCCTGGGAGGTCGCCCACAGATGCCGGGTGACGAACGCGCGACTGCGGAAACCGGTCCGGATTCGGTTCCATAGATGCGAGCCGCCCGTGCGCGAATCGTAGCGGAGAATCAGGCCCGGCTCGGTAAACGAGCTGAAAGAGAAATACGCCTCAGAACCCGCCCACGCGCCCGAGGGCAGGGTGGCCGTCCCCTGTTCCGGCATCTCGATGGGGCCGATACAGGCGCCTTCGAGCGTATAGGCCGTGAGCTCGGTAGCGACATTGTGCAAGCGCGCGACGAAGAGCCGACCCGCGGCCGCTGACGCCCCCTCAATCGTGTCCTCCCCCTCCGGCACAACCTCCGTCCAATCGTCAACGGCATTTATCGGCGCCAAACTGGCCTCCAGGATCCGCCGCCGGGGAGCCTGAAAATCGGTCAGCACATAGAGCCGATCGCCCGCGACGATCGGAGTGAAGGTCGCCGGCAATCCAGCGACGAGAGGCCGAATCCCATCGCCGGATTGGAGATCCTGCACGAACAGATCGTTCTGAGTCCAGCCCCGATACACCGCGATGATCAGCCAGCGACCGTTCTCGGATAGCGCCTGGCCGACCATGTCCTCGGGGCCGTATTCGCTGCCGAAGATCAGCTCGTCCGCGGCTGAGTCGTCGCTGAGCCGATGCAGGTATATGCGTCGCCCGATCAGCGGCTCCAGTTTGCTGTAATAGACGGTCCGGCCATCCGGCGTAAGCGAAACGCTCTCAATGTGACCGCGAGCCAGGCGGTCTCCCAGCTCATCGCCGGACTTCACTTCTACGAACCGAACCTCGACTTCGTCTTCCCCGCCACGGCGAACTCCGATGGCCGCAACGGAGCCATCCGCATTGATGTCCATTAACACGGCCGTTGTGGTGCGGTCATCGGACAGCGGATTCGGATCGAGCAGAAGCCGCTCCCTCCCACGGCGTCCGACGCGCCAGTAGAGAACCGCCTGTTCGTCCTCCGGGCGCCGTCGACTGTAGAACAGACGTCCGCCACGGGAGACCGGAACGCCGATGCGTTCCACCCGCAGGAAACGCTCCATCCGATCGGCCAATCGCACACGCTCCGGCAGCGGGCTCAGTACCGAACAGCAATACTCCATCTGAGCGCCGATCCAGGCTCGCGTTTCCGGACTCTCCTGATCCTCCAGCCATCGGTACGGATCGGCGATGTCGATGCCGTGCAGGTGATCGACGATGTCGTCACGGCGAGTCGAGGGTGGCCTGCCGTGGGCATAGGCGGCGACGGCGACGGCAACGGAGAGCGACACCACCGCCAGCGATATGGGTATGATCATCTGACACTCCACTCCTTAGCCGGCGGTGGCAGCAGCGCTGGACACGGGTTCAATAGGATCGGCCGAAGATGGCAATCCTCGATGTCGGCCTTCCGGTCGACACGCACGTGCCCGTACGTTCGGGTTGTTCGAGGGGAATCGCGCGAACCGTCGCCCGCGTCTCCGCCTGAACGGCAGCTTCGTCGTCGGACGATCCGGCCCAGTATGCGCGCGCGAAACCGTGCTCGACCGCTTCCTTCAACTCCTCGAATGATGTCACATCATGTGTACGCTCATCACGATAGGCCAGGGCGCGAGCGTACAGGCTGGATTGGATATCCTCAAGAAGCGTCGCCAATCGATCGACCAGCCCCTCCTGCGGCACGAACTCCTTGCCCGCCTTACCCGGAACATCACGTCGGGCGACGGCCACCGTGCCTTTCTCAACATCACGAGGTCCCACTTCCACGCGTACCGGAACGCCCTTGCTTTCCCATTCATTGAACTTGTAGCCGGGTGTCAACTGGTCGCGATCATCGAGCTTCACCCGGAACCGCCCTTCCCATCCAGCGATGATCCGTTCAATCGCTTCGAGAACGGTCGTCCGTTCGGTGTCTCCCTTATAGACGGGCACAACGACGATCTGGATCGGCGCCAGCGCTGGCGGACAGACAAGCCCCTCGTCATCCGAATGGCTCATGATCAACGCTCCGATCAGTCGCGTTGAGACGCCCCACGATGTGGTCCAGACGTATTCCTCACGGTTTTCGGTCGTCTGGTACTTGATGTCGAACGCTCGGGCGAAGTTCTGTCCAAGGTTGTGCGAGGTGCCCGCCTGCAGGGCGCGGCCGTCCTGCATCATCGCTTCGATGCAATAGGTTCTGAGCGCTCCGGCGAACTTCTCCCGATCGGTCTTGATCCCTTTGATCACCGGAATCGCGAGCACCTTCTCGGCGAAATCCGCGTAGACCTCATGGAGGATGGTAAGCGCTTCCTCCTCGGCTTCCTCCTCGGTGGCGTGAGCCGTGTGGCCCTCCTGCCACAGGAACTCTGTCGTCCGGAGGAATAACCGGGGCCGCATCTCCCAGCGAACGACATTGGCCCACTGGTTGATCAATAGCGGCAAATCGCGCCACGAATGGATCCAGTTGGCGAAACTCGGGCCGATGATCGCCTCGGACGTTGGGCGGACGACCAGCGGCTCAGCGAGTTCCTCACCACCGCCATGGGTGACCACGGCGACCTCAGGAGCGAAACCGTCTACGTGGTCCGCTTCCTTCGTCAAGAAGCTCATCGGCACGAAGAGAGGGAAGTAGGCGTTCTGATGCCCTGTGGCCTTGATCCTTTCGTCGAGCGCCTTCTGGATCCGTTCCCATATCGCGTAGCCCGTCGGGCGAATCACCATACACCCTCGGACGGGAGCGTAGTCAGCCAGCTCCGCCTGTGCGATGACATCCAGGTACCACTGGGCGTAGTCCTTCGAGCGTGGGGTAATCGTGTCCTTGGGCATAGTGGGGTCTCCAGCGGGATTAGTGGGACTAACTGTACCTGATGGGCAAGGGCCGCGATCGTACCATGCCGTTCACGTCGGTCCAACAGATCAACCTGAGCCGAGCTTCCAGCACGTCGAGCGCCCGGAAGGTTGTTCCTCAGCGTAGGCCAACGCGCTGCTAAGGGATTCGGACGGTCCTGGCGGTACACTGCTCAGAAACCTGCGAGCACTTCGCCCGGCGTCTGAGGAGTCACGCTGTGATATCTCCATTCTGTGCGGCACTCGCGCTATTCGGAATCCCTGTGAATCTCTGTACCTCCGTACCGCCCACCGAGAAGGAGCGCCCGTTGACCTATCGGCGCATCGCCGTCGATGAGCGGGATAGCGTCGTCACCGCCATCACTCCCCTCCGTGAGGTCTCTCCGCCCCGTTGGGCGCGTGACGTTGCCCAGGTCCGGTTCGACTGGTCGACAACGGACCGAAACGGCGGCCCGTTCTTCGCACATCCGATACCGTTCGTGGTCCCGCCCGTCGATTCGGGAGAGCCGTTCTATCCGCATAACCATCAACCATCCATTACGTGGCTTCCGAACGGCGACCTGCTTGCAATCTGGTACTCAACCGCAGAGGAATCCGGCACGGAGCTTACCGTCCTTGCGAGCCGTCTCCGCGCAGGGGCGACGACGTGGGACCCGAGCAGCGAGTTCCTTAAAGCCCCGGATCGGAACATGCACGGTTCGAGCATCTTCCACGACGGTTCCGGAACCATCTACCATTTCAACGGTATGGGCCCTCGTGGTGGTCGAGGCTGGGCGAATCTCGCGCTTCTAATGCGTACGAGCAGGGATAATGGCGTGAGCTGGACGCCGGCAAAAGCCATCGCTCCCCGTATGGAGGGCCGGCATCAGGTGATTTCCGGGACGATCCGCACCCGCAACGGAACGCTGATCCAGAACTGCGATGCCGTGCCCGGCGGCAACGGTGGAACCGCACTGCACCTCAGCCGCGACGGCGGCCGCACCTGGACGGATCCGGGTCGCGGCAAACCGCCGCCAACCTTCGAGACCGGGTCGATCGGTCGCGGCACCATCGCCGGTATCCACGCCCAGGTGGTTGAGCTTCGGGACGGGCGGCTGATGGCCCTCGGGCGGGGCGATGCGATCGACGGTCGTATGCCGATGAGCGTCTCCGACGACCTGGGCGTTTCCTGGACGTACCGGGCCAGCCCCTTCCCACCGATCAGCGGCGGCCAACGGCTCATCCTGCGACGGCTGAACGAGGGCCCGCTCCTGTTCGTCGGGTTCACATCCGGGATCCGAGAGTCCGAGCCGAAGGGCATGGCCGTTCGGGATTCGCGCGGCAACGAGGTCATCGGATATGGCATGTACGCCGCGGTGTCCTTTGACGACGGCGCTACATGGCCGCTGCGCAAGCTCCTGACCCCGGGCGAGGGGGAGTACGACGGCGGCGCCCATACAGGCAAGTTCGTCGCCACCCCTACGCGAGCGGAACCGGGCGGATACCTCGCCGCGACGCAGACGCCGGACGGGGTCATCCATCTGATCTCCAGCCGCCTGCATTACAGGTTCAACCTTGCCTGGCTCAAGGAAGGTTGGTCGGAGTAGCGGCGGGCTCTACCGCGTTCGATCGATCGACCGCGCTGCGCCGATGTCAACACACATAACGCAGGAGCTGCCTTTAGCGCTCCCTGGTGCGCCGATGGTCGCGGAGATACGCGATGAGGCGTTCGGGGTGGTCGGTCTGCAGGCCGTCTACGCCCAGGGCCATTGCGGCCGCATAGCCCTCTGGCGTATCGGTTGGCCCCATCACATCCACGTATACCATGGATCCGGCCGCATGGGCGTCGTCAACCAGCTCCCGCGACCACGTGATCACGTGTCCGTCCAGGACCTCCGCAGGGCACGCCGCCAGAAACTCCGCGACCCCGCCCGGACGTCGGAACTCACCCGGGAGACTCGGCATCACCGGTATACCGGGGGCGCGCCGCTTCCACTCCCGAACGCCATCGACGCCGTTGTAGACCACTACTCGACGCTCCATCCGATGCTTACGAACTGCAGCCAGAACCTTTCCGGTGTCCCCGTCCTTATGATCGAGGTAGACGTTCACTTTGCCGCGGCATGCCGCAAGCGCCTCGTCGAGCGTGGGAACCTTCTGGCCGTCGAACGCCGGACCGAACGCATTGGCAACCCTGAGACTTCGAACCTCGGCCAGGGTAAGTTCGCTCACTTTCCCATGCCCATTGGTCGTCCGATCCACCGATGAATCATGCATGATGACGAGCGCTCCATCGCTTGTTGCCCGGACGTCGATCTCGACATAGTCCACCTTGAGTCGGATCGCCTCTCGAATGGCCGCGAGGGTATTCTCCGGTGCGACACCCGCCCCGGCACGATGCGCGATGACCGCGACCGGCCATCGGAGCCTCGGCAGAGGCGCTTGCTTCGGCGCTTCGGCCATGACCGCAGCAACCGCAAGTCCTATCAGACCCGCCACAACGGTCCGAGCCGCCAACGGTGTCGTGCCCTCCATGACTCTCCTCCTCATTCGGGAGTGTACCGCGAACGTTTCCTCCCCTATTGCGCAACCGCGACAGCGCACCAGCCGAGGGTGAAGGGTATACTGGTGGCTCACCTTAAGTCACGGTTCCAATGACGCCCGTGGCCGAAGCATCACGAGCGCCAACCTGTCGTCGGCCGCCAGATGGTTCGGTTACGGGCTATTTTGATTCCCGAATGGCGGCTACGACAACAATGGCGCTTCAACCTGACCGAGATACTATTGGTCTGTACGATCGCGAATACGAACATGATGGATGCGGCGTCGGTTTCGTCGCGGACATCCAGGGTCGTCGGACCCATCAGATCGTCGAACAAGCCCTGCAGATTCTTGTAAACCTCGAACACCGGGGCGCATGCGGCTGCGATCCCGAGACCGGCGACGGCGCCGGCATCACCATCCAGATCCCGCACGCCCTCTTCGCTCGCGACCTCGGCGATCGCCTCCCGGAGGCGGGGCGGTACGGCGTTGGGATGGTCTTCCTGCCCCGGGATCCGACGGAGCGGTTGATCTGCGAGGCGGTCATCCAGCATATCGTCACCCAGGAGGGCCAGTCGTTCCTCGGCTGGCGTGACGTGCCCGCGAACAGCGAGGCGATCGGCGCAAAGGCTCGCGAGACGGAGCCGGTCATCCGGCAGTTCTTCGTCGGCTGCAGCTCCGATATCGGCGACACTGTGACGTTTGAGCGGAAGCTGTACGTCATCCGCAAGACCGTCTACCGGACGCTGGAGAGCAAGGGCCTGCACTTGTGGTCGGACTTCTACGTCTGCAGCCTATCCTCACGCACGATCGTATATAAGGGCCTCCTGCTTGCTCGGCAGATCACGGACTACTACACCGATCTGGCGGATCCGGACCTCACGACTGCGCTCGCCCTGGTCCACCAACGCTTCAGCACGAACACGTTTCCCACGTGGCCTCTGGCCCATCCCTATCGTATGATCGCCCATAACGGGGAGATCAACACACTGCGGGGCAACCGCAACTGGATGCGTGCGCGTCAGGCCCGGCTGACTTCCTCTCTCTTCGGCGACGATGTGAAGAAGCTGATGCCCCTCGTCAACGAAACCGGCAGCGACTCGGCCACGCTCGATAACGCCCTCGAGCTCCTCGTCATGGGAGGGCGCTCCCTGGCGCATGCGCTGATGATGCTGGTCCCTGAGGCCTGGGGCTCGAACCAGCGAATGGATCCGGAGCGTCGCGCCTTCTACGAATACCACGCATGCATCATGGAACCCTGGGACGGGCCGGCGGCAATCGCGTTCACCGATGGAGTGCGTATCGGAGCGATTCTCGATCGGAATGGCCTCCGACCTGCTCGATACCTGGTAACACACGATGACCTTGTCGTGATGGCCTCGGAGACCGGAGTTCTGGATATCGCTCCGGAGAGGATCCGAGAGAAGTGGCGACTGCAGCCTGGGCGGATCTTCATGGTTGATTTGGAGGAGCGGCGGATCATCGGTGATGATGAGCTGAAGAACCGCGTCGTGGCCCATAAACCCTACGGTCGCTGGCTGGCGAAGAACAAGGTCGAACTCAAGGAGCTTCCCGACCCGCCGCACGTCTATATGCCGGATCACGATACGATCCTCGATCGGCAGCGCGCCTTCGGCTACACACTGGAGGACCTGAAGATCCTGATGGCCCCCATGGCGGTTAACGGCGAGCAGCCGCTCGGCTCCATGGGCAACGATGCGCCGCTCGCCGTCCTCTCGCGCCGGCCGCAGCTCCTGTACTCCTATTTCAAACAGCTGTTCGCACAGGTAACCAATCCGCCGATCGATCCGATCCGCGAAGAACTCGTCATGTCGCTGGTCCACTATATCGGGGCGAATGGCAGCCTGCTCGACGACTCGGAAGCCAACTGTCGGCAGGTACGGCTAGAATCGGCGGTCCTTACGAATCTGGAACTGGAGAAGATCCGCCAACTCGGCGATCGTGGCTTGCACACAAGGACGCTATCGATCCTATTCGACCCATCGGCGGGAGCCGCTGGCATGGCGGCCGCGTTGAACCGCCTGTGCCGCGCCGCAGCACAGGCGCTGAATCAGGGCATCAACATCATCGTGCTGTCGGACCGAGGCGTCAACAGGGAGAACGCCCCGATACCGGCGTTGCTTGCCGTCTCTGCGGTGCACCACCATCTCATCCGCGAAGGAAATCGGACCAACGTCGCCCTTGTGGTGGAGTCGGGCGAACCCCGGGAGGTCCATCACTTCGCACTACTTGTCGGTTATGGGGCGAGCGCCATCAACCCGTACCTCGCGTTCGAGTCCCTCGCGGACATGGTCCGGTTCGGCGGCCATATACAGGGTGAGATGACGTACGAACAGGCGGAGTACAACTTCATCAAAGCGATCAACAAAGGTCTGTTGAAGACGATGTCCAAAATGGGGATCTCGACGCTGCAGAGCTACCGTGGGGCCCAGATCTTTGAAGCGGTCGGGCTGAACCGGCAGATCATTGATCGCTATTTCACCCATACGCCCTCAAGGATCGGTGGGATCGGGCTCGATGTGATCGCGGAGGAAGCGCTCGCGCGTCATGCGTTCGCCTATCCCGAACATACCGTCGCGGATACGACGGAGTTGGATCGGGGCGGGCACTATAAGTGGCGCATCGACGGGGAGTTCCATCAGGTCAATCCGGACACGATCACCCTTCTTCAACGGGCCGTACGAGAAGACAGTTATGAGAAGTTCAAGGAGTTCAGCTCTACGGTCAACCGTCAATCCGAAGAGCTTGCGACGCTGCGCGGCCTCTTCCGTTTTCGTGCCGCAGACGCCGTCCCTCTGGATGAGGTGGAACCAATCTCATCCATCGTACGGCGGTTCGTCACGGGAGCCATGTCCCTCGGATCTCTGAGCCGAGAAGCCCACGAGACTCTGGCGATTGCCATGAACCGCCTGGCCGGAAAAAGCAACACCGGTGAGGGCGGCGAGGATCCGGCCCGATATCATCCCGATGCGAACGGCGATAGTCGTCGAAGCGCGATCAAGCAGATCGCATCCGGTCGGTTTGGTGTGACGGCCGAATATATCGTCAATGCGGACGAACTCCAGATCAAGATGGCGCAGGGCGCCAAGCCGGGCGAGGGTGGGGAGCTGCCCGGTCGCAAGGTGGCGCCCTACATCGCAAAGGTGAGGCACACGACCCCGGGGGTCACACTCATCTCACCTCCGCCGCATCACGATATCTACTCGATCGAGGATCTTGCCCAGCTGATCTTCGACTTGAAGAACGTCAATCCATCGGCCCGCATCTCCGTCAAACTCGTGTCGGAAGTCGGCGTGGGCACGGTCGCCGCGGGCGTCGCCAAAGCCCATGCGGATCATATTCTCATCAGCGGCTACGACGGCGGAACCGGAGCCTCACCGCTATCCAGCATCAAGCATGCAGGCATTCCCTGGGAGATCGGTCTGGCTGAGACACAGCAAACGTTGGTCCGCAATGACCTGCGCGGGCGCGTTGTCCTGCAGACCGACGGTCAGCTCAAAACGGGGCGCGACGTGGTAATCGCGGCGCTTCTCGGGGCCGAGGAGTTCGGCTTTGCAACCGCTCCCTTGATCTCCATGGGCTGCCTGATGATGCGCGCCTGTCATCTCAACACCTGTCCGGTCGGTATCGCAACCCAGGATCCCGTTTTGCGTGAACGATTCCAGGGCAAGCCAGAGCACGTCATCCGCTTCTTTACCTTTGTTGCCCAGGAAGTACGGGAGCTGATGGCTCAGCTTGGATTCCGTACGGTCGATGATATGGTCGGGCGCTCGGACATGCTCCGTCTCGTCGATGCGATTGACCACTGGAAGGCGGCGGGCGTCGATCTGACCTCGATACTCTGGCAGCATGATGGTATCGCCGATATCCCCATCCGACGGGTACAAGCGCAGGATCACGGCCTGGATGAAGCCCTCGACTACCATTTGATCGAGTCCTGTCGAGCTGCAATCGACAACGGGCACGCGGTTGAGATAAGCGGACCGATTCGCAACTCCAACCGGACGGTTGGCGCGATGCTGAGCGGCGAGATCGCCAAACGGTATGGCTCTGGGGGATTGCCCGACGATACGATCACGATACGCTTCCAGGGCTCTGCAGGACAATCCCTGGGAGCCTTCCTTGCACGGGGCATAACGATTATTCTAGAAGGTGATGCCAATGACTATCTCGGGAAGGGCCTGTCCGGCGGCAAGATCGTTGCGTACCCGCCGGTGGGCGCCGCCTATCGCGCAGAGGAGAACATCATCGCCGGGAATACGATTCTCTACGGCGCCACCAGCGGGCAAGTGTATTTGCGGGGTGTCGTCGGTGAGCGGTTTGCAGTCCGAAACAGCGGCGCGGTAGCCGTCGTAGAGGGCGCTGGCGACCATTGCTGCGAGTATATGACCGGTGGTATGGTGGTCGTACTTGGGGCCACCGGACGCAACTTCGCGGCCGGAATGAGCGGGGGCATCGCGTACGTCTTCGATATCGACGGAGAGCTCGACAACCGGATCAATCGCGGCCACGGCTCATTGCTCGTGGAGCGTGTGGTCGAGGACGAAGATCGGAAGATCCTGATGGACATGATCGAGAACCATCTGATGCATACGGGCAGCTTCAGGGCACGCGAGATCCTGAACGACTTCGACGTACAGGTGACTCGATTTCGCAAGGTCTGGTCCATGGAGTACAGAACGATGGTGACTGAGATCGCCGCCGGCCGTCTCGCGATGGACGACGAGGAGCAAGCTATGGAAGTGGGGACCGTACATGGCTGATCCCGCGGGTTTTCTGAAATATTCGCGCAGAGTCGTCCAATCGCGCCCCGTCGACGAGCGTATCCATGATTGGCGCGAGGTGCATGGCGCACCTGACGACGCGCTTCTGCATGAGCAGGCCGCCCGATGCATGGATTGCGGCGTGCCATTCTGTCACGTAGGCTGTCCGGTCGCGAACCTCATTCCGGATTTCAACGATCTGACCCATCGAGGTCGAATGCGCGAAGCTCTCGATCGGCTCCATGCCACGAATAACTTCCCCGAGTTTACGGGTCGCCTGTGTCCCGCCCCCTGCGAATCGGCCTGTGTACTGGGCTATAACCAGTCGCCGGTCACGATCAAGCAGATCGAGCATGCCATCATCGAGGAAGGGTTCGCGCAGGGTTGGGTGGTTCCGGAACCGCCGGCGCAGCGCACTGGCCGGACCGTGGCGATCGTCGGTTCAGGACCGTCCGGTCTGGCCGCGGCGCAGCAACTGAACCGTGCCGGTCATACGGTGACTGTCCTTGAGCGCTCGGATCGGATCGGCGGGTTACTCCGGTACGGCATCCCGGAGTTCAAGCTCGAGAAATCGATCCTGGATCGAAGGCTGAGGATCTTGGAGGAAGAAGGCATCCTCTTCCGAACGGGCGTCGATGTCGGCGTCGATATCACGGCTGAGGAGCTTCGGGCACAGTACGATGCGGTCTGCCTGGCTGGCGGTTCCACAATCCCGCGAGACCTTGGCATCCCAGGACGGGACCTGCAGGGGATCCACTTCGCGATGGACTACCTGCCACAACAGAACCGGATCAACGCCGGCGATACGATCGCCGACCGTACGCGGATATCCGCGCACGGCCAGCGAGTAGTCATCATCGGCGGAGGCGATACCGGTGCGGACTGCCTCGGTACGGCCATACGACAGGGCGCTCGCGATATCGTGCAGATCGAACTGCTGCCCAAACCGCCCGCCGAGCGAGATGCCACGATGCCCTGGCCCACCTACCCGATGATCCTCCGAACTTCCTCCGCCCACGAAGAGGGTGGTCGACGGGATTGGGCGATCAACACCCGGGCGTTCCTCGGCGAACAAGGCAGGGTGACAGGGCTGCAGTGCGTGCGCGTGGAGTTCGGACCACGTGATGCAGACGGACGACGACCCATGTCCGAGCTGGAGCAGTCAGAGTTCATCCTCGAAGCGGACCTGGTCCTCCTCGCCATGGGCTTCCTCCATCCCCAGCGCTCGGGTCTGCTCGATGCGCTCGGCGTGCGTCTGGATCCACGCGGCAATGTCTGGACTGATGAGCGGCGCATGACCAGCGTACGAGGCGTATTCGCTGCCGGCGATATGCGACGCGGCCAATCGCTGATCGTCTGGGCCATCGCGGAGGGGAGGGCAGCCGCGGCCGGCATCGATGCGTTTCTGATGGAAGAGAGTCGTTTGCCGTAACAGCAGTTCCATGCAGATGGGATCATCGACAGCTATCGCACCGGCATCCAGGGGCGTATACTTTATCGCCGGAACTATGAAGGAGAAGCATCGATGAACTGCCCAACATGCACGGACACCCCTCTTGTCATTGCCGATCGTCTGGGTGTTGAGATTGACTACTGTCCGAGATGCCGAGGCGTCTGGCTGGATCGGGGCGAGCTGGATAAGCTTATCGAGCGCGCGAATAACTCAGCGCCACCGCCCCGTTACGATGACCGTGGCGGACCAAGCGACCGCGACCGCCGGTACGACCAACGAGACCGCGACCGTTATTACGACGACGACGATGAGCGGCGTCACCGCAGGAAGCGGAGCTTTCTCGACGATATATTCGACTTCTAGACATGTTGGGCGGATAAACCTTGATCCGCCCAACACCCCGGAGACTCTATGGTCGCGTTCCTGTGCCTGATGAGTGCGCTCGCTTGCGCTCGGCCTGATCCGTCATCGTTGGGCGCCGTCGATATCGTCCTCGGGCAATCAGCAACCGCCGTAGAGCAAGCAGCCGCCGAACTGCTGCGCACGCGGCTTCTTGGTCTCGGCATTCGTGCGGCCAGATCCGAAGCCATAGGAACCGGAACCGACGGGAGGCGCGGTACGACAACGATCCTTCTCGGCGTATCCGACCGTCATCGTCCTATTGCAGAACTCATGCAACGTGCGCGCATCGCCCCCCTGACGGAGCGATCTCCCGGTCCGGAGGGCTTCTTGCTGAAGATGGTGCCCGATCCGGAAGGCCGTACCATCGTCGCCGCGGGGGTAGACGAGCGGGGAGTCGTCTATGCAGTTGGCGAACTATTGCGGCGTATCGAGGTTCATCCCGATGGCGCCCGATTCACGGGACCGCTGGACGTTAGAACGGCTCCGGCCTTCGAGGTACGAGGAACCCAGATCGGGCAGAGCCGCGTTCTCCTGAAACAAGCCGGAGCTCGAAAATGGACCCGCGCCGAACTGGATGACGCGATCATCGACATCATCCTCGCCAGCGCCAATACGATCCAGGTTGACCCCGACGAAGACGAGCAGGCTACGCTCCGCCTTCTCCGCTCCCTGGGGATCAAGAGCCTGCTCCATTACAGCGTCAATGCCGGCACCGGACCGCCGGAATGGCAGGCATCGGAATCGATCGGGCGCACCGGTTACCTGTGCCCTTCGGTCCCGGAAGCGTACCAGGCGCTCCTGGCGAAGTGCGAGCGATACTTCAGCGCCTCGGGCCCGTATGACTACGTTCGGCTTGCAGCCGGTGACGGCGGCGGATGCGAGTGCGATCGGTGTCGACCCTACGGCCGGATCTATATCCGTCTCTGCGAGGACCTCGCGGCCATCATCCACCGGCATCATCCGGCGACAGAGGTATTCGTCACCAACCAGAAGCTGGACAACGAGAGCGATCTTGAGATCTTTCGGTACCTCCGCGAACAGCCACGAACGTGGCTCCGGGCTCTATGCTATGGGCCCGGCTCCGATGCGATGTCGTGGCAACCGGGTCATCGGCGCAATCACAGGCTCGATCTCTTTCGCTATCCAGGAACCGGCCCATTCGGGCGATACCTCCAGGAGATGCTCCATGAACTCCCGCCAGAGCAGGACATCGTCTTCTATAACGAGATCACCCATTGGCGATATTCGCAGAACGGATTCGTGCAGGCGTATCCTCGGGCCGATACGGACGGCAACCTGCCGCCGCACTGGAGTCATTGGATCTATGAGCGCATGCCGGACCGATACCTCACCATGGTGTATGACCGGCTGACCTACTTCGCCTGCCCCCGCTACTATCACACCGTGTTCAGCCAACTCCTCCCGTTCGGGATCGGCGATTGCACCCACTCCAGCGGTACGCACGACCATGCCAATCAGTGGTTATGGCAGAGGCTGCTCTGGAACCCTCAGCAGAGCGTCGAGGATGTCGTGAACGAATACGCGAGGACGTGGTTTGGCCCAGCCGCGGCGCCATTGATGGCCGCAGCGATCTTTGAGCTAGAGAAGTACATCCAGGACGATCCGAAGGTTCTCCTCGACCAACGGCCGGGTGTGCGACGCTACTACGCACTCGTGAAAGAGGCCGGCCGACGGATGCCCGCACAGATCCGCGATCGCTGCAAGCCGTGGTATGAGCACATGCAGAAGGCGGCCATCGACCTCCACACGGCCCTAGCGGTCCGCGAGCAGCGTCGGCTCCAGCAACGGATTGAGCGGACGGTGGCCCATGCTCTGAAGAATGACGATGGCACTGCGTCGCTCCGACGCTGCCTCGCCTGGTTATCGGGCTCCATCATGACCGGTGACATGGAGCGATTACGAAACGAGGCTGAGGAGCTTGCCCGCCTTTCGAATGAGCGGTTCGGGGTTCGGAGCGAGGGCGTTACGAATCTCGACCACGACTTTATCGGCCTCGGATGGATCCGACGTCAGCTCGAACGAGCCCTGGCCGCCGAGGGAGCGACGGGTCGTGAGCTTCTGAAAATGATCGTCGACTATGAGAATCCGGGTCCGGGCGGTTACTATGACAACTGCGGAGTCGCAGGCGGAGCCCCCCAAATGGTACACGGCTACGCGTTTGACTTCGGCCAGCCCTTCGTGCCGGACATGCTGGTGGAAGGGAATCGATATAGTCAGAAGACCATGGCCTACACGCAAGACGAGGCAGAGGGCGTTACGTTTCGGTACGACAACCTCGACCCGGATGCCCGCTACCGAGTGCGGTTCACCCTCGTGCGTCCCCGTTATCAGGACCGATACGCCCAGCGCATGAACCAGCGGACTCAGTCGATCTTCGCCGATAACCTGCTGCTGGCAGCCGATGTGGAGGTGCCCGAACGGATGGCTGACCACTTCACCTATGATGTCCCCGCCGAGGCCACGCGTGACGGCGCACTCACCATACGATTTGCCCGGGCGGCGGGCGTCGGTGTGGGAGATCGCGTCGCTGTGGATCAATGGCGCAACACCGGCGGCTGGGGCACCATCGTTAGCGAAGTCTGGCTGATGAAAGAGGCGGCGACCGAACGATGAAAGGTAAGGATTCCATGGTCTGGCTTATCATGATGACGCTTCTTGGTATTACGGTTCTCAGCGCCTACTCGATGGAGCCGGATCTCGGCATCGAAGGTCTGCCGACCATCAAAAAAGGGGCGCGCCAGGGCTTTGCCAACGCTGGCTGGAAGTACGATCGCTATAAGGATCTGGCCTCGCTCGATGCGCGGACCAGAATGCTCGTAGCGGATCTCCAGGGGCCGGGAATCATCCGCCATTTTCACACGACACGGCATAATCCGGCCGACCTGTTCGCTCGAGGCATCGTGCTCGAGATCTGGTTTGATGATGCCGACACGCCAGCGGTCCTATCTCCCCTTGCCGACTTCTTCGGCGACGGATGCAATGGCGCGAGCATGCCCTTCTCAACGCCGCTGATCGAATGCGCTCCCTGGAGCTACAACTGCTACTTTCCCATGCCCTTTCGGAAGCGCGCACGAGTCTACCTCCGTAACGACACGGCACGGGATGCGGTCAACTACAGCTATGTGGAGTGGGAACCACTGAGCCGTTGGGACCCATCCCTTGGCTACTTCCACGCGTCCTATGCCCGCCGGCGAATCCAGCTGACCACGAAGACTTCCGAGACATTCCTAGACATTCGGGGCTCCGGGCATATCATCGGCCGCCAGTTCAGTGTGATTACCGATGAACCAGGGTTTCGCGACTTTAACGATGTTATGGAAGGCAACAACGAGGTCGACATTGATGGCCGCGAACGGGCCTTCGATTATCTCGGAAGCGAGGACTCCTTCACCTTCAGCTGGGGTTTTCGAGAGCCCTTCGCCGGCCTGCGCGCCGGCATGCCCCATGTCAAGCTCGGAACTAGGAACGAACTCTCCATCTACCGCTTTCACGATCACATGCCAATCCGCTTTGATAAGTCGCTGATATGGAGGATTAACTGGCAGCACGAGGCTGGTATGCTCACGAGAGCCGACGATCTGCAGAGACGCGCTGATGAGGGGGGCGGATGGGTCGATTACGCGACGGTCCATTATTGGTACCAGGATGCGCCCGGAGGATACGCACATACAGAGCTGCCCGCGCCGGAATGGCGCGGGAACGTCCAGCCGATCACAGACCGCGAGCTGGCCGGGATGATCGGCGCCATGCGACCGACGCCAGAGGCCCGGATCGACTTCAGCACAGCCGATAGCCTGAACTCAGTTCGCGTCGTCCATGCGTGGTCGCGAACGCATCCCTTCTGGATCGATGTGCCGGAGACCACCGGCGGCCACCCCGGGAATCCCAATCCCGGACGACAGGGTGTTCTGGCCATGCATCCCGCAGGACCAACCTTGCCCGGATATGTGCTTGCCAGGTTATCCCGCGGTACGCCTTCCGCTGAACGGATTCGCATAAGGGTGTCGGGCGATCCATATGAAGCCCCGGGAAAGAGCGACTTCGTCCTTGCGATCGGGGTCGCATCCAACGGAGGGATCACCTGGCTCACCGAAGCTGTCGTCGATGCCGGGTCTCCCCCGGGCTCCGATAACTGGAGGACGATCGAATCTGCGCTCCCATCGAACCTCGACGGTCCGATCGGTATTGTCCTCAGGATCGCATACGGCGGAACGGTAGCGAACCTAAACGAGGAAGCGTTCATCGATGAGATCGCTATTGTGGCGGATTAACCCCTGTGTCGCAACGTAGCAGGCAGCGCTCATGCCGCAAGGGTCGGTCCGATCGCGCCGCTTCGATGACCCGACGGCAACTTCTCGCTGCGACTCCCGCGCTGATGTATGCAGCGTCGCATGGACCGCGACCCGACTCGGAGCTCGGGAACCTGCTGCAGGCTATCGTTGAGAAGAGAACGGCGCCGGCTCTTGCCGGCATCGCGATCACGGGCAACCGACCTCCCCTCACCGCCGTCGTCGGAGTCCGCAAGCACGGTGATCCAACACCAGCCCGGCCCAATGATCGATTCCATCTGGGGTCGTGCACCAAGGCGATGACCGCGGTCCTCATCGCCCAGTTGATCGAAGAAGGCAAGCTGGATTGGAGTACGAGACTCCCGGACGCTTTGCCCGATCTTGCAGCCCGTCTACCGGCCGAGATATGCGGGATCACAATCGACCATTTGCTGGCCCATCGCTCTGGCCTCTCATCAAAGCTCCATCCCAGGCCGACACTGGCGGAGCGGATCGCGGGGGCGCAGTCGCCAGCAGCAGCACGGGCGCAACGGACGGCGTTCGCCGCCGACGTCCTAACCCAGCCGCTGATCGCGCCGCCGGGAAACGCTTATGAGTACTCCAACGCCGGCTATATCCTTCTCGGGGCCATCATCGAACGACGGCGGGACCGCCCGTGGGAGGAAGTTATTCGCGCCCGGCTGTTTACGCCGCTTCGGATGCGGAGCGCCGGGTTCGGGGCCATGGGCGCTCCGAACAGCGTCGACCAACCGTGGCAGCATCAGATCAAGAGCGGCAAGATACTCGCGATCGAACCCGGTGTGTTCGCCGATAATCCGGCCTCGCTGGGTCCCGCGGGCACCGTCCACTGCGCGCCTGCCGATTGGGCGCGGTTTCTCTCCGTCGCGCTCAGAGGCGAGACGGCTGGGGGATGCGGGCTGCGAGCCGCCACATGGAAACGGCTTCTAACGCCGCAGTTTGGCGGCGATTATGCCGGAGGTTGGATCGTCACGGAGCGCAGCTGGGGCGGACGTGTCCTGACCCACGCGGGCTCCAATACCCTGAGCTACTGTGTCGCATGGTTGGCTCCCGATCGGGGTTTTGGCGCCGCGGCTATGACGAACCTGGGCGGAAACGGGGCCGCTGAGGCATGCGACGACGCGGTCTCGGCCATCATCGGCAAGTTGGCATCGGGAGCCGCTCCACGCTGACGAACACCGGTTCGGATAGTCCGGGAGCTCCGGGTTATTCTATTCCGGCTCCTCATGCTGAGGGCATTCCTCGCACGGATGGTCACACTCCGATGACTCCAGGGTGCGCTGTTCCGGTTTATTCGCGTCGGAGACGACAGGAGGCGCTCCAGGGCCGATTGCGTGTTCCATCGTCAAGTTACCCGGTTCCTGAGGTCCTACCGGTATACTGACAGGAATCGCGTTATGGCTCATCATCGTTGTGAGCCATCCGGATCACGACAACTGAGTCTATTGTTGATCGCCGTACCGCACACCAGATCATCGATCCACACGGCTTCGCACACCAGTGCGGCCGGAAAGAGAACATAAGCTTGAGCCTTTCACCGGGCGCGATGCCCGAACTGATACAGGCGGGCATGGGCGCCTATATCTCGTGCTCCCGCCTGGCCAATGTAACAGCACGTCTGGGAGCCCTCGGCGTCGTCTCGTCCGTCGGTCTCCGTCACATCATTCCCGAGCAGATCCGCAGCGGCGACGAAGTGGCGATCTCGCTCGCACGAACTTTCCCCATCGCTCGATACGTCGAGGAACTCCTATCCTACGCTCCGGGTGGGAGCCGGCATAAACGAGCCATACCGATCGATGTTCCCGACCCGATCAAGGGCGCGTTCGCCAAGAGGCTGAGTGTGATCTCGGCCTATGTCGAGGTCGCACGGGCCAAACTCGGACACCGCGGCTTCGTGGGCATCAATGTCATGTGGAAATGCTCCCTTACCGTCCTTCCGAGCATCTATGGAGCGCTGCTCGCCGGTGTCGATGCCTTTCTATGCGGAGCCGGCGTACCGATGGAGCTTCCTGATATCGTGGGACGCATCCGAAGAGGCCAGCGCCTCGACTACGAACCGCTGACCGGTACCGGCACCCACGTGCACATGGACATCTCGGAGGATGGCGCAGAGAATCTTCTGCGCGATACGCCTGAACCGAGCCTGCTGCCGATTCTCTCCAACTTCGCGTTCTGCAAACGGCTGCTCGACACCTGGCAGAAGCGCTATGAAGGCGCTACACCCACGGCATTCGTTCTCGAGAACCATGCGGCGGGCGGTCATAACGCACAACCGCGCGACAAAGTCGCGTTTGGCGAGTCCGATGACATCGACGCCTACTTCGATAAGGTGTTGGAACTCGGAGTTCCGGTCTACGTGGCCGGCGCCTTCACCGAGGGTGGTTCCAGAAACGATCTTCTTTACTGGCAAGGCCGGGGCGCCCAGGGTATTCAGGTCGGATCACGCTTCGCGCTGACCGATGAATCGGGGATGCGCAGCGACCTGAGGGATCGCGCTGTCGAGGCGCAAGCAGAGGGAACGCTCGAAATCCGTACCGATCCCCGGCTATCGCCAACCGGGTTTCCGTTCAAGGTTGTTTCGATGAAGGGGACGCTCAGTGAGCCGGAGATCCAGGCATCCCAACGGCGCGCCTGCGATCTCGGATATCTGCTCCAATCCAAGAGGATCCAGCGACCGGACGGCACCGAGCACGAGGTCTATCTGTGTCCGGCCATGCCGATCCACACCTATCTCGCTAACGGCGGCGCCATCGAGGACACCGAAGGACGGGCCTGCCTGTGCAACGCTCTCCTTGTTACCGCCGGCTTCGAGAAGGAGGGCCGCGTGCCGCTGGTCACCCTCGGCGAAAGCGCAGCGGTCGGGCCGGTGAAACGGTCTGCCCGCGAGGTCGTCGAGGACATCCTGACGCCCGAGCGCGCCGCCGACAACGAACGACGTCTGGCGTTGCGGGAGCCCATCCCCGTCGCGTCTTAGACGGCGCGCGGGATCACCAAGCGGTTCCTGTCGCGAATACCGATCGGAACCGCTTTTCCATTATCCAGCAATCCAATCCCTAGCGTTGCAGCTCGAGCTTGCCGACGTCCGTCGTTCCTCCGGGTGTATCGATGTATATCGGCAGTGCGGCTCGCGGATCGTTCGTTATCGTAAGCTCACGAATATCTCCTCGACGCGGCGCCTGAATCAGATAGAGCAGTCGGTACTGGCCTTCGCGGATACCGTTGAGTTCGAACCTGCCGAGCGCATCCGGACGAGCGCTTCGGATAATCTCGCGCAGGGCGAACGGAGCAATCGGACGCCATCTACCGGGCGCCGTCATCGACGCCAGAACCGATGAGCCCGCAGGCGCCAGCGCCGCGCGCGGATCGAGCCCATCGATGGCTCCAACGATCGTCCCCGCGACACGCCCCTGCAGACCCCTGCGCCGTTCTTCGGCCCGCTCACGCGCTCGCCCAGCCGGCAAGCCTGCATCGGCATACCAGCGCAGCGCATCGGCGGTATCTCCGGCAAACGCGTATAGATCGCCGATCGGCAACCGCGTATCATCGGTCGGAAACCCAATGACACCGCCGCGCTGGAAGAGCTTGAAGGCCTCACGACGAACTCTCCGACGATCGGGGCTTCCGGTTGCGATGGCAAGGTCCTCGATCAACAGCCGGAGGAACATCGGTTCGCCAAGATGCCGGACCGCTTCTGCAGCGGTCTCGACACGCAGCCACGGATCACCATTGAGGCAGGCGCGGTCATAGAGCGCTGCGAATGCGGCAGGCGCCAGGGCAGTGCGGTAACCCCGGGCCTTGAGATGAGATCGAATGCGCCGAAGATGCGCCGGGTTGAGCGGGATGCCCGAGAACCCATGGGACAAGGTTCGGAGCACACGGCCCGAACCCGAAGTCGGAAGATACAGCATGATCCCACCGTCTTCGCTCCCGGCTCGTTGCCACCAGGTCGGCTCCAGAGGAACAGAACGTACGAAGTCGGCGTCGAAGCGAGCGGCAGTGTATCGGGGTAGCCAGACATTCCCCCAAAATGCGAGGCCGATTGCGCCAAGACAGGCCACACAGGATTGGACGGCGCCACGCGCGCTCCTGCGCCCGAGCCCGATCGCCCCAAGACACAATAGTGCAGCCGCGAAAGCCGCACTCCCCAGCCATGCAAGAGCCGCCGGTCGCCAGGCGCTCTCACCGACGCCGCCGAGTAGGCGTACAAGGCGGATCCAGCGCTCTGGAGGCGCCGCCATCAAACCGTACATCGCAACCCAGACGATCAGGCCAAAGAGCGAGCCGCGAAATAACAGCGAAAGGGCTTCCCGCGCGCGTGGCAACAGATAGTTACCACTGTCGCAGTCACCGACGAAGCCGCTCCGCGCAAGGCTCAACCATAGACCGGCGCTGACCAGGGCTGTGGACGGCAGGGCGTCGGGAATCCATCGGGGTACAAAGCCGGATACCAGCGCCCAGAGCAGATAGATCACGACGAGAACCGGTACAACGGTGACAAAGGCCTTGATCAACGGTGCGGTGTGCATATACGTCCGAACCAGAATCCGGCTGTTCCAATCCACTCCCGTGGACAATCGAAATGTCGAATTGATCGCTTTGATCAGGCAATAAGCGCCACAGCCGGCGAAGAACAAGTAGAGCGTGAGCGCGGCGGCCAGCGGCAGACTGCCCAGGGCGGTGAGCAGACGATAGGTGAACGGGTTCCATAGCAGCGCCGACGGAACAGGCTGAGTATCATCCGGGATCGGCTGGATGTTCAACGGCGACCCATCCCAGAGAAGCATGGCGCACGTATACTGCGCCAATGGTATAAGGGCTGCACCAATGGCCGCGAAGATCGATACAGCAACGAGGCTGTACAGATCCGCGTTCGACTTCGTCGGTTGCGCAGGGGGAGCCGTTTCGGCCAGAGCCGCCGTTATCTCGGAGGAACCGGCCCCACCGCTGGCTCGCTCGGCCTCGGTAGTGGAGATCTCCGTCACGAATACGGATTTCTACCCACGACTGCCTGCTTCTCCCGGTCGAAATAGACCGCACGCCCCGTACGATAGGCGATGACGGACAGCGCAATGGGCACCATCACCCGGTACGCGAGATCGGCGTTCATGGTTGGCTGCTGACGAGATCGTATGCAGTCGAGCCAGTTGCCAAGATGGTCATAGGCGAAGCGGGGCGACACTCGGATCTCATCGAGCACGGTACGGTCGCCGTCCTTATGGGTGATCAGTTCTGCGCCCTTATAACACTCAAGGCTCTGGGCGAGCTCCATCATCGGTCCGCGGAAGGCGTTCTGCGGTCGTACGATCATGCCCGGGCCGCCGGGCGTCAGCACGGCCTTCTGGCCCCGAACGGTGTCGGGTATCCCGTCGTCGCATTCCTGGCTGCCGATCATGAAACAGGTGCTCTGATTCGGGTAGTCGGCCTGGATGGTAAAGAGAGTCGGCACCTCTCGATGGTCGTTCTGGAGATTATGGATCGGCTGTCCGCCGTTGGCGGTCACTCTGTAGGGGAGGTCGTGGCCGATCGAGAGCGCAAGATGGGCGTAGACATGATAGAGCAAGTCCGTTGCCAGTCCGCCGCTGTAGTCCCAGTACTTCCGGAATCGGCTGTAGCGTTCTGCGTCATAGGGCCGTTTCGGCGCAAGGCCGAACTTGTGTCCCAGCCATAGGTCCCAGTCCAGGTCGACTCCCGGCTTGCATGGCTGGATACCCCAGTTCCAATCGCCGTTGGGGTCGTTCCGAAAGGCGCCGCCCTGCAGCCAGATAACCGGACCGATGCCGCCCCCTTTGATGATCTCGCCGGCGGTCCACCAGTTGCCGTCGGAGCCCGATCCTGCCCCGCATTGCAGCACTTTCCCCGTTTCCCGCGAGACCTGCGCTACCTCCTTCGCCTGCTCCCAGTAGAGGGTCAGGGGCTTTTCACAGTAGACATCCTTGCCGGCTCGCATGGCGTCGATGGTCTGTCTGGAATGCCAGTGGTCCGGCGTGGCGATGACTACGGCGTCAACGCCAGGCTGAGCCAGCAGCTCCCGATAATCCCGATAGCCTCTGGCGCGACCGCCGGTGTCTCGAACCCGATCTTCGGTTCGACGATCCCAGACGTCACAAACCGCGACGATCTCGATCCGATCCGAACGCTGCTGGAACTCCCGAAACAGGGCCGAGCCGCGGCCGCCAACACCGATGAAGCCGAGGCCTATCTTGCTGTTGGCCTGAGTCGATGCCGCCTGCGCCGACCTCGCGAGGCCCGTGGTGGCCGCGCCGGTCATCGCGGCTGCGGTGAGAGAACCAAAGACGAACGTCCTGCGACTGGTTCGTTGATCCTGATCCATCGTATCATCCTCCCAATGGTATACGCATGTTTCGGTTCCATATGGTGTATCGTGCGCGAACGTCCGGCGGTACGGCTAGGCGTGCGGGTGCAGAGCGACCTTCATGCCTCGGCGTTCCTTCATCACCGCCAGACCCTCCGAAATCCGCGATAGCGGGAATGTGTGCGTGATCAGCGGTTGAACACGAACCGCACCCTGTTCGAGGAGCCGTACCGCCATTTCGTGGTGTCGCGGTACGCAGCCGTGGGAGCCCGTGACAAAGCACTCCTTGTAATGGATCGTATTCGAGAGGATCGACATCCGTCGAGCATCGCTCGGGAGACCGCCGAACAGATTGACGACGCCCCGATGCGCCACCATCTCGATCGCCTGTTCATGGGCGTCCACGGATCCGCAAGACGTAATCACGATATCCGGCCCGTCACCACGGGTCGCCTCCCGGCACCGTTCCACAACGTTCCCATCATCGGGCGTGAAGTAGGCATCGGCGCCGTAGGACCGGGCAAGGTCCAGCCGCAGGCCCGGGCGTTGGACCCCGATGACTCTGTCCGCTCCCATAGCGCGAGCAAGGTCGATCAGCATACAGCCGATCGGCCCCAGACCGATGATCACCACGCTCTTCCCGAGGGCCATACCGGCGAGTTCGAGGCCGTTGATGGCGCACGCCAGAGGCTCCGCAAGTGCCGCCTCGTCGAAGCTCAACCAATCGGCGATCCTGGTCACCGGGCCTTGTTCCAGCACGAGACGGGAGAGAGGCAGGTATTCGGCAAATGCTCCCGGCAGTTGATAGCCGATCGCGTAGTTGATCGCGCAGTTATTGCCCAGACCGTTCCGGCACCAGCGACACTGGCCACATGGGACATCCGCCCCGATGGCGACACGATCGCCCACCCGCACACGCGTGACAGCCGAGCCCGCCTCCACGACGACGCCTGCGCATTCGTGACCGATCACCGCAGGCGGGCGGACGCGCGGATTTCCGTGTTGAAGGATCCGCATGTCGGAACCGCAGATCGCCGCCGCCTCAACCCGTACGAGGGCCGAATGATCGTCGACTTCGGGATCCGGCACATCTCGGTAGATCAGATTGCCCGTCGCCTCCAGTACCGCCGCTTTCATGGTTCCGCTCCTGCCTCAGTCTTCGGCTCTTCGCCGATCAACACCTTCATCCATGTCGTGTTGCGATGGTACATCGCCGCCAATAACTCGGGCGCGGATGCCAGCGACACGCGATGGCTGACCAGCGGGGCGGGTGACAGTCGAGCGGTCCTCATCGCGTCCAACGCCACATGCCAATCATCATCCGTGCGATGCAGGCTGTACCATGAGTTCCATACCCCCACGAGCGCCGCTTCCGTCCGGAGCAGGCGGGACAGAAGCGGGACCGGCAGGCTCACATCGGCGGACGGATTGCCGAGAGCCACAACGGTCCCACCTCGAGCCGCCGATGCAAGGCACTGGCCGAGTGTGGCCGGTACGCCTGCGGCGTCAATGCAGACATCGGCCCCGCGCCCAGCGGTCCGATCCATCACCATCCGACTCGGTTCTGTACCTCCGACACCGAATGCCTCCTGTACGCCGAATCGTCGTAGGAGATCCAGTCGATGCGCATCCGGATCAAACGCCAGGATGCGGCCTACGCCCATCACCTGCAGCCATTGCGCGGCCAGTTGACCGATGGGTCCAGCGCCGAACAACGCGATCGTCCTGCCCGTTAACGGGTGTCCCACGCGTCGGAGGGCATGCAGCGCAACGGCGGTCGGCTCGGTCATGGCGGCCGCTTGAAGCGAAACGCCGTGCGGGATCTTGCGGATATTGCGGGCTGGAGCGAGCACGTACTCCGCCATCGCTCCGTCTCGTCTGGATCCGATGTAATCGTAATCTCGACATTGGGCATAAACGCCGACCTCGCATGCATCGCACCGCCCGCACCAGAGCAGAGGATAGACCACAACCCGGTCCCCGCAATGTAGATCAGCTGCCTCGTCACCGAGAGCCGCAACCGTTCCGCTGAACTCATGTCCCGGGATCAGCGGATGGCGATGCGCTCCCGTCGTGAAGATGCGGGGGAGATCCGAACCGCAGACGCCGCACCACGCGACCCGGATCAGCGCCTCGGAGGGGCCGGGAGTCGGCACAGGGATCTCCTCATAGCGCAGATCACCGGGAGCGTGCAGCGCCAGGGCCAGCATCGTTTCAGGCATCGCTGCGCCGCTCCAGGCCGTCCCGGATCCGTGCCCGTACTGTATCGAAGTTCGCGGTTAGCGTGCCTGCCCGGTGATAGACGCTGCTAGAGCCGCACACGAGCACATCAGCCCCTGCCGCCACCATCTCCGGAATGTTGGTGAAACTCACGTTTCCGTCAACCTGGATCGGTATCGCACGCGCGTTGCGACGAAGAAACCGCCGACAATCCGTGATCTTGTCGATGCACGCGGGTATATGGGCCTGGCCAGCGAAGCCCGGGTTCACTGTCATGATCAACACATAATCCAATCGATCGAGGACGTGGCCGATCGTCTCGACGGGCGTCGCTGGGTTGAGCGCCACGCCGGCCTTCATCCCAAGCTCCCGTATGCGACCGAGTGTCCGATCAAGATGTCGTGCGGATTCCTGATGAACGGACACCGAACTCACGCCCATATCAGCGAGGAGTGTAATAAAGAGCTCGTTATCCTCCACCATCAGGTGCACGTCGACAGGCGCCTGTGCGACATGCGCCACGGCTCGAACCGTTTCCAATCCCACGGGCATGTTCGGCGTGAAACGTCCGTCCATCACGTCAAGGTGCAGCCAATCAGCTCCCGCACGTTGCGCCTCCTCGACGGCGCTGCCGAGTCTCAACGCATCCGCGCACATCAACGACGGCGCGATGATCACGCCATCCTCCCTGCCTATTCGCGTTGAACACGGTTCATCAGGAGCGGAGCCCAGGACCTTGACGCAGTGCTCGAGCGATTCCCTTAGCTGGCCTTCGAGCAGACCGTCCGAATAGTCCCTTCCCAGCTTCGGGCCTCCGATTTCTAGGTACGCAATCAGCTCAGACACCGGAAGCTCGGACTGTCGTCGGCGCAGGAGCGCCACGACATCGGTCAGATCGATCACGCCTCTACCGCGCTCCGCAGAGCCAAAGCCGTAGGTAGCGGAATATCGAGTGTCGGTGTTTTTCAGATGGAGTTCGGTGATGTACGGCAACCCGGCCTCCAACAGCGACCGATGGTCCCAGATCACGCGCCCCGAACCATCCGCGTAGCCATGCGCCACATCCGCGCACAGTCCGATATCCGCAGTCTCGTTCGGGCGATTACGGTGGTACTCCTTCAGTTCGCCGGCGATGTGCGCGATCTCACCGGGCAGCGTCGGCGGTTCGGCCAGACACGACATCGGTTCCAACGTCAATCGTTCGAGTCCGTTCCCATGGGCCACATGCAGCAGACGTTTCATTGCGTCGAGATATCGCTGAACGCCTGCGGACTTCGTCTCCATCGCATCACGCAGTACCGCCCCGGCATTGCTCCCCGCGGAACGGGCCCCGACCAGGGCGGCTACTTCGATAAGTCGTCGATAGCTGGCTTCGGCAGCCTCCGCCCACCCCGGCTCGCCACGAAAAAACCCGCCCAACTCCCTGTGCGCGGTGAATACGCTGCTGATACGAACGCCATGGTCCGCGGCCTCGTCGCGCAGACGGCGAAAGGCGTCGTCCGGCAGGTGGTACAGCTCGAAAAAGGAGCCCAGCTGCAGATCGGAAACGCCGCACTCCCGCATGATCTTGAAGAGCCAGGGATAGGAATACCGGTATTCGATGGGATCCGATTTTACGCCTACTCGGAGGTGAACGGCCATTAGAGATCAACTCGCTCCGTCGGTAGGTCCCGCGATACGCTCAAAACCATGATCCGGGTCATCATCACCTGCGCGCCAGGATCCGACCGCCCGCGAGCGCAGCGACGAGAGCGCCGATCGCCATACAAGTCAGAAAGCCACCGACCATCCACGAACCCGGCGCGTAACGCATCTCGATGGTGGAGGCTCCGGCGGGCGCTTCGACAGCTCGCAGCACGCCATCCGCGATCAGAATCGGCGTTGGCCTCGTCCCGTTCTTGTCCGTTATGTACGCCCTCCAGCCGGGATACGCAGGTTCCGATGTAACCAGCAACGATCGACGCCGAGCTCGGATTGCGTACGTCATGGTATGGGAGCTCATTCGGGATAACCGCACGGATCCGGGATCGATTCCTCCGAGAGGCGCCGCGCTGAGGCGGGCAGCCGCGTCCGCGGCGGCGGCATCGCCTGCTCGAACCTCGACGGTCGCGTCCCGATCCGCCTGGAAGCTCGGCGCCGTCATGGCGCGAACCGCCGAGACGGGACCATCGACGGTCTGGATGGCGGTGGCAAGCCAGGCCGGACCCTGCGCCCGAGGGTTACGCCAAACGGTCAGCTCGGCGTCTGCCTGAGGTTCGAAACGTCCATCAGGCAGCCCGTTGCTCGATGCAGTCGTGATATGGGCCACGTTCAGCGCGTCCAGCAAGGGATGATCCGCGCCCGGGAGGCGAACGGTGTTGCCGTCGGGGAACACAGGCCGGCTTGTGGACAGGGTCTCCGCCACGGTTTCCATGGCAAGATGATATCGGCGCGAGTGGACGGAATCGGCGCCCTGAACCTCTCGATAGCCGACGACGGCGTTGTAGTTGGGGACGATCAGCCCCTTGAGCCCCAGCGTCCGATCCTCCAGAGACAGAACACGGCTCGACGGGCTGGCAAGGAGAGCCTGCGTCGTTTGCGTCGCGCCGCCCAGCATCCGTGGGTCCGTCGCCGGATTGAAGCCATGGCTCCATATCAACAGGTCGACGGCGCAAATCACCGGAACCATTACAGGCGCCAGACGGTTCCACAGATCCCGGGATGGCCGCATGCGAATGCTCCACAAGGCAGCGCCCGTAAGCGCCGACACGAGGACGGCGTGTCGAATGCCGGAGGCTTCATAGGCGATCCATCCGCTCGTGCGCAGCGCCGGATACGCGATGGAGGCGAGCGGCCAGACGAGCGCCGCAACGAGAGCGAGGCCTGCGGTGATACCTGCGACGACATATCCGTCTGCGATGTCGGCAGGCCGAACAGTCGTCCCGGTTTTCTGCCCTGCAGCGGCATCCTCATCAGCGAGGGCGCTGGCATCCTTCCGGGCTAGCGCCGCCTCGAGGCCCTGGGCTGCAAGGGCCGCGAACGCAAAGGACACCATGCACAGAGCCCGGGCCGGGGCCTGAAACTGCGCGTAACCGGGCACGAGCCGAAAGAGGATGAGGCCGACCGGCGTTCCGAGCGCAAGCGCGATCCCGATCAGCCCCATCGTGGAGAAGAAACGAACCTCGGGCATGTTAAACCGCCACAACAGAGCGAGCATCACGAGGACTAGGGCGCCGATGCCCACGTAGTGGGTGTACTCGATGAAGTCGTAGGCCCCGATATACGGATTGCCGGGCCGGGCCACACCATCCTCCACCTCGACGTAGTCTCTCGGATTGCCGAGGGCGTTCGGCAGGAGGAGCCCGCCCAGATAGGCTGGAGGCAGGCGAAGCCGTATGCTCTCGCCGTACGTGCGGATACCCCGACGGTGGTTGATGCGACTGGCCTCGGCCACTGGAAGCAAGGTGGAGGCGCCGAGCAGAAACGCAGCAAGCAGCGAAATCGGGACAGCCCACAGGGCCTTGCGCGGCGTCCGCCATAGGATGTAGAGCGCTGTCATACCGGCGACGTACATCGCGAACTGCGGATGGCCGGCAACGAACGAAAGCGCCAGCGCGCCGCTGACGCCGCAGAGCCCCAGCGCCGTTCGCCCCGATCGTCGGGCGAACTCCCATGCCCAGAGCGCACCCGGGAGCCAGCACAGGACGGCGGTCGGCGTCTGAAACTCCGTCCAGACGACCTGCAATCCGCACAGCATCCACACGAGGGCGCCGGTCACTGCCGCGATCGGCTGCAAGCGGAGCGCACGGCAGAGTCCGTACATCAGAAGGCCGGTTACGACTGTATGGAGTAAGGTGACGAGATTGATCCCAAGCCATAACGGGAGCAGATAGAGCAGCACGTTCGGAGGATATAGCACGGCCGATTGGCTATTGCCGAGGAGTACGTTCCCGCTGAGCTCCATCGGGTTCCATAGTGGAATCTCGCCCGCGCGGATCCGTTCTCGAGCCGTGAAGCGCCAGGAGTAGTACTCGAAGATCGGCCCCAGCATCTGGTTCTGCGTGAAACGGAAATCGGGGAAGCGCTCCGCAGCCGAAGCCCCCCATGGGCGCATCAGAAGTACGACGTCCGCGGGGAGGAGGACGCGACCTCGTGCAAGGCCGGGGCTGTGCAGCAACAGAGCTGCGCCGAGAATCGCCAGGACGCAAACTAGATCGGCGCGGCGGGTCGGTCTGGCATCGCAGTTGAACGTACGAGCGTCCGGTGTCGGCGAGCCTCCATTGGTCGCAGCCATGGCTCTGATTATAGTCGCCCTGACGTATCGAAGCAAGCCAGATCTGGCGCGAGGGGATGCAATACGCGCGATGAGGTGGATGCCGCGAAGGGACAAAGGAATGCGCCCCTCTCAGGAGGCAGTGCATTCTCTGAAAACCGGGCAGGTGGCGGCAGAAGGGTCTGCGTCGTAGTGGCTTGGGTTGAGGCATCGACCTGAGGATGGGGAGGGTTGGTGCGACGCATGGTAGCGTCTGCACGTGCTCCCGTATCCCTTAGAAAGGAGGTGATCCA